>JABAHR010019064.1_pt1 | contig 11346 bp, 7 predicted proteins | sample 7062101 | NCBI WGS metagenome assembly JABAHR01 (sample SAMN14534553, study PRJNA622989) | marine sediment metagenome | biome: marine biome [ENVO:00000428]; feature: marine pelagic biome [ENVO:01000023]; material: deep marine sediment [ENVO:00002113] | place: India: Gulf of Kutch | collected...
CGATATCAGGTCCGGCGAAATAAGGTCGGGTGAGATCAGGTCCGGCGAGATCAGGTCGGGACTGAGGAGTCGTGACGAGATCAGGTCGGGACTGATCAGGTCCGGTGACCGCAGTTCGGGATCGTGAGTTTCGAAATCGTCGACCGATACGCAAGTGTCCGTCTCCTGATTGTTCTGGCAGAACTGCGATTCGAGCAGCTCTCCGCCGCCGACAGTGATGCTCCTGAGAAAGACGGGCGTAACTTCACAGTCCGGGTCGTCCTCGGGGCATGTAACGTCGTACAGCTCGATCTCGACCTTCGCGTCTTTCACGTTGCTGACCAGGAACATCGTTCTTGCCGCTGCGGATTGGGGCGTAACGACGACCAGCAACTCATCCTCTTCGACGTCGGCGTTGAATGGCGGCTTGGAGGGCAACTGACTCCAAGAGGCCAGCCCTGAGAAGGGGACCGGTGACCCCAGAGCCCCATAGTCGGGCGGCTGATTCGCGATTCTCAGCAAGAATTTTCGCGTCTGCGTCGAATCGGGATTCGTCAGAATGACCGGGTAAGTTCGTTGAAAACCGGTCAGCGGTTTCGACGCCGTAAGAGCCTGGAATCCGGTCACACTGCGTACTAACGAGCCGTAGACGTTTGCATCCCTTGTCCGATCCTGGCCGGGTTCGCATTTGCCTGGCTCCAGGTCTTCCGATGAATCGGCCACACTCTCGGCAAGCATTTCACTCGAAAGGCTCCTTTCGACGGGGTCCAGATCCGGTGGCGATTCCGGCCGTAGCTGTCCCACGACCTCGGTGGGCATGTTCCGGGCATTTTCATTGGGCGTGAACGGCGACGGTATGCCATCAAAATTGGGCAGATAATTGCCACGCAGGTCGCGCCCGTCACCCCAGGATATCCAGACGTCCTCCCTGTCGGTGGCCGGGTTGCCGGTCGACGCGGTGTTCTCGATCCATGGCCCGCCAGGGCTGTCTTTTCGGAAACTGGCGACCGCCGCGGTCGTGTAGTCGCCGTTAAATGACCGCGTGCCTTTTTCGAATATCGGCGTATTGGGGAAATGCGCCTCTGTTTCCACAGGAACTGGAAACGGATTTCCGTACTTGTCAAATATGAGCTGGTTGTATCGAGATACGCGTATTGGCGGTGATACCTGCGGAACTCCTGATTCATCAGCCCTTATCCGGACCGTATAAATGTCGGATTTGCGGTTGACAACTGTGAGGTCGTCGGCGAGATAGTCCTGCATCGCGGTCGGTACCGTTGGTGGCAGCGGCGTCTCCAGGCCTTCACGGCGAGTGTCATACCAAGCAACCTGTACGTTTCCGCGGTAGCCGGTAGCTGTCGGTATGTACTGGAATCCGTCTCCCGACGGTTCGTTGTAGGGACTGGAGTTGCCGACGTCCAGCGGCCGCAGTGGAGACCAGTTTCTGCCGTTCTTGGACCAGGTCATCGCAATCTTCGGGATTCCCGACGCGCAGTCCCCGTCCCCGCCGAATCGCCGGTCAGATGCAAAGATGTAAACGCGCTCGCCGTCATTTGCCATCCACGGAAAATCGAGCATCCGGATCTGCGCACTAGTTGCAAGCTGATCAATCGGGCACAGGTCGGTGGCTTCAAGCGCCTTGGTCCAGGAGTCACCCCCGTCGGTCGATATCGAACTCATGATCGAGTTACCGATCCCCTTGTTGGAATCGGCACGCCGCCAGCTGGCAACCATGAAGTGGCCAATATTGGTCAGCGCAACGCCCTGAACGCGAACCTGCTCCTCTGAGATCTTGTTATCCTTGGACCACGTCACGCCCCAGTCAAGAGAAACCTTGCAAATGATCTTGGAACTGTTGGAACCCGTGAATATGGAGTAACAGAGGACCAGTCGACCGGACGGAACGTCCCGTTCGATAGTGGTGCCGTTCTCCAACTGCATCGTAATTGTCTGCGAGGTTTGCAGCTGTGGCGGGTCGATGACAGCCAGCAGGGTCGGTTTGTCTGCGAAACGTCCGCTGTTTGTCAGATCGACAGTGTGAATGCTGTCTTCAGCAATGTAATAATTGATGTCTTCCTGGTCCGAGGCAGCCCACCGCTGCACGACAAGTCTTCCGTCATCCAGCTCGCGTGACGCCGCAATATAGCTCATTACGGCAATGCCCGGCGAGTTGCCAGGGACGGAGACCAAATTGGGATCAGCCGCGAACTGCAGACCCAGCGAATTCTTGTGGCTCTTGTAACCGGGCGCGAGACGGCTGAACCAGGTCTTGCCGAAATCCGCCGACATGCTCACGCCGATCCAGGAGTCGCCCTGGACGAACGGAAAATCGGTTGCGCGGTAATCGTTATACGCACAGAAAATGTAGGCGTGGTTTTCCGGCCGCACGGTGCAAGCGGGCTCGTTCTGCTGGCGAAGCAGGATGTCTGGTATTTGCTGAATATCCGGCGTGGGGCCGATGATGTTGACGTTCTTGCCAGGCAGGCCCGGCACCAACGGTTCCTGCGGTTCCTGGGCGAGTGCGGAAGCTGAAACGACAATCAGGATAAGGCAGGCCATGAGACATGCTTCGATGTAAGACGAGCACGCCTTGCGAGCGGACGATTGCATGGGTTCCCTCCAACTGGAACAGAAACGTCCCGAGTGCGGCCGCCACGGGCTATTATTATATTTGTGCCTTGTCCCTTACATTGTAGAGGATGCGCAGGGACAAAGATAGACGACAGAAAAAAATGCTCTCATAGCATATATTTGGTGCAGGTACAGTCAACCGAAATTCGCGAACAAGCGCAGGTGTTCCCTGACGATCCGGTCCGTCCCACCGGCCTCGACGCGAGCGTTAGAAAGTGCTGGGTTTGAAGATGCCGCCGAGCGGGAGCACCGACGGAGTAGGGGGCCGTATGCAACCTGCCGCCGCCGTCCAGCTGCCCATATTCTGCCAGGGGATCCCCCGGCAGAAAGGCATGCTGTCCCTTCACGGCGGTAAGCTGTTGATCACCTGAGAGCGGCCAACTGCGTAGCCCGCTGCAACTGGAGATGACGGTTTCCTGCAGATCCGGAGTCGCAGCCCATAACGGCAACCTCGCTGTGCGCCATGCCGCGCATTTCCTGGACCGCTAGCGCCGAGTTCCCCAATTGAGACCCAGTGCGCCGCCATGGCACGCGTAGTTGCAGTTACTCGTCGCGGCGGATGAATCGCGCCAGGTCTTCCTTGAACTTCACCATCGACGGCTCGTGGATGTACATCATGTGGCCCGCTTCGTAGGTCGCGTACTCGATGTTGTTCCGGAGTTCGTCCGGTATGTCGAGATGATCGATGAAGTATTCGGTGGCCAAGTGCGGCGTTGCGAGGTCGTAGTAGCCCTGCTGCACGAGTACGCGCATGGAGGGGTTCTGGCGCATGGCGAAGGCGAGATCGACGCTCGTATCCGGGAACGGTAGCTTGAATCCCTGCAGGTCGGGCTGGCGGTGGCTCCAGTCCCATTTCATGAAGATGTTGCCGAACACCGTGTAATTGCCGATATCCTCGACCTTCAGGTCGTTCTGGTAGTAGTCCATGAACGCGGCGAGATAGCCGGGACCGATCGCGCTCAGCATCGGGTCGTAAACGGCGCTCTCGCCGATTCGATTGATCATGTGCCCTGCGAAACGTGAATCGACGCGCCCGACCGTCTTGCCAGTGGTGCGCATCAGTTCCTTGTTGAAGCGGCCTTCGTTGATGCGCAGGTTCGCGCGCTCCCAGTAGTCTTCGCTGAGCCCGGTGTATCTCGCCAGTCCGGCCAGCACGGCGCGGCGCTCGGAATCGCCGAGCTTGCTGCCCTTGAGCAGTGCCGGTGCATAGTCGTTCAGGGCGAAGTCCGCGACTTCGTCGAGGAACGCCTCGAGGTCCGGCGGCGTCGGATCGAGGGCGCCGTGATAGCGCGCGGTCGCCGCCAGCGTCGGCAGGAACATGACGTGGGGCAAGTCGATACCCATGCCGGAGAATCCGGCGGTGAACTCCATGAACGGCGAAACCAGCACGACTCCGTCGAGCGCTACGAAGTGATTGTTCAGGAGATAGTAGGCAACGCCGCCCGAGCGCATGCCGCCGTAGCTTTCGCCGAGGATGTACTTCGGCGATGCCCAGCGGCCGTTCTCCGTCAGGTACTGGACGATGAATTCAGAGATGGACTGGATGTCCTGGTCGACACCCCAGAAGTCCTCGCCCTTGGCGTCGCCGACCGCCTTGGCGAAGCCGGTGCCGACCGGGTCGATCATGACGAGATCGGTCTCGTCGATGATGCTGTACTCGTTATCGACGCGGCGATACGGTCCGTTGTTGCCGAAACCCGCATCGGTCACGACGGCACGCTGCGGGCCGAGGATACCCATGTGCAGCCAGATCGACGCGGAACCCGGACCGCCGTTGTACGCGAACATGATCGGGCGCTGGCCTTTGTTCGTTCCTTTTGCGACATAGGCCGTATAGCCGATCAGCGCTTGCGCCTCGTCCTTGTCGTTCTTCATCAGCATCGTGCCGGCAGTAACGGTGTAAGCGATTTTCTTTCCGCCGACGCGAGCTTCGTGCTCGGTGACGTACTGCTTCGCCTCGGGCGCTTCGCTCTGCGTCTCGGCCTTTTCGTTGTTGTCCTGTCCGGACGCGAACGCGACCGAGATGAACGGCAGCACCATGACCAGGCCTAATCGATGTTTCATTGTCGATCCTCGGAGTATCGTTCGCCGCGCCACGCGGCTGGAAGCGCAGGAGCATACCACCTGGCGTCGAGTTCGATCCGCCGCCGTGCGAAATCAGGCGCTCGCTCGAAGGCCGGCGGGGTGCTGCAGAGATTCGGCAAGGAATCTTGCGACGGCCTTGCAGGAGCGATTTCGTTGCCATGCGGCGCGCTGGAGTTCGGCGCCGCTGCGGCTGACCAGCGTGCGCTCCAGAGTGGCCAGCAGTGCGCTGTCGCCGAGGTTTTCGCATTCGCGCCTTGCAAGATCGAAGAGTTGCTCGACGACCTGCATCATCGGCCCGGTATCACCGGCTTCGGAGACGATCAGCCGGGCGTCGAGACCGGACTTGCAGGCACGGAAGTGATTGTCGAGCTCCATCCAGTGCGGCAGGCGTGCGGGAAACGCCGAGTCGGGCAACTTCGGGTCGGCCGCGACCACGACAAGGGCCCGCACGAGCGCCGCGATCTGCGCGATGCGATGCGCATCCACCTGCGCATCGAGGACACGAAGCTCGAGCGTGCCGAGGTCGCCGTGCGGGCGGATATCCCAGTGCAGATCGCGGAAACGTTCGATCGTCCGCGAGCGAATACCGGCATCCACCATGCGGTCAAATTCCTCCCAGGACGTGAAGTAGGGCGGCAGTCCGTAGGTCGGGTTGGACGCCAGCAGGCGCTGGCGGAAGCAGCAATAGCCGGTATCGACACCGTGCCAGAATGGCGAATTCGCGCCGATCGCCAGCAAGGCAGGCAGGCACGGCGCAAGCCGCCGCATGGCGCGAATTGCGGCGTTGCCATCGCGGCAGGCAACGTGAACGTGCGTCGCGAACGTCACCGGATGGATGGCCGGGGCACCAGAGCGTTCGCCGGCCAGCCGCAGGTACCGCTTCGACGGCGTAACGATCGCCGGTTTGCGGTCGAAGGGGTGTGTGCCGGCTGCCGCAAGGCGCACACCCATGGGTCTTGCGTGGGCCTCGATGTCAGCAAGGACCGACTTCAGCGCCGGCTCGAGGTCTGCTGCGGCTTCGACGGGCGGCGTGTTGATCTCGATGCAGCACTGCAGGAACTCCGGCTTGATGAGCGCGTATTCGCCGAGTTCCCCTGCGAAGGCAAGGATCCCGTCGGCGAGTTCGAGCGTGTCTTCGCGCAGTAATTGGAGCTCCCATTCGCAGCCCAGGGTCGGGTCCGCATGGGAAGCGAATCTCATGGTTCGACCGCGGCGTAGTGACGCAAGGCGCGCCGTGCTGTCGCGTCGAAGAATTCGGCGCCGATCGCCAGCACGGCTTCGTCAATGTCGAATCGCGGGCTGTGCAGCGGCATGGGCTCCCATTCCGGCCTGCGGGCGCCGAAGCGGAAGAATGCACCGGGCACGTGCTGCAGGTAGAACGAGAAATCTTCCGAACCCATGCTCGCGTGCGGCGACGTGGTCAGCGCGTCCGGACCGTAGAGTTCGCGCACGCATTTCCTGACGAGGCCGACCTCGTCGGGCGTATTGATGACCGGTGGGTAACCTTGCTGGAGTTCGAGGTGAATCGCCGCGTCGTGCAGTTCGCCCATCGCCTCGACCATGCGCCGGATACCCTTATGGATGTGGTCGCGCGACTCCGGGAAAGTCGTGCGAATCGTTCCTTCGAGTTGGGCCGACTCGGCGATGACATTCGGGGCAGTTCCCGCAGTGACCTTGCCGACCGTAATTACGGATGGGTGTACCGGGTTGGTCTGCCGCGAGACGAGTGTCTGCAGCGTCGTAATCAGCAGCGCCGCAATAACCACTGCATCGATCGCTTCGTGCGGCCGGGCCCCGTGGCCGCCCTTGCCCTTGATAGCGATCTGGAAGCGATCCGACTGGGCGGTCATCGCGCCTTTCCGGATCATGATCTTGCCGGTCGGCCATTCGTGCGTGACGTGGCCGCCAAATATGGCGCGGACGCCCTCGAGCGCTCCGGCTTCGATCATCACGCGCGAGCCGCCACCGCGCTCCTCGGCCGGCTGGAAGATAAGCACGACGTTGCCCTGCGGCGGCTTGGCCGCGAGTGCCGCCGCGGCGCCGAGGACCATGGTCATGTGTGCATCGTGGCCGCAGGCATGCATGCGGTTCGCGTAAACAGACCGGTAAGCCGAGTCGGTCAGATCGTGGCCGGGCAGTGCATCCATCTCTGCCCGCAAGGCAACGGTCGGTAATGCCGGGTCGGTCTCGATGCGGCCGATAACGCCGCCACCCGGACCGGGATACGAAAAGGGGATACCGAGGCGGTCGAGTTCGGCAACGATCCGCGCAGCGGTTTCAGCCTCGTTGAAGGACAACTCGGGGTGCCTGTGCAGCCAGCGTCTCAGTTCGACCGCGTGCTGTCGCCGGGCAACGATATCATCGGGCAATTTTTCAGCCAGCTCAGTCACTTGTAGCCTCCTTGCCGGCACGATGAGAGTAGCAGACAGGACCGTGTCAGGCTATACGCGCAAGTGCCTAGGGGCATTGCTGGATGCACTATTTAGTGTAAATATTACACTGGTATTCGTGTACTCGAGATACTAAGATCACCGGGGTGACCTACACGTATGAACATCCGCATCCCGCAGTCACGGTGGACATCGCCGTGTTCACGATTTCAGCCGGACGGCTCGCGATCGTGCTGGTTCGGCGCGGCGCGTGGCCGCATGCCGGCAAGTGGGCGCTTCCCGGCGGCTTCGTCGGTATCGACGAGAGCCTGAAACGCGCGGCGTGGAGGGAATTGCGCGAGGAGACCGGTCTCAAGGCAGGCTACCTCGAGCAACTGGGCGCATTCGGCCGTCCCGATCGCGACCCCCGCGAGCGGGTTATCACGGTGGTCTATATCGCCCTTGCCGCCGCCGAGCGCATCGAGCTGCTAGCAGGCAGCGATGCGCAGGAGGCCCGGCTGTTCTGCCTCGACGAACTCCCCGAACTCGCGTTCGACCACGCGAGGATATTGCAGCTCGCCATCGAGCGATTGCGCGAACGGCTGGACACGGAGGCCATTGCGCGCCGGCTAATGCCGGAACGCTTCACGCTGACGGAGCTTCAACGCGCCTGCGAGGCCGTTGCGGGGACCCGCATCGACAAACGGAATTTTCGCAAGAAGCTCAAGTCGCTCGAGCTTGTAGAGGCAACCGGTGAATTGCGCCGGGATGGCGCGCACCGGCCCGCCAAGCTGTTTCGTGTGAGGCAGTCGGAGCGCGCCCTGGCTTAATCGCTATCGCCCACGTGATGATGGCCGACTTCCGTCTGCATTTCCCGCACCGTGTCCTGGTAGCGCTTGACGAGCTTCTCGGCTTCCTCGGTGCCGCCGTTCAGCTCCGCGAGCGCCTCGAACCACTTGATGCTGTCGGGCGACCGATACCATTCGAGATCTGCCATCCCGCCTTTGAGCGGCCATACGAACGCCGCATCCCACTCGCCGGTCTGGAAATGGATAGCGAGCATCGGACCGGCCAGTTCCGCTTTCATTGCTGCCGGCCCGAAGTACTCGGTGATGATCTGCATGGCTTCTTCGCGCATGCCGGTCTTGTACTTGACGTACTGCACGCTCAGGTACCGCGCATCATCGCCCTGCTTGATCGGTCCGCCGTCGTCTTCCTGCGCGCCAGCGGGCAGCGCGAACGCCAACGCGATAGCGCAAACAACAGCAAACCCGCCCAAAGTCGGATTCCTATTCATCGATTTTCCCCTATGCTTGTGGCTGACCCGGTATTGCAGCCGGATCGGAAGTCCGCGCGGCTGAATTCGTTCATTATTTTGCGCGCTCGCGCGAAACAGCATATGGCACGATACACGATGATGAAAGTCGTTCCAGTATTCATGACGTTGCTATTCGCTACCGCTTGCGCGGGCCAGCCTCAGACCTCGCTTGGCGATTCGCCGGTGAGGGATGTTCGGTGCCCTTCGTTTCTGGAGGATGAGCAGTGCCTTGCGCGGGCCAGGCGGGAATGCGGCAGCGAAAACATCACTGTGCTCAGTGCGCCGCCGCAAGGTGAGCAAATCGCGCAGGGGCGCACCGTACCCATCGAGGGCAGTATTGTCTACCGGATCTTTACGGTGCGGTGCGAAGAGTAATTGCGCCGGGTTACCTGAACCGGCGTAACGGTTGCGTTGCGACTGCCGTTGGCGTCGTTTTCGTCCGCGGCTTGCGGCTCAATTCGAAACCGGCAGAAAGCTGAATTTGTCCTCAGACTCCAGCATCCAGTCGACGAAATTCTCCATCGGCTCGATTTTCACGTCGATGATTTCGCCATTATTTTCGACAGCAACCAGGCGCGGCTGAATGAAGCCCTTGTAGGGGGCGATGTTCAGGGGCTCGACGCGTTCGAGCACCTGCTCGTGCATAGCCCTGTCTACTTTCACGCCATAGGTTTCGACGAGAGCTTTGCCTGCCTCGTAATCGCCTTCCGACTTGATGCGCTGGATCTCGCGCAGCTGCGACGCAAAGATGTCGCGCAGCGCGTTATAGTCGTTGATCACGAAATAGTGCTTGCCGTCTCTCTCGACTTTCTCGATGACGTTGTCATCCTGTCCAGTCTCGAAAGCCCAGGCTGCGATCAGCTGGCGGTTGCGCATGTGAGCTTCCTCGATATCGTCACCGAGCTTCACACGGCGCAGCTGGTACTGCAGGCCGTTCCGGATCTGGGCCTCGTAAACCGTCTTGCCAACGTCCAGCGATGGCATAAGGCCGAGTTCAACGAGCTTGGGATCCATGATGTAGTACATTGCAACGAGATCGGCCCTGGCTTCCTCGAGCGTTGATGCATAACTCTTGAGCGTCTCTTTCGGGGTCCCCACGCCGGCGTTGATCTGGCCGGACGCGTGGCCGATCACCTCGTGCATGTCGACATCGAGTAACGAGCCCAGTGCGCCGTAGTTCTTGTTGCGCGCTTTCTCTTCCTCGGTATAGGCAAACTCGTCGGTCAGGCCGCCGGCGGCTGCCGCAACCTCGAAAGCTTCCATGAGGTTGCCGAGCGTGACCGACTTGGAGCCGTGTTCCTTGCGGATCCAGTTCGGGTTCGGCAGGTTGATGCCGATCGTCGACGAATGTGTCAGGTCGCCGCCTTGCATCACGACGGTGATGACCTTGGCCGAGATGCCTACGACGTTTTCCTTCTTGTGTTCGTCCATGATGGGCGAGTTGTCCTCGAACCACTGGGCGTTCGCGCCGATCGTTGCGATGCGTGCGGACGCCTCGAGATCGCGGATGGAAACGACGGACTCCCATGCGCCCCGGTAACCCAGCGGGTCGTTGTAAACCTCGATGAAGCCATTTACCGCGTCGACCCGGGAGCCCGTGTCCGCCACCCAGGCGATGTTGTATTGATCGAAGTCGCGCAGGTCGCCCGTCCTGTAATACTGCACGAGCTTGTCGATCCAGGCTTTCTGCAAGTCGTTCTCGGCGACCATCGCCGCCTTCTCCAGCCAGTAAACGATCTGCTCGATCGCCGGGCCGTACATACCGTCGATCTTCCAGACGCGCTCCACGATCTCGCCGTCGACCTTGGCCAGCTGCGAGTTGAGGCCCCATGACACCGGCCGCTCCGGGTCCTCGTCGACCCTGGCCGCATAGAACCGCTCGACCTCGGCGGCGGTGACGCCATCGTAATAATTGGTGGCGGAGTTGACGACCTGGTCGACCTCCGGATCCAGTGTCACTTTTTTTGCAGCGACGTCCGCGTCGAACATGATTGGTCGCAACATGTCGAGCAGCTCGCCGCGTGTCTGGCCTTCGTCGAGAGGGAGTTTCGACGCCTCGCTCTTCGCGACCATCGCGATCAATGCCTCGGGGGTGAACTCCGGCAGCATCTTGTCGTTCGAGTAATGATGATGGATGCCGTGTGCGAACCAGACCTGCTTGGCGTACTCGACGAGTTTCTTGAAATCTTCACTGTCGCGATCGCCGGTGTAGGTGCCCACGATCGCCGCCAAAAGCTTGCGAATGCGCAGGTTGTGCTCGTAATTCTGGTCGTAGATGATGTCGCGTCCGGCCAGCGCCGCCTGCGACAGGTAATAAGCGAGTTTCTTTTCCCGAAGCGACAGTTCATCGAAGCCGGGCACTTCGTAGCGCAGCACCTCTATGTCTGCAAAACGGTCGACGCTGACGTCGAAGGTTTGTTCGGGCGCCGCATCCTCTGCTGCGTCGGGCCCTGAAGTCGTTTCCACCGGTGCCTGGTCCTTGCTGCAGGCGCCGAGCACCAACATCATGAAAATAACGAAAATTCTATACACGGGATTCCCCTGTGGTTCCGGGATCGGCCGGTCCGGCCGAAAAGTCGGCTATTGTCCAAGAAATGAGCCAGCCTTCCAAGCACCTTCGGTCTCGCACCCACCGGAGGAAAGGCCGATAATCGACCAATAGTGGGTTTCAGGGCGCATTTCGCAATCCTGCAAGCGTCGTTGCTGATTCTGTGCAGCAGCGCGAGCGTCGCCGATGGCGCGCCGGGTTTCATACCCTATTTCCGTGACAACCCCTGCGAAGAGGGCTATCGACAGGTCGCCGTGTCGCCTCCTTTGCGGGGCACCAGCGACGGTGGCGAGGGATTTCCGTGGCGCGTTCTCTTCGGCTATTGCGTCGCACAATGGGACCGATTGATCCTGCACCAGGACTGGGTCCTGTCCTACCTGGACGTGGAACCCCAGGGCGGCTCGCCAGGCGGCGAT
>JABAHR010001378.1_pt1 | contig 11345 bp, 8 predicted proteins | sample 7062101 | NCBI WGS metagenome assembly JABAHR01 (sample SAMN14534553, study PRJNA622989) | marine sediment metagenome | biome: marine biome [ENVO:00000428]; feature: marine pelagic biome [ENVO:01000023]; material: deep marine sediment [ENVO:00002113] | place: India: Gulf of Kutch | collected...
TTCAGGCAATGCCAGTGGATGGTGGCCTGGTGACCCTGCAGCAGGCCCGCCTGGGCCAGCACGTAACTGCCGGTCTCGGTGGCGCCCAGGATTGCGCCGCGGCGCGCCTGGTGCTGCAGCCAGCCATTCAGGACCGACGAGGCATAGCGCTCCGTGTTCCAGCCGCCGCATACCAGTACCCAGCGAAAACCCGCATCGTCCTTGCTGATCCGCCGGGTTCGCAGCGTCATCGCGGTGCTGGATTGCACATCGGCGCCGTCCGCGGACAGAAATTCCCAGGCGTAGAGCGTCTCGCCGCGGCAGTAATTGGCGATCCGCAGGGGCTCGAGCAGCGCCGAGACACTGAACATGCTGAACCGGGGCAGGAGCACGAGTCCCAGGCACTCGGCCGGGTTGTGCGGCGCGTCGCTCACCGCGGGCCGGTTCCGGGCGCCGTGGCGGGTCGCGCCCGGGCCGCGAATTCACGGCGCCGCGGGGAGAGGTTCGGGCGATGTTTCATGGCCATATGGTGTGGCACCCGGGCATGCTGGCCCGCTGAGCATAGCACTTCTCGACGCCGCGCCGGGGGAGCCGCGCGCGGGCCCCGCGGTGGCGAAAAGCTTTCGTTAATGTCGAATATTTGTAACACAGCCCGGGGCCGATCTTCCATCATTGGCGCGGTGCCGGAGCCAGGCGAATGCCGGAGATCGACATGTATTTTCAGCTCACTGACGAACAGCGGATGATCCTGGACTCGCTGCGGGGGTTCATGGAGCAGGAAATCTTTCCGCACGAAGCGGAGGCGGACCGGGCGGGCCAGTTGGCCCCGGAGATCGGCGAGCGGATCAAGCGAAAAGCCCTCGAGATGGGCTTTTACGCCATGAACCTGCCGACCTCGGTCGGCGGCGGCGGGCTCGATTACACCACCATGGGGCTGGTGGAGCGCGAGCTGGGCAAGGCCGGCTGGGCCCTGAGCGGCTTCGTCACGCGCCCGACGGAGCTGTTGCTGGCGTGCGAGGGCGAACAGGTGGAGCGCTATCTCGAACCCTGCGTGAGCGGCGAAAAGCACGAGTGTTTCGCGCTCACCGAGCCCGGCGCCGGCTCCGACATCCTGTCCATGAAGACCCGTGCCGTGGCGGACGGGGGCGATTACGTCATCGACGGCTTCAAGCATTTCATCAGCGCGCACACCCCGCCGGATTTCGCCATCGTCTTCGCGGTCACCGGCGAAGACCGCACCGAACGCGGAGCGCGGAAGCGCGTGACGGCGTTCCTGGTGGACCGTGACGCGCCCGGCTTCGAGTTCACCCTCGGCCCGCAATGCACCAGCCAGCGGGCCTACCGGACCTACCAGCTCTCGTTCGACGGCGTGCGGGTCGGCAAGGGCCAGATCCTCGGCGAGGAGGGCCGCGGCCTGGAGCTGGCGGACAAGTGGCTCAAGATGGGTCGTGTGTACGTCGGCGCGCAGTGCTGCGGCAAGATGGAGCGCCTGCTGGACCTGGCCGCGGAGTGGGCCACCACGCGCAAGCAGTTCGGCAAACCGATCGGGCGCTTCCAGGGCACCTCGTTCAAGCTGGCCGACATGGCGACCGAGCTGCAGGCCGCCGACCTGCTGGTGATGCACGCCTGCCGCAAGGCGGATGCAGGCAGCATGACGCCACAGGACGCCGCCATGGCCAAGCTGTTCGCCACCGAGGCGCTCGGCCGGGCCGCCGACAGCACCGTGCAGATCTACGGCGGCATGGGACTGATGGAGGAACTGCCGGTGGAGCGCCTGTGGCGCGATGCTCGGCTGGAGCGGATCTGGGACGGCACCTCGGAAATACAACGCCACATCATCAGCCGCACCCTGTTGCGGGAGTACGAGGCGACTTGAACCGCCGCGGCCGGTGAGGCTGGCGCCGGGCGCCGCGGCCCGCTAGGCTGGCGGGCATGGAGGGCAAGCAGCCCAACGATGCCATGCAGGCTTGCCGCCGGGCTGCGAGGCTCAGGGAGCAGGGGCACCCGCAGCGGGCGCAAGCCTTGCTGCGCGAAGTGCTGGCAGCGGAGCCCGCGCACTACGCGGCCAATTACGAACTCGGCATGCTGTATCACGATGCCGGCCGGTCGGACCTGGCGGCCCCGCTGCTGGAGCGGGCCGCCGCTTCCCGGCCTGATCATTTCCCCACGCTGGTCAACTGCGGCACGGTGCTGCTGGAAGCCGGCCACCCACAGCGGGCGCGGGAATGCCTGCTGCGTGCGGCGGAGCTGGCCCCGGACCACCCGCATGCGCCAGCCATGCTGGCGTTGGCATACCAGGCGCTCGGGGAACCCGCGCTGGCGGGCGAGGCGATCGCGCGGTCGCTGGCGCTGGATCCGGGCAGCGCGGACGCACAGGTCACCCGGGGCACCCTGCTGCAGGCCGCCGGCGACCTGGCGGGGGCGGTGGCCTGCTATCGAACGGCTGCACGGCAGGAGCCGGTTCACGGCGAGGCCTGTTACCGGCTCTCCCTGATGGCGCTGCCCGAGCTGGGCGCGGCCCTGGTCGAGCGCATGCAGGCCGCCTGGGCGGATCCGCGCACACCGGGCCGCGACCGGGTCCTGCTGGGCCTGGCATTGGGGCGGGTGTGGGAGCAACAGCAGGATTACGATCGCGCCTTCGCCTGCTTCCGTGACAGCAACGCGCTGCACTGCCGCGCGATGGGCGGGCCGCCGGGCGACCCGGCGGCGTTCTTCGAGCGGCATCGCCGCGGCCTCGGGCGTGCGCTGCTGGAGCACTGTGCCGGGCATGCCGTGGAGGACGAAACGCCGGTGTTCATCGTCGGCATGCCGCGGTCGGGCACCAGCCTGGTCGAGCAGATCCTGGCCAGCCACCCGGAGGTGCACGCGGCGGGCGAGGTGGGACATGCGCGCGTGTTCGTGGACACGGTCGAGGCGCACACCGGCGCGCCCTTCCCGCAGGGCATCACGACGGTGGCCGCCGCAGAGCTGGCGGATTGCGCACGCACCTACCTGCAGCGCTTGCGCCGTGGCGCCGGCGGGGCGCGGCGGGTCACCGACAAGCTGCCGCACAATTTCCTGCGCCTTGGCCTGTACGCCGCGGTGCTGCCCGGTGCGAGCCTGGTGCTGGTCGAGCGCGACCCGCTCGATACCTGCCTGTCCATTTTCCAGCACTATTTCGACACCGGCCACGCCTACGCCGCGGACCTGGCTGCGTTGGGCCGGTATTACCGGTGCTACCGGGAATTGATGGCGTTCTGGGAAACGCTGCTGCCCGGGCGGATACACCATGTGAAATACGAGGCGCTGGTCCGGGATACCGAGCCGCAGGTGCGCCGCTTGCTGGCGTTCTGCGGGCTCGCGTTCCACCCGGCGTGCCTCGAACCCCACCGGCGGGCTCGCGGGGTGGGTTCGCCCAGCGACGCGCAGGTGCGCCAGCCCATCCATGGGCGCGCGGTCGGGCGCTGGAAACATTACGCGGCGCACCTGCAGCCGCTGCGGGAAGCGCTCGGGCCGCAGCCGGGCGTCAATCCGGAGGATAACGGTCCAGCACCGGGCCCAGCGCCTGCCTGAGCTCGTCGAGGTGGCCCTCGAAGTGCTTCCAGTGGGCGATGGCCCCCTGGTAGATGGGCTGGCGCACCTGCTCCGAGCTCGCGGTCCGAACCGCGCGATCGGTCTGGTAAAACCGCAGGCAATCGTCCTCGAATTCCAGCCCGCAATACTCCAGCAAGCGGCGCACCTGCGGCTCGGTATCGGTGACCATGTCCTCGTAGCGGACCCGCAGCACCTTGCCCGGCAGCACCCGGTCCCAGTGGTCCATCAGGTCCACGTAATCGCGGTAGTAGCGCCCGATGTTCTGCAGGCCATAGGTGAACGATTGCCCGCGCGCAAACAGCTGGGTGAAGCCGCTGAAGCACGCCGCCATCGGGTGGCGCCGTGCGTCGATGATCCTGGCCTTGGGCAGGATCAGGGCGATGAGGCCGATGTGCAGGAAATTGTTCGGCATCTTGTCGATGAAAAATGGCGCTTGGCCACGCTGGACGCGCGTGCGGTCGATGTATTCCTCACCCAGCTCCCGCAGGGTCTCGGCGTCGAGTTCGGCCAGGTTATCGGGATACCGTGAGGGGTCGGATTTCTTTTTGTTGCCCCCCAAACGCCGGGCGATGGCCAGGATCTGGATGAGTTCCTTGGTGCCGTCGACCTGCGAATGGCTGGCCAGGATCTGCTCCAGCAGGGTCGACCCGGAGCGTGGCAGGCCGACGATGAAGATCGGATCCGGCGCCGGGCAGCCCTGGCCCTGCTTCGCCGTGAACAGCTCGGCCGGACAGGCGGCCCGCATGCGCCGCACGAAGCGGGTGATGTCGTCGGCATCATAGCCCGTCAGGCGCGCCTTGATGCCGTTGCCGAGCTCGTAGTAGCGGAAGGCATCGTCGTATTCGCCGCGGTCCTCGAGCGCCTTGCCGAGCGCAAAGCACAGGTGATAGAAATCTTCGTGGGTACCCGCCCGACGCTCGAGTTCGGCGCGCATGCCCTGCAGCTCGTCGTCGCTGAAGCGGTAGGTCTTGAGGTTGGCCAGGCTCCAGTAGGCGTCGCCGAAACTCGGCCGCAGGCCATAGGCCCCCTGATAGGCCTCGATCGCCGCTTCGTGGCGGCCGACCGTCTTCAGGGCGTGCCCGTAGCTCAGCAGGATGCCTGGCTGCTCCGGAAACCGCTTCAGGATGTGCTCGTAGCAGCGAATGGACTGCTCGAAATCCCCCATGCGCACCAGGATCGAAGCGCGCAGGGCGAGGTAGGCCGGTTTCTCCGGTTCCGCGGCCAGCAGGCGGTCCGCCTCGGCGAGCGCCTGCTCCAGCTTCTCGCGCCGGCTCAGCACCTTGGCATAACTCACGCGCGCCAGGTCGAAATCGGGCGCCAGCTCGAGGCAGCGTTGCAGCAACCGCTCGGCATCCACCAGCACGCCAACCCGCAGGCCAATTTCCGCCAGCAGGCGGATGGCGGTGACGTGGGTGGGGTGCTCGTGCAGGAACTGTCGACACAGCCGCTCGGCCTGGCCAGTCTTGCCCTGGTTGAAACTGCGAATGGCCCGGATCAGTGTCGGATCCTCGGCGACGGCCAGCAGGTGCTGATTGAAGGCTTCCGCGGCCGAGGCCTCGTCACCGTCCACCAGGAACAATTCGCCCATCAGTTTCCAGCTGGCGGCCAGGTCGGGTTGCAGGCGCACGGCGCGCTGCAGGGCGGCAATGGCGGGCACCAGCTGCCCCCCGTCCGCCAGGGCGAAACCGAGCTCCTGCTGGGCGAGGGCGAAATCCGGGGCGTCCCGCAGCAGCGCCTCGAGCCGTTCCACGGCCCCCGACAGGTCCCCCTCGGCGCGGCTGGCGGAGGCCAGGATGAACCGGCAGTTCACCTCCCGGGGGTACAGCAGCAGGATTTGCTCCGCCTGCGCGCGCGCCTGCCGATGCCGCCCGGCGCTGAGGGCCGCGAGGGCCGCGTGGACCGCGCTTTCCAGGTTGCCGCCGGCCACCACCTTGGGTTCTTTGGTATGCACAGCCCGATTCTAGCGGACGGCTGTCCGGGCGGGTGGCGTTTTCATCTCGGCCGAGCCGGGTGGCGGGCAGCCGCGGTGCCCCCGCTTCACCCACCCCCCAGGGGCGCACCCCGCAAAAAAGAAGGGGTGGCCAGGCCACCCCTCCCGCTGCTTCGGGCGCGCAGGGTCAGAAGCGCTGGTAGAAGCGAACGCCATAGGTCCGCGGCCGGTTGGTGACGACCGTGGGCTCGTAATTGCGTGGCTGGACGTAAAACTCCGCCACCTCGTCGGTGAGGTTGTTGACGAAGAAATCCACGCCCCACGAGTCCTTTTTCACGCCAGCCCGGAAGTTGGCAATGGTGTAGGAGTCCTGCTTGAAGCGGGTCCTGGGAACGATCTCGCTCCAGGAACCGCCGGTGTAGCTCATGGTCNNCATGGTCAGCTGCCAGTAGGCCGGCAGGTTGCTCAGGTTGAACTCGTAGCGGGCAAAGACATTGCCTTTCCATTCCGGAACATTGGGCAGCTCGGTGCCATCGGGCACGGACAACAATCCGTTGGGCAGCACGAAATCATCCGTGGTCTCGCCCTCGTTGTAGGCCACCGCCGCCGAGAGCATCAGGGCATCGGAGGCCAGCAGGCTGACGTCGGTCTCGAATCCCTTGATCTCCGCGGTGCTCAGGTTGTAGACGTTGCCGCAGCATGCCGACAGCGAGAAGCTGTAAACGGTGTACTGGATGTCATCCCAGTCCATGAAGTAGGCGGCGCCGTTCCATCGCAGGCGCCCGTCCTGCCAGGTGGTCTTCCAGCCGAACTCGTAGTTGGTCAGATAGTCCGGCACCCACGCCTGCGACGGCAGGCCCGGGTCGCGGTTCAGGCCGCCGGGCCGGTAGCCTTCCGAGTAGGTGAAGTACACCATCTTGTCGTCGGCCACGCGCCAGGTCAGGTTGCCCTTGTAGATGGTGTCGCTGGTGCTGGTCTTCGAATCCGCGTTGGTGTCACGGCAGGTCGCCAGGTCGGGACAGTACACCCCCGGACCCCAGCCCACGACGCCGCGTACCTTGTGGTCCTCGTCGAAGGATCGCAATCCGAAGGTGCCGCTCAGGCTGTCGGTGAATTCATAGGTCACCTCGCCAAATACCGCTCGCTGCTCGTCCTTGCGCACCTGGTCGGTGCGGAAATAGAGGTCGCTAAACGGCGGTACGCTGAGGGTGGGCGACATGTCGGGCTGAATCCATTTCAGGAAGTAGTCGTGCTCGGCTTCCTCGTAGAACAGGCCGACGGTGTACTGGAAACGGCTGTCGCCGGTCGATACCAGCCGCAATTCGTGGCTGGTGCGGTCGTAGTCGTTGTCCTCGGTGTAGAACTCTTCCAGGCTCCTGCAATCGGTGTTCGACTGGGTGTCGAGATCCGGTCCGCTCGCGGAGTAGTCGCAGGCATAGTACGGGACGAAATAGGCATCTTCGCCGTACTTCGAGTAGTCGGAGTGGTAATCGACTTCACGGTCCAGGAATGCGCCCGCGTAGACCAGCTGGAAGTTGTCGAAATTGCCCTCGATGGTCAGGGAAGTCTGGGTAAAGTCGTCTTCCTGGGTGTCGGGGTTGAAGCGCTGGATGCGGTCCTGGCCCTTCAGCGTCGGGTCATACTCCCACACCCCCTCGGTTTCCATCTCCTGCGTGATCACGCCGACGGTACCGGTCCAGTTCTCGCTCAGGTCGACCCGCAAGGCAGCGCGGAGGCCGACCTTCTCGAGCTCGTTGAAATCGCTCTCGATGAGGTGATCGTTGTTGATGGTGCGGGTGCGCCCGAAGAAATTCGGGTTGTAGCCGTAGCCGCCCTCCAGCTGGTAGTTCCGCGTGCCGGCGACGTTGTCGATCCAGCCGCCCTCGTCGATGTACCAGGCGACCGCGCGCAGGGCGGCGCGCTCCCCGAGCGGCACGTTCACGAAGCCCTCCACCGAGTAGCTGGGATCCCCGCCCGAGGTGCCGAAGCCCTCCAGGTCGAATCCGCCCGCAAAGCCGCTGGGGTCGGGCTTGTTGGTGATGATGCGCACGGTGCCCGACTGCGAGCTGGCTCCGAACAGGGTGCCCTGCGGCCCGCCAAGCGCCTCGATGCGCTCGACGTCGTAAATGTGGATGTCCAGGTTCGAGGCGATGGCCGTGACCGGTTGTTCGTCGAGGTACAGGCCCACGCTGGGCGTCGAGCCAGACGCATTGCCGTCACCCCCGTCCGCCGCGCCGCGCATATAGATGGTCGCACCGCCGGGGTTGCCGAAACTCTTGAAGGACAGGCTGGGAATCTGCAGCGCGTAGTCGGCGAAATCGCCGATGCCGAGTTCGTCGATCTTGTCCGCGCTGAACGCGGTCACCGCCAGCGGCACGTCCTGCAGGCTCTGTTCGCGTTTCTGGGCGGTAACGACGACCTCCTCGAGCAACAGCCGTTCCGACCGCTCCTGCGCCAGCACCGGCGAGGTGGCAACGGCAGAGCTCACCGCGACGACCGTGCCGTAGGCCAGGCCCCGCCTGATCGCGCCCGTGAGCGGCCTGGGTTGCAGCGAGAATTCCCTGGGAGTGTTCGTGTTGTGCTTCATGGTATCGCCCCCGCTCGTTATGTTGTCTGGACTGAGCTTGATTTTCGCGGCCTGCGCAGGTGCGCAACCTGTGGGCCGCCCATTGACCATCAAAGTGTACATCATTGGGCAAAACGCGCTCCACAAAATTGTCCGGAATCGACACCAACGGAAGAACTCGCAGCAACGCGCGCGCGCGGGTACCCACCCCCGGCGCGGCCGGGCTTGGCAGCCACCCCCCGGAGCGGCACAATGATCGGGCCACGGCAGTAGCGGTTCAGGCGGGAGGCAGGGTGACATGACCGGCGGCGAACTCGAATCGCTGGTTCGCATGGCGAACCAGATTGCGGCCAACTTCAGCTTTCACGCCGACCCGGCGGAGCGGATCGCCGACCACTTCACTCGCTTCTGGGCGCCGTCCATGCGCAAAATGCTGGTCGCGCACGAAGCCGCGGGCGGCGAGGGACTGCAGCCCGAGGTGCGGGAAGCCCTGGGGAAACTGCCACCGACGTGAGCGGCGCGGGTGGCGTCAAGCCGGTAGCGGCGGTGCTGGCCGGAGGGCGTTCCCGGCGGTTCCGGGCCGATTCGGCGGCGACCCCCAAGGCGCTGGCGCCGCTGAAGGGCAAACCGCTGATCGCGCACGTTGTCGAGCGCCTGGCCGGCCAGGCTGGCCCCCTGTTGCTGAGCGTGCAGGTCGTCGATGAAAGACTCGCCTTCCTGGGCCTCGAGCAGGTGCCGGATGCGGAACGCCGGCAGCGCGGCCCGCTGGCGGGACTGTGCTCGGCCATGCGCCATGTCCTCGCGCATGGCCTCGGCGAATGGCTGCTGCTGGCGCCCTGTGATGCACCCTTCCTGCCCCCCGACCTGGCCGCGCGGCTGCATGCGGCCGCGCGCGCGAGCGGCCGGCCCGTCAGCGTGGCGCATTATGGGGATTTCCTGCAGCCTACCTTCTCGCTGTGGCACCGGCAGGTGTTCGCGGACGTGGAGCGGATGCTGGCGGAGCAGGGCGGAGGAGGGCTCCGGCACATGGTCGAGCGCCTGCCGCACGCGAGCGTCGACTGGCCGCAGCGGCTGCCGCCGCCCTTTTTCAATGTGAATACGCCCGGCGACCTGCGGCAGGCGGAAGATCTGCTTGACGGGGCAGGGACCGCCGATTGAAGATGAGCGCCCGCAATCGGGCAGGCCGGGTACATGGCGCACGCACTCTCGGAGTTCATACCACTCAACATCGCCGTACTGACCGTGTCGGATACCCGCACCCGGGAGAACGACAGCTCCGGCGATACGCTGGAAACGCTGCTGACCGACGCCGGTCACCGTTGTGCCGAGCGCCGGATCTGCACCGACGACGTCGGAGAGATCGCGTCCCGGGTGGCGGGGTGGGTGGCCGATCCGGGGATTCACGTGGTGATCACCACCGGCGGCACCGGCATGACGGCGCGGGACTCGACCCCCGAGGCGGTGGCGCCGCTGTTCGAGCGGACCATCGAAGGGTTTGGCGAATTGTTCCGCCAGCTCTCCTTCGCGGAGATCGGCTCGTCCACGGTGCAGTCGCGTTGCACCGCCGGCCTGGCCAACCGCACCCTGATCTTCTGCCTGCCGGGTTCGCCCAACGCCTGCCGCACCGGCTGGAACGGCATCCTGCGCGAGCAGCTCGATGCCCGGCACCGGCCCTGTAATTTCGTCAGCCAGACCGGTGCCGGCGGGGCGACCTGATGCGGACCGTTGCCGAGGCGGTGGCGGAGCTGCTGGCGCAGGCCGAGCTGCGGGCGGCGCCCGAGGCCACGGAACTGGCGCAGGCGGCGGGCCGGGTTCTCGCCGAGGACATCGTCGCGCCCTGCGACGTGCCTCCCGCCGACAACAGCGCGATGGATGGTTATGCCTTCCGCCACTCGGACTGGCAGCACGCCGACCGGGCCTTCGCCGTCAGCCAGCGCATTACCGCCGGAATGGCGCCGACCGCGCTCGTGGCCGGGACCGCGGCGCGGATTTTCACCGGCGCCGAGATCCCGGCGGGCGCCGATACCGTGGTCATGCAGGAACACTGCGTGGCCGAGAACGGGCAGGTGCAGGTCCGGAAGTGCCCCCTGGCCGGTGCCAACATTCGCCCGCGCGGGCAGGACATGCAGTCCGGCGAACGGGTGCTGACGGCGGGCCGGCGGCTGGATGCGCCGGCCGTCGGCCTGCTCGCCTCGCTCGGCCTGCCCGCGGTGCGCACCTATCGCGCGCTGCGCGTGGCGCTCATTTCCAACGGCAGCGAGCTGGTGGAGCCCGGGCGCAGCCTGGGTCCGGGCCAGATCTACAATTCCAACCGCTATCTGCTGGACGCCCTCATTGGCGGCTGGGGCTTCGAGGCGCGCGATTTCGGCATCGTGCCGGACGATCCGGCCGGCATCCGGGAGGTGCTGCTGGAGGCCGCTGGGGCAGCCGACGTCATCGTCTCCTCCGGCGGGGTTTCGGTGGGCGAGGAAGACCACATCAAGGAGGTGGTGGCCGAGCTCGGGGCCATCGACCTGTGGAAGGTGGCGATCAAACCGGGCAAGCCATTCGCTTTCGGACGCGTGGGCGATACGCCCCTGCTGGGCCTGCCGGGCAATCCCGCCTCGGTGCTGGTGACCTGCCTGATCATCGCGCGGCCGTACCTGCTGGCCTGCCAGGGCCTGGCGGTCACCCCGGTGCCACCGGTCCTGAAGGCCGCTCTGTTCGACCATCCTGGCAGCCCCCGCGAGGAATACTTGCGCGCGCGGGTCCGCGCGGACGGCGTGGAGTGCTATCCTCAACAGAGCAGCGGCGTGCTCAGGTCCGCGGTGTGGGGTGACGGCCTGGTGGTGCAGCGCGCCGGGCGGGACATTCGCCGCGGGGAGGCCGTCGAGTTTCTGCCCTATGCCCTGCTGCAGTGAGCCGCAACCGCGGCCGATCACCTGGACACGAATACAGACCGGAACGAAACGCTGATGTTGACTGATCACGAAATCGCACGCCAGGCCGAGCCATTGCCCATCGCCGAGTTGGCGCGGGGCATGGGCATCGAGGCGCGTCACCTGATCCCGTTCGGTGACCTGATCACCAAGGTACACCTGGACGCCCTGGCGGAACCGCGCCCGGGCCCCGGCCGTCCGCACCTGGTGCTGGTGTCCGCCATCACGCCCACCGCGGCCGGGGAGGGCAAGACCACCACCTCGATCGGCCTGGCGCAGGGCTTCAGGCACATTGGCGAGTCGGCCTGCCTGGCGCTGCGGGAACCCTCGCTGGGACCCTGCTTCGGCGTCAAGGGCGGCGCCACCGGCGGCGGTTACG
>JABAHR010029393.1_pt1 | contig 11342 bp, 9 predicted proteins | sample 7062101 | NCBI WGS metagenome assembly JABAHR01 (sample SAMN14534553, study PRJNA622989) | marine sediment metagenome | biome: marine biome [ENVO:00000428]; feature: marine pelagic biome [ENVO:01000023]; material: deep marine sediment [ENVO:00002113] | place: India: Gulf of Kutch | collected...
CAGGCTTTCAGCGCTGAAGACGGGATCATTCGGACCCGGTCCCTCGTCGCCGTCGCCGCCACCCTTGCCCTTGCCGCCTTTTTCGGCCAGTGCCGCGCTGCTGCTCATTGCCAATAACATGGCCGCTGAAATGCTGATTATCTTGCTGGTTTTCATGTGTTGCCTCCGTGGCGTTCGCAAGTTTTCGAAATCACGGCCTCAAGATGGTTTTTTTCAATAAAAAGAGCAATATGCATAGTGGGACATCGCCAAAATGTCCCACTATGCCCCCCTTTTTGGCATTTTTTTGTGCTTGGAGAGGCGGCTGAGGCGGGGTACGGACAACCCGAATCAGGCGTTCGATGAACGGGGTGCAGCCTGCTGTGTTGGGCTTGGCTTGTTATGATGAAGGCGGCCTTCAAGACACTGGGAAGCCGTGGCCGATCACTGGTTGAACACAATCTGGGCAGAGCTGCGCAGGCGGAAAGTGATTCGCGTCGCCGTGGTCTACACCGTGGTCGCGTGGGCGGCTGTCGAGGCCGCTTCCGTCATCTTCCCGGCCCTGTTGTTGCCGGAATGGACCGAACGCCTGGTGGTGGCGCTGGCATTGCTGGGGTTCCCGGTGGCGCTGGCCCTGGCCTGGGCGTTCGAGGTCCGCCCGGAACGCGCGCACACCGAGCCGCAAGCGGTGGCTCCCGAACCGCTGGGAGAGGAGCGGCTCGACGGGTGGAAGCGCATCGCCGCTTACCTCAACCGGGATGTTCGCACCGTCAGACGCTGGGAGAAGGACCGGGGCTTGCCCGTGCGGCGACTCATGCACGACAAATTGGCGACGGTTTACGCCTACCGTTCCGAGCTCGACCAGTGGATGACCCAACGGGATACGGCNNACGGCCGCCCCCGAGAAATCCACCGCGCGCCACCAGCTGCCGGGGAAACCGGGCCCGCGCTGGGTATGGGTGGCTCTGCCGGTGCTCGTCATGGGCATGGTGCTGGCCTGGTTGCGGCCAGGACAGGAGGAAGCACCCATCCGATTTGGTGAATGGGACTGGGTGCTGATCACCGAATTCGACAATCGCACTGGCGAAGACGTACTGGACGGCACGGCCGAGTATGCGCTGCAAAGGGAGTTGTCCAATTCCCACCATCTGAAGGTGGTGCCCCGTGAGCGGATCAAAGATGCACTGCGCCTGATGAAATTGCCGGAGCAGACCATTATCGACCTGGAGACGGGCCGTGAGATCAGCCTGCGTGACGGTGAAATCCGGATGCTGATCACGGGCCGGGTCGAGAAACTGGGCAATGCCTATCTGGTCAGCACCGAACTGGTGAACCCCAGCGATGGCGTCACTTTGGCCAGTTTCAGCAGGCACGCCGATGGCCAGGACCAGATCCTGCCCGGCATCAGCGACCTGGCCATCGAGGTTCGGACCGCGCTAGGGGAGAGCCTGGCCAGCATCGAGGAGAGCGAGGCCATGTTGGAAAAGGTGACCACCCCGTCCCTGGCGGCCCTGCGCCTGTTTTCCGATGCCAACGAGGCCATGTCCGGCAATGATCGCGTACATGCCCTGGCCATTCTCGAGGAGGCCGTCCGGATCGACCCCGATTTCGCTTCCGCGCATCTACTGCTGTACTACGCTTACGGGGACAGGGACGAAACGCCCCGGGCCGAGATTCATCTTCGGCGGGCGGTCGAATTGGCAGAGCAGGCATCGGAACGGGAGCGGTTGTTCATCCTTGCGACGTACTATGGTTTCCTCAGAGACCAGCCCAAAGCCATAGATACCTATCATCTGCTGCTGCGCCTGTACCCCGACCATTACTGGGCCAACGGCAACTTGTCCAACGTCTATGAGAGCGAGGGACGCTTCAGGGAAGCGTTGCCATTCAGACGTCGCGTTGCGGAGTTGCGACCGAATTCGGTCGGCTGGTATCCCGACCTGGACATCGTGCAACTCGCCATTGCGGTCGGTGACCAGGAAACACGGGATTTCTACCTGAACAAGCTTTCGCCATACGTTTCGCGGGCCGAATTTGCCTGGCTGTCCCCCTTCCTGATGCTGGCTCCCGTGCACCAGGCATGGATTGACGGAGACTATGCAGGCGCCCTGGCCGGCGTCGAAGAACTGGTGGCACGAGAGGATTCGGAAGCATTGGTGGCCGATGGCTGGCGCTTCGCGCACATACGCTCGGTGTACCTGGCGCTGGGTAAACTCGAGCGCTTCAGGGAGCTGACCGCGAAGCAGCCGCAGCTTGGCTGGTTCGAGGCCGTGCTGGACTACGATTCCGGCAACCCCGAAACGCTCGAGCAATACGTGGAATCCGCGCGTGGAGAATACTGGGACGCGGTTCTCATGGCCATGGCCGGGCAGATCGAAGGCGCGCGATCGCTGCTCGAAGATCCGGAGGCTGCCCAGCGAGTAGCGTTCCCGTTGGCGCGTTTTGCCTGGCAGGATTTCGTGCGCGGACAGATTGCCCTGTCAGAGGGACGCCTAGAAGACGCCGTGGAGCTGCTCGATCAGGACGCGCCCTTTCTGAATATTTCTTACAAGTGGGCGCATCTGTTCGCGATGCATTCCCTGGCCCGGGCCTATGAAAAGTTAGGTAGTCGCGACAAGGCAATCGAAACGCTCGACAGGGTACGCCGGCAGAAACCTCTGTCAGTGTTTGAGACGGCAGGCACCTACATGTGGCAGCGGAACCAGGTTTACCTGCGCGAGCTGTACTTGCGCGCCGGCCAGACCGCGGCCGCGGCGGAAGCCGAACGGGAACTGACAGACGTGTTGCGCCTGGCCGACCCGGACCACCCGTTCCTGCTCGCGCTGGAGCGGGTGCCTGCCCCCGGTTGAGTTGACGGATGACCGCGGCCGGTAGCGGCGCCAGCATCACCTCAAACGCAGCCCAGAGCCCGAACTCCCGAGGAGCAGGCGCACTCGCAGGACACTGTCAGCGCGACTCCATTGGCAGCGAGCACAACAGCGGCGGACGGAGAAGTCCCGGCCAAGTGGCATGTGAAAGCCCACTCCGGGAACAGCAACTTACTTAACCTCACTCACAACTCGCTGCTTAGCCTTCAAGGGCATTGCTCGGATCAAATTGGTATCGGCCTTACGCTCTTGAATGTTGAACATTTTTCCTATTGACTTTACCCAGGCTGGTTGTCAATCACATACACGTCATCGTCTCCGTTTTTCGAATTGTCAGATTTTGACTTTTCTTCTTGATATCAACCGATTATGAAAAAACAGATGCGACAGTGGGAAAAACTTGGAGCCAAGGATCCTTACTGGGCCGTGCTCACCCTGTCCGATAAAAAGAATGGAGGCTGGGAAAAAGATGAATTTTTCCAGACGGGCGAAATTGAAATACGATCACTTTTCTCCGAATTATCGGGCAAAGGAATAGATGTCGAGTCACGTCTGGCTTTGGACTTCGGCTGTGGTGTCGGGCGCCTGACTCGGGCGCTCGCGGGTCGGTTTACAACGGTCGTTGGGGTAGATTTTTCGTCTGCGATGCTTGATGAGGCGCGGTCCGTTAACGAGCATCTGTACAATGTCGAATTCATACAAATCCCCGGGGACAGTTTGGGCTGCATTGAGGATTCGACGGTAGATTTCATATACAGCAGTATCGCTCTTCAGCATTCGCCCCGAAAAATCCAGGAAAAGATATTGAATGAGTTCTTCAGGGTGCTTTCACCCTCTGGTATCGCTGTCTTCCAGACGCCATCTGCGCAAAACCTCACAATAAGGGGCCTTACCCATCGATTATTCGGAAATCGAATATTGAACGTTTTTCGAGGGCTTCGTTACGGACGAGATTGTGTGATGGAAATACACCCAATCAACGCAAAAGCGGTCGAGAAAATAATAGAGAAGGCTGGAGCGGTCCTGCTGTACAAGCGGGAAAACAGGTCTGCTGGAGACAGTTTCCTGAGTTTTCGCTATGTCGTGAGGAGATAATTCTCCTGTCACAGAGGCCACGGTGCGCACCGCGCGCCAGACGCAGGCAGCCCGATCGATTTGGCCCGGAACCGCCAGCCCCAGATATTGTAAACCACGGGGTCAGAGTAAAGTGCCAGAGCAAGCCGAGAGCTTGGGGTCAGAGTCGGGACTCTGACCCCATAGTTGTTGACCCCATTGTTGCTGCTCTCCGGAATCCCGGCAGCAGCAGGCATCGTGGGCGACCGTATGATCACGGCCTGCAACCGTGGCGATGAATCCGCGACTGAAAGATTGGTGACGCACTGACCGGCCTGCTAGTCTGTGGGGGCACCAACCGCATAGTTGCCGGCAAGAACGAACCATGCCCGAGAAAAATCCGCGCAAGGACAGCGAATACCTGACCACGCTCGCGCGTGGGCTGTCGGTGCTGCGCGCCTTCACCAAGGAGCGCCCGGAAATGACGCTGAGCGAGGTGGCCGCCGAAACGTCGCTCAGCCCCGCGGCGGCACGCCGCTGCCTCAACACCCTGGTGTCCCAGGGCTACGTCGGCAAAAAGGGCAAGCTGTTCCTGCTCACCCCCGAAGTGATGGGGTTCGCCTCGGCCTTCATCGAGTCCATGAACCTGGAGGAAGTGGTGCGCCCGCACCTCCAGGAGGTTCGGGACCGGACCGGCGACAGCTCGTCACTGGCCGTGCTGTCCCACGAGGACATCCTCTACCTCGTCCATGTATCCACCAACCGGATGATCAAGCTGGTGGCGGGCGTCGGCACGCGTTTCCCTGCCTACGCCACCTCGCTGGGCCGGGTCATGCTGGCTTACCGATCGGACCAGCAGATTTCCGATTACCTGCGCGATGCGAACATTCGCAAGCTGACCAGCAAGACGGTCACCTCCCGGCCCCAGTTGCGCCGTATCCTGAAGACGGTGCGCAAGCAGGGCTATGCCGCGATCCAGGACGAACTGGATTACGGCATCGTCTCCATCGCCGTGCCGGTCCGGCGGGAAACCGGTGAAGTGCTGGCCGCGATCAACTGCTCCACGGCCACCACCCGGGTGAACAAAGATGAAATTGCGAAAACCCGGCTGCAGCCCCTGCTCGAGGCCGCCCACCGAATCGAGGTGGAGCTCAGGCGCTACCCCATCCTGGCCCATTCAATCATGGGCTCCATCCAGTGATGGGTCCCTGGAACGCTCAACCTGCCAGCAGAAATCCCTGACCGCTTCGTTGAAGCGCGCCGGTTCGGTCAGGTTGCTGAGGTGTCCGCTGTGTTCCAGTACGAGCTCCCTCGCGCCGGGGACGACACGCAGCAGGTGATCGGCATGTTCCCGCCGGGCGGGCGTCTCCAGGGCGCCGGTGAGGATGATGACGGGGATCTGGGCGGCCGCCACCGCAGCCGCCACGTCCACGGCATATTCGGGATTGCGCGTGTCGAAGTCCACCAGGTCCCGACCCTGATAGTCGGCCAGCAGGGTCGTCAGTAGCTCGAAGGTCTCCTCGGCTTCGATACCGGAGGCCACCATGGGATGCCGCAACCAGGCCTCCCGCACGCGCTGCATTTCCCCGCGTGCAGCCCACGCCGCGTATCGGCCCAGCGGAATGGCGTCCGAGCCCGATATCGGCGTGAAACCGTCCACCGCCGGCGCCTGCAGCACCAGGGAGCGGGCCATGTGCGGATGCTGCGCTGCGAAACGCAGGGCGATGCGCCCGCCCTGGGACATGCCGAGGATATGCGCGGATTCGATGCCCCGTTCGCTCAGCAGGGCCGCGATGTCCGCCACGTCGCGCGCCAGGGAGGGGTCGCCGGTCGACCGGCCAAAGCCCCGCCGATCGTAGGCGATGACGCGGAAATCCCTGCTCAGTGGCCGGATCTGGGGGCTGAATATGCGGTGATCGAAGGGCCAGCCATGCACCAGCACGACCGGCGGCCCGGAGCCAAGTTCGCGGACGTGGAGCGCCTCGGTATCCGCCTCGCTCACGGCCGATAACCGACCGATGCCTGCGCAGCCTCCCATAGGGCGCTCCCGGCCGGGTTGTCCATTTCCTCCAGCAAGTGCCCGACCAGGCCGGCACAGCGGGCTGTGAGCACGACGCCCCGCATCATCATCGCCGGCACCCCCGCCTCGCCCAGGGCGGCCCCGATGGCGGCGCTGATGTTGGTGACCAGCGGCTTGCCCAGCTCCTCCCTGACGCTGGTTTCCACCAACTCCAGGGCGGCCAGGAACTCGCCCCCGGTGTCCGCGTCGCGCACGATCTGCAGCAGTCGCGGAACCCTGGGGTCGTGCGCCTGGTGAACGGGGTGCCCGAAGCCCGGCACGGGTTTGCGTTCGGCCCGGCAGGCCCGCACTTCCTCGGCGGCCCTGGATGCGCGCTCGTCCGCCGGCGCCGCGACGATTCTCTCCAGCAGGGCGCCGCACTCCCCGGCCGTCCCGGCGTAGCGGTCACCGACCCCCAGCAGGCCGGCGGCCACCGCCCCCTGGAACGATTCCGGCGCTCCCAGGTGGGTGAGCCGAGTCACGACCGCCGACGGCACCAGGCCGTGCTCCATGATGGTGACCAGCACGGCGTCCACGATGCGGGTCTGGGCCGGTGACGGCATGTCGCCCAGGGCCTGCAGGATAATGAGTTCGGTGAACCCAACCTTGCCCATCAGTTCCTCGACCAGGTCTCTGCCCCGTACCGTTATACTGTCCGCGTCGAAACCACAGATTGACGTGCTCGCATCCATGTATCGTCCCTCGATTTCATATTTCGCATTGCGAATTTGATTTCGATATACGAAAAATCTATCATAAACCTTCATCTTAGGATAAAGCATTCGGCCCAGGCACCTACCATGAAAATAATCACCAAACCGCTCGTTACCCTACTGTCCCTTGTCGTTGCCGCCCCGATCGCCTACGCGCAGAGCGAAGCCATGGTCGAGGAGGTGGTGGTCACCGCCCGCAAGCGCGATGAATCCTTCACCGAAATTCCCGTGTCCCTGAAGGCGTTCACCGAGTCGGAAATCCAGTCCGCGGGCATCGAAACGCCACAGGATTTCATCGACCTCACGCCCAACGTGACCCTGGTGCAGACCCAGAACGCGGGCAATTCCTTCATCAACATCCGCGGCGTGTCACAGGCGCGCAACAGCGAGATGTCGGCGGCGGTGCTGATCGACGGCGTGCTCATGCCCAACCCGGCCCAGTTCAACCAGCAGCTGTTCGACATCGAGCAGATCGAGGTGCTGCGCGGTCCCCAGGGCGCCCTGTACGGCCGCAACGCCATCGGCGGCGCCATCACCATCGTGACCAAGCAGCCCAGCGACGAGTTCGAGGGCAAGTTCCGGATCGGCGGCGATTCCGGGCCAGGCTTCAATGCGCAGGCCATGTTCAGCGGGCCGCTGGGCAGCTCGGAGACGCTGAAGTACCGGGTCTCGGCGTCCTACATGGACACCGACGGTTACATCAACAACCCCTACCTCGGCGAGGAGGCGGACCCGTTCAAGGACAAATCCCTGCGGGCCAAGCTGCTGTGGGAGCCCAACGACCAGTGGACCGCGGACTTCCGCTTCTACATCTCGGAGCTCGACACGCAGGCGCTCTACTTCAATATCGCCGCCGAGGCCGACGACACCAGCCTGCCGGTGCGGGTCAACAACCGGGGCACCAATGATCGGGATATCTACAGCGTCAGCCTCAAGCTCGACTTCGAGGCCGACTGGGGGACCTTCACCTCGATCACGTCCTTCGATTCGCTGGAGGAGCTGCTGACCGGCGACAATTTCGACTTTCTGCCCCGCGCGGACTCATGGCTGAACGGCCCGTTCACCGGCGGATTCGGCCCCTACATGAAATTCCTGACCGGCGAGGACGTGGTGGACCTGAGCCAGACCCAGTTCCTGGACCAGGAAGCCTGGAGCCAGGAGTTCCGCTTCACCTCGCCGGCGGAGAACCGGCTGCGCTGGATCGCGGGCGCCTACTTCATCGGCACCGACCGCTACATCTCGACCGGCAACCAGGTGGACCTCGGCAACGGGGTGTTCAAGGTGACGCGCACGCCCCGCTTCTCGGTGTTCTGCTACGACCCGAACATCGCCCAGTTCTTCCCCTCGCAGTGCGCGTACACGAGCAGGGACCCCAGCCCGCAGATCGGCTTGCTGGAGGACGAGCAGGACAACCTCGCCTGGGCCGTCTTTGCCGACGTGAGCTACGACATCAGCGATGCCCTGGAACTGTCGGTGTCATTGCGCTACGACGAGGACGAGCGCGAGAACACGACGCTGACCGAGCCGCTGTACGACCCCACTTTCCTGGGGCTGGTGCCGGGGTCCAAGCGCAAGGAGACCTGGGATGAACTGCAGCCCAAGGTCACGCTGCGCTACAAGTCCAGCGACAACACCAGCTGGTACGCCGGCTACAGCCGCGGCTTCCGCAGCGGCGGCTTCAACCAGACCGGCGTGGGCGGGGCCGTGCCCTTCCCGAACATCGACGACATTTTCGACGCGCAGATCGCCGACACCTACGAGGCTGGCTTCAAGACCGTCGCCATGGACGGCCGCTTCGTGACCTCGGCCAGCGTGTTCTACACCGACTTCGAGGGCGCCTATTTCTTCTTCTACGACGCCGGCACCAGCACCCAGAACCTGGGCTCGATCGACGAGGCGACCTACACGGGCTTCGAGTGGGAGGGCACCGTGTTCTTCACCGACTCCCTGAGCGCCTACTTCGGCATCGGCTACACCGACAGCGAGATCGACAAGTTCGAGGACCCCGCGTTTCCGGACGCGCCCCGCGCCGAGGGCAATCAGGCGCCGCTGGTTTCGGAGTACACCCTCAACCTGGGCGGCACCTTCCGGCACCCGATGCAGTTGTTCGGCGGCAAGTTCGGCGAAACCTACGGCTTCGCGCGCGTCGATTACCAGCGCATCGGCGACACCTGGTGGGATCCCTACAACCTGTCGGTGCGCAGCCCCATCAACATTGTCGACTTCCGCTTTGGCGTGGACGCCGACGACGACTGGTCGCTGGTGCTGTGGATCAAGAACGCCTTCGACGAGGAATACAACACGGAGTTTTCCCCGGGGCCCGCGTTGTTTGGTCCGGGCGTCAACGCCGGCACCAATTTCCTGTGGAAAGGGATGCCGCGGCACTGGGGAGTGGACTTCACCAAGCGGTTCTGAACCAACCATCTAGGACAATTGGAGGGCAAGCAATCTATGGCCACGGCACCCCGCATTCGCACGCGCCTGCACCACAATGCGCATGTCACGACCGACATGGCGGCAGTCAGGCATTTCTACGAGGACATCATCGGTTTTCCGCTGGTCGCGACCTGGTGCGAGAAAACCCACCTGTTCGGCAAGGAACGGGTCTACATGCACTGCTTTTTCGACATCGGCGACGGCGAGTGTCTCGCCTATTTCCAGTTCGCCGACGAGGAGGACCAGCAGGAATTCGGCCCCGAGCTGCCGATGTCCGGCTTCCGGCACCTGGCCGTGAAAGTGGACCAGGCAACCCAGGATGCGCTTCGCGAACGTGTGGCCGCGGCCGGCTACGAGGAACCGGACGCGTATTTCCTGCAGCACGGCTACTGCTGGTCGCTGTACGTGGTCGACCCGGCTGGGATGATCATCGAGTTCACCGTCGACCACGAGGACGTGGATGCGATCAACGCCGACCAGCTCGGCAAGGCGCACAGCGAACTCCAACGCTGGCTGGCGGGCGATCACACGCCCAATAACGAGCAGTTTCACCGCTAGGAAACCCACTTGCCAGGCCGCGGACAGGCAGCCGGGTGCCCGCGAGGGCCCCGCTGACGCGACGACCCTCCCCCATGCCCCCGGCCGACGGCATGGCCGCGGCACCTGCAGAAGGAGTTGAAGTTCATGAAGGAAGTCTGTGTCGTTTATCACAGTGGCTACGGCCACACGGCCCGCCAGGCGGCGGCCGTGGCCGAAGGCGTGCGCCGGGTTGCGGACGTCAATTGCACCGAGATACCGGTGGGCGAGCTGGAACACATGGAAAGCGGGCACTGGGCTGAACTGGACAGTGCCGACGCCATCATCTTCGGGTGCCCGACCTACATGGGCGCCGTGTCGATGGACTTCAAAAGGTTCATGGAAGCCACCTCCGGGCGGTGGATGGAAATGAAGTGGCATGACAAGCTGGCCGCCGGCTTCACCAACTCCGGGTCGCAGAACGGCGACAAGCAGAACACCCTGCAATCCCTGGTCTCGCTGGCCTCGCAACACGGCATGGTGTGGATCAGCCTGAACCTCATGCCCGGCAACAACAGCACCACCGGCAGCGTCGACGACGTCAACCGCCTGGGGTCCTACCTGGGCGCGATGGCCCAATCGAACGTTGATGCGGGCCCCGACGTGGCGCCGCCGGAAGCGGACCTGGAAACCGCGCGGCTGCTGGGCCAGCGCGTGGCCGAATGCACGCACCGCTGGACCGCCTGACCGCCGTCAATCCCCGTGTTCGACAAGGACATACAGACTCGGCCGGTCGAAGATCAGTTCCGGATCGACCGCGAGACCTATCGGCAACAGGTGCGCTACCTGTTCGAGCATTCGCGCTTCTACCAGCGCAAGCTCGCGGATGCCGGATTCGACCGCCCCGAGGCGGTGGGCGAACTGGATGACCTGGCCCAATTGCCGTTCACGGAGAAGGATGAATTGCGCGCCACGCAGGCCGAGCATCCGCCCTTCGGCGAGCACCTGGCCTGCGATCCCGGCCAGCTGCTGAGGGTGTTCAGCACCAGCGGGACGACGGGCGTGCCCTGTTACCTGGGACTGACCGCCAATGACATCGACATGTACGCGACCAACGTGGCCCGCGGCTACTCGGCGGCGGGCTTCAGGCCGTCCCAGCGGATCGTGGTCGGCTTCAACGCCGGGCCGTTCGTCGCCGGCGCGGTGTTCTATGGCCTGGACAAGCTGCGCTGCACGGTGATCCCGGTCGGCACCGGCAACACGGAACGATTGATCACGGCCATTCAGAAAACCGGCGCCACCGGCGTGAGCTGCACGCCTTCCTATGGCCTGTACCTGATCGACTGGTGCCAGCAGCACGGCATCGAACCGCGCTCGCTGGGGCTCGAGAACATGATCACGGCCGGCGAGCCGGGCGGCGGCGACCCGATGATCCGGGGCCGCATCGAGGAAGCCTTCGGCTGCCAGGTGCGCGAATCCATGGGCATCGGCGACATCTCGCTGTCCACCTGGGCGGAGGACGAGGACGGCGGCGGCATGAACTTCATGGCCCGCGGTTTCGCCCACGCGGAACTGATCGACCCGGACACGGGCCGCCCCATCCGCTGGGAAGACGGCGCCGAGGGCGAACTGGTGTACACGGCGCTCAAGCGCGAAGCCATGCCCTTGCTGCGCTTCCGCAGCCGGGATCACGTCGTGGTCAGCATGAAACCCAATCCC
>JABAHR010028933.1_pt1 | contig 11338 bp, 11 predicted proteins | sample 7062101 | NCBI WGS metagenome assembly JABAHR01 (sample SAMN14534553, study PRJNA622989) | marine sediment metagenome | biome: marine biome [ENVO:00000428]; feature: marine pelagic biome [ENVO:01000023]; material: deep marine sediment [ENVO:00002113] | place: India: Gulf of Kutch | collected...
AGAAATTTGCTGAATGTGTTGCGTCGATCGATTGAATCAGCAACCGATAGCAGTCATTGGCGAGCAAAGAGCTCAGGGCGGCCGAATAGGTTGCTCCGGCCTGCGACCGGTCGTGCCTCATCAGGCCGCGTTTGCGGCTGGATTGCGCTTGGATCGGTCAGTATCCGTTCGAGGGTGGATATCCATAATCCGATATGGGGGCGAACAGGGTTCCCGGCAAGAGCCAGTATCCGTATAGTCCTAAACATCCTCGATCTTAAGCAGAAACGATAAAAAGACCGCTGGCTCGCTGTGCACCCATACGGCCGGCCGAGATCCAGCTGAACAGGTGGGAAAAGCGTTCGCGCAACCGTACGCGACAAGCTTGAAGAATAATGATAAGGACGCGGGTAGCGGGGGTCGCACTCCTCGCAGTACTGGTAAGCGGTCCGGCGCACGCACCGGCCGTCGAAGCTCTCGGTTTGAGGTTCACGGCCGCGAGGCCCGCGGTCACGAATGCGCCGAGCGATCTAGAGATCGTGCGAGCGTTCGACCGCCAGAGCTACGAACGAGACATGGAGGCGATGCGTACCTATCGGCCAGGCTATGCGTTCTGGCGCAATGTCTTCACCGTCTCGAATGGCCGCATCGCCTTCGGTAGCGCGATCGACGGTCGGCTCCTTGCGTCGTTCCCGGTCAACGGCGACTGGGTACGGGGAGCGTACTGGGAAAAGAACTCGGTCGCTGAGCTGCTTGCCGAACGGCCGTTGCCCGGCGGGCTCGCCGCGTTCGCGGAGTTGCTCGCTGGTCGACGGTTAGACGGTGCGCAGGCAGAGAGACGCGAAGAAGCAGCACGTCTGCTCGAGCGGGCAGCGGGTCCTGTCCTTTATCACGAGACACGCGGATCGTTCACAGCCAGGGGCGTGGAGCGATACGGCGACTTTCTCGCCGAATGGGGCTCGATCTTTGAGCGTTTCGGCGTGCCAGCCGAGATCGGTCTTGCCCAGGGCCTTATCGAATCGGGGCTGCGGGGCCGGATCCGTTCCGCAGCGGAAGCAATCGGCTTCTGCCAATGGCTGCCGCGCAACTGGGAGCGGCTACAGCAACTCTCCCCGGTCGTGATCGAGGCCTACAACCAGACGACGCAGGTGCCATACTGCGCGGCGCACCTCGCAGTTCTCTCCACCAAATACGGCAGCCTTATTCCCGCCCTGTCCGAGCACCACGCCGGTGTCGTAAACATCGGCAGAACGATCATCAACGGTCAGTTCGCTGGCGGAGACGACATTCGCGAGCGCTATTTTCTCGGCGCCGAGCTCACGCTGCTCGTGAGGCAGGCCCGCCTGCCGGGTTATCGCGAGGTCGTCGGTGGCTACGGCCCACGCTCTTTCCGCTACGCCGAGATGATCTTCGGTAACACATCCACGATTGCCGAACGGCAAGCCGCGATACCACAGGAGCAGATCTTCGCGATGCGTTCGAGCCGTTCGATTCCGCTCGAGGCCATTACACGCCGGACAGGTCTATCGGTCGATGAGGTGCGCCGCTTCAATCCGGCCCTGATCCATAGAGTCCCGGCTGGCGCGAATCTGTACTTACCTTTCCACGTGGACGATTTCGGAGACGATGCGGCGTTCTGGCATCGTCCACTCAACCCAGAGTACGCGACCGTGCTGGGCGAGTTCCTGCGACTTGATGAGCAATATGCGATCGAAGACTGGAATGACGGTTCCGTGTTGGAAACGCTACGAACGTTCGAAGCCCGCTTCCGTGTAAACGGCACCGAAGAAGGCATTGTCATGGCGACTGTGCTCAGCTACGTGATAGATGATCTCGCCAAGGGCTCACAGAAGCAGATCTTCACCGATTTCCGCCGAAGTAACCGCGTTCTTCGTCTGCTCGAGCAAGGTCTTCGCGTACGGAAGGCGTTACTCCCGGCAGCAGCGGACCCTGGCGGATGGGCGCGCCGCAACGCCCTGGTCACAACGGCGAGTTTTAGCCGCCGGTAGTTAGTGCTTGGCGCCCACCTGTGGTCGGTAGCATACGCCACATGTGCCGAGCTCTAATGACAAGAAATGAGGCAGACCGGCCTCAGAGGCGGGCGACGTGGATAGAAGAAAATACCGTTGACCGTTGGCGAAAGACGGTGACCGTCCGCTATTGGCGATAGCAGACCTAGTAGCGTTAGTAACGAATTCTCATTATAGCTATTAATTTGGAAGAAGCTCGTGTCAACAGCTGAACAGGAACTAGCCAAGATCCGAGAAGAACTCGAGACGATTAGCCTGGCGCTATCGATTCTAGCGATCGATCGGATTGAAGCCGCAGATGCGGAGGCGCGAGGTAGGCAGGACAGAGTGACCCAAAAAGGTCTCGAGCTACTCGTCAGTCGTATCGAGGGGAGCTGAGTGACCAACGTGACCGAGGCGTATATGGCGGCTGTTGGCCGTTAGCCGACGTTCAGGTAGGGGTTCTAACGTAAGAAGATGAAGAAGATTGACGTCGGACAAGCTGTCTCGATTATCGCCAATGTTGGTGTAATTTCCGGCGTCTTCTTTCTCGGATACGAACTCCAACAGAATAATCGCTATCTGAAGGAGCAGGCGCGATTCAATTGGTTAATAGTTAAATGATCGGGAGAGCCGCAACGAATCGACAAAGTAGTGGCACAGCCAATACTCTACCAAGTCAGTGAGGCGCGGCACGCAGTACACAGGATGACCACATGAAGACTCGAGAAAAAACACAGTCTTTCAATTCGTCAACTTCTGGTGGCAGCCCGAGACTCATAGAGTCCTCGCAACGATATCCCTTACTGTCGTCGTTCATAGCCGGCTCTATCTTCATGGTATTTGCACCGATAGAAGCCCAAACTCAATCACCGCAAGACTACACGCCGATGGACCCGATTCCGCAAACCGTGGGTCTTCCGGATCCGTGTGACAATCCCACCACGCGCATGTGGGGCCCAGACGATCGGCTGGGGAACTTGAACTACCTCACGCCGGAACGGGTGAGCGACAACCTGAGCCTGATAAGACTGGGCAAAGTCTACGAACTCGCACACACGCTCGTGCCAGGACAGATGGGCTTCAATGCCTACTTCGATTTTAAGACGACGGTAGGCCCGTGGCCTGGCCGCGGCACCGCCCTCACGATATTCAATAACGAAGAGACCCTCGGTCACAGTACCTATAACCGGGATCGGGCGGGTGTACAGCAGACCTCGCTCGGGACACAGCTAGATACCTTCAACCACACGACCCAGGGCGGCATCACCTATAATTGCTTCGACACGCGGGACCCGGCCTATCACCTGCTTCCGGAAGGCGACCCGGGCGAGCTACCGAAAGGAAGCCCGGGGGATGACTATTTCTTCCGCGGCTATTCCACGGGTGGTATCGAAAACGTGGGCACCATCGTCGCGCGCGCTGGTCTTGATCGATGTCGGTCAGCTAATGCGGGAGAGGGAAGCTGCAGCCGGCCGCGACCCGGAGCAGTTCCCGCCCGCCGACTACGAATTCAGCCCTGAGGAGCTCGAGCAGGCCTTGATCCGTCAAGGCATGACTATCGATGATATCCAGCCGGGGGACGCGATCCTGATTCGAATCGGGTGGGGCGCTCGATACTGGACATCTAACCCGGACGATCCACGCAACGAGATCGTGAAATACTTCAACGGCGGTCAGGAGGAGTTCCAGCCCAACGGCCCCGGCATTGATTCACGGGCCGTGCAGTGGACGATCAACCGCAGGCCCGTATTAGTGGGCGCGGACAATACNNGGGTCCGAGAAGCGCGGTCATCTGGCGTGGCTCAGCAGCGGTATCTATATGATCGAGGATCTCGACCTGGAGGTGCTCGCGGCAGATTGCGAGAGGGAGCGCGCCGCGAACATGACTGAGTTCGGAGAGCCACTTCCGCCCGACGATGAGGCGAACTGCTATGTCTCCACATTGATCGTCCAGACGAACCCCTTCAGAGGATTTACCGGCTCTATCGTGGCGCCCTCTACCATTAGATAACGACGTCGGCAGGAGGCAATGACCGTGCACTATTTCGGCATTAGAGAAATTTCCGGAATCCGAGGGGCTCGACTCGCCGTGAGCTCAACGATGGCGCTCACCTTTGTGTTGCTTTCTTTATTGCCTGCGGGCAGCAAAGCGCAGCCTGAAGCGTTTAGCGTCGTTGAGGCGACAATCGAACAGGTACACAGCGCGTATGCGTCCGGAACGCTCACGGCACGCCAACTCGTTCAGCTCTATCTCGATCGTATAGCAGCTTACGATCAGCAGGGCCCGAGCATCAACGCGATCATTACCATTAATTCAGATGCTCTGGAGGAAGCGGAGCGGTTGGACGCCGCGTACGAGCGTTCCGGCCTCGTGGGTCCGCTTCACGGGATTCCGATTATCGTCAAGGACCAGATGGACGTGGCGGGCATGCCGACCACATTAGGCTCGGTCCTCTTTCAAGATTACTATCCCGACACGGACGCTTTCGTCACCGAGAGGCTCAAGACGGCCGGTGCGATCATTCTGGCAAAGGCAACGCTCGGTGAGCTCGCCGGGGGCGATACACATGGCTCTCTATTCGGCTCTACCCGAAATCCGTACGATTTAGAGCGAACGGCGGGCGGCTCATCCGGCGGATCCGGCGCGAGCGTCGCGGCTAATTTCGCGACGGTGGCGGTCGGACAAGAAGGCTTTGCATCGATTCGCCGACCCGCCGCCTGGAACATGATTGTGGGGATGCGCACGAGCGCCGGTCTGGTGAGTAGGAGCGGCGTCTTTGCAGGCTGGCCGGAGGTCACCGGGCATCTCGGGCCGATGGCGCGCACCGTGACGGATTTGGCGATTCTGTTGGATGCAATGGTCGGTTACGATTCCGCAGATCCCCTAACGGCTCATGGCGTCGGCCACATCCCAGACAGCTTCACGACGTTCCTGAATCGAGACGGCTTGCGAGGCGCGCGGCTTGGGATACTGCGTGAGTCGATCGGCGTAGGTTCGGAACCCGAATCGGAAGACTTCGCGAAAGTGACCGCTCGTTTCGACCAAGCTATCAGCGAGCTGGAAGCTGCGGGAGCGACTTTGGTCGACCCTATCGTGATCCCAAACCTAACAGAGCTACTCAGCAAGAGAGCGCGCGGTCCCACCGAGGCGCAGGACGCGTTCAGGGTCTATTTCGAAAGAAGTGCGAGCTCACCGTTTGCTTCGATAGCGGAGATGGTCGAGTCGGCGGACTTCGGCCAGATTACCGGATACGCCCAGAGCCGCTTTCTCGCCGCTCCGAATCAAGCGCAACACTACGCCTACCTGAACGCGCGGAATGAGCTCATGGTGAGCCTCCTGAAGATCATGGCGGACAATGACCTAGATGCCATCGTGTACAAGGCCGTCGAACACCAACCGACGTTGATCGAAGATGGGGTCAACCCACCCTTCGTCAATACGAAAGGCGTCCCGCACATCAATACGTTCCTGGTATTTGTCCCCGCGATCGTTGTGCCTGCCGGCTTTACGGATAATGACCTCCCGGTAGGTATCACGTTCATGGGACGACCGTACGACGACGGAGAGATGATTGGGCTGGCCTACGCGTACGAGCAGCTCACACGTCACCGCAGGCCACCGGCTACCACGCCGCCGCTTCCGTAAACGATTGAGTCGAGGCGCGGGCTGGCTAGGCGTAGCGCGCCTGGATTATCTGCGCGAGGATAGATACGGCAATCTCGGCTGGTGCGCGTCCACCTAGGTCGAGCCCGATGGGGCCGGCGATCCGCTCGAGCGTTGCCGCATCGAAGTCGAGCCCGCCGAGTCGTTCCAACCGGCCTGCGTGATTCCGCTTGCTACCCAGGGCGCCGATATAGAACGCGTCCGAGCTAAGTGCAGCCGCGAGCGCAGGCTCATCTATCTTGGGATCGTGACTCAGCGTCACGATCGCCGTGCGGCTCGTCAGCGTCAGCTCATCCATAACCTGTTGCGGCCAGGCATTGAGAACCTCGATGTCCGGAAAGCGTTCTGGTGTCGCAAAAGCCGGGCGGGGGTCGATCAGCGTCACTGCATAGCCCGCGGTCCGCGCCATCGGGATGAGCGCCTGTGCAATGTGCACGGCGCCGATCACGAGCAGGCGATACGGCGGTGAGATCGTCTGCAACAGATAGCGGCGGCCGTCGGATTCGAACACGGATGCACCGTCGTGCTTGAGCGCCTCGACGCATCGGGCGCGCAAAGTGGTCGGGATTCCGTGGCGGCTATCTTGCGTATTACCCGGGTCGAGCAGCCAACGTTCGTCCGAGTCGAGGCTGCGTAACAGCACGATAGGTCGCTTATCCGCCTGTGCCTGAACGGCGGCGCTCAAGTGCTCAATTTTCATTCGATGGGCTCGACAAGAATCTCGATCTGACCGCCGCAGGCGAGGCCGACCGCCCACGCTTCGTCGTTCGTCACGCCATACTCGAGCAATTGCTGCCGACCGGTCGCAATAACCTCCTGCGCGGCTTCGATGACGGCGCCTTCGACGCAGCCTGCCGAGACGGAACCCTCGAACCGACCGTCATCGGCAACGACTAGGTTGCTACCTGCCGGACGCGGCGAGGAGCCCCAGGTCTTGATGACGGTTGCGAGCGCCACGCGCTTGCCGGCCGTGTGCCACTCGAGTGCTAGGCGCAAGATGTCGCCGGGGTCTCTGTCTGTGACGGCCGGTGTGGTCATGATGGGAGTCTCCGTGGGCAAGACCATTATGATCGTCAGGAGTCTAACGCCAGCGCCCCTAGGCTCGCCAGGTCGGCTAGAATTGGCCTACCCACAAGAGGAAGACCCCATGCTGCAAATGAAGTTCACGGCGCTCGTCACGCTGGCGACGCTCGCGCTGACATTCGGTTTCAGTGGACGGGTTGGCGCCATGCGCCCGAAATACGGGATCGACGCGCCGGCGACGACCGGGCATCCCGAGTTCGAGCGTGCAAACCGCGTGCACTACAACACGATCGAGCAGCTCGTCTTGTTCTTACCGTTGCTCTGGCTCGCGACGGGCGTCATTGGTGATGCCTGGGCTGCGGCACTCGGTGTCGTCTGGATTGTCGGTCGCCTCATCTACGCTCAGGCGTATCAGCGAGATCCTGCCAAACGAACATCCGGAATGCTCGTCACGCTGTTCGCGACGGCGGCGCTCGCGTTGAGTGTCGCGTGGGGACTCGTGCAAGCTTTCTTCTAAGGGTAGAGCTCGATGAGTGACGCGACGACACGTGTACGTTGGGGGCTGGCCGTGCGTCTGCTCGCACGCGATTGGAAGGCAGGCGAAACGCTCGTGCTGCTCGTCGCATTGCTCGTCGCCGTAGCGGCCATGAGCGCGGTCGGCTTCTTCACGGACCGTGTTCGTCAGGCCGTAACTCAGCAAGCGGGCGAGGCGCTGGCCGCGGATCTCAAGATCGAGTCGGATACGCCCATCGATCCGGATCTCGAGGCGCGGGCGCTCGCACGCGAGCTCGCAACGGCGGAAATCATCAACTTTAGAAGCGTCATATTGTCCGGTGATTCCAGCGCGCTAGCGGACGTGCGCGGCGTCACCGAACGTTACCCGCTTCGCGGCGAAATGCGTATTGCGGACGAGCTCGCAGGAACACCGCGGCGCGCCGAGGGCGTTCCCGTGAGAGGCGAGATCTGGGCCGAGCCCAGTCTGCTCGCGCGACTCGGTGCCGACGTCGGAGACGAGCTCGAGATTGGTCAGTTGACGCTGCGGGTTACGCAAACACTGGAGTTCAGGCCCGACGAAGGTTGGCGGTTCATGGAGATCGCACCGACGTTGCTGCTCAACTACGCCGATATCGAGGCAACAGGGCTGATCCAGCCCGGCAGTGTCGTCGAGTATGAGCTCTTGTTTGCCGGCCCCGAGCGCTCGATCGGAGCTTTTCGCGAGGAGCTCGAACCGCTTCTCGGCATCGACCAGGAGCTCGAGGACATCCGCGATGGCCGGCCAGTCGTGCGCCGGTCTGTCGAGCGCGCCGAGCGTTTTCTGATTTTGTCGGCGCTCGTCAGCGTGTTGTTGNNGTTGGGTGGTGTGGCTGTGGCCATGGCCGCACGACGATTCCTGACGCGGCACCTCGACGGCGTTGCCCTCATGAAATGCCTCGGCGCTCAGCATCGAGACGTCCAGCGCTTGACGCTGACACAGCTCATGCTGCTCGCGATCATTGCGGGAACCATTGGCACGCTGCTCGGGTACCTCACACAGCTTGGACTCACGTTGCTGCTCGACGATCTCGTCGAGGCGCAGTTGCCGCCGCCGTCGTTGCGCGGGGCATTCATCGGGCCGATCACGGCACTCACGGTTGCGTTCGGATTTGCGCTACCGCCGCTGTTGAGACTACGCAGCGTGCCGCCGGCTCGCGTGCTCCGTCATGATCTCGAGCCGCCGCCGTTGGGCTACACGGTGGTTTACGGAATCGCCGCGGGCGCCGTAACCGTGATGCTGTATTGGCTGTTCGGCGATCTGCCGTTGATACTGTACTTGCTCGTCGGCTCTGCACTCACGTTCTTGGCGCTCTACGGCGCGGGCCGCTTGCTCGTAAAGCTGCTGCAGCGGTTTCGTGGGCGCGTCGGCATTGCTTGGCGTTACGGCGTCGCCAACGTCGCCCGGCGAGGCGCAGAGAGCAGCGTCCAGGTCGTCGCTTTCGGCATCGGGCTCATGGTGCTGCTGCTATTGACGGTCGTGAGGACCCAGCTCATGGATACATGGCAGGCGACGGTGCCGGAGTTCGCACCGAACCATTTCATGATCAATATTCAACCTCACGAACGCGATCAGGTCGTCGACATTCTCAGTCGGCACGAAATCGCTGCGCCCACGTTTACGCCGCTGGTCCGGGCAAGGATCAGCCATATCAACGGCATCGCCGTCAACGAGTATCCGTTCGAGAGCGACCGTGAGGAACGCGAGATTCGTGACGACCTCAATCTAACCTGGAGCGCGGAGCCCGATGCCGATAACGAGATCACGAGCGGCGCCTGGTGGCAGCCGGGTGATACACGACCTCAGGTGTCGATCGAGGAAGAGGAGCTTCTCGACATGGGCCTGGCCCTTGGCGACGAGCTCACCTATCTCGTTGCAGGCCAGTCCGTGTCGGTCGAGGTCACGAGCGCAAGACGGATTCATTGGGACTCGTTTCGCCCGAATTTTTTCATGGTCCTGAACCCGGGCGTGCTCGACGAGTTCCCACAGACCTTCGTGACGAGTTTCTTCGTCGAGCCCGAGCAGCGCGGCGCGACACTCGACCTCGCGCGAGAGCTTCCGAGCGTATCGGTGATNNATCGATATCGGTGCCGTGCTCGACCAGGTGCGTCGGGCGATGGCGCGTGCAGCATTAGCCGTGCAGTATGTGTTCCTGTTTACGTTCGCCGCAGGTATTACGGTGCTGCTTGCGGCGATTCAATCGACGCGAGATGAACGGCTTTACGAGAGCGCCGTGCTTAGAACGCTCGGTGCGGGACGCAGCGTCGTTCTGCAAGGTGTCGCCGCAGAGTTCACGGCGCTGGGATTACTCGCGGGAACACTTGCGGCTGTCGGGGCAGGGGTCATCGGTTTCTTTGTGGCCCGCGAGCTGTTCGAGCTCGAATACGTTCCCGGTCCGCTGCTGTGGCTTGCTGGATTGATTGCCGGCGGTCTGGTCGTCGGTATCAGCGGCACACTCGCGGCGCGCTCGGTCGTCAACGAGCCGCCAGTCTCTACGCTGCGACGAATCTAGACGCTCAGTGCCAGTGACCGTGCTCGGGCGACCAGACTCGGCCGGGAGCGGCACCGGGTTGGACGTCGTCGATCTGCGTCACGATAAGAATCAAGCCTCCGAGCAGAGAGATCGCGACGAGCCCGATGACGAGGCGCAACTGCAGGGAGGTCTTGTTGACCTTCAGCGCGCAACAGCGCTTGTATTTCTTGCCACTGCCGCATGGGCAAGGCTCGTTTCGTCCTATCGCTGCCATGAGCGCCGCCTCGTCGTGAATCCTGCCGGGCTTCGTGCCCGTCTGTTGAGCTCGACTAGTGGTATCGCATATCTGCTCTAGGCACACAAGAGTGTATGCGTTCTCAAGGCCACGTATGATCTGCCGCGGACCGAGGCAGACCCTGTTGTGGCTAAGCCATCAGGGGCGGCGGTTCTCGTTCGGATACACGAAATAAATATATTAAAAAATAATAAATTACTACAAATTTCTAATGTATTTTCTTGATACGGTGACGGCCTGTGGACACTAATGCCCCCAACGCGCACGGCACGCGCGTTCTGGCTGTGCTGTTCACGGGTGTCCTGATCGGGGCGCTCGACATAGCGATCGTCGGCCCCGCATTACCGGCGATTCAGGCTGACTTCGATCTNNCGCTTTCGTGGATATTCAACATCTACATACTGTTCCACCTGCTAGGCGCGCCACTGCTTGCGAAGCTTTCAGATCGACACGGGCGGCGCAGCGTCTATATCGCGAACATCTCGCTGTTCGCCGCAGGCTCGCTCGTAGTTGCCAGCGCGCCGAGTTTCAGTGCTCTATTGCTCGGCCGCGCGATTCAAGGCTTCGGTGCCGGAGGTATTTTCCCAGTGGCCGCGGCCGTTATCGGGGATACGTTTCCGGCTGAGCGACGGGGTCGCGCGCTTGGGCTCGTCGGAGCAGTTTTCGGTGTCGCATTCTTGCTCGGCCCGCTGCTCGGTGGGGTTTTGCTGCGTTACAGTTGGCACTGGTTGTTTCTCATCAATATCCCGATTGCGGCTGTCGTGCTGTGGCAGGCGTGGCTCGTATTGCCCAACGCAGCACAAGGGCATGCTCGGCCATTCGACATGCTCGGTGCTCTTACGTTGACGGTCATGCTCGCTGCGCTCGCGTTCGGCCTCAGCGCCTTGAACGGCGCTGATCTCGGCACAAGCCTGACGGGACTTACGGTTTGGCCATTCTTGCTCGTTGCAATCGCCGCTGTGCCGCTATTCTGGGTCCTGGAGCGCCGCGCCGAGGATCCCGTGTTACATCCGCAGCTGTTGGGCTCGCGGGAGCTCAAGATCATCGCCGTTATCGCGCTGGCAACGGGCTCGATAGAAGCAGGAATGGTGTTTCTGCCGGCAATGGCCGTTGCTGGGCTTGGGGTATCAGAGGCGACAGCGAGCTTTATGTTGCTCCCGCTCGTTGCAACGCTGATCATCGGTGCGCCGGTTGCTGGACGGCTTGTCGATGCCGTCGGCTCCAAGCGAGTCATTCAAGCGGGGCTCGCGTTTTGCTTCAGCGGTCTCAGTCTCTTCGGGCTTGCTACGCTCACACTCGCGAGCTTTTTCGTGGCCGGCGCGCTGACGGGGCTAGGTCTCGCTGTGCTTCTCGGTGCGCC
>JABAHR010011424.1_pt1 | contig 11329 bp, 12 predicted proteins | sample 7062101 | NCBI WGS metagenome assembly JABAHR01 (sample SAMN14534553, study PRJNA622989) | marine sediment metagenome | biome: marine biome [ENVO:00000428]; feature: marine pelagic biome [ENVO:01000023]; material: deep marine sediment [ENVO:00002113] | place: India: Gulf of Kutch | collected...
ATGATCAATACTACCTTCTTGTCGTTCGCATACTGTTCGACAAGGAACATATTGAGCATATCGAGCAGTTCCACCTTACGCTTTTCGAACGGCTTGAAACCGAATTCCGTAAGGGCCGCCTGGAGGAATTCAGTGGCCGTCAGTTGTGTCTGCGAGACGACCGCGTATACGATGCTGTCGTCGAGCTCTTCGAGGAACGATTGCAGCAGCGTGGTCTTGCCGGAGCCGATCTCACCCGTGATGACGACGAAACCGTCCGCGAGCCAGATCGTGGACTCCATGTAAGCCTTGGCCCTGGAGTGCTGCTTGCTCCAGTAAACGAAGGCCGGATCCGGCGTCAGCCTGAACGGCTGCTCTTCGAGTTTGAAGTGCTCGAGGTACGACATCTCGTTCGCTTGTTGGTGTGATCGGATAATTTCTTCGGCGGTTGAGAAACTTGGAGCTTGCTACTCGTGCAGTTTACCTGCTTTTGTCCGCCTGTCGCCATCACCCGATCCCGGATTTCCGGGTCGACTGGGTCACACTTTTGCAATTGATCGCTCGATCTGCTGCAGTCGCTCGTCGCGCTCGCCGGCCGAATCCGCGATGACAGTGATGTGGCCGAGCTTGCGGCCTTCTCGCGGACGCTTGCCATAATCATGCAACCAGCAGCCCGGCATCACGAGCCTTCGCGCGGCCTGTGGAATTGTGCCGATGAGGTTCAGCATCCCGGAATGGCCAAGGCATGCCGTGGAGCCGAGGGGCTGATTCGTGACGGCGCGCAGGTGGTTCTCGAACTGGCTCGTTTCGGCACCCTCGATAGTCCAGTGCCCGGAATTGTGCACGCGCGGCGCGAACTCGTTCGCCAATAGCTGATCACCGCACACAAACAACTCCAGGGCGAGCACCCCGACGTACTCGAGGCGGTCGAGCATCGCCTTCAGGTAGGCTCGCGCCTTCGTTTCGAGGGCCGGTGCGTCGACCGGCGCGCGCGACCGGCGCAGTATGCCCGCTGCATGCTCATTTTGCGTCAGCGGATACATCGCGAAGTCCCCGCAGGGGGAACGCACGCCGATTGCCGAAACCTCGTAGTCGAAATCCAGCCACTCCTCGGCGATGAGCGCCGCACCGCCCAGTTTGCGCCACGCGTCATCGACGTCACCCCGCGTCGTCACGCGATATTGACCCTTGCCGTCGTAGCCGAAGCGACGCGTCTTGAGAACCAGCGGCAGGCCGATCGCCTCGATCGCCGCACGCAGGTCGTCGAGCGAATCGACAGCACGGTATCGCGGCAAGGGGATCTGCAATTCGTCGAACAGCTGTTTTTCGGCAAGCCGGTCCTGGGCGTTGCGCAGCGCCTCGGGCGGCGGGAAGATCGGCACTCGGCCTGCGATCGCGAGCAGCGACTCGACAGGCACGTTCTCGAATTCGTAGGTAATCACGTCGCAGTCGGCTGCCAGTTCCGCAAGTGAATCGGCGTCATCGAACGGCCGGCGAATCACGTCGCCCGCGTCGGCCGCGGGCGGATTCTCGGCGGGATCGAGGAAACGGCAGGTGATGCCCAGCTGCTGTGCCGCAAATCCGAGCATCTGGCCGAGCTGCCCGGCGCCGATTATGCCGACACGCATGGGCGCCGTTAGAGCCTGGGGTCCGGGTCGGCCAGCACCGCGTCGGTCTGGCCCTGGCGGTATCGATCGACTGCTGCAGCGACCGCGGCATCGTCGTTGGCTACTATCGCGGCTGCAAACAGCGCAGCATTGATGGCGCCGGCCTTGCCGATCGCCATCGAGCCCACGGGCACGCCGGCCGGCATCTGCACGATCGACAACAGCGAGTCCTGGCCGCTCAGCGCCCTGGACTGTACCGGTACGCCGATCACCGGGACACGGGTCTTGGCGGCGGTCATGCCCGGCAGGTGGGCGGCACCGCCGGCACCGGCGATGATCACTTTGAGACCCCGGTCGAGGGCCGTCCCGGCGTATTCGAAAAGCAGGTCCGGCGTACGGTGTGCGGACACGACGCGGACCTCGTGCGGTACGCCCAGCGTGTCGAGCGTCTCGCTCGCGTGACGCATGGTGTCCCAGTCGGAACGCGAGCCCATGATGATGCCGACCTGGTACTTCATCGTGAAATTCTATCATCCTGCGCCACGCCGATCAGCGCGTCGTGAATCGCTCGGAACAGCTGGCGGCGCAGGCCTTTTTCGGCACGTTCGCCGGGTGCGGTCCGGATACGGCCGAGTAATTCGGCGAGCGGCGCCGCCTTGGCGCCGCTTTGCTCGCAGAATTCACGGATGGCCTCGTCGCCCTCGCCCGTGATCCGGTCGCGCCAGCGTTCCGCGTCGGCGAACACCCGCTTCGCCAGGTGATCGTCGGCTTCGCGCGCGTCTAGAGCACGGCGGATCGGTTCCGGGTCGCAGTTGCGCATCAGTTTGCCGATCAGTTGTTTCTGCCGGCGCAACGCGCCGTGGGCGCGTATTCTCGACGCGGCGAGTACGGCATTGCGCAACTGCTCGTCGATCGGCAGCGCATCCAGCTCGTCTGCGGAAAAGCCGATCAGTCGCTCGCCCAGCTGCTGCAGTTCGAGCTGCTGTCTTTTTCGCGCGGATTTGCTGGGCTTTGGTTGGGTCACCGGCTAAGCTACTCGGCTTGTCAAGTCCGGACCGGGTGGGCGGAACGGGGCGAAAGTCTAGCACGCGCCCGGGACGGCCGGACCCGATCCAAACAGGAAGCATCACATGGGCGAGGTCAGGGCAGCGCAATCGCTCGAGCGGCAGGAGCTCGAGGACATCATCGCGAGCGCCATCGAGGAGGCGCGCGGGCGCGGCGTGGACCAGGCCGAGGTCGCGGTGAACCACGATATCGGTCTCGCTGCGACGGCCAGGCTGGGCGATGTGGAGAGCCTCGAGTACACCAACGATCGCGGTATCGGCGTGACCGTCTACTGCGGATCGAGGAAAGGAAGCGCGAGCACGTCGGATGTCTCGCGCGACGCTATCCGTGAGACCGTCGCCAAGGCATGCACCTTCGCGAGCTACACGGCAGAGGACAAGTATGCGGGGCTCGCGGATGCCGATCGCATGTGCACCGAGGTACCCGACCTCGACCTGGACCATCCATGGAGCTTGGATGCGACAGCGGCTATCGATCTCGCGATCAGCTGCGAAGCTGCCGCGCTCGGCCACGACAAGCGCATCACCAACTCCGAGGGTGCGACCGTCTGGACAAACCGCGGCGTGCGCGCGTACGGCAATACGCACGGTTTCTTCGGCAGCTATGTGAAGACCAGTCACTCGCTTAGCTGCGCGATCCTCGCGAGTACCAACGGTGACATGGAGCGGGATTATTACTACAGTTCGGCCCGCGACGCGGCGGATCTGGAGGCGGCCGAGTGCATCGGCGTCAAGGCGGCGACGCGCGCGGTGCAGCGGCTGGGTGCCCGAAAAATAAAGACCACGCGCGCGCCGGTACTCTTCATTCCCGAACTTGCGCGCGGTTTCATCGGGCACGTCGTCGGCGCCATTTCAGGCGGCGCGCAGTACAGGCGTTCGTCGTTCCTGCTCGGTGCGGTCGGTGAGAAGATCTTCCCGGATTTCGTCAACATCGAGGAGCGGCCCCATATACCCGGGGGCATGGCGAGCGCGCCGTACGATGCCGAGGGAGTGGCAACCCGTGACCGCGACGTCGTCCGAGACGGTGTGCTACAGGGCTACATACTGAGCAGTTACTCGGCGCGGCGGTTGGGCCTCGAGACGACCGCTAACGCCGGCGGTGCGCAGAACCTGATCGTTCCCGGCAATGTCGAGGGCATGCACGCGTTGCTCGCCGAGATGGGGACCGGGCTGGTCGTCGAGGAGTTGATTGGGCAGGGCGTCAACACGGTCACCGGGGACTATTCACGTGGCGCAGTCGGTCACTGGCTGGAAAACGGGGAGATTGCGTATCCCGTTCACGAGATTACGATCGCGGGCAACCTGCGTCAGCTGTACCCGCGAATCGTCGCTATCGGCCTGGACCAGGACCTGCGCGGCGGGATTCGCTGCGGGTCAATCCTCGTCGACGAGATGACCATCGCCGGGAGCTGATCCGGAGCCGGGCGCGGGCCTTGCCGCGTCGACGAGATCGGACAACGTCATGTCGCCGACCGCAGAGAACGCAGCCTGGTCGAGCTTTGCGCCGAGCTCGTCGACGTAGCGCTCCCACGTCGGTTCGCGGTAGGAGCCCGTCTCTCCCTCGCTGCGCACGACGTCCAGGATTTCACGCAGCGGTATCCGGGTCATCTCCCTGGCCGGCAAAAGTTCGCCTTGCTCATTGGCTGTTAAGAGTCCACGTGATTCGAGATCCTCGACTACGGGCGCGAGCGCCAGCGACGGGATCTTCAGGGCATCGCTCAGCGCCTGAAAAGGCAGCTTCGCCATCGGGTCCCGGAAGGTACGGCCAACGAGCAGCATGATGTTCAGCGCCAGGCGCTCGCGCACCGCGTTCGACAGGCGCGGTTCCTGGCGACCGATCCTAAGGTAGGCCGGGTTCTGGACGTAGAACGCGAGCTGCGCGCCGATGAGCAGGATCAGCCAGTTCAGGTAAAGCCAGATCAGGGTCACGATCGCGATCGCAAAGCTTGCGTACACGGCCTGTCGTGCCGATGCGGTGGCGACGAATGTCGTGAATATGACCACCATGCTGGCCCAGATGAAGCCACCTGCGAGCCCGCCCAGGATTGCGGGCACGATGCGCACCCGGGTATTCGGCATGAACCAGTAAAGAAACGCGAATACCGCGGATACCAGGAAATACGGTGTCAGCCTGCTCGTAGCGACGAACAGGGGACCGACGACCCTGTTCTCGAGCAGGTACTGCACGATCTCCTGGTTCTGCAGCGCAGTGATCATGCCCAGTGCGATCACGATCGCGAGCGGGCCGACCATCAGCACGAACATGTATTCAGTGAAGCGCCGCGCAAAACTGCGTGACTCGGACACGTACCAGACGTAATTCAGGCTCTCCTCGATCTTCTGCACCATCGATATCGCGGTCCACAGGAAGAAGGCGAGGCTGACGCCACCGAGCACGCGGCCGTTCACGTTGTACACGAGCGCCATCACCTTGTCGGTGATCTCGATGCCGCGGTCGCCGAGCGGCTCGAGGAACAGGTACATCTGCTCCTCGAGCTTCTCGTGGATTCCGAGACCCTTCAGTACCGAGAAACTGAATGCCAGCAACGGCACGATCGACAGCAACGTCGTATAGACGAGGCTCATCGCGCGCATCGTGATCTGGCCGGAGAAGATGTCGCGGAGCACGGCGTATAGATAACGCATGCTGGTCGTGATCAGGCGACCCATGCGCCCGTGTTTCTCGAGCGTATCGCTCCACACCAGCTTGTTCAGTTGCTCGATCGGGTTGGTGGTCATTCCCGCTTCAGGCCCGTGTCAGCCGACGCAGAGCTTCCTGGTACTTATCGGCCGTTTTTTCGATGATGTCCTGGGGCAACTCCGGCCCCGGCGCAGTCTTGTCCCAGTCGAGTGTCTCCAGGTAGTCGCGCACGAACTGCTTGTCGAAACTCGGCGGGCTGATACCGGCCTCGTATTCCTCGACCGGCCAGAAGCGCGACGAGTCGGGCGTCAGCACCTCGTCGATCAGGTACAAGCGGCCTTCGTCGTCCAGCCCGAACTCGAACTTGGTGTCGGCAATGATAATGCCGCGCTGCAGTGCGTGCGCCGCAGCGACCTCGTAGATCTGGATGGATACGTCGCGCACCCTTGATGCCAACCGTTCGCCGACCAGTTCGATGACCTGGTCGAACGTTATGTTCTCATCGTGCGTGCCAGCCTCCGCCTTGCTGGCGGGGGTAAACAGTGTCTCGGGGAGCCTTGCAGCCTGCTGCAGCCCGTGAGGCAGCGGGATGCCGCAGACCTTGCCGGTATCCTGGTAATCCTTCCAGCCGGAACCGATGAGGTAGCCGCGTACGACGGCCTCGATGGGCAGCGGTTTCAGGCGCTTCACCACGAGCGCGCGGCATCGCAACTGCTCTCGAAGCACGGGATCGGCTATGACCTCGTCGATCGTTCGCGGCGTAAGCTGGTTCTCGATAATGTCCTGCATCATGCGGAACCAGAATAGTGAGATCTGCGTGAGGACTTCGCCTTTGCCCGGAACGGGGTCCGGCATTACGACGTCGAACGCGGACAGCCTGTCGGTCGTCACGATAAGCAGGTGATGATCGTCGATACTGTAGATGTCACGGACCTTACCGCGCCCGATCAGCGGGTAGCCCGGTACCGAGGATTCGAAGATCGCGCCGGCGTTGTCAGTCATAAGCGTGCTCGATGGGATCGCTACGAGGATGATCGCCGTTCGATGGAAGCGTGGCAAGCGATGGACGTAGGCATACCGCGCCGCAGGCGCTACGATGACGGTTTGCACAGGCAGGAGCAGGATTGTACTGGGGCAGGATCATTGGCACCTTCGCGGGCGCTGTCATCGGCGTCATTCTGGTCTCGCCGCTGCTGAAGGTCCTGTCGGTGGCAGCGGGGTACCTTGCGGGCCGGCAGTTCGATCGCGGTTTTGCGGCGCAGAGACGTGCGTTCGAGGACATGGGCGCCGGCCGTCTTTCCGAGGATTACGTTCGCACGCTGTTCCTGTGCATGGGCCATCTCGCGAAGGCCGACGGGCGCGTCAGCGAGGAAGAGATTCGCGCCGCCCGGCTCGTGATGCACCGCCTCGACCTGAGCCCGGCGCTGGTTCGCAAGGCTATCCACTGGTTCGACGAGGGTAAGGAGCCCGGTTTTGCGCTGGTGCAGGCCGTGCGCGAACTGCGCCGCGTGCATGCCCGCCGCGCCGACCAGAGAACCCTGTTCGTGCGCCTGCTCCTCGAGGTGGTTCTCGCCGGGCGCCACCTGCGGTCGCGGGAACGGACGCTGATCTGGACCGTCTGCACGGAACTCGATATCGGCCGCGTGGAACTGGCGCAGCTGGAAGCCATGATTCTGGCGCAAAAGGGTTTCCGGCGTTCGCCGGCTGGAACGGCAGACACGGCGCGCCTGAGGCAAGCCTATGCGACCCTCGGCGTCGACGAGACGTCGAGCAATGCAGAGATCAAACAGGCCTATCGCCGGCTAATGAGTCGCAATCACCCCGACAAGATCGCGGGCGACAACCCCGACGAAGCAGCGATCGAGGAGGCGCAGCGGCGCACGCGCGAGATTCGGGGCGCCTACGAGATGCTCAAGGCGCGTCGGTCGATCCGCTAGGTTAACTGGGGTAAATTAACGTCACCACCGAGAGGGAATTCCCGTGAAACCACTCATCGCCCCTTCGATACTGTCCGCCAACTTTGCGCGGCTCGGCGAGGACGTGAAGGCCGTGCTCGATGCCGGCGCGGACATCGTGCATTTCGACGTCATGGACAATCATTTCGTGCCGAACCTGACGATCGGCCCGCTGATCTGCGAGGCGCTGCGCAACGACGGTATCGAGGCGCCGATTGACGTACACCTGATGGTGGAGCCGGTTGACCGGATCATTCCTGATTTCGCAAAGGCGGGCGCCACCTGGATTACATTTCACCCGGAGGCCAGCAGGCACATCGACCGTTCGCTGGGCCTGATCCGTGAACAGGGCTGCAAGTCCGGGCTGGTCTTCAATCCGGCGACGCCGTTGAGCTGGCTGGAGCATGTCATCGACAAAGTAGACATGGTACTGCTGATGTCGGTAAACCCCGGTTTCGGAGGGCAGAAGTTCATTCCTTCGGCACTCGACAAGCTCGGTGCAGCGCGCCGCATGATCAATGACAGCGGTCTCGAGATCCGTCTCGAGATCGATGGCGGCGTCAAGGTGGACAATATCGGCGAGATTGCCGCAGCCGGGGCAGATACGTTCGTCGCGGGGTCCGCTATTTTCGGCGCCGAAGACTACGCAGCGACAATTGCCGCGATGAAGGCGGAAATAGAAAAGGCGCAACATCGCTTGTAGGAGCAGTTGTCGATGCGCGATCGTGCGCCGAGGCGCGCTCCTACAACACGAATCGGGTCGCGTTTCGGGAACCGCTACTACAGGTTGCGGTTGGGCCGGGCGCCGTAGACGACGATCGTCTTGCCGCTTGCCGAAACCAGGCCTTGCTCCTCGAGTACTTTCAATACGCGGCCCGCCATCTCTCGGGAACACCCGACGAGGCGCGACAATTCCTGGCGACTCACCTTGATCTGCATCCCGTCCGGGTGCGTCATCGCGTCGGGCTCGTTGCAGAGATCCATGATGGCGTGAGCGACGCGGCCCGTTACGTCGACGAATGCCAGGTCGCCCAGCTTGCGATTGGTGCGGTCGAGGCGCGTTGCGAGCTGCGTTGCGAGTTCGAATACCAGCCCCGGGCTTTCGCTGGCGATCTGCCGGAAACGCGGATAGGTCATCTCCGCGATTTCGCACTCCGTTCGTGTCCTGACCCAGGCGCTACGCGTCGGCTGCTCATAGAACAGCCCCATTTCACCGAAGAACTGGCCTTTGTTCAGGTAGGCAAGCACCATTTCGTTGCCGTCTTCGTCTTCGATCATGACCTCAACTGAGCCGTCGACGATGTAGTACAGCACGTCGGGCAGATCGCCTGCGTGGATCATCACGGTTTTCGAAGGGACGGTACGTACGCGGCAGTAGCTCAGAAAGCGATTGATCGCCGGTACGTCGCTCAGGGTCTTGGCATTGGTCTGCATGGATCGGTCCCTCATCGCTCAAGCGCCCCCTCTTTTAATACAGTTCGCGAATAAGCACAAGCCAAGTCCGTGTTCTATCTGAGTTCGTAGCAACTTACAGCAACTTACAACCAGTAGGCCGTGCGCGTCATGACCTTTGCAGTCAGCCTCATCAGCCGCTTGATCGGAGGCGGTAAGTCGGCTGCGCCGGCCTCGACGGCGTTTTCGCCGTGCTCGGCTTCCTCCTCGTGCATCTGCTCGAGGATGGCGCGGCTGCGTGCATCCTGCCTTGGCAGTCGTTCGAAGTGGCTTTCGAGGTGTTCGCAGACCTGTCGCTCGGTCTCGGCAATGAAGCCGAGACTCCAGCGATCGCCGAGCACGCCGCTGGCCGCCCCGATCGCAAATGCCCCTGCGTACCAGACAGGGCTCAGCCGGCTCGGGCCGGCGCCGAGTTCGGTCAGGCGTTGCTCGCACCAAGCGAGGTGATCGAATTCTTCGTCAGCGGCCCGCTGCATTTGCACCTCGATCGACCTGTCCCTGGCGACCGCCGCGTGACCCTGGTAGAGGCCCTGGGCGGCAATCTCGCCGGCATGATTGACCCGCATGAGGCCTGCCGCATGGGCGCGCTGCCGTTTATCCAGGCTGGCCTCATCAAGGCCCTCCGCGGGATTCTCGCGGGCGGGCCGGCCAGCAGGCGCCGATACCGTGCGCAGCGCGTTGTTGGCACCGACCAGCAGCCGATCGAGCGGTGTCAGGGAGCGTCCTCGCATGCGGCGAATTATAGCAAGCGGCGTCAGGATCGCCTCAGAAGCGGAACAACAAACCCAGGAAGGGTCCGCTCAACGAAATGTCGGTCTCTTCCTGTTCGCCTTCGAGGTCTTGCTTGAACTCGATGTTCGCGTGGCGATAACCGACGTTCATGCCGACAACCTCGTTGAACTGCACGCCGATACCCGCGATCACGTTCAGAGTTCCGTCCGAATCGCCAAAGCCGTAATCAGCGCGCAGGGTGGCATTCCATCGTTCACCCAGCGGCAACACGTAACGCGCGCCGATGAATGCGTCATCGATGGCCGCCGAAACCTCCAGCAGCCGCGGCTCTTGATCCTGCGGATCGAGGACGATGCCCAGGTCGATATCGATCCTGCGAAGCCCAAGCATCAGGTCGAGGCCGCGGGATGCGCCCGTTAGCCGGTAATAACCGCCGAGTTCCAAGACCTCGAGGTCGAGGTCCCCATCGATGCCGATATTGATGGCAGGGAGCGGCGAGTAGGTGGTCTGGTCCGCGAGTGAGACATAAATATAGTCGAGCATCGCACCCCAGTGACCGCGCGCCACTTCTGCCCGCAACATCACGGCGAAATCGATCTTCGACAATACCTCGGCGCCGCCGCCGGTGCCGCCACCGGAGCCGTCATCGAAGGTCTGGTCGACGCTGACGGTAGGCAGCCATCCGTACGGTGCGACCAACCATTCGTTGTCCGCTGCCGCGAGACCCGATGCGAAGCAAAGTGCGAGGGCGGCAAGATGGATGTGTCGTTTCATGGCCCGGCGAAATTATAACAATTTGTAAGAATTGGCTATCGTCGCGAATCGTTCGATATACTCCCGCCGCTGTCTCGCTCCCGTGCATCGTCTTACGGAGAAACCTATGAAATTGCGAAGCGTGGCCTTAATCATAACAATGACCGTTGCTGCGCCGCTGTTCGCGGCGGAGGAAAAAGAAGACGATCCACTCGAAGGTAACGTCAAGTTCGGATACCTGGCGACGACCGGCAACACGGAGACGTCAAGCCTGAACACCAGTTTCGAGGCCAAGTACGTTGCCGGTGACTGGCACCACGAGGCGATGGCGTCCGCCATCAACGCTTCGGAGAACAATGTCACCACGGCCGAGGCTTACGAGGCCGGCTGGAAGTCCGGCTGGAGCTTTTCGGATCGCGACTTCGTTTTCGGCCGCCTGAACTGGCGCAAGGACCGCTTCGGTGGCTTCGATACCCAGTTTTCGCAAACCGTCGGTTATGGCCGCCAGATTATCGATACCGACGCCCACAGCCTCGACGGCGAACTCGGCTTTGGTGCTCGGCAGTCCGAGGACCAGCTGGGCGTCAGCACGAACGAGACGATCGGGACCGCCGCGCTGAGGTACAAGTGGAAGTTCAGCGAAACCTCCGAGTTCGGCCAGACCTTGAGATTCGAAGTCGGCAGCGACAATACCTTCAGCGAATCCGTAACCTCGATTACCGCGCGGCTCATCGGTGCGCTCAACCTGGTCGCGTCGTACACGATCCGCAACAACAGCGACGTGCCGGTCGGCACGGAAAAGACCGACACCCGCACGGCGATCTCGCTGGAATACGCGTTCTAGCGGGTCCGGCCGCCGGCGGGTCCTGTAAGCTCCTGTCGAGCAAGGAGAAACGCGGATGGCCGGCGGGGGAAAGACTTCGTCGGAAAAGCCTATAATCGTTTGCAATGAGGCGGGGGGTCGAGTAGAATTTCGCGCCTTTCGCCACTCCGGCGGGCTTATGGCTGCCCGGGTGGCGGCCGCGGCGCCGGGAATCAGGCCGGGCACCGCCGGGTTACAACGAATTCCCTTAGGAATCTGGATATCATGAAGACGTTTTCTGCCAAACCCGCAGAGGTACGGCGCGACTGGTATGTCGTCGATGC
>JABAHR010021829.1_pt4 | contig 11329 bp, 10 predicted proteins | sample 7062101 | NCBI WGS metagenome assembly JABAHR01 (sample SAMN14534553, study PRJNA622989) | marine sediment metagenome | biome: marine biome [ENVO:00000428]; feature: marine pelagic biome [ENVO:01000023]; material: deep marine sediment [ENVO:00002113] | place: India: Gulf of Kutch | collected...
ACTTATGGAACGTCGTGCTCTCATTCTTCTTCTTCTTCGTCGGATTAGGTGGCTGGTTTGCCGATTCCAAGAGCAAGAAAGCGGTAAAGGCGAAGAAGAAGAAGGTGCTTATGGGCCTGCAACCGATCAGCCCAAGCTATTCGGGGCAGAGACCAGCATTCCCCGGTCTCCCGGAACCCGCCTACGGCTGAGCCCTTCCTGACAAGGGACGGAATAAACGAGCCTTATCCCGTACCTGCAACAGCGCTTGCCGGGCCCACATCATCCGCAGGCTCAGGACGGCGGAAAAACTTTCCGCGCGGACGGAACACGAGACCCAGATTTTCGATCTCGCGCATCACCGTGCGAGCCTTCGCTTCCCAGGTCTCCGAGGCAAGCCGGGACCGGGCATAGGCTGCATCGATCCCCGTCCAAAGCGACTCGCGAATGGCAGCCGCAAAGGCCTCCGGATCATCGGCCACACGCACGAGATCGCGCCAGCCCTTGAGCGCCGGAAAGTCCGTTGTGACAACCGGACGGCCGACGGCTAGGTATTCCTTGAGCTTGATCGGATTGCAGGCCTTGATCCAATCGCTCTTGTTCCAAGGCATGATGAGGACATCCATCGCCGCCATATACCGTGCCACGCTGTCGTAGGGCTTTCGGCCAAGGAAGGTAACATTCTCATAAGGGCACCAACCTTCAGGAAGCGAGCAGCTGCCAATCATCACAAACTGCAGATCTGGACAGCGCGCGACAACCGCCCGGAAAAGATCCGGATCGAACGTATGCGCATCTATGCCGCCGACAAACCCAATGCGTGGCCGCCCCAGATCGGCCAGGTCCTCTGGATCGTCATCCCCAGCAGACCCGGCAGCGGCAAATGTCTTGAGATCGACACCGTGTGTGACAAGCGCCGTACGCCGGACCTCTTTCTTCTCCTCATCTTCGAGATGCGGAGCCGCATAGAAGACCAGCTCCGCTCTGTCTTTGATCTCCGCAATCTGCCGCGAAAGAAGAACCGGATCTGCCTCCGGAAAGGCCTCAAACCGGTCGGTACGCTGCATGACAATACCGGCCGACGGCAACGACGTCATGAGCGGCGCCCCAGCAGGGCAATGCATCCACAACAGAGGCTTCCGAATTCCGGCCCGTAAGGCCACCAGCCGGATTTGCGGTGCCAAAGCCCAACCGGAAAGCTTCTGCCCCCTCTCCCCGGGAACCGAGGCGGGCGAAAACACCCAGAACTGGTTCTCAGGATTGGATAGGCCGCGCGACAGACTCTTCGCCTTGCGCCACATCCGCTCGGCAAAAAGACCCTTTTGCTGAAGGCTCGGCACTCTAACGCCAAGCGAATTCACATACAGCACCGGCCAATGCTTCGCGATGCGCCGCATGATCTGGAAGTCGAAGTGACCCCGGTTGTGGTACCACCAATCCGACCCGCCAATGCAGATTACGCCGTCGAAAGGGCGAGGCTCATTCCCGCTGTTCATGCTCACTTAACGCCTTGGTATGATTCCCAACATCGTCCGGGGACACAAACCGGATACCGGACCCCTGCAATCTCTATTGTCTCGGAACCACGTTAAACTTTCGACAACTGTGTGACCTGATTGCCCAATGAAGGCAATTTCGATCGCCATTCTTAACGAGGGGTTAGTCCCGAAAAGGTAGACTTCAACGATGATTGGTGCGCTTGGCCCGCTGCACCAGTCATTCCGAATTTCATACCCGGGAACTGTAGGATGAGTACGCGGCCGCGCATTGACGTTTCGATACTCATTGTCAGCTACAACACGCGCGAGCTAACGCTCGCCGCGCTCGATTCCATCGTCGCAGAAACAAAAGACGTCTCCTACGAAATTATCGTCGTCGACAACGCCTCACATGATAGTTCCGCCGAGGCCATCGCCCGCCACCACGCCAAACCCCGGCTCATCGCGCTCAACGACAACATCGGCTTTGCCCGCGGCAACAACCTGGCTGCGGAATATGCAAGTGGCGATTTTATCCTGCTTATCAACCCAGACACGGAAGTGACGGACGCCGCCATTGATCGACTTGTCAAATTCGCCCGCGAGCAGTGGCGCGCTTTGATCTGGGGCGGACGCACGCTCTTTCCCGATCGATCGCTCAATCCATCTTCCTGCTGGCAGCACATGACGGCATGGAACATGCTTTGCGGCGCAACCGGGCTCAACAGCATCTTCTCAAACTCCGAATGGCTCAACGGTGAGCCTTATGGCGGCTGGAAGCGCGACACCATCCGCGAGGTCGATATCGTCTCGGGCTGTTTCCTGCTCATCCCCCGCCATATCTGGCACGCCCTTGGCGGGTTTGATCCCCTGTACTTCATGTACGGCGAGGAAGCCGATCTTTGCTTGAGAGCAAAACGCCTTGGTGCGCGCCCCATGATCTATCCGGAGGCGACCATCATTCACCACGGCGGAGCATCTGAACTGCACCGCACAAGCAAGGCGTTGAAACTGCTCTTGGCGAAGGCGACCCTGATCCGGCGCCATTGGCATCCGCTTATGCGACCCATTGGCCTCACCCTCCTAGTCGCGCGGCCATTGACGCGTGCCATCGTCTATTCGCTCGCCGCAGCCATCACCGGGTCGCAACACCTGAATGAAACGGCCGAAGTCTGGCGGCAAACGTGGTCCCTCCGCAGAGATTGGATCGGCGGCTACACGTCGCGACCGAGCGAGCCGGATCTAATGCAAAAAGAAACACCTCAATTCCACACCCTAAGAGCCGCACGATGAACCAGTCTGACGCTGAATCGCCGGGGCAGCAGGTTGAACTTGTCTACCCCGACGGCACCCCGCCCTCTGCTAATGAGATACGTTTCTCAATTGTGGCGCTCGTAAGCGACATGGCGCATTACGATGCCTTTCGCAAATCGTTCCAGTCCCGCGGATTTACGGCGTCGGACTGTGAATACATTTACATCGACAACACAGCCAGGATTGAAGCGTGTGCCTATCGTGGTCTTAATCGGGCCCTGGCAGAAGCACGCGGCACCTTTGTATTGCTCTGCCATCAGGACCTACGCCTACTGACCGATGGACGCGCTGAGCTCGAGGAGCGCCTTAAGGACCTCGACACGAAGGACGCCAACTGGGCACTGGCTGGAAACGCCGGCGGGATTGGCCCGGGACAGCTATCCATCCGCATTAGCGACCCTCATGGCACCGACCGCCACGTCGGCAATTTCCCATGCCGAGTTCAAAGTCTGGACGAGAACCTGATCATTGTACGCCGCGCCGCACGCATCGGATTCTCCAACGATCTTTCAGGCTTCCATTTTTATGGAGCCGACATCTGCCTTCATGCCGCCCAAGCCGGATATACGGCCTACGTCATCGACTTCCACTTGGCCCATCTATCAGGCGGGACAAAAGACGACATTTTCTACGAGACGGAGCGCAAGTTCCTGGAGAAGTGGAACAACGCGCTCAAACCACGATGGCTTCAAACCACCTGCGCACTAATCCGGATTTCAGGCGATTCGATTGGAAAGATCGCCGGCCGGTTTGCAGCCAAACCTTTCGCTAAAATATCCCGCCGGCTACCGGCTGCCCGCGGCTGGCAGACAAGCCGCTCTGCACACAATTAGGCCAAAGCCTACCCGTCAAGGTCAGTAAGCCCGTCAGAGGTGCTACTTGGTAATCGCGCCTTGAGCCGAACCGCGCAGCGGCTTTCTCTGCCCCGAAAGTGCGAGATCGTAAGCGGCCAGCAAGCGTGCCCTCTCATTCTCCCACTTGAGCAGAGCCTTGGCCCGCTTCTTTCCTTCGCGCGCAACGTTTCGGCGCAGCTCGTCGTCATCAAGCAGAGCTTCCATCGCAGCAGCAAGTGACTTCGGATCATTTCCACCGGCATAGAGTGCCGCGCCTTCTGCCGTCCGGCGAACCTCATCAAGATCGTAACCGGCAAAAGGAATGCCGAGGGTCATGTACTCAAAGACCTTGTTCATTGAGATCTTGTCGTTGAAGGGATTCTTGGGATCCGGGATCACCCCGATATCAAACGTCGACAACGATGCAATGTGCGACTCGCTCGACTGGAAACCTGTCATGGTCACATATTGATCGAGGTCCAATGCGCTAATGAGCCGTTCAAGGTTCGGCACCTCCGTACCTGTTCCGACTATGACGCATTGTACGTCCCGCCGCCCATTGACATGCACCAGCTCGCCCATCGCCCGGATTAGATGGTCGACACCGTCCTGCGCTCCCATGATGCCAACATAGCCGGCAACGAACTTGCGGCCGTTGCGCAGCCGCTCATTGGGTTGAACGCGCTTGAAGCGAGAAAGGTCCGGGATCGAGCGAACGATGAACACCCTTTCGGGGTCCATGCCGCCCCGCTCAAGCGCGATATCGCGAAAAGCCTCATTTGTTGCAATCACAACATCGGACGCACGGAACGTGAGGCGCTCAAGGAAAAGCAACAGTTTGTAGAACGCCCCCCGCTTTTTGTACTTTGCTTCGTAGAGCTCTGGATTGATGTCGTGATGGTCAAAAATGAACGGCATACGGAACAAGTACTTCCAGAATGCCCCCACGATGAAGATGAGATCGGGCGGGTTGCAGGCCTGCACGACATCAAAGCCGACCTTGAAGTAGGCCTTAACCGACAGCGCAAATTCCCAAATGAGGCTCCAAGTGTATTCGAAAAGGTAGCCGAGCGCGCCATCAGCCTCGATCGGCAATGGATGACGGAAAACGTGGATGCCGTCGAGAAGCTCGTAGCTCTGGGTATGGCGCCCACCCTTGGGGCATATAACTGAAACTGTATAGCCCGCGTCCCGAAGGCTCCGCGCCTCTGTCCATACCCGGCGATCGACGGGCATAGTCAGATTCTCGACGATGATAAGAACGCCTGGCTTTTTTGGCACCAATTCCTCCCAAGACCCCGACAGGTGAACCGCCAAGCGACCACCCCTATTCTTGGGATCGATATTGTCCCAAAGGCGTAAAGGAAGCGCTTTGTCCGGGCTTTCAGATTTGCCCATTCAACGTCCCAGAATAGGACGGCGTTCGGGAGTACGGCCCGGCTTGCCGAGCGGCCCAATTCTTGCGAAGAAGCCATCCAGCTGCTTTAACGTTCCGTTAAGAATTTCAGAGTTGGAGGCGTACCCCCGTGTTTAGGATTGACAGAAGCCGTCCCTGGCCCCCTCACCTCGACCTCGCGACAGCCCGCGAAACAATTGCATACATCGAGGACGATATGCGCCACGTGCCTGAGCTGGAATCTGTCGCTGACGCACTAAACAAGGCCATTACCGCAATCGAGGATGCCGAAGCGAAGGCGCCGCTTGGGGTGCCGATGAAGCCATTCGTCAGTCGCTTCCTGCCGCGGCGATGATCTGAGGTTGATCCTTTTACGTCCCCTTAACAATTGCAGCGCCAATCGAGCCGCTTTTTGAGAGCTTTACGTAACCTTAAGTGCCGCAATGCCGGAGAAGAGGGCCAATTGTCTCGACCCTGCCATAACCGCTAACGGGTCGTTATCCATTCGCAGCTACATTTCATTCAATACTCCAATCTGGCTGCAACAGAACTGTCATGCTCTCTTCCGTCTATGCCAAGGGAAGACAAAACTCGCTGATGGGCGAGTATTCTTCAATAATCGGTGACGCATTCTTGCGTCGGCGCACGCGAACGGCCGAGCAAGCAGCCCGCATTGAAGCCGAGCTTGCTAATAAGGTGAAGTCCGAGTTCATCTCGAATATGAGCCACGAGCTCCGCACGCCTCTCAATACGATGCTCGGCTTCTCCAAGCTCTTGACTGAGCACGGGACGAGAAAAATCCCCGACGAAGAGGTGGCGGAATATGCCCGCCTCATTCACGACGCAGCTGGTCACCTTCTTTCCGTCATCAACAACATCCTCGACGTGTCGAAGATTCAATGCGGAAAGTACACCCTTGACGCCCACGAGATCGCGCTTGATGAGGTGCTCGACGGAGCTGTCAAATCGGCACACGTCGCCATCCAAGAAGCGAATGTGAAAGTCGAGATGATAATCCCCAAGAACCTACCGCGCGTGAGCGGAGACGAGGCCAAGCTTCGGCAGATTTTCTCAAACCTACTGTCAAATGCCATCAAGTTCACGCCAGCTGGCGGTCAGGTCACCGTTGAATGCAAACAAGCCGCAGACGGCGGCGTCACTACCTATATTCGCGACACCGGTATCGGCATGTCCAGCGAAGAGGTAGATATTGCCATGAGTCCATTCGGGCAAGTTGATGGAAACCGCAGCAGATGGCGTGAGGGAACAGGCCTCGGGCTTACAATTGCTAAGGAACTCACAGCGCTCCACGGTGGCGAATTCAACATCGTCAGCGAACGCGGCACTGGAACAACGGTATCCATAACCTTGCCGCCGGCCAGCCGTATCAGCGTTGCAGAGGGACGCGACGCAATACTCGGCAAGGGCATTTGAACCAGCAACAACAATCAATAAAGCAAGAATTAGAGACGGCCATGAGCCTACCGCACGCCCAAGAATCTCCCAATTCAACGCCTGATCAAACCGCGGATCAGTCGGTAGGACGCATCGTATCTGTAACGGGTTCAAAAGCCATCGTCCTGCTTGATTGCGACACCTCTCAGCCCGGAAACTCGCAAGCCGCGCGCCCGGAAATGGGCACGCTTATGGCGATTGATTCGCCAGAAACCATCGTTCTGGCGATCGTCTCTGCGTTGAGCGTGCCGGTGCCCGCCCAACGTGACGAGGACAAAGAAGTTTGGATTGCCGAGCTTGGACTCGTCGGCGAGCTCTGGAAAAATTCCGAAGGCCAGGCAACAACCTTTAAGCGTGGCACCACATTCTATCCAGCCCTGGGAGATCGTGTGCGCGTCGCCTCGAATTACGAGCTCGACCTTGCGTTCTGCGGCAACGATCCTTCGACTGTTCGAGTTGGGTCAATCCACCAGGACAGCTCGATTGCCGCCATGGTCCGCGTTGACGACCTTCTCGGCAAGCACTTTGCTATCCTGGGCACGACGGGTACCGGCAAGTCCTGCACAACTGCGCTCATTCTGCGCGCCATACTGAGCAAGAATCCGAATGCTCACTTGGTGCTGCTCGATCCTCATAATGAGTATGCAAAGGCATTCGGAGACTGGGCCGAAGTCATCTCCCCGCGCAACCTTCAACTTCCGCTATGGCTTCTCAACTTTGAGGAAGCAATCGAAGTGTTGGTCGGCGACTCGCAGAAAAAGGCCGAGATTGAGATCCTCCAGGAGCTCATTCCCATAGCCAAGAGCCGCTACAGCATGGGTCGGGGCGCCGATAATTCCAAGCTCAGGCGCGGCGTGATCGATATTGCGCGCTTCACCGTAGACACACCCGTTCCCTACCGCGTTTCCGACCTCTTGGGCCTCATCGACGATCAGATGGGCAAGCTCGAAAACAAGAGGGATCTCGCGCCGTACCGGCACATCAAGTCACGCATTGAAGCCCTGTCTCAAGACGGCCGCTACGCGTTCATGTTTGGCTCGCTCACCGTTCACGACGGCATGGCGCAGATCCTGTCTCGAATCTTCCGGGTTCCCGTCAAAGGCAAACCGATCACAATTCTCGAGTTAACCGGCATTCCCACCGAAGTCGTCAAGGTCGTCGTCTCGCTGCTGTGCCGCATGACCTTTGATTTCGCCTTGTGGAGCGAAGGACAAGTACCCGTCACGCTCGTCTGCGAGGAAGCGCATCGCTATGTCCCGCAAAACGCAAGTCTCGGATTCGAGCCCTGCCGACGCGCCATCGCGAAGATCGCAAAGGAAGGACGCAAATACGGTGCGTCGCTTTGCATCGTGACACAGCGACCGGCCGAGATCGACCCGAAGATTCTATCACAGTGCAACACCGTTTTCGCACTTCGCATGTCCAACGATAGCGACCAGGCAATTGTCGCCTCAGCTATCTCGGACAACGGCTCGGGTATGCTCGAGTTTCTACCAACCCTCGGCCAGCGCGAGGNNGGATGGCGTCTCGCTGCCCGTCCGCATCAGATTTGATGAGCTACCCGCTCAGTATCTTCCCCACTCGTCCACAGCCAGGTTCACCGTGCAATGGCAGAAGTCTGTTGCGGACGACGGCTTCCTCGACCAAGTTGTCGATCGTTGGCGCGCTTCGGGCATGGGATATGATGCAGAAGAGGCGCAACAATCCAGTATGCTTGCTGAAGCCATCCAGGTCGACGCAGATGCCAATCACGTGGATCAGAGAGACCCCGAACCGCCTCGCCGGGCACCCCCCGCAGCGCTTCGCGCGGCCCCGGCCCCTGCCAAAACCGCGCGCGCGCCATCCGCTCAAGGCTTGCGCTCGTCGTCCTCGCTTCTGAAGCGCGACTCAAATGCAGCAGCCAATGCACCGCGGCCCTCAATTCTGAAACGTGATGTGGCGCCGGGCACAGGTAATCCAGCAACACCACCGCTGGTGTCAGAGGCACAACGCGCCGCACTACGCGAACGGCTTCTAAAACCGCAAACCCAGCGCTAAACGGCCTGGAAATCTGCCGTTCATCGATGTGTTGCTTATGGTACTTCGCGTCCTCGCACCCGTCAGACGGCGGCATTTAAGGACACGAGAAGGCCGATGTTGTGGTCAGATACCGTGACTGCTAGACCGAACATTGGCCAGCGCGACATATCTGCGGCAGGCTGAGAGACGTAGATAGATGAGCAGCATATTTCCGGTAATTCTATCTGGCGGATCCGGGACACGTTTGTGGCCCCTGTCGCGCGCGATGTACCCGAAGCAGTTCATCCGTTTCTTCAACGGCCAGGGTACCAGTTTCCTGAGCGCGGCCCTGAAGCGTTTGCCCGCTCATGCAGGTTTTTCCGATCCGATACTCCTCTGCAACAACGATCACCGGTTCCTCGTTCAGGAAGAACTAGAGCGCACCGGAGTTTCCGCCAAGGCGATCATACTAGAACCATTGGCCCGCAACACCGCGCCAGCCATAGCTGTCGCTGCGCTGGCAGCCTTACGAGAGACCTCGGACGCGATCCTCGCGGTCATGCCATCCGACCACATCATCAAAGACGACCGCCGCTTTGTCGAAGCTGTGAAACGAGCCGGCAAAGTCGCAGCAACCGGCAGGCTGGTCCTCTTCGGTATTGTCCCGACAGAGCCGCACACGGGATACGGATACATCCGAAAGGGCACAAGCCTCGAGGGCTTCAATGGAGCCGCATTTAATGTTGATGCCTTCTTCGAAAAGCCGAACAAAGCCACCGCCGAGCGGCTCGTGGCGGACGGAGGGCATTTTTGGAACAGCGGCATTTTTGTGCTCCACGCGAAGACATTCCTCGAGGAACTGGCCCGCCTCGAGCCACGCATATTAGATGCGGCACGCACCGCGTTGCTCAAGGCTGAAAAAGACCTCGGCTTTCTCCGGCTGGATGCCGCGTCTTTCGCAGCCTCCCCCGGTGTCTCTGTCGACTACGCCGTCATGGAAAAAACCAACACGGCCGCCATGCTTCCTATCGATGTGGGCTGGAACGACATCGGGTCCTGGTCTTCGCTCTGGGAGATTGCCCCCCACGACGCCCGCGGCAATTATTCCAATACCGACGCCGTGCTTGAAGACACGAGCGGAACGTACGTCCATTCGGAGCGATCCCTTGTCGCTACCATTGGGGTAAACGACCTAGTCATTGTCGATACGCCCGATGCATTGCTCGTCGCCGACAGATCGCGGTCCCAGGACGTTTCTAAGATCGTCGCGCAGCTCAAGACTTCGAACCGCAAAGAGCAGGAACAGCACCTGCGCAATCTTCGGCCATGGGGCTATTTCGAGACCCTCAACATTGGCCCCCGCTTCCAAGTCAAGCTCTTGCATGTGAAGCCCGGCGGCAAGCTCTCGATGCAAATGCACCATCACCGGTCGGAGCACTGGATTGTCGTGCAAGGCACTGCAAAGGTCGTGATTGGTGACACCGAAAAGCTCGTAAGAGAGAACGAGTCCGTTTATATCGTTGCCACGCAATGGCACCGCCTGGAAAACCCAGGCAAGGTTCCCCTCGAACTGATCGAAGTGCAGATCGGAACCTATCTAGGCGAGGATGATATCATCCGCACGGACGACATCTACCGGCGCTCGGCAGACGAAACCCGCTAAACCCGCTCCGACAGCGCTCTAGCTGGCAGCAGCCGGGCCCGCAATCTTTGAATCTGCACCAGCAGCGCGCGCCTCATAGGCGTCGAATTCCCGGAGCACCAGTTCAAGTTCATCCCGGATCTCGATGATCTTGTCTTCGGAACAAACCGTCTTCTCGACGCCGGCCGCCGTCTCGACATCTTCAAGGATCTGTCCAAGGCGCGCTGCACCGACATTTCGGCACAGAGATTTCATGGCATGTGCGGCAGCAGCATGGGCCTCAATATCGTTCTTTGTTGTCGCAATCTTTTCCACGGCCCCGGGAGCATGATGACGAAACAGCCCCATAATTCGACTGACGAGATCGCCATTGGAGGATTGCATGGCGCGGATATCATCAAGGACTTCAAAATCTATTATTGGCGTTTGCCCATCGCGCGCGCCAGCCACCGGTTCATCACAAAGGACCGAACGCGTCTCGCCCGACGTCTGAGGCCGCTCGCGTTCTGGCACCAACTTTTGAAGGCATTGCGCCAGAACCTTGAGCGTAAAGGGTTTCGTTATATAGTCGTTCATGCCGGCCGCTTTCCAGGTCCCGGCATCGGTCCCGGAAACATGCCCCGTAAGCGCAACAATTGGAACAGATGGACGTCCGGCTTCTGACTCGGCAGATCGAATGGCCCGCGTAGCCTCATAGCCATCCATATTGGGCATGCTACAATCCATGAAGATCAGGTCGAATTGCTGTTCTGCCACCGCAGCGACCGCCGACCGGCCGTCCTCAACCATTGTAGCCTTGACGCCCAGCCGCGAAAGCGCCTCCCACAACACCTCCCGGTTGACAGCGTTGTCGTCTGCGCCAAGAACCTCCAGCCCGTCGAACGTAGCGGTCGGCGAAATCTCATTGGACCTGGCATGCGATTCTCTGCGGCGTCCAAGGACCCCTGCCTCCGCATCTTCGAGAGCCGCTTTGATCTCAGTCGGCAGAAGCGGCTTCTGAAGCACAAATTCCGCACCACCCTTTTCCAAAAGCGCACGCGCGACAGTATCACCCATCGAAGAAACAAGAATCTTGTTTGCACAAGATCTCCCGCCACATTCGTCCAGCGTCCCAGCAGCGCCAATCCAGGCCAAGACGTCGCCAGCCGTCGCAGGACCTTCGCCGGCATCGACGGCATAGCCAAGATCACGTACGGTCTCAATCAGCATGTCCCGGCCAGCCGATTTCGGCAGA
>JABAHR010000497.1_pt1 | contig 11306 bp, 13 predicted proteins | sample 7062101 | NCBI WGS metagenome assembly JABAHR01 (sample SAMN14534553, study PRJNA622989) | marine sediment metagenome | biome: marine biome [ENVO:00000428]; feature: marine pelagic biome [ENVO:01000023]; material: deep marine sediment [ENVO:00002113] | place: India: Gulf of Kutch | collected...
TCAGACCGTTGTTGATCGCGTAGCTGAAGCCGGCCCAGAAGAGGAGGATGTTGAGGACGAAGAAATAATAGACCCAGGGCAGGAATTGACGCCTCGGAAAGCGCGACGCAACCCACCCGAATACGGGGGTTACGGCGAGCATGACGATAAACGTACTCGAGAAAAGCCACGGTACGTTCTGCACGCCGCCTTCCACGGCCATCGTCTCACGCACCGAGCGCAGCATGTAGTACGCGGACAGAACACAGAAGAAATACACGAACGACCACGCGACCGCGTAGTACTCGTGGCGCTCTAGTCCGAGTACACGATTGAGCAGGGGGCGTTGCTCGCTGGCTGGAGTGGGCTGCGACATCACGCCGAATCATAGTCCGAACTGTGCTGAATACCGAAATTTGGCGGTCGCACGCAACCGGCCGTAGCCCGATGCTTGTCGTTCGATCAACCCTAGGAGAGGCAAGATGACGAAACGGACATTCGCAGTTATAGGTTTCCTGCTGGTGGCAGATCTCGCGTGGTCGGGCGTGGCCCGTGGACAGAATCTCGTTGTCGGTGTAGACGGTTGTGCGATCCTCGCATCGGTCGTCTACACGGAAGTCACCGAGGCCCGGCTCGGATTTTCGGCAACGCACGTAAGCGACCCGCTATATTCGGCCGGCAACGAGATCACCTTGTGTAACCAGGCGACGCGCAGCGTGACCGGTGCGTACAAAGCCGCGTTGCGGCGTTCGAATATCTACGTTACGTGGGGATTTCACACCGGCTATAGCGGCGACTATTGCCTGAGCCATTTCTTGTCGCAGTGTTATCCGACGGGCGATCCGGCAATGCCGCCGTTGAGCAGAGACGAGCGCTCATTCGTGATGCGCAGCTGGCAGGCCGTGCGTGACTCGGTGCAGTACCGGATGGCACAGGATCCCGGCAGTAACGTCGCGCGTTTCCGTGACGATGGTCTCCGCGAGAGCATCAGGCGCTTGATTCAACTCGATACGATTGAAAAAGAGTCGCAAATGTTACCGCAATGATGTCGGAGCCCGGCCTTTCACTGAACGCCATGGCCTTCCGGTTGTCGAAAAATGCTAGATTTGCCGCATTCGACAGTCGGGGTGAAAATGAAGCCAAGTACTTTCGCCGTTGCTTTCATCATAACGTTTGCCATGGTGTCCCATGCAGTCGCAGATCTGTCCGACACACCCGATGAATCTGCCGTCGTTCCCGCGCGCTTTGCCGGCGGTCTGGATTCTGCATCAGGGACGATTCGTTTTCCGAACTACAAGCGTGACGTCAGCGTCTACATCAATTGCGCCGCCAAGCTTAGCGAGGCGGGCGAGGTCGAGCGCTATTTTTGTCTCGATTACTACGGCGTTCGCGACACGAAGTTCCGGCAAGCGGCCGAGGCATTCATCGAGAGCGCAGAACTGACGCCCGCTTCCGTGGACGGGGAACCCCGGTCGGTCGAAATCTATTTCCGCGTGTTTTTCGGTCGCCAGGGCGACCTCTACGGTGCGGGCGTCTTTCCCAACTGGGGCGACGACGTCGAGAGATACGGGCTGGAGTACGAGGCCCCGCAGCGCTACAACGAGGATCCGTCCCCGCCCAAGTGCGGGTCCGTTGCGGGCATATCGCGGGTGCAGGTTGGCACAGACGGCAGGGCGCTCGGCGATGTCGACCTGGTCATGTCCTACGGCGTACCCGAACACTACGGCACCTGCGAGCGCTGGATGACGCAGGTCGTCGGCGAAGGGCGCTACATACCGGCCCACAGCGAAGGCAAACCGGTCGAGGCTACCTACGTCGAACTCGGCGGCAATCCCGATTGGTTCACGCTGAAGGAGCCCGACGGGCTCTAGTCCGGGAATCATCAGGCAGACATCAGGCCGGCATCAGGAATGACTGCTCCACGGATGCCAGACTGCGTGCCAGGTTCAGTCCCGGAAGATGCCCATGATGTTGTCGACGTCCACGTTTCTCAGGATGTTCTTTGCCGCGGCGATGCTCGCCGTCCTCGGCGGCTGTGGTGGCACGAAGCTGCTCGAGGAACCGCAGCCGCTGACCGTGCAGGGAGCCCTGGCGGCAGGCTCCGATACGCGTGTTTCGGCCACCCTGGACTGGGTGATCGTCCGCGATGGCCCTGGAACATGGGCGAGGAACGCCGACTGGGACGAATACCTGGTCACGGTACGGAACGTCTCAAATGAGCCCGTCACCATAACCGCAATAACCGTGACCGACTCGAGCGAGCACTCGCACAGCTCGATCGCGAACCGGAAGAGACTCGTCAAGGCCTCGAAGCAAACAGCAAAGCGCTACAAGGGGCAGGGTATCGACGTCAAAGCCGGGCTTGGCGGTGGCGCCCTGGTCGTCGCAGGAGGGCTCAGTGCGGGCGTCGGCGCCGGGGCCGGGGTTGCGGCGATTTATGGCAGCGGTGCGGCGGTAGGCGCCACGGCCGGCGCCCTTGTCCTTGCTCCAGTGCTTGTCGTGGGCGGGGTCGTGAGAGGGGTCAACAACAGCAAGGTGAATGAGTCTATCGAAGCAAGGCAAACGCCCCTGCCTCTGCGGTTCGAGCCTGGCTCGGTGCAGGTTCTCGACCTGTTCTTTCCAATCGCGCCGTCGCCGATCGAGGTTCGAATCGACTACGCGGATGCGTGGGGTGAGAATTCGATCGTGCTGGACACGAGCGACGCGCTCGCAGGACTGCACCTCGCGCCGGAAAAGGGCTGAACCCGGACCGGCCCGTCGAGCACGGGGCGGTGAAACGTATCGTGCACCTCGTGAGCGGCGATTGCCTGTAAGATGTGATTACAGCACCGATGCAGTGCGTACGGGTTGAACAGGGGGGGTAATGAAACGGTTTTTGGTGTCACATCTGCCGTTGATAGTGATGACTGCCGGGTGCGTACAGCCGAGCGTCGGAGAGTTCGACTTTGCCGAGGGCGTGGTGCAGCACGCCGTACCTTATGGCGAGATGCCTTGGAAGGCCTGCCCTCCACACCTGCCGTCGGGTTGTGAAATCGCTGTGCTGGAGGGCGATCCCCGGACAGCCGGACTGTTCACGGTGCGTTTCCGCCTGAGCGAGGAGTTCGTCATGCCGCCGCACACCCATCCGAGGGACGAGCGCGTGACCGTTCTGAAGGGAAGAATGGCGGTTGCCTTCGGCGCGGACAGAGCGCGAGCGGACGCTCAGGAATTCGGGCCCGGTGACTATTACGTCAATGCCCGCGGTGCGGTTCATACCGTCTGGGCCAGCAAGTCATCGGAAATCCAGATCACGGGACTCGGGCCTTGGGAAGCGCATTTCATTGATCCTTAGTGGGAGTGATAGGCGTTAATCGGCACGATAATGGCTGCTCTGTCTCTGGCGTGCCTGCTCGCCGGGCCGACGGCCTTTGCCGGCAAGGACTTTTCCGGCGTCGACACGGTCCTGAAGGCACGGTGCGTGTTGTGCCATTCCGGGCCGGCCGCACCGCTCGGTCTGCGGCTAGAGAGCCGCGAGGGCATCCTTGCGGGCAGCAGCCGTGGCGCCATCGTCGTGGCCGGGGACCCCATCGCGAGCGAGCTGATCAAACGAATCAAAGGTACCTCGCTGCCGCGCAAGTAGCCTTGCCGATATTGCCCTAAGTTGGCGATTGCTGAGGAACGCGAGCGGTTGTCTGTCCGGCGCTTTGCGGGCGGAGGATCTGTCCGCGCTTTCGGCGTCCAAGTTCGCTGCGAGGGCCTGTCGAACCAGTGGTTCGTTACCCTGCAGAAAAACCGCACAATGAAAAAAGGAGGCCACCAGGGCCTCCTTTTCTTCATCTGGCACTCCCTAGGGGATTCGAACCCCTGTTACCGCCGTGAGAGGGCGGCGTCCTAAACCGCTAGACGAAGGGAGCGGAGTTGCCGATTTTTTTGTCTGCCCCGGCAGGGCAGGGGCTGCTATTATACGGCCGCATATTGAATCCTCAAGCGGAAATCATTTGAAGAACACCGGGAAACCTGCATCAAAAGGTCCCAAGATCATTCCCCGCTCAGCCCACGGCGTCTCCCGTGACGAAGTCTCGAAGAGTGCGCTCAAGGTACTGTACCGACTGCATAAATCCGGCTATCAGGCATTCCTGGTCGGCGGTTGTGTACGCGATGCGCTGGTGGGGCTGCACCCGAAGGACTTTGACGTGGCGACGGACGCAACGCCGGACGAGGTGCGTGCGCTCTTTTCCAACTGCCGCCTGATCGGGCGGCGGTTCCGGCTGGCGCACGTGCGTTTCGGCCGCGAGATCATTGAGGTTGCCACCTTCCGGGCTGCTGCGAACCACGCCGATGACGACCATGCTCACGACGACGAAGGCCGCATCATCCGCGACAACGTCTACGGCAGCATCGAGGAAGACGTCTGGCGCCGTGACTTCACCTGCAATGCGCTTTACTACAACATCGCCGACCACAGCATCTGGGACTTCGTGGGTGGTGTCGAGCACATAAAACAAAAGCACATCGTCCTGATTGGCGATCCGAAGCAGCGGCTTCGCGAAGACCCTGTGCGCATGCTGCGCGCGGTGCGCTTTGCGGCCAAGCTGGACTTCACCTTGGACGACTCCGTCAGCGAGTCGATCCGCAGCCAGGTGGAACTGATCGCAAACGTTCCACCGGCACGGCTCTTCGACGAATTCCTGAAGCTGTTCCAGGCGGGCCACGCCGAGCGAACCTACGACATGCTGCGCGAACACGGCTTGTTTGCGAAGCTGTTCCCGGCGACCGATCAGGAGATCGAACGGGACGACGCGTTTGCAGACTTCGTTCGCGCGGCGCTCAGGAATACGGACAAGCGTGTCGCTCAGGGCCTGTCCGTCACGCCGATGTTTCTCCTCGGCGTGTTTTTCTGGGCCCCGGCCCAGCGTCTCGCCGCGGAACTGCGTGCGCAGGAGAAGATGTCGGAATCTCAGGCGCTCAGTCTTGCCGCCTACGAACTTTCGGGTCAGCAGCAACGGCGCGTTTCGATACCGCGCCGCTTCACCGTACCCATGCGTGAGATGATCGCACTGCAACCGCGTTTCACGACGACACGCGGGAAGCGCGCGTTGAATCTGCTGGAACATCGCCGTTTTCGGGCGGCCTACGATTTCATGATGCTGCTGACTGAAGCCGGCCAGTTCGACCGTGAAATTGCGCGCCTCTGGACCGATGTACAGAACCAGTCGCCCGATGAAAGGGCGCAGAGCTTCCAGATACATCGCAAGCCCGGGTCGCGGCGCGGCAGCCGCCGACGCAGGCGCCGGTCGAAAGCCAGGCAATCGACGTGAAACCAGGTGTTGCGGAGGTCCTGGTCGGTCTCGGCAGCAATCTATACGGTCCCGCGCGCCAGATCGATACTGCGTTCGGCATGCTTGAGGCGATTAGCAAGACTTCCGTGGTGGCGAAATCGTCGCTCTACCGGTCAACGCCGTTGGGTGGCATAGAGCAGCCCGATTTCGTCAACGCTGCCGCGCTGCTGAAGACAGAACTCGGCCCCCGTGTATTACTTGAGGAACTTCAGGCGATCGAACGGGCGCGCGGCCGTGAGCGCGGCGAGGTTAAATGGGGTCCACGCGTGCTCGACCTGGACCTTCTCGCCTACGATGACATTTCGCTCGACGAACCGGGACTGACGGTGCCCCACCCGGGCATCGCCGCGAGAAATTTTGTATTGTTGCCGCTACGTGAGATCGCGCCCGACTTCCGGATACCCGGGCTTGGACGCGTGCGCGACCTGCCGGTGAATACCAGCGAGCCGCCAATCTCTAGGTTTGCCTGACAGGAACGCCATCGTGTCGACTCGCAGTCCCACCCAAGGTGCCGGCCGCCCTCGCTACATCGTCGTCGAGGGGCCGATCGGTGCGGGCAAGACGGCGCTGGCAAAGCGACTCGCGAAAAGCCTGTCGGGCGAGCTGATCCTCGAAGAAGCTTTCGAGAACCCGTTCCTCGAGCGTTTTTACCGCGAAGGCAAGTCGGCGGCGCTGCCGACACAGATGTTCTTCCTGTTCTCGCGGGCGCGGCAGGTCGAGCAGCTGCGGCAAGCGGACATGTTCACGACGGTCCGCATCTGCGATTACCTGTTCGCCAAGGATCGCCTGTTTGCCGAGATCAACCTGGATGCCGACGAGCTGGCGCTCTACAAGCAGCTCGCCGACCAGCTTGCAGTCGAGCCGCCGGTGCCGGACCTGGTCATATACCTGCAGGCATCCGTCGACGTGCTCCTGCGGCGAATTGCCCGCCGCGGGGTGGGCTACGAGAACACGATCGACCGGGCCTACCTGGAGCAGCTGACGGATGTTTACGCGCGCTTCTTTCACGCGTATAACGACGGTCCGCTCCTGATTGTGAATGCGTCGCAGATCGACCCGGTGAACAACGATGCGGATTACGAGCAGCTGTTCCGCCGGATCGAGCGGACGACCGGCGGACGGCATTTCTTCAACCCGACGGCGGCGGCACTGGCCTGACCGCGCCGGGATCGATCCCTTTCCGGAGACGCGTTGATGTATACCCAGCTCGAGCAAAGGGGCATGCCCGAACCCCCGGTCAACGTCGCCACGTTGCGCACGATGAAAGAGGAAGGCGAACCGATCGCCTGCCTGACGGCGTACGACGCGAGCTACGCGGTGCTGGTCGATGCCGCCGGCGTGGATCTCGTGCTGGTCGGTGATTCGCTGGGCATGGTCATCCAGGGGCACGATACGACCGTGCCGGTTACGGTCAACGACGTCGTCTACCATACCCGCGCCGTGGCACGCGGGCTGCGGCGCCCGTTTCTAGTCGCCGACATGCCGTTCATGAGTTACGCGAATCCCGACCAGGCGCTCGAGAATTCCGTCCGCATGATGCAGGAAGGTGGCGCAATGATGATCAAGCTCGAAGGCGGCGAAGGGCAGGTCGAGATCGTCGAGCATCTCGCGCGCCACGACATCCCGGTCTGCGCTCACCTCGGGCTCAAGCCCCAGTCCGTGCACAAGATCGGCGGGTTCCGGGTGCAGGGCCGGGAGGCGGAAAAGGCGAAAGAGATGAAACGCGCCGCGAAAAGGCTACAGGATGCCGGGGCGGACATCGTCCTGCTCGAGTGTGTTCCGAACGAACTCGGCAAGTCGATCCGCAACGCACTCGAGGTGCCCGTGATCGGGATAGGGGCTGGCCCCGACGTCGACGGTCAGATCCTCGTGCTGTACGACATCCTCGACATTACGCAAGGGAAGACGCCGCGCTTCGTCAGGAATTTTCAGGCAGAACAGACGTCGCCACTGGACGCGATCCGCGCCTATGTCAGGGCCGTAAAGGATCGCAGTTACCCGGCATCCGAGCATTGCTTTTCCTGATAGCTGGAAGACCCCGATGGAAGCAGTGACCACCCGGGACGAGATTCGCGAGCTGCACGAGGGCTGGCGTCACCACGGGGAGCACGTCGCTATCGTGCCGACCATGGGCAATCTGCACGCGGGGCACCTGAGTCTCGTGGAACTCGCGCGCGAGCACGCCGAACGCGTCGTCGTCACCGTGTTCGTCAATCCCACGCAGTTCGGCGAGGGTGAAGACTTCGAGGACTATCCGCGTACCCTGAAGCGGGACATGCAGCGGCTCCGCAAGTTCGAAGCAGATGTGATCTTCGCTCCCGACGTGGATACCGTCTATCCTTTCGGCCTTGATAAGGCCACGATAGTTTCCGTACCGGGGCTAACGCGTAATTTCTGCGGTGCATCGCGACCGGGCCATTTCGACGGCGTCACGACGGTCGTGGCGCGCCTGTTCGCGCTCGTCCAGCCGGACGTCGCCGTTTTCGGACAGAAGGACTACCAGCAGCAGCTCGTGATCCGGCACATGACCGCCGACCTGAGCCTGCCGATAAGGATCATCACCGCGCCCACGGTGCGCGAGCCGGACGGCCTGGCAATGAGTTCGCGCAATCAATACCTCAGCGAGGCGGAAAGGGCGGTGGCGCCGCAGCTTCATGCGGTGCTGGAAACGATCGGTGCGCAACTGCAATCCGGAAGACGGAATTTCGATGAACTCGAGACCGAGGCCCGGAGGACGCTCGGCGCCGTCGGGTTCGTTCCGGACTACGTGGCGATCCGCCGCGCCGAGAATCTCGAACCGCCGGATCGCGACTGCGACGAACTGGTCTTACTGGCGGCTGCGCACCTCGGCAAGGCGCGCCTTATCGATAACGTCGTTGTAACGATCTAACCCGATACGCGGTCCCGCCCGGCATGCTTGGCTCTATAGAGTGCGGCGTCGGCGGCGCGAATAAGGCTGTCCAGGTTGCCGTCGGGCGGCAACCCGGCAACACCCATCGAGATGCGTACCGGAATCTGGATGAGAGAGTCGGTGCTGTCGCCGGTGTCTCCGCTGACCGAACGGCGTACGCGGTCAGCGATAACGAGAGCGGCATTCACGTCCGCCTCCGGTAGTAGCACCGCGAATTCATCGCCGCCGTAACGCACGAGCACGTCGCGCGGTCGGAATTGCTTGCGCAGGATTCGGGACACGGCGGACAGTGCGCGGTCGCCGGCGATATGGCCGAAACGGTCGTTGAAGTCCTTGAAGTTGTCTACGTCGACCATGATCAGAGACACGGGTGCGTCGCTCTTCACGCAACGTGCGATCTCGCGTGGAAACGAGTCTTCCATCGAGTGACGGTTGCCGAGCCCGGTGAGTGCATCGGTCGTAGCATGCTGTTCGAACTTGCGCAGCTCTCCGTAGCTTTCGGCAATCACCTTGTTGTGACTGCGCACCCGCTCGGACAGGACGACGAGCAGGTTCTTCGCAAACTCGTGCGAGGCGTCGACCATTTCCCAGAGTACGGACTGGTGAATGACGAGGAGGTGCGTGTCCTCCGCACCGATGACGTACGCGGATGGATCACGGTCCTCGATGATCGACATCTCTCCAACGCAGGCGCCCGTTTCCATCGTAGCGACAACTGGCCCACGGGGCGATCCGAGGTGCACGTTCAGGCCTCCGGAGAGCACGATGAACACATACTCGTTTCTCGCACCCGGCGACAGCAACAGTTCGCCGCCGGCCAGGTCGCGGCGGTCACAGCGTTGCAACTGGTCCTGCACGTCCTCGGGGCGCACGCCTTGGAACAGTTCCAGGGCCTGCAACAGAGAGCGTTTATAGTCCGAGTTCATGGCCAGCGCTTGTTCCATTCGCCTGATTTTGTCGAATTTCGGGAGCAAAAAAAGCCGACTGGAACACAGTATGGTGAGCAAAATCGCGCATTGAACCGCTAATGATCGTTTTCGAGATCCTGTCTAGCGGCGGCAAAAGCGACCCTGTCTTCCTCGCTGGGCTCCGGGTAGCGCAATCCGATACTTTCGAGCGCGTTGATTATTGTTTCGGCAACGCGTGCCTGCATATACCGCTTGTTGTCTGCAGGGATCGCGTACCAGGGAGCCCACGGTCGCGAGGTGGCGTTGAGCGCTTCCTCGTACGCATGCATGTAGCTGTCCCAGTGCTGTCGCTCGATGACGTCCCGGGGTTCGAACTTCCAGTTTTTTGACGGGTCGTCGAGCCGCGCGAGGAAACGGCGTTTCTGCTCCTCGCGCGACACGTTGAGCCAGAACTTGATGATCACGGTGCCGTTGCGCGCGAGATGCTCCTCGTGCTCGCGGATGGATCGCAGCCGCTCGTCCCAGATCGTTTCCAGGTTCAGTTCACTCGGTATCTTTTGCGACGCGAGGAGTTGCGGGTGCACGCGCACGACCAGAACTTCCTCGTAATGGCTGCGATTGAAGATACCGATACGCCCACGTTCCGGCAGGCACCGGGTCGTGCGCCACAGGAAGTCGTGGTCGAGTTCCTGGCTCGACGGTTTCTTGAAACTGAACACCTGGCAGCCGGACGGGTCGACACCCTGCATGACGGCGCGGATCGTGCTGTCCTTGCCGGCCGCATCCATTGCCTGGAAAACGAGCAGCACGGCGTGGCGGTCGCCGGCCGCGAGAACACGCTGCAGCTGCTTCAGCGCGTCGGTTGCCTCCTTGCGGTGTTTCCCCTTGTGCGGATGCCGGTCGGTCAGCGCGGTGGTGCTCGCCTTGCTGACCCTGAACGAGCCGTCAAACGGCACGAGGTACTCGGACTCGGGTGCCTCGAACATGGTCTCCCCCTGGTTGTCGATGTTGTTATTCATGCTGAGCCAGCGCCCAGGCGACGTGCTCGGCTACGAGCTTTGAGTCTGAATCACGCCGTTTGTTCAGTGCGTCGATCACCTCGGTCGTCGATTCTGCATTACCGAGTGCTACCGCTATGTTACGCAACCAGCGCTCGTAGCCGATACGGCGGATGGCGCTGCCCTCGGTCTTCGCAAGCCAGGTCGCCTCGTCCCACTCGAAAAGCGCCACGAGATCCGCGGCATCGAGTTCGTGCCGGGGCGCGAAATCGGACTCGTCGCTTTGCTGCGCAAATTTATTCCACGGGCAGAACAGCTGGCAGTCGTCGCAGCCGTAAATGCGGTTGCCGATGGCCTTGCGAAATTCCACGGGGATCGCTTCCTTCAGTTCGATCGTCAGGTAGGAAATGCAGCGGCGGGCATCCAGTTTGTAGGGCGCGACGATGGCGCCGGTGGGGCACACGTCGATGCAGGCCCGGCAGGTGCCGCAGTGCGATTCCTCTGCTGCGTCCGTGGGCAGCGGCAGGTCGGTGTACAGTTCGCCGAGAAAAAACCACGAGCCGGCGTCGCGGTTGATCAGGTTCGTGTGTTTGCCGATCCACCCCAGCCCGGCTTTCTCGGCGATCGCTTTTTCGAGGACGGGCGCGCTGTCCACGAATACGCGGTAGCCGAATTCGCCGACGCGTTCCTCGATACGGCGAGCCAGCGCGCGCAGCCGTCCTCGCAGCACCTTGTGGTAGTCGCGGCCGAGCGCATAACGCGACACGTAGGCATCCCGTTCGTGGTCGAGCAGGGCGATCGCTGCCTCCTGTGATTGCGGCAGGTAGTCCATGCGCGCGGAGATGATGCGCAGCGTGCCGGGTACGAGTTCCTCGGGGCGGCTGCGCTTGGTGCCGTGACGCGACATGTAGTCCATGTGGCCGTGGAAGTTCGCGCGCAACCACTCCTGCAGTCGCGATTCGGCCTGTGCCAGGTCGATATCGCTCACGCCGAGCTGCTGGAAACCGAGCTCGCGCGCCCAGTCGCGAATATCGGATTTGAGTGTGTGAGGGTCGTCGATTGTTTGCCGGCGTTCATTCATCACTGTCAGTATAATCGTGCCGATGCGCTCCTTACCCGTCGAAATCTATTCCGTCGCAACCGTGCGCGAGATCGATCGCAGGGCGATCGAGGACGAGGGCATTCCGGGTTA
>JABAHR010002758.1_pt2 | contig 11302 bp, 17 predicted proteins | sample 7062101 | NCBI WGS metagenome assembly JABAHR01 (sample SAMN14534553, study PRJNA622989) | marine sediment metagenome | biome: marine biome [ENVO:00000428]; feature: marine pelagic biome [ENVO:01000023]; material: deep marine sediment [ENVO:00002113] | place: India: Gulf of Kutch | collected...
CGACGTCCCAACGGACTGGACATTCGAGGGATTTGCCTGGCCGCGATTGCGTACCGACAAACCCCTCAGGTGTATCGGCTGTCCACAGATTCGCGCGAGTCAAGCCCCCGTGATGCACTGGCGAATGACCTCCGGCGCTTGTTCGAGACCCCCACCCGGGGGACAAACGGCCCAAGTGTAGAAGCATCCAGGATTCGGGGGATGGATATGCAAATCAAACATGTCATAGCGCCAACGATATTGACGACGGCGCTTCTGTTCGGTGGCTGCGCAGCCGATGGCAGCCTCATTGGTACGAACCTTACGACATCTTCGACCACACCGGCGAAGCCTATTGCCGAGGCTCCCAAGATCGATCCGGCCTGCATTCAACTGACGGCCCGTATCGACGCCATCCGCAAGGACGGCATCGTAGATCGCGTCGAAAAGGTCTCCACCGGCAAATCAAAGACGGTAAGCGTCTATCGCTCGTCGCTTGCCAAGATGGCCGAACTCGATCGCGCCAACGCCGAATTCCAGGCCAAGTGCTCGACGTGGCCGAACAAGACGGCTGCGGTTGCACCGGCCAAGGCCGCGGCGGCTCCCGCAGCTGCGAAGACGGCGGCTCCGGCCACGGCAGCGCCGAAGAAGCCATAGCCGATCGCTCCATCAACGCCGTCGGCGGTCGCGAGCCTCTGGCGAAGGTGACGGCTCCAAGCGTCCGCCGTAGACCGAGGGAGGGCCCGGCCAACGGATGACCTCCTCCTCCTGGACCGGGCAATCGCCGCTGCGGCGAGGCGCGCTTGAATGCTGCATATTGGCCACACTTCCACCGCAGGGACTTGCGAATACGTGTGCCTTGTGGTCATGAAGAGCCACATTTGTTTGCGCCATCTATAATGGTGGCCGCGCGTGAACCCGACGGCACAATGGGGTGGCGAGGAGAAGGTCTCCGATGCGAAGCTTGGGACGAATTGCGGTTATGTCGGTCGCGGTGTTGGCGACCGGGTGCGCAACAACTGGCCAGGGCCTCACATCGTCGGGCGCCAGCTGCAGGTCGTTGAAACAGCAGATCAACCGCATTGCTGCCAAGGGGCTGCCTCCGCGCAACAAAAAAGACTCCGACACGTACAACCGCTTGCTCAATGATTATCTCGGCTCACGCTGCCACGAGGCGAAGACCTGATAAGCACATTGAAGAGGAGAGGAGCCCATGACCTATGACACGCAGGCCTTGATCGCAACGGCGCTCGTCGGATTGGTGGCAGGTTGGCTGGCTTTCTCCCTGGTTGGCAGTGCAGGTAGCCTCATCCAATATCTGCTCAGCGGCATTATCGGATCATTCGTCGGCGGCTACGTGCTTGCCGCTGCAGGGCTCGATCTCGGAATCAAAAACCCGCTTCTGAACCGCATTGTGACGGCGACCATCGGCGCCATTGTCGTCATCTTTATAGCGCGCCTCATCGTTTAGTCCGCCGCCCGCGCAATACACTTCCGCCTCGGTCGCCAGGAGTACACCATGGACTATATGGCCTTTCTCAGCGAAAACCCGGACCTCGTGATCATGTTGATCAACGGTCTCGTCGCGGGCTGGCTCGCTGGATTATTGGTTGGTGGCGGCGGTTTGATCCGAAATTTGATCGTCGGCGTGATTGGCGCCGCGCTGGGTGGGTTTCTCGTCCGCCAGGGCCTGCTCACCCTGCCCTACAACTTTGATGCCATCATCCCATATGGCAATCAAATCACCGTTTCGACCATTGGCGCCGTGATCGTGGTGTTGATCGCGCGCTTTCTCGGCGGCCGCTAACGAACCCTAAGCNNGACCAAGATGCCACGTGCGGCCGCCTTGGCATGGCTTGTCGTCGAAGGCTAAACTTCCCACGTTATCTCCGAACGCGCTCACGCTGGCGCCTATAGGGACCGTTGGAGACGTCATGGTTTCTATCCTCACCGGAGGCACCGCAAAACCGGGCCGTCCGCGCCATCCGGAAAAAGCTGGCCGCCAAGACAATCCGTCGCCGGCGAAGCCGCCCTGGATTAGAGTCCGTGCGGCCACAGCCGGTGAATCCTTTGCTGAGAAGGTCAAGACCAGCCGTCTGCTGAACGACCTGGGCCTCAAAACGGTCTGCCAGGAAGCCGCCTGCCCAAACATCAGCGAATGCTGGGCCAAGCGGCATGCGACGATCATGATCATGGGCGAGACCTGCACACGCGCCTGCGCCTTTTGCAATGTGCGCACAGGAATGCCGGACGCGTTGGATACGGACGAACCCGACAAAGTCGCAGAAGCCGTCGCCGCACTCGCATTGTCGCATGCCGTTATCACCTCAGTCGACCGTGATGATCTCGACGACGGTGGTGCTGGCCATTTTNNATCAGCGCCATTCGCAAGACGTCACCCAAGACCACGATTGAAGTCCTAACCCCGGACTTCCTCAAAAAGGCCGGCGCCCTCGAAACCGTGCTCGCGGCCCGGCCCGACGTGTTCAATCACAATCTCGAAACTGTCCCCCGGCTTTATCCCGCAATCCGCCCGGGCGCGCGTTACTACCACTCGTTACGCCTCCTCGAGCGAGCCAAGGAGTTCGAGCCAACCGGCGTCACAAAATCAGGATTGATGGTGGGCTTAGGCGAGACACGCGAAGAAGTCCTGCAAGTAATGGACGACATGCGGACAGCCAACGTCGATTTCCTGACCATTGGCCAGTATCTGCAACCCACGCCCAAACATGCCGCCGTCGCGCGGTTCTGGGAGCCAACCGAGTTCGACGCATTGGCAGTCGCCGCACGCGCCAAAGGTTTCGAGCACGTCGCCGCAAGCCCGCTGACGCGCTCATCGTATCACGCAGGTGACGATTTTATGCGCATCCGTGACGACGAACGGAAGAAGGCCGGAGCGCGGATCTGATGCCATCCTTCACCACCCGGCGGCGGGTACACTTTACCGCTCAGCAAATGTATGCGGTGGTCGCGGACATCGAGCGCTATCCCGACTTCCTGCCCATGTGCGAAAGTCTAATCGTCACAAGTCGAACGGAAACACCGGAGGGTGCCGATCTCATTGCCACGATGGGTGTTGGCTATAAGGCGATCAAAGAGCACTTTACAACACGCGTTGCACTGCGCCCGGCCGCACCGTCGATCGACGTCTCCTATCTCAATGGGCCCTTTGAGCACCTTGAGAACCAATGGAGATTCCAAGACTGTGACAGCGGCTCTGACATCAACTTCTTTATCGACTACAAATTCCGCTCACCGGCCTTGGCGCTTATGATGGGTGCTGTATTCGACAAGGCATTTCGCCGCTTTGCAGAAAGCTTCGAAGAGCGGGCACGCCTCATTTATACGAGCCATTCCATCCAATCGAATTGAGCAGCCGTTGCCACAGGTCTTTTGCTCTGAACGGAAGAAAGAAAGAGCGCTGGATCAACATGTGCAAAAACAGTTAGCGGCAGTATAAACTTCAATGTCAGATACATTGCTCGAAACAATCTACCAAAATAGCAAAGACCTCCTAACTGAGGTCGAAGCGCTTTTGGATGCGGGCGCGGACCCGGACGTCATCACCGAATATGGTGAGTCGCCGCTGCGTGTGGCCTCAAACAATGGTCGTCTCGATGTTGTGAGATTGCTGCTTTCGAGAGGCGCCGATGAATCGCAACTTGGCTGGACACGCATTTTTCACGTCATCGCGTACGGATCACTCAAAAACATCGAAGAGGTGATTACTGGCGGTTGTGATTTGGAACACAGGGACCACTGGAGCCGAACACCTCTTTTATTCTCGATCTTGGTGGGAGACNNTCTATTGAAAACATCGAAGAGGTGATTACTGGCGGTTGTGATTTGGAACACAGGGACCACTGGAGCCGAACGCCTCTTTTGTTTTCGATCTTGGTGGGAGACGCCAAGAAGACAGCCAAACTCATAGAGGCCGGCGCCAACGTCGAAGCCGTGGGTCATTGCGGTCAGGCACCCATATCTTATGCGGTGCAGCGCGATGACGTGAACATGCTGAATTGGTTGCTTGATCGGGGCTTTGACCCGGAACAAACCAATGAGTTTGGCGATAGCCCCCTGATCATTGCAGCGGAGCACGGCGCTACAAATTGTGTTCAGGCACTTATCGACAGAGGCGCAAATATCTTTGCCGAAAACAGCATTCCTGAACAGGCGATCGCGGTTGCCAGCGACTTTGCAATCGTCAACGCCCTGGTCAACGCTGGCGCTGACATTAATGACGTTAGCAAGGAAACGCGGGCCGCAATGTTGGGCTACAGCGTAGACGAAGCGCCACACATATCCGCAGANNGCGGCAAATATTCGGAAAATCAAACCCGGAGCGCGCTAACAATCCGTTCTGGTTGTCCATGGTGAGGTGCGGCGGATCAGCATATCTAGCGGCCAAAAAGTGCGATCCCAAGCGCGACATTTACAAAGACAGACCGGTATGGAGTTTCGATCGTTTTGGAAAATCGATGACCCCTCTGCCGGACGGCCGCGTTATAGAAATCGCCGGGGAACACGAAGATTACTATGATCCCGACTTCTGCATTTACAACGATGTCTTCGTGCATGATCGCAAGGGCAACTGTGACATCTACATTTATCCCAGAGAGGTATTTCCACCGACAGATTTTCACACGGCAACATTGGCTGGTGAGCACATCTACATCATTGGAAACCTTGGCTACCTGGAAGACAGGAGGCCAGGCTACACGCAAGTTTTCCGGCTCGATATCAAAACCCTAAAGGTGGAACGCCTGGAGACAAGGGGAGCAATGCCGGGTTGGATCAGTAAACACAAGGCAAGCTACGACGGCCAATCGGTCATCACAGTCAAGAACGGCAAAATCTTTCATCAATAAGAACGGTGAGCAAGACTACATCGACAACGAGGGAGTCTATTCACTATCCCTAAGCTCAATGGAATGGAGACGAACCGGGCCGTAAACACGGCGCATTCTCAAACGACCAATGTCGGCATTCTATTCCCTAGATTTCTAATGGAATCGGCTCGTGCCGCTCACTCAATCNNTCAAGACCAAGCGCGGCGTCGAGTCCCTTCACACCTTTGAGGTTTGCCAAATCAAGATCGGCATCGGCAAGGTCCGCACCTGTGAGGTCCGCACCTTCAAGGTCGGCACGCGACAGGTCCGCATGCCTAAGAATGGCGCCGCGAAGATTGGCACCCCTCAAATCCGCAAAACGCAGGAGCGCATGCGTGAGATTGGCACCCGCGAGGTTTGCACCCTCAAGCCGCGCACCCAATAATTCGGTACGAAAGATGTGCTCGATAAACCCCGTGTGATTGAACGGCTGCAGCGTCGCACCTTCGAGATTGGCGTCAGAAAAGTTGGCGTAATTGAGCCGCCCGAAGACCTGCGCGCCAGAAAGGTCTGCTCCGACAAAGCTCGGCGCTTCATTGGGAGCGGTTTCGTCGGTCGAGAGTGCTGTATAAATAGAAGGGCGCAGAATGCTGGCCCGCTTTAGGCTCGCGTTATCGAAACGCGCCCGTGTCATGATGGTGCGATCAAGGTGCGCTCCATCGAGATTTGCCCCGCTTAGATCAGCCCCACTGAGATCAGATCCGAAGAGTTTCGCCCCATCAAGCCGCGCCGATTTAAAGTCAAGACCGGCAAGGTCAAGACCGGCGAGATCGCGGCCTCTAAGGTCGGGCCGTGCCCCGTCTTCAATCTGAAACAACCACTCGGTGACATCACGCGCGCTGTAATCGGCCGCATGTCCTGCGATCGGCAGAAGAGTAAGAATGCCAGACGTGAGAGCTAAGAGTCGATGCATCAATAGCAATCCTTCCTCCGATCAGAGCGTCTTCCAGGCCTCAGCCGTGGCCAACTCTCGCACGTCTAACGGCGAGTCTGCCGGAAATTCTCCACACATGCACGCCAAACTTTATGACAGGTGCGCGCACACCTGTCCAAACTCCGGACGAGGAATTACGGTGTGACGCGGGAACGGGCCGTGCGAGCCAAGGGAGCTGCCATACGCGTCATGCTACGCATCATTTTGAACGCCATCATTATGTTAGGTGAGGTGGCCGCCATCGCGGCCGTCGCCTGGGTAGGATTGAGGCACCCGTTCCTATTTGCAGCAGGCACGGCAGCGCTCAGCTTCGGCCTCGGCCTTGCCCTGGAGGCAAAGCGTCTTCGCAACGAGCTGCCATTCTATTTTGACTCGGGTGCGCCCCGATTGCTGTTCGTTCCCGTCATTGGATTTCTCGAAGCGCTGTTCAAGGGTATCCTTGCGGGGGTGGCGGCCCTTTTCACGTTCTCAGGAACTGATCCGAACCGGCTTTACTGGGTGGCGGTACTCTTTGGCGTCACCGTGTTTGCAGGATCCGGCGCGCTTCGGCTTTTGTCGCTCCACGTCGCGGCAAACCCGACGCGATGGGGTTATTTTCGTCTTGGCCCACCATTAGGCCTGCTCTATTCGGCGGGGCTGTCTCTGCTGGCCCTCTTTGCCATCCTACCCAAGTCAACGCTTTCGGAGATTGGCTGGGAGATCATCTGGGAGCTGCCGCCCAGGTCAGCGAACTCTTCTCGCAGCTCAAAATGGCCTTCGATGACTTCATCGTCACCGTGTTTTCGACCGTTATCGGCCGCGATTGGGCCGAAGTCGCCGGCATCGCCGTCAGCGTCAACGTCCTGGCGGGATTTGTCGCGGCCGTCTATGCAGCCGTGATTGCCCAAGCCGTACGCGCGGCCGAACAGAAACTCTTGTAGCTGGCAGAACGCTTCTACTGCCTCACCGGCGCCGACTCCGTTTCACAGAGACCCGCTGTCGGACCGGGCACGCATCACCAGCGGTGCAAGGAGCGCAATGATCCCAAGGACCGTCAGAACAACGAGCAGAATCATCGACCCTGTCCCCGCTCCCGAACCGAGGAACCGATTCAAAAGAGCGATAATCAGATCGTACTTTACAATTGCGACCGCAGACGCCATGACGCCAGCGACCTTTGTCGCCATTTCAACTTCCTTGTCATGGCGCCGGTAGAAGAACAACAAAAGCAAAAGGGCCCATGCACCGAAGGCAAAGCTCATGAACGGAACGATCGGCTTGAAGCCTTCATTCTGCGAAGTGCCATAAAGCGCATCTGCCGTCTGCACAAACGCCTGGCTCATCATCGGGAAGAAAATCATGGCAAGCGCGCCGACGATCACGCCGATCTCGATGCGGACTTGGTCAGCCGGATAGTGAAAGCTTATGCTGTTGTGACGAAGAGCAAGAAGCAAGCTGATCACACCCAGCGTCAGGAGAAAGAAAACTTTGAGCGGCAACACAAGTGCGTGAACAAAGTTGGTGAGCGACCGGTTCTGAATATCACTGTAGTGCGAGGTGATCGTCTGCTGGAGGCGTTCTTGAGCGCTACAACATTCGGCGTTCGTCGACAGGTATGGATTTTCCGTCAGCGGTGTCGACGCAAAACAAAAGCGCCGGCGCTCGGGCGCCGATGAGCCTTCAAAGAACCGATCAGGCTTACATGACCGGCCAAAGNNCCGGGCATGACTGACCGTTGAAACGTTTTTGATCGCGTCGAGTATGGCGATGCGTTTGCACGGCGCGCCCTCGCTGCCGCAACCCGGTGGATCACTGGTATCCGCGAGCAGCACCTCCGGCTTGAGATCCCAAACCGAGCGAAACTGGCTGGCATTCATCCTATCCGCGATCATCCACGCGCAACCTGCGAGCACAATGAAACCAATGGCGAAACGCAGACGGCCAAGCCGGACGTAACGCCAATACATATCGGTGAGCGCACACGACGGCGTGTAGAACGCTGCAAGAGCTAGCAAGCCAAGAGTTGGAAAGAAGAGGAAGGTATGGCTGTCATGCGTGGCAAATGCCAAGCCACCAGCATCCTTAAATTCCCAAAGGAGAACACCGGTCTCCAAAAGAAATGCGATGGCGAGTACCGCAAATACGAAAAAGACAAACACACGCGTACCAATAAGCATCACCTCACCCCCGTCTACACAGATCAGCGCGAGCCCAGGCGGTGAGGCGGCACGTCATGTTTGCGAGACCCCCACCAGCGCATAGCGCGGACGAAACTTCCTAAGCGTCAGCGTAACACGCGTACCCTCGGGAATGGGAGGCTGGTTTTGCGTACTGAAAACAATAACGAGCCCACTTTCGGTAACAAGCTCCCCCGTGTGTTCGTGCCACGACTTGACGGAGCCGTTAAAGACATGGGTGCCGGGCTCAAAAGGATCTTCGTCGGACATCGGGGCCTCCGGTCATTCGCGTAGTGGTTGAATGCGCAACCCCCAGGAATGACGCGCGCGCTCCGCCCGGAAACTGTTCAGACCGGCCCACGCCACCCCACGAGGGTAGGGCATAACACCCGCCGATTGTGGCGAAGTGTGAGCCGCCCGCCAACCCCCGTCTGTACTGCCCCAAATATTCTTAACGGGGCTGTCCTCCGCCACGTTTTGGGAAAGTGGGCAAGCGCATCGGCCGGGTGGCCAATTGATGCCGCATCAACGCCTTGGCCAGCTTCTTGCCCTTTGGAGGTTGCGCACTGGGTCCTCCGTCGCCCGTCATCTTCTGGCCAACCACGATGAGACGCGCAACCCGCTCCCCGGCGTCCTGAAGGTACTGACGGGATTTCCGGATGGCGGTGTCAAGATCCATGGCGTTCGGCGTCGCCGATTCAAGACCGTCGATCCCATGCGTTAGGACTCCATTCGCGTCGTCAGAGAGCCCGCCACCAATGGCAACCACTGGCACTCCGAACTTTCGGGCCGCATTAGCCACGCCTGATGGCGTCTTGCCAAAGGCGGTTTGCAGATCGACCCGGCCTTCACCGGTAATGGCGAGCGACGCCCCCTCAAGGTGTTGTTCAAGACCCGTGGCCCCGACAACCAATTCAATCCCGCGCTTCAAGCCGGCATTCGCAAAAGCGATCAGCGAGGCACCAAGACCGCCGCCGGCGCCGGAACCCGGAAGGTTCTCGATGTCGACGCCGATATCGCGCCGAATGAGGTTCGCGAAATGTGCGAGATTTCGGTCGAGCTCTTCGACGACCATCGGGCTTGCCCCTTTTTGAGGGCCATAGACACGAGACGCACCTTTGTCGCCGGTCAGAGGATTGGTGACGTCGCAGGCGAGTGAAATCTTGACACGGCAGAGTGCCGGATTGATCCAGCGCGTTTCAATGGATGCGATATCCCAAAGCCGTCCGCCACCAATGGGGTCCGTTATCGGCGCGCCTTCGTAATCAAGAAAGCGAACACCCAGCGCCTGCGCCAGTCCAGCGCCGCCGTCATTGGTGGCTGATCCGCCAAGTCCGACAATGATTTCCTCGGCGCCGCGATAGATCGCATCGTCGACGAGTTGCCCTGTTCCGAAGGTAGACGCGGCGCGCGGATCGCGTTTGGCACGCGGCACGAGCGGAAGTCCCGAGGCCTCCGCCATTTCGATCACCGCCGTCTTCCCGTCGCCCAGGATTCCGTAGGAGGCATCGACTGGATCGCCTAGAGGGCCCATGACCCGGCACTTGACGATTTTACCGCCCGTAGCATCGACCAGCGACTGAACTGTCCCCTCGCCGCCGTCGGCCATCGGCACCTTGATGTATTCAGCCTCCGGCCAGACACGCCTGAGACCGGTTTCGATTTCGGTCGCCACCTCAAGAGACGTCAGATTTTCTTTGAAGGAGTCGGGAGCAATGACGATCTTCATGCACGTTTCCCTGGACGTCAGTCCACATAGATTTCTTACTGACTGCGCTTATTTGGCAGCCTTGCCGAGAATAGCCCGTCCGAGAGAATGCAGCGGAGAGCGCCCCCCACACAACCCAGAGCCACAAAACCATGTCACCACGCGGGCCAATCAATCGCTAGCATAAAAATCGACGCGGGCGGCGCCTATAGGGTGTTTGCAATAACCTATTACGCGGTTAACATCGTGCAATGACACGCATTTATGGGGCCAACCATGAAACTCACAAAAGGCAGATGCCTGTGCGGTGGCATCCGCTACGAGTTCGAGGGCAAGCCGGATTGGGTGGCGTACTGCCATTGTGAGAGTTGCCGAAGGCACACATCCTCCGCAGTGGCGATGTTCGTCGGGGTCAAGGTTTCCCAGTTCCGCTACCTGGAAGGCACACCGGCCGCCTACGAATCCTCACAGGACGTGTGGCGCTACTTCTGCCCGACCTGCGGTTCACCCATGGCCTATACGCGAGACAAGGAATTCCCGGGCGAAGTGCATCTCTATCTGGGAACACTTGAGGATCCCACAATGCTCGTTCCAACCGGACACGTTCACACCGGCGAACAGCTTCCCTGGTTCGAGGTGAAGGACGAATTGCCGCGGTTCAACAAGCGCGCAAAAGGGGCAAGTCCGGTGCGTCACGGTGCCAAGAAGAAATAGCCTGCTCCATCCGCGAATGGGGAGCAGCGGGATAACCAGATTGTTGTTAGATGTCTTCCCGTCTCCTCTCGAAGGACACCTGCGGTGGCGTGCTACGCAAAACAAAGGGTCAGAAGGATTGAATAGGGGATGACAGTGCACGAGCCGTTGAAGCCGAACCCAGAGGTCACGGCAGGGAACGTCGTCTTCGGCAACGAATTGCCGATCGCGGTCCTCGCGGGGCCGTGCCAAATGGAGAGCCGTGCGCACGCACTGGAAGTGGCTTCCGCCTTGAAAGAGATCTGCGCCGGTCTCGGGATAGGGCTCGTTTTCAAGTCCTCCTTCGACAAGGCGAACCGAACCTCACTGTCAGGAAAGCGCGGCATCGGTCTCGAGGCAGCCCTCCCCGTATTCGCCGAGATCCGCGACAGCCTTGGACTTCCCGTTGTCACCGACGTGCACGAAGCCGGCCAATGCGGCCAGGTCGCACCAGTCGCAGACGTCCTTCAAATCCCCGCGTTTCTGTGCCGGCAGACCGATCTTCTTGTGGCGGCCGCCAAAACCGGCCGCGTGGTGAAAATCAAGAAAGGACAGTTTCTCGCGCCGTGGGACATGAAAAACGCCGTCGCCAAGGTCGTCGGCTCCGGTAACCCCGACATATTGCTGACCGAACGTGGCGCGTCGTTTGGCTACAATACGCTCGTTGCCGACATGCGTGCTCTGCCGATAATGGCCGAAACAGGTGCGCCCGTAGTCTTCGACGCCACCCATTCGGTACAGCAGCCGGGCGGGCAGGGAACGTCGTCTGGCGGTGACCGGCGCTTTGTTCCGGTTCTTGCGCGCGCCGCCGTCGCCGTCGGTGTGGCGGGCCTCTTCATCGAAACGCATCCGGACCCCGACAAGGCACCATCCGACGGGCCCAACATGATCCCGCTGAAGGAAT
>JABAHR010000717.1_pt4 | contig 11297 bp, 10 predicted proteins | sample 7062101 | NCBI WGS metagenome assembly JABAHR01 (sample SAMN14534553, study PRJNA622989) | marine sediment metagenome | biome: marine biome [ENVO:00000428]; feature: marine pelagic biome [ENVO:01000023]; material: deep marine sediment [ENVO:00002113] | place: India: Gulf of Kutch | collected...
GCGGACGATACGCACACCAGGTGTGCGTATCGTCCGCAGGTTCGCAGGTTCGCAGGTTCGCAGGTCGAGGGGGAGCGGGCCGTCAGTCGAGCAGGGCGTCGAGGCGGACCCGCTCCCGTTCGGCCGCCTCGTGTTCGGGGAGGACCCGGCCGAACAGCTGGCGGGTCCGTTCGACCCGGCCGATCACCCCCGGGGCCTCCGTGTAGGCGAAGATCGCGGCGTGGCGGGACCCCGCCCCGGCGGGCACCCGGGTCACCCGGTGCAGCGAGAACCGGCCCCGGAAGATCTGGAGGTCGCCGGGCCGCAGCTCGAGGGTCCGCACGCCCCGGCGGCCCCCGCCCAGCACCTCCTGGATGTGATCGAACCCCTCGTCGCCGTCGGTGCGGATCGCCGGGACGTACTCGAAGAGGCCGCCCTCGGCCGCCTCCCGCACGAGCACGGTGACGGCGAAGTCGTTGGTGTCGAAGTGCCAGGTGAACTGCTGGCCCTCGTCGAGGATGTTGGCGGTGAGCCCGGCCAGCGGGTCGGCGTAGCAGTGCAGCTCCGGGATCTCGAGGCAGTCGGCGAGGAAGCGGGCCAGCTCCGGCGCCCGGAACATCACGTCGGTGGCACAGCCGGGCTCCCACGAGTCGCCGGGGATGAATCCCGACGACCGCTCGATGAACGTGTTGACCGGGTGGTGCTCGGGGTGGGCCGGGTCGGCCACCGTGTGGAAGTAGGGGTTCATCACCCCGGTCGAGTAGTGGGTGGTGTGCTTCCGGGCGACGATCTCGTCGTCGAGCAGCCGGATCCCCTCGGGCCGGACCAGGTCGGTCACGACCGCGCAGCCCTCGCGGCGCAGCGCCTCGCGGGCGGCGTCGACCGCGTCGCGGTAGTCCGCCGACCCGGGCTCATGGAGCGGATAGTGGTCGAGATCGACGATGTCGGCGAAGGTGGACACCACGGTTCTCCTGCGGCTCAGTCCCTGATCTCGACGAGCCCGAGTTGGAGCAGGATGGCGAACCAGTCGGGCGCCGACCGGAAGTCGACGAACACGCCGTCCTCGACCCGCAGGATCGCCGGCCACCCGGCCTCCCACCGTCGACCGGTCGGCTCGATCGGTTCGAGCGAGCGGGCGCCGGCGGAGGGCGGCAGCGTCCACGGGCCGTCGTGGGTGCCCTGCCACGTGATCCACGCCGCGACAACCCGGTCGTCGGCCACGATCCAGTCGAGCTCCTGACGCAGGTCGGAATGGCCGTCGAGCCACCAGCTCAGCGCGGCCGAGAGGCCCTCGCCGCAACGGCGCCGGATCCCGTCCCGGTCCCGGGCGTTCACCGCGGCCACCAACTCGACCAGCAGTCGACCGTTGGGGTGGAGCTCCGGGTGGGCGGAGTCACGTGGGGCCATCGGCGTCCACCTCGGGTGCGAGACGAGCCCTCTCGGGGCGGAATCGTCATGTTACCCGTCCGATCCGAACCCGGTCCGCTGGTACCTTCGGCCCTGATGACGGTCCGCCACTTTCCCAAGATCACCGCCCACGGTGGCGCGGCGCCGCAGTGGCTGATCGAGCACACCGGCCGGAACCGCCACGTCGTCGGCCCGGCCCCCGAGGTGCTCGCGGAGTGGGCGTCGGCGGGGCTGACGGCGCCGGACCTGCCCGCCATACGCCGCTACCGGCTGGGCCGGGTGCGGGAACAGCTGGTGAAGGCGAACGTCGACGCGGCCCTGCTCCACGACCCGCTCAACGTCAAGTACGCCACCGACACCACCAACATGCCGGTGTGGACCATGCACAACGAGGTCCGCTACGCGTGGGTGCCCGCCGACGGGCCGGTGGTGATGTTCGAGTTCTCCCACGGCGAGTTCCTGTCGGCCCACAGCGAGGTGGTCGACGAGATCCGTCCCGGCACCTCGTTCCTGCCCTTCTACGCCGGGTCCCGGGCCGACGAGATCGCGGGCCGCTTCGCCGACGAGATCCTCGACCTGCTCCGCCGCGACGGCCGCACCGGCGACCACCGGCTGGCGATCGACCGGCTCGGGCTCGAGGGGATCCGGGCCCTGGAGGCCCGTGGTGTCGAGCTGGTCCCCGGCCACCAGCTCATGGAGGACGCCCGCACGGTGAAGTCGGCCGACGAACTCGACGCCATGCGCTGCGCCGTCGACTCGTGTCTGCGGACGATCGGGGACATGCGGGCGATCTTCGAACCCGGCGTCACGGAGCTCGAGCTGTGGGCCGAGATGCAGCGCTCGAACTTCCTGCGCCACGGCGAGTGGGTCGAGACCCGCATCCTGGCGTCCGGTGACCGCACCAACCCCTGGTACCACGAGGCCAGCACGAAACCGGTGGTGGCGGGCGAGCTGATGGCGTTCGACACCGACATGGTGGGCGCCTACGGCATGTGCGTCGACATCTCGCGGACCTGGCTGTGCGGCGGCGGCCGCCCGACCCCCGCCCAGGCCGACGTCTTCTCCCGGGCCCGCGACATGATCGAGGCGAACTGGCCGCTGTTCGTGCCCGGTGCCACCTATCGGGAGATCACCGACAAGCTCACCTACCCGCCGGTCGAGGAGTTCAACGGCTACACCGTGCTGGCCCACGGCACCGGCCTGTGCGACGAATACCCGTCGCTGTTCCCCCGGGAGCAGTGGGACGCCAACGGGTTCGACGGCGTCATCGAGGCGGGCAACGTGTTGAGCGTCGAGTCGTTCGTCGGCCGCCGCGACGGCGGCGAGGGGGTCAAGCTCGAGCAGATGATCGTGGTGACCGACACCGGGCCCGAGCTGTTGACGCCCGGCCCGCTCGAACTCGCGTGAGCGACCCGGCCGCCGTCACCCTCGACCAGCTCACCGATGACCCCCACCCGCACCTGACGCGGCTGCGGGAGTCGGCGCCGGTGGCGTGGGTGCCATCTGTCGGCGGCTGGCTGGTGACCGGTCGCGACGCAGCGGTGGAGGTGATGCGCGACCCGGTGCGCTTCACCGTCGACGACCCCCGGTTCTCGACCGGGCGGGTGGTCGGGCAGAGCATGTTGTCGACCGACGGGGAGGCCCACGAGCGACACCGCGCCCCCTTCGTGGCCGGGCTGAGGGCGGCGGGCAGCGGAGCGGCGGCCACGGAGATGGTGCGTCGCCACGTCGATGCGCTCGTCGACGGGCTGGCGCCCGCGGGCGAGGGCGACCTGCGTCATCAGCTGGCCGCACCCCTCGCGGTGAACGTGATCGTCGAGGTGCTCGGGCTGCCCGCACCGGCCGACGAGGTGCTCGGCTGGTACCGGGCGATCGTTGCCGCGGTCGACGATCTGACCCGCGACCCGCACGCGGAGCCGCCTTCCGGACTCACCGACGACCTCGGTCGAGCGGTCCTGGCCGCGGCCGAGGCGGACCCCGGAGGCCTCCTCGGCACGGCCCGGCGGCGCGGGCTCGACGACGACGAGCTGACGGCCGACGCCGCGGTGATCCTGTTCGGCGCGATCGAGACGGTGGAGGGGATGGTCGCCAACCTCCTCTGGCACGTGCTGTCCGACCCGGGGCGCCGGGATCGCCTGCTCGCCGACCCGGCCCTGCGCCCCGGCGCCGTCGAGGACTCGCTCCGGCTCGAGCCGGCCGCCTCGGTCGTCGACCGCTACGCCACGGCCGACACCACGCTGGCCGGTGTCGCGATCGCAGCGGGCGACCTGGTGCGGGTGTCGCTCGCGGGGGTCAACCGCGATCCGGCCCGGGATCCGGCCGGGCCCCACCTCGCGTTCGCGACCGGACCCCACGCCTGCCTCGGTGCCCACCTGGCCCGTCTGGAGGCCCGGCTGGCCCTCGACGCCGTGCTCGACCGGCTCCCGGGCGTGCGGCTCGACCGGCGCCGGCGCGCGGCACCGACCGGGTTGGTGTTCCGCAAGCCGGCGACCCTCGGGGCCCGCTGGAGTACCATTTGACGACCGACGATTTCACTGTCTGAAACCGTCGACGACCTCGGAGAGGCGACATGGACATGCGCACCGCGGGCCACAACCAGTGGTACCCGTTCATGGACCGACCGCTGCCGCAGGGCGGCGCCAACCCGGCCGTCATCCCGGTCCACGACCCGGACCCGCTGCCCGACGGGGCCCCGTTCGTCGTGGTCGGCGCCGGGGTGCACGGGCTGTCGGCCGCCTACCACCTGGCGATGGGACTGGAGCGGCGCGGCCTCGGGACGGGTGACCAGGTGGTCCTCATCGACAAGCAGGGCCCGGGTGCCGGGGCCACCGGGCTGGCCTGCGGCTGCGTGCGCAACCTCTACATGACCGGCCCGCTCCACGCGATCCTGCGGGCCAGCGTGGAGGTGTGGGAGAGCGACCCGGTCAACTTCGGCTTCCAGCAGGTCGGCTACGTCTCGATCGGCGAGGAGAACCAGGCCGAGGACTACGAGCGGCTCACCGCCTCGCAGAACGAGAGCGGCTACCCGTCCGACCTCTACACCGGCCAGGAGGCGCACAACTTCCTCAAGTCGATCTGGCCCGACTTCAAGACCACCAACTGCGACGTGGTCCTCCACGAGCACCGCTCGGGCTACGCGGGCACCCACATGGCGGTGTGGGGACTCGACCAGAAGTGCCGCCAGTGGGGGGTGCGGCGGGTCTACGGCGTGGAGGTGACCGGCTACGAGATCGACGCCGGCGCCGTCACCGCGGTCCACACCGACCAGGGCACGATCCGTTGCGACCAGCTGGTGGTCGGGGCCGGGGCCTGGACCCCGACCCACTGGGACTGGCTGGGCGGCCCGTCGACCCTCGACGTCCACTACCCCGACGGCCACGTCGAGGCGGGCATGGACATGTGGACCTACTGGCGGCTCCTCGAGGGCGAGGTGTTCCTGCCCCCCGGGGTCGACTTCCGCACCGCCGACGGCAAGGACAGTCCGGTCCTCCACGTCGAGTTGATGAACACCCCCGTCCACGGCGCCGACGGCGAGATGCTCCAGGACCACGTCTACACCTACACCCGTTACGCGGCCGAGCGGGTGGGCGCGCCGGGCCTGCAGGGGGGCACGATCCCGATCAAGCTGGGGCCGCGGGCCGAGGTCGAGCCCTACGGCCACCTCAACGACGCCTACCAGGCCGACGAGTGGTTCCCGGAGTACTACTGCGCCACCCTCGGGATGCTGTTCGAGCGCTTCGAGGGACTGTTGCCGCACTTCAAGCAGCGGCGCAACGGCGGGATCGGCGCCTTCACCCCCGACAACGTCCCGGTGTTCGACCACGTGCAGGACAACGCGTGGGTCATCGCCGACTCGAACCACGGCTTCAAGATGATCGGGGTGGGCAAGCTGACCGCCGACATGTTGCTCACGGGGACCAAGCCCGTCGAGCTCGAGCCGTTCACCTTCGACCGCTACGCCGACGGCACGACCTTCGGCGACCGCAACTCGAACTGCCCCTGGGTGTAGCCCCTCCCATCCCCCGTCTCTGCGAACCGGCGGACAATACGCACACCCGATGTGCGTATTGTCCGCCGATTGCCGTGAGTCGGGCTCAGGGGGCGCCGAGGTCGGCGGCCAGGTCGGCGGCCGCCCCGGCGACCGCGGTGCAGGCCCGGTCGAGGTCGTCGCCCTCGAGGCGGCTGGCCGGGCCGAGCACCGAGAGGGCCGCGACGACCGCACCGTCGGGGCCGGCGACCCCGTGCACGACCGCGGTCACGTCGGGTTCGGCCGCCCCCGTGTTGACGTGGGGGGCACCGGAACTGTCGACGAGCGCGGCCCCCACCGCCGTTCCCTCGATCGGCACCGAGCGACCGACCCAGCCGACGTGGCGAATCGCCCGTTCGCTCTCGGCGGTGGCGACGTAGACCGCCTCGGCGCCGTCCCGCACGGCGAGGTAGGACGACTCGCCGGTGGCGGCGGCCAGCGACACGAGGTGGGGGCGGGCGGTGACGATGAGGTGGGCGACCGGCCCGTCCCGGAGAGCCGTGAGGGCGAGGCGCACGAACGTCGGCCCGGCCGAGAACAGGCCCGCCTCGTCGCGTGCGAGGTAGCCGAGCTGCTGGAGGGTCTTGAGGTGACGCAGGGCGGTGCTCGTGGGGAGGTCGAGTCGCCCGGCCGCATCGCTCAGCGACAGCCGGCCCTCGCGCACGACCAGGTCGAGCAGGTCCAGGGCGCGCACCGCGGCCCGGGAGACGTGCAGCGAGCTCGGGTTCGGCTCTTCCATCAGCTGAAATCGTAGCCCTCGGCAATGGCAGCGGTGGGCTCGAGGTGCGGGCCGGGACACCCACCGGGTTCGGCCGCAGGCGCCCGGCCGCGGACGGCCGCACCGGCGCCTCCGGGCACCACGCCTCGACGCACCGGTGTCCCGTGCTATGGTCCGAAGCGCGTTTGGCAGGGGGCTCACACGCAGAACCCCTTCTCTGGAGGAGAGGAAAGCAACATGGACTGGAAGCGGTTGGATTGGGCGCGGCGTCGGGCGAATCCGCTCGAACTCGACCTCATCGAGCACTACGCCGCCGGCAAGATCAACCGGCGGGACTTCGTGAAGCGAGGCGCCGTCCTCGGTGTCTCCGCGCCGGTGATGGCCACGGTGTTGGCCGCCTGCGGCGACGACGACGGTGACGGCGGCGATGCCGGTGACAGCGGCGACAGTGGTGACAGCGGTGACAGTGGTGACAGCGGTGACAGCGGTGACAGCGGCGACAGCGGTGCCGCCGGTGGCGACCTGCGGGTCGGCATCCAGTTCGGCGACGCCAACTCCGGCCTCGACCCGCTCAACATGCTCGACCTCGGCACGTACAGCGTCCTGTCCCAGAGCTTCGAATACCTCGTCGGCCTCGGAGGCGACGGCAACATCTCCAACACGGCGCTCGCCACTGCGTGGGAGCCCAACGCCGACGGCTCGGTCTGGACCTTCACCTTGCGCGACGGTGTGACCTGGCACGACGGAACCCCGCTCACGTCGGCCGACGTGGCCGCCACCATCGATCGCATGGTGGTCGCCGGGGCCGGCCTGGCCGGTGTCGTGAGCGAAGGCGCGGTCGAGACGCCCGACGACCTCACCGTGGTGGTCAACCTCGACAAGCCCAACGGCAACCTGCCGGTGCTCATCTCCATCTACAACCCGCAGTCGTTGATCACCCCGGCCGACTACGCCGACGGGACCACCCTCGACGCCCGCCCCGCGGGCACCGGGCCGTGGATCCTCGACAGCTTCGACGCCGGCACGTTCACCATCGTGTTCTCGCCGAACCCCAACTGGTGGAACGGGGCGCCCAACCTCGACTCGGTGACGATGGTCGGCTTCGAGTCCATCGGCACGGCCGTGGCCTCCATGGCCGGTCGCGAGATCGACATGATCCAGCAGTTCACCGTCGTCGACGGCACGACGCTGCTCAACGACGGCGACTTCGTCACCCTCAAGCCGCCGGCGGCCAACCACCGCCAGCTGTGGTTCAACACCCAGCTGCCCGAGGGTGGACCCTTCACCGATGCGCGGGTGCGTCGGGCGGTGGGTTTCTGCCTCGATCGCGAGCAGATGGTCCAGAGCCTCTTCGAGGGCGAGGCGGTCATCGCCAACGACCACCCCATCTACCCGACGCTGCCGTACTTCGACCCCGACGCCACCCCCCAGCGGCCCCGGGACATCGACATGGCCAAGCAGCTGCTGTCGGATGCGGGCTACGCCGACGGTGTCAGCGACACCCTCCAGGTCGGCGACATCCAGGAGGTGCCGGATCTGGCGGCGATCGTCGCCCAGAACTGCGCCGAGGCGGGGATCAACCTCGAGGTGGGTGTCACGCCGAACTCCGACTTCTACGGTGAGTACTGGTGCACCGGCGCCAGTTGGGGGGCGCAGCCCGAGACGGGCGGCCCCGGCCTTCCGTGCGGCGCCTCTGCCTCGATCGGCATCGTCGACTACGGCCACCGGCCCACCCCCGACATCTACCTGACCCGGGCGCTNNCGAACTACGCCGACGCCGACTACGACGCGCTCGTCACGCAATACCAGGGTGCGGTCGACGTCGACGGCCAGAAGGCGGCCATCGGGCAGATCCAGCAGAAGCTGCACGACGACGGACCGGCGATGTACCCGTACTTCTACAACTACCTGTCGGGTCACGACTCGTCGGTGAGTGGCGTGGAAGTGACGGCGCTCGGTCACATCCTGCTGGGCAAGGCCACCAAGGCCTGAGGTCCGCGGTTTGACTGTGCCGGTGTCGGGGGGATCGTCAGGATCCTCCCGGCACCGGGTGTCGTCGTCGGCGGGCTGGGGGGAGAGTTGACGAGATTCATCCTGCGGCGGGTCGGCCTGTCGCTCATCACGCTGGCCATCATCCTGGTCATCGTCACCCTCATCCCGAACATCGCGCCCGGTGACCCCGCCCGCAAGATCGCCGGCGGCACGGCGTCGCCCGAACGGCTGATGGATGTTCGCGAATCACTGGGTCTCGACGACTCGGTGGTGGAGCAGCTCACCGGACTCGCCGAGAGCGTCTTCACGCTCGACTTCGGTGATGCGTTCACCAAACCCGGCGAGTCGGTGGTGGGCCTCGTGCGGGCCGCGCTCTGGCGATCGACGAAACTGGTCGTCTTCTCGCTGCTCCTGGTTCTCCCGCTGTCGATCGCGGGCGGCATGGTCGCGGCGTACAAGAAGGACACCTGGATCGACCGCACGATCGTCAACATCGGGCTCGCCCTGTCGTCGATCCCGGAGTTCGTCGCGGGAGTGATCTTCCTCACCGTGCTTGCCGTGCCCATCGACTTCTTCAAGGTGGGCGCCGACGCGCCGGCGGGATCGAGTGCCCTCACCCAGATCCAGCATCTCCTCGGCCCCGCGATCGTCGTGCTCACCGTGTACTTCGGCTACATCGCCCGTGTGACCCGGGCCGGCACGATCACCGCGCTCGAGTCCGACTACGCCCGCACCGCCTTCATGAAGGGCATCTCCACCCGGACGGTGTTCCGCCGTCACGTCTTCCGCAACGCGCTCCAGCCGACGGTCGCCGTGATCGGCACCCAGCTCGGCTACCTGTTCGGTGGCATGGTGGGGCTCGAGATCGTCTTCAACTACCCGGGCCTCGGCAAGCTGATCTTCAACGCGGCCCAGGACGCCGACTATCCGCTTCTGCGAGGTGGCGTGCTCATCGTGGCGATCATCTACATGCTCGCGACCCTCACCGCCGATCTCGTCATCGCGTGGATGAACCCGCGGGCCCGAGTGATGACGGAGGGGGCAACGTGACCGACGACCGCGCACAGGACGCCGGCCCCCCGTCCGAGGGATCGGGCGAGCCCGCGGCCGGCCCCGAGGGCAGCAGGGAGATCGTCGCGGCCACCCGCAAGCAGATCCGGCGCGAGCAACGTCGCCTGCTGTTCCGCACGCCCGGCTTCCTCGTCGGCATGGCGATCATCTTGTTCTGGGTCGTCTCGGCCATCGTCCCCGAGCTCATCACCGACACCGATCCGAAGGAACCCGTGCGCGACGACAGCGGCAGCGTGATCGCGCGGGAGTCACCGGGAGCCGACGCGTGGTTCGGTACCGACAACATCGGACGGGACGTGTTCGCCCGGGTCATCCACGGCGCCCGCCCGATCCTGATCGTGGCACCGGTGTCGACCCTGATCGCCATCGCCGCCGGAACGCTGATCGGGCTCCTGATGGGCTACTTCCTGGGTTGGGTCGACGAGATCCTGAGTCGCATCGTCGAGAGCATCCTGTCCATACCCGTGATCCTGATGGCGATCCTCGTCATCTTCACCTTCGGCAAGAGCACACCGGTGATCATCGGCACGATCGCCTTGTTGTTCACCGCGCCCATCGCCCGAACCGTGCGGGCCGCGACCATCGCCGAGGCGCAGCTCGACTACGTCACCTCGGCGAAGATGCGCGGGGAACGCAGTCTGTTCATCATCTCCCGGGAGATCCTGCCCAACATCACGGGGGTGATCGTGGTGGAGCTCACCGTCCGGCTCGGCTACGCGGTGTTCACCCTCGCCACACTCGCCTTCCTCGGCCAGATCGGCCGCGACATCACCGAGTCGGACTGGGGCATCGACGTGTCGCAGAGCTGGGAGCGCATCGTGGGCGGCGTGTGGTGGCCGACGATCTTCCCCGCGCTCGCGATCGCGAGCCTGGTGATCGCGGCCAACCTGGTCGCCGACTCGATCGACAGGGCCACCAAGTCATGACCGACACCACCACCGACGTGCCGGCGCTGGCCATCGACGACCTCGAGATGTCCTACATCGTGCGGGGGGTGCCGAGGGAGGTGCTTCGCGGCGTCACCTTCTCGGTCCGGCCCGGTGAGGCCTACGGCCTCGTCGGCGAATCGGGCTGCGGGAAGTCGACCACCGCCTACGCCGCGCTGCGCTACCTCCCGGGCAACGCCCGGATCACCGGCGGCAGCATCGAGAGCGACGGTCTGCGTCTGACCGACATGACATCGGCAGAACTGCGGCGGTTCCGGGCCACCCACGCGTCGATGGTGTACCAGGACCCCGTCCAGGCGATGAACCCCGTCACCAAGGTGGGCGAGCAGGTCGCGGAGTCGTTCCGGGTGCTCGGTCAGTCGAGGGAGCAGGCCCGCCAGTCGGCGCTCGAAGCCCTCCAGCGGGTCCAGATCGCGGCACCCGAGAGCGTGATGGACCGGTATCCCTACCAGCTGTCGGGCGGCATGCTCCAGCGGGTCGTGATCGCGATGGCGCTGGCCTGTGACCCGAAGCTCCTGGTGCTCGACGAGCCCACGACGGGTCTCGACGCCACCGTCGAAGCCGAGGTGCTCGACCTGGTGCGCAACCTCCGGTCGGAGATCAACTCGGCGGTGCTGTTGATCGCCCACAATCTCGGGGTCATCCGCACCATGTGCGACCGGGTGGGGGTCATGTACGCGGGCCGGGTGGTGGAGGAGGGCACCGTCGACGAGGTGTTCGACGACCCGAGTCACCCCTACACGAAGGGGCTTCTCAACTCGATCCCCCGGCACGGCCTGCGCAAGACCGATCGCGAACTGTTCGCGAGCCCGGGCAACCTGCCCCAGATCGGCGACCCGCTGCCCACCTGCGTCTACGTGAACCGGTGCCCGATCGCCACCGACGTGTGCCGCTCGGAGATCCCGCCGGTCGTGGACCGCAGCGAGGACGGTCACTGGACCCGTTGTCACCATCCCGACCGGATCGGCGAGGTGCCCGAGCCCGAGGAGATCTCGGCCGACCACCGCGTGGGGGCCGATGAGGTCATCGGGGTCCACGGCGTGTCGAAGACCTTCCGCCAGCGGGGTCACGACGTGCCCGCGTTGGTTTCGGTGGACCTCGGATTCGCGGAGGGTGAGACCCTCGGTCTCGTCGGCGAGTCCGGCTCCGGCAAGTC
>JABAHR010026503.1_pt1 | contig 11292 bp, 8 predicted proteins | sample 7062101 | NCBI WGS metagenome assembly JABAHR01 (sample SAMN14534553, study PRJNA622989) | marine sediment metagenome | biome: marine biome [ENVO:00000428]; feature: marine pelagic biome [ENVO:01000023]; material: deep marine sediment [ENVO:00002113] | place: India: Gulf of Kutch | collected...
CTGGTGCACCTGGTCACGCTGCCGACGGAGATCGACGCGAGCTTCAACCGCGCATTGCCGATGCTCGACGAGAACGAGATCCTGATCCCGGCCGACAAGAAACACGCCCGCAAACTCCTCAAGGCGGCGGCGTTTACTTATGTGTCCGCGTCCCTGATGAGCCTTCTGAATATTGCCCGCTGGTTCGCGATCCTGAGACGCTAATTTCCTGTTTCCGCCCCTGATCGCGCCATCGACTCCGTCGACGGTTGTGGATCCCTGCCCAGCAGCAAGTCCCATGCGCCTCTCATACCGCGTCCGAAATCTTCCTGCAGCAGGTAGAGGGACGGGATCAGGAACAGCGTAATCAGGGTCGCAAACAGGATCCCGAAGGCCAGCGAGATCGCCATCGGGATCAACATCTGCGCCTGCATGCTGGTCTCCAGCATGATCGGGATCAGACCCGCCGCCGTGGTCAGTGACGTAAGGATGATGGGCCGGAACCTTTCCTTGCCCGAGCGAATGACGGCGTCGTAGGCCGCGACGCCCTGCCGACGCGCCTTGTTGATGAAGTCGATCAGGATCAGGCTGTCGTTCACCACCACGCCGGCGAGCGCAATCAGTCCGAACAGCGAGAACATACTGACGGCCTCGCCCATCAGGATGTGGCCGATCACGGCGCCGATGAGGCCGAACGGAATGACCGACATGATCACCAGCGGTTGCGTGTAGGAATGCAGGGGGATGGCGATCAGCGCATAGATCAGAAAGAGCGCAACCAGCGAGGCGATCGCGATATTCATGAGCAGCGTGGACTGCTCCTGGCTGGCGCCTTCTAGCGCGTAGCTGACCCCCGGGTAGCGCGTCAGCAAGTCGGGGACATAGGCATCACTGATCTCCCTGACCAGCTGCCCCGGCTCCACGATCTCGGGATCGATGTCTGCGGACACGGTGACGGTCCGTTTCCGGTTCAGGCGCGTAATCTCGGCAAAGGCGTCGCCGTAGGACACCGTCGCCACCGAATTGAACGGCACCTCGTCGCCGGCGGGCGTGCGGATGCGCATATTCTCGAGATCGGCAACGGATCGGCGCTCGGACAACGGGTAGCGCACCATTACCTTGAGCTCATCCTGACCGCGCTGAATGCGCTGCGCCTCCTCGCCATAAAAAGCCTGCCGGACCTGCCGGCCCAGTGAGGACATCGTCAGCCCCAGGGCCTCGGCTTCCGGCTTGATATCGAGCTGGATTTCCTCCCCGCCGGCGCTGGACGAGTTGCGGATGTCGAATACGCCCTCGTACTCAGTGAGTTTACGTTCGAGCTCCGTGGCTGCGGCGCGCAAGGCGTCGAAATCGTTCCCCGTCAGGCTGAAGCTTAGCGGCGGGCCGCCGCCGATATGCTGACCGCCGGAAAAATCGAGCTGCTTGACCCCGGGCACTTCGCCGACACGCTGTCGCCACGCCGAGATCAGCTCGTCGCTCGTCATTGGACGATCGTCGCCGCGATCGAGTTCGGCGAACAGAAAGCCGCCCGTATCGCCCTGGGTAAAAACGATCAGGTGATCGATGGGGTCGTCTGCGCCGGGATGGGCCGCGACATATTCGTTATTGATATCGAAGACTGCCTGTTCGATACGGTCGAGAACCCGGTCGCGCACAGCGGGCGCCGTGCCGTTTTCCATGTCCATCTGTACCTGGATGAAATCGCTGGGCGCCTCCGGGAAGATTACGATGCGAACGAAACCACTGTTAACGAGGCCGAAGGTCAGGATCAGCACGCCGGCGAAGATGCTGAAAGTCAGCCCGCGGTTGCGGATCGCCTTTTCCAGCGTCGGCGCATACCAGTCGTGAATAAGGCGATGCAGCCCGTGTTGCGTCCTGCGCTGCAGTTTCTGAAACAAGCGGAAGAATCTCTCGACCGGGTCGATATGTCGCTGCGGGTTGAACAGGTCTTCCTCGTCGATGGGCTTGATCTTCGCATGCACGAGATGCGCCGGAAGAATCAGCTTGGATTCGATCAGCGAGAAAATCAGACAGAGAATGACCACGACGGACATCGCTTCGAAAAACGAGGCTGCAACGCCGCCGACGAAGAGCATGGGCGCAAACGCCGCGATCGTGGTCAGCACGCCGAAAGTGGCCGGGATCGCGACTCTGTTTGCGCCGGCCACGACGTTGTCCAGCGTGTGTCCATCCGCCCTTATCTTGGTGTAGATGCTCTCGCCGATGATGATCGCATCGTCGACGACGATGCCGAGCACGAGGATGAAGCCGAACAGGCTGACCGTATTGATCGTCACCGGCCAGGGACCGAGCGGCATGAGCCACATCGCGCCGAAGAACGTGATCGGTATGCCGACGATGACCCAGAATGCCACCTTCGAGCGCAGGAACAGGGACAGGACCAGGCAGACGAGCAACATGCCCTGCAGCATGTTCTGCACCATCATGTTGAGCTGATCCTGCAGATAGAAGGAACGATCGACCCAGAGCTCGATGTTGACGCCGTCAGGCAGCATCCTGTTCTTTTCCTCGACGTAGGCATTGACCGCCGCCGCGGTTCGTAGCTCGCTCTGCTGGCCGACAGCCAGGATGCGCATCGAGGCCGATGGCTCGCCCATATAGCGCGCATAGCCGTCCGTCTCGACGAAGGCGTCCTGGATCGTGGCGATGTCGCCGAGCGAGAGTCGCGTGCCGTCCGGAAATGTCCTCAGGACGAGATCGGCATATTCCTGCCCGGTGTAGACCTGGCCCTCGGTGCGCAGCAGGATGTCGCCGCCCGCGGAGCGAATCGCGCCGCCGGGCATATCGACCGAAGACGCGCGGATCGCCTGTGAGATCTCACTCATCGTCAGGCCGTACTGACGCAGTACGTGCTCCGACACTTCGATACTGATCTCGTAGGCGCGGTCGCCCATGATGTCGACCGCGTTGACCTCCGGTATACGCAGCAACTCCTCTCGAATCTCGTCCGCGATCGACTTCCGCGCGTATTCGTCGAGGTTGCCGGTCACCGTGAGGAACACCACGTGCATCTGGAATTCCTGCTTGTAGATGATCGGTTTCTCGGTCAACGCAGGGAACGTCGAGATCGCATCGACGCGAGTCTTGACCTCGGTGACGACCTGGTTGAGGTCGACGCCTGTTGCGGTCTCTGCCCGGACCGTGCCCATCCCCTCCCGGGCCGTCGAATTAATCTTAACGATTCCGGGGACGTCCTGGATCGCTTCCTCGATCTTGACGACCACGCCCTCTTCCACTTCCTGCGGCGCGGCGCCGAGGTATGGTACGCGCACGATGACCTGGTTGATCTCGAAGTCGGGTGTCGTCTGTTTCCTGATCGTAAAGGACGACACGACGCCGAGGGCGATGATCAGGAACATCAGCAGGTTGGCGGCGACGTGATTGGACGCAAACCAGGCAATGATGCCGGTGTGTTTGGTGTCCGCTTTAGGCCTCATGCTGTCCCCCGTGACGACTGCGGGTCAGTTGCGTTCAGTATCCGCCGCCAGGCGTGCCGGGTCGTTATCCGGGTCGCTATCACCGCCGAGACGCACCAGCATGCCGTTCAACGGCGACTCGATCGTGGTCAGGCAGATCCGCTCGCCGGCCGCCACGCCCGCGCTGACGTAGGCCCATTGCCCGTCTGCTCGCAAAACCTCTACATTGCGCAACTGCAGCTTGTTGTCATCGTCGATCAGCATCAGCTGATTGTTGGCGCGTAACGCCGTCCGCGGAACCCGGACCACGTCCTGCACCGAAGTGCCGGCAATGTCGGCGGCGACGAAGGTGCCGACCGGCAGTGTCGTTGCCCCGTCGGCGTCCTCGGCGAGTCGATACGGATCTTCGATTCGGGCGACGGCGTAGGTCACCCGGCTCTTCTCGTCGACGACCCCTTCCGTCCTGACGATCCGCGCTTCCCATGACCGCAGCGTCCCCTTGCGCTCGGCGCTCAGAGTGACCAGCGGCCCATTGGCGCTGCCCGCGGCCCGGATATCGCGCGCGCCGGGAAGCTCGACGAAAGCGAGATCCTGGTCCGTCAGCGGCAGGCGCACCTCGGCATAATCCGTGGCGAACGTCACCCCGAGGCGCGTTCCGGGGTTGACGTACTGACCGAGGTCGGATTCCTTGGCACGGACCATGCCGTCATAAGGCAAGCTGATGCGCGTGCGCTGCAGATTGCGACGGGCGTTGACCAGGTCGGCTTCCGCCGCCGCCAGCGCCGCGGCCGCAGACGCGTATTCGGATTCCGCCCGATAGCCCTGGCTGCGCAGCTTCTCCGCGCCGTCGAATTCGATCTGCCGCTGTTTCAAGGTGGCCTCGGCGCGATCTACGGCGACCTCGTAGTTGGTCGGATCGATGCGCAGGAGTTCCTCACCCTGGCGAAAAACGCCGCCGGCGACAAACTTCGGCGATATGCTGACGATGGCGCCGGATATCTCGGCGCTCAGCACCGTCTCGGTTCGCGGCCTTACCGTGCCCTGGCTGGCCAACCGAAAGCTCGCGTCATAGCGTTCGAGCACCATCGAGTCGACGAGCGGCGCGGAATCGGGGATGTCCCGCGTCTGCGGCGGTGGCTTGAGTTTGCTGAGCCCTCCGGCACCCACGATCGCAACGGCAAAAATGCCGGCGATCAGCAGTGCTCTTTTGGCTTTGCGATTCATGCGCTGCGGTCCCTGTTAGCGTGTCTGTGTAATTGACCATCGGCAGCAGGATTGATTCTCCGCTCCTGCGAGGTGTTATGGTCTACTATAACACCCAATCAGTCAAGCCGTTCAGCCGCTCGTTTTCCAAGCGCCTGTCCGTCGCCCCTTCATCTTAAACGATGTTTTTCACCGGCATAGCGTCGCACTGGCCGACCGCCGATTGTTCCGCCAGGCATCCCAGCTGAAGGCGAATACGGCGATCCAGATGCACCCGAAACAGACCAGGTGCGCCGTCGTCAGCGCTTCCCCGTAATAGACGCCGATCAGGAACTGCAGCGTCGGCGCAATGAACTGCATCATCCCGACCGTGGTCAGGTTGAGCCTTTGCGCCGCCAGCGCGAAGAACAGCAACGGGATGACCGTGATCGGTCCGGCCAGCGTCAGCAGTGCGGACATCCCGACGCCGGCGCCGATGAAGGCGGCCTCTCCGGAATCAATCAGCCAGAGCAGGTAAGCGGCGGCCAGCGGGAACAGGACGATGGTCTCGACGAACAGTCCGGGCATGCCTCCTATCACGACTTTTTTACGGATCACGCCATAAATCGTGAAGCTCGTGCCGAGGAACAGGGCGATTGCCGGGAACTGTCCGCCACTGAACGTCAGCACCGCGACGCCGATGGCGGCAAGCACGACGGCGGCTGCCTGCGGCGGCCTGAGTTTCTCGCCGAGCAGGAAGACGCCAACCACGGCAAACAGCAGCGGGTTGATGTAGTAGCCGAGGCTTGCCTGGAAGATCTGCTCCTGCTGTACGGCGATGATGTAGACGAGCCAGTTGCCGGCGATCAGCGTGGCGGACAGCGACAGGTAGCCAAGCATGCGGCGATGCCGCAGCGCGGCGACTACCTCTCGCCATTGGCCGCGGAAGAGGATGATCAGGGCGCCGAAGGGGACGGCCCAGATGACCCGGTGAACGAAAGTTTCCAACAAGCCGACATCGCGGACGAAGACGAAATAAACGGGCAGCAGGCCCCAGAGACCGTAGGCGATCAGCGCCGAGACCAGGCCTTCACGGGTCCTGCGATCGCTCGCTTGTTCCGCCATTTTATTGGTTGCTTCTGCCATGAAACCTGCGCTTCGCGACAATCCGGATTAAGTCAAGCATGGCCCCGGAAGGCTACGCGCATCGCGCCGCCTAGTCGAAGCTTTTAGGCCACCTGTCGCTGTGGAGTTGACATTTATCCTGGCGGTAATTTGCGACAGTGTCTGACGGTCGGAAATGCCGGTATGATTTGCCGATCGTTTGGTGGCCTGCGCTCAAAGGACTGCTCGTGAGATTTCGTATTGCCAGCTTGTCAGGAATTCTATCGGCAACACTGACCATTGCGGCCTGTGGCGGCGGTGGCAGCATGGCAGCGCCGCCGGCGCCACCGCCGCCGCCACCCCCTCCCCCAAGCTGGCAGGCGGGCGTCTTCCAGCCGTCGTCGACGTTCATCAATCGTTGTGCCTCGCCACGCTCCGGCACCGATCCCACGAACAACAATCGTCCCTACCCGGACATCCAGGGAACGATTCTCGACGAAAACAATTTCCTGCGTTCCTACAGCGACGAAACCTATCTCTGGTACGACGAGATCGTCGACCAGGACCCGGCAGGTTTCGCCGACCCGATCACTTACTTCGATCAACTGCGGACCTTCGCGACCTTGCCGTCAGGACGACCGAAAGACCCGGACAGTTTTCATTTCACCTATGACACGCTCGAGTTCTACAACCTGTTCCAGGCAGGGATTACCGCCGGCTACGGGGTGCAATGGGCCCTGCTCGAGGCCAGCCCGCCGAATCGCGTCGCCGTGGTCTCCTACACGGAACCCAATTCACCCGCTACGGCCGCCAACCTGGTGCGCAGCGAACAGGTCATCAGCGTCGACGGGGAACCCGTCGCTGACGGCGATGCCGACATACTGAATGCCGGCCTGTTTCCGAGCGATATCGGCGAGACGCACACCTTCGAGATTTACAACCCCGTGACGATGCTGACGCGTCCTGTCGAAATGACTTCGGCAGAGATCTCGCGCGCCGCCGTGCAGGGAACGCGGATCATCGATACGCCGAGCGGGGACAAGGTCGGCTACATGCTGTTCAACACGTTCAGCGCCAAGGCTGAAGAGCAGCTGATCGACGCCGTAAATCAGTTGATCGCCGACGCCGCGCCCGACCCCGTGTCGGACCTGGTCATCGACCTCCGCTACAACGGCGGCGGTTTCAGCCTCATCGCGGCGCAGCTGGCCTACATGATCGCCGGACCGACGCCGACGGCGGGCCGCACCTTCGACCTCACGCAGTGGAACGACAAGCATCCTGTCACGGACCCGGTCACCGGTCAGCCGATCCAGCCCACGCCGTTCCTGAACCAGACCTCCGGTTTCTTCACCCTGCCGCCCGGACAGCTGTTACCGAGCCTGGAGCTGCAAAGGGTGTTCGTACTGACCGGCGGCAATACCGCCTCATCGAGTGAGCTGGTGATCAACGGCCTCCGGGGCATCGACTTCCCGGTCATCCAGATCGGCACGACGACGCGTGGCAAACCCTACGGTTTCTACGAGACCAAGAACTGTGGTACGAGCTATTTCACCGTCCAGTTCAAAGGCGTCAATGACAAGGGCTGGGGCGACTACGCCGAAGGCTTTGCGCCTGCCGCCATCGATGACGGCTTTGCAGACGTTCTTGGCTGCACGGTCCCCGACGACTTCACCAAGGAACTCGGCGATGTCGATGAGGACCGGCTCGAGGTCGCGCTGGCCTTTCGGGACGGCCAGACCTGCATCACGCCGGCGGCGTTGTCGCCTGGACTTTTCGGCAAGCCGGGCCAGCCGTTCCCGTCGGGCGACGAGGTAATCATCCGCTCTCCCGTGGAATCGATCCGCATCGACCTGAGGCCGCCGAATGGACAGTAAACCTCTCGTAGCGGCCGCCCTGTTCCTCGCGTCCTGCGCGTCCGCACCGGATCCGATCGACGAACCCGCCCGCATTATCGAGCCCGACGAGAACAGCCGCGCCGCGCTGCGCGCGACGCTGCACGAGGCACTCGGCGTCTCCGTAACGATCTCGGACGCGGCCTTGACCGACAGCAGCCTGCTCGTGATCGAGAACCAGCCGCCTGCAACGATGGAGAACCCGGTGCCGCAAGGCAGGATCATGGACTTGCCCATACAGTTCCGGCTCGTCAGGAATGGGGATGACTGCATCCTGATCAATCAACGGGATCGCAGTCGCTATCGCCTGACCAACACGACCTGCATGCCGGAGTAAGCTATCCTGTTGGCAGCGTAACTACCGGACAGCAAATAAGATGACGGAAGAAATCCGTGGCGTCGCGCTCACCGAGGTGCCGACGAATTCCCAGCGGCTCTTTGTCCGCTACCTGATGGCGACGCTGATCGACCTGACGGTACTGAACCTGTTCGACGAATACTGGCAGTTCGTGACAGTGGGTTCCTTCACCATCTCGATTCTTGCAGCTGTACTCCTGCAAGTGCTGTTGAAAGCGACGCTGGCGCTCGAACATCGCGTGGCCGAATACTTCAAGTCCAGGTCGGGCGGGATGGCGAAGTTCCTTCGCCTGTTCACGGCATGGCTGATCCTGTTCGGCTCGAAGTTCGTGATGCTCGGTGCGATCGATATCGTCTTTGGGGATGCCGTGCTGTTTACCGGCCCCCTGCACGGCGTTGTCGCCTTTATCGTCGTTGTCGTGGTCATGCTGATCGCCGAAGAAGCAATCGCACGTGTCTATCGACGACTGGCGGCCGCTAAAGCCCAGGACAGGTTCAACGTCGCGTAATTTGTCCCCGGGCCGCACCGGTCGGCTGTGAATCCGTGTAGACGACGATGTATAAACCGTCGCTGAGCAGCGCATCGAGATGGGGATTGCGAATATTGACGACACCAGTCATATCGGTTCCGAGAAGCTCGATCACGGGTCCGTTCTCTCCTGCGGCGGCCCGGTGCAGCTTGAGATCGATGATTTCCTCGCCAGGCGATTCATTAATCTCCAGCGCATAGCGCAACGTTTGGGTCGTACGATCAAGATCGAGTCGGCCCTTGATTCCCCCGGCATCAATCTGAAAGGCCGCATGCAGTTCGCCCGTTAGCAGCGACGGCGTGCGTGCGGGTGCTTTGCGCGGAGCCGCCGCCTGCTCATACGCATAGGCCATGCTGATCAATTGACCTTCCTCGAAGGCGGGTGCGAGCAACTCGATACCCAGCGGGACACCGTCCTCGGTAAATCCGGCCGGCATGGTTATGGACGGCAGACCGGAGTGTGCGGAGAGCCTGCAGGAGGACCCGTAAGCGCTTTCGCCGATCATCCTGGGTTTTGCTCTCATTGTCGGATAAACCAGGGCAGCGAGTTCGTATTCCGCGATCGTATCGAGAATCGCTTGTGCAAGCTTGTCGCGTGTGGCGAGTGCTTCCTCGTACTTCTCCTGGTCAAACGGTGTTTCCAGTTCACGTTGGTAGCCACTTTGGAGCGCTTCGTGATACTGCCCGCTGTCGAGAATGGCCTGTAATGAGGTTACTGGCGCGCCCGAATCCCCGAGATAGCCCTCGAAATCCCGCAGGAACTCCATTCCAATGACTCCGGATGATTCCAATAACGCTTCGAGTCCGTCGATTTCCACCTCGACAGCAATGGCGCCCTGCTTCACCATGAGGTCCGCAGCCGCGCGAATGACATCGGTTACTTCCTGGTAGGTACCAAAACGACCATCGTCAATGAGGTGCGATTTCAAAAGACCAAGTCGTTTCCCCTGCAATCCATCCGTGAGCAGGAATGCGCCATAAGATTCGGGAACCTGCCCCTGCGCAACAGCGGTCTGGGCATCGGCCGGATCATGGCCGACCGTTACATCGAGCACCGCCACCAGATCGACGACACTTCGTGCGAGCGGGCCGCCGACATCCTGCGTGTAGGACAGAGGAATGATGCCGTCTCGACTGGACAGACCCTGCGTGACCCGGATGCCGAACAGATTGTTGTTGGCCGCCGGTATTCGAATTGAACCGCAGGTATCGCTGCCCATCCCGACCACAGCATAGTTGGCTGCAACGGCGGCGCCCGTGCCGCCACTGGAACCGCCGGCATTGCGAAGCGGATCATAGGGATTCCTGGTCTGGCCGCCGAGTGAACTGATTGTCGTGATACCCCGTGCTGCCTCATGGAGATTCGTCTTGCCCACAATAACGGCGCCTGCCTCCCTGAGCCTTGCAACCTGGTAGCCGTCGTCAGGCGGCACGAACCCTGCAAGCGCAACGAGACTCGCCGTCGTCGGCATGTCATTGGTGTCGTAGTTGTCTTTCAAGACGATCGGTATGCCGTGCAACGGACCGCGAGCGCCTCTCTCTCGCCGTTCCGCGTCGAGCTCCCGTGCAACAGCAACTGCCTCATCGCTGACATAAGTCATCGCGTTGAGCCTGGGACCGTTCCTGTCGAAAGCCTCGATGCGCGCGAGGTACTGCCGAACCAGTTCCTCAGAACTGACCTCTCCGTTCGCCATCGCCTCCTGCAACTCCGCAATCGATTTCTCGAAGGCATCGTATTCCTGCGCTGGCGCGCCACAGGCCGCGATCCACAATAGACTCAGCAGGACGATCTTATTTTTCATATTCTTGCACTGCGATTTTGGAGCGGGTGAAGGGAATCGAACCCTNNCCATTGAACTACACCCGCAAATCAGGGAGTTAGCTCTCACCTAGAGCTAGGTGAGCATAAAAGTGAGAGTACTCGGATTCTAAGCGATTCAGAAGGAATTGGAGAAGAGAATTGCGGTTTAGATGCTGGACAACGAGATGTTAGCGTAGCGGCCGTTTTCCGTACTCCCTGCGTCGCGAATGCGATGGAATTTCGTATCCTTGGACTCAGGCAGGCGATTTACGACTAAAATTACCCCATGAATCGTCTATTCGCCGAATTGCAGCGGCGCAATGTCTTTCGTGCCGGCGCCGCTTACCTTGTAGTTGCCTGGTTGCTCGTCCAGGTAGCGGACATCCTACTCGAAACTTTCGTCGCGCCGATCTGGGTGATGCGAGCGCTCGTTGTTGCGCTGTTTGTCGGTTTCCCGGTCGCGCTCGTGTTGGCTTGGTTCTACGAGCTGACGGCGCACGGCATCGTGGCCGATGCCGAGGCAAGCGAACGCTTACAACCGACGTTCGTCGGCCGCCAGATCGATTTCATCATCATTGGAGTGCTGGTGGTTGCACTGGTGCTGTCCGCGGCAGACCGATTCGGGTGGATTGATGTCAGCGGCAGCGAGGTTGCGGAACCGGTATCGATTGCCGTCCTGCCGTTCGCGTATCTCGGCCCCGAGACCGATAGCGAACACTTTGCCGACGCGATGACCGAGGAATTGATCGGCCGGCTCGGACGGTTAGTTAACGTGCGGGTGAAATCAAGATTATCGGTGGCAAGGTTCAAGGATACCGACCGTGAAGTCCCAGATATTGCTGCAGAACTCGATGTCGACCTGGTGCTCGAAGGTTCCGTCCGTAAAGCTGGTGAGCGCGTAAGGGTCGCGACGCAATTGACGGATGCGTCATCCGGCTTCGGACAATGGTCGAATGTGTTCGACGGCGAATCCGACGACTGGTTCGAGCTTCACGAGAACCTGGCGGTCAA
>JABAHR010007268.1_pt3 | contig 11290 bp, 12 predicted proteins | sample 7062101 | NCBI WGS metagenome assembly JABAHR01 (sample SAMN14534553, study PRJNA622989) | marine sediment metagenome | biome: marine biome [ENVO:00000428]; feature: marine pelagic biome [ENVO:01000023]; material: deep marine sediment [ENVO:00002113] | place: India: Gulf of Kutch | collected...
TCGGTACAACGAAAAAGTGGTCCTCTGTCATCGGCGCGTTTTGGACAATCTCGCCGGCGATCTCCCCGTCGGTGACTTCGTCCACGCGCTTCTTCAAATCCTGAGCAACGACCCGGGTCATCGGCTCGACGGCTTCGGTGTCGATTTCGCCTAGCTGCTCGACCCAGGTCAGGATGCCGTTGAGCTCCTTCCGGAGCCCCTCAACCTCGTCGTCCGCGATCTTGATCCGTGCGAGTCGCGCGATGCGCCGGACGGTGGCTTTATCAACCTGCATGAAATTCCGCTTCTTTCTCGATGACGGCCGTAAAGGCCCTCCCGGCGCTCTCTTAGCGGGCCCTCCCGTCCCACGCAACCAGAGGCTAGGGCATGCTCATCTTGCATTGACGTGCCTGGCCAGCCCTCTCCCCCACCCGGACACCCAAATCATCATCGTTATCGGTGGCCGGGAGCGGGAGGGGGTGGTTCGACCTAAAATGAACAGACTCTAATAGCGCTGGCGCGCACGAGAGATGAGGGGGCCAAGAACATCGGATGAATCGTCTGTCCAGGGTTTGAGGTCGGCCCAGCGCGGCGTACGGGCGCCGCGCCGGCGCATGAACCGGTGTACGACCTCCAGGTCTTTGCTGAAGACGACGATCCTCGAGCCGATCCTCTCATGATTGATCTCGGGCTTGGGGTCCTCAATCACGAACGCGCGCAGCCCCTCGATTTCAGGGACGGTCGCTGCGATTACCCCCTCAAGGTCGAGGTAGCGGTTGGAGATATGGAAGACGCCCAGGCCTGACGGTTTGAGTTTCTGCAAATAAAGCTCCAGCGCCTCAGCCGTCAAAAGGTGCATGGGGACGGCGTCCGATGAAAATGCATCGATGAGCAGGAGATCGAAGCTCGCGTCTGTCTCTTTCGCGAGCGTGAGGCGCGCGTCGCCGATCACCACGTCGGCTTCTGGCTGGCAATGAGACAGATAGGTGAACTTCTCGGATTGCGCGATCTTGAGCACGACCGGATCAATTTCGTAGAAGCGCCACGTCTCGCCGGCTTTCGATAGGCATGCAAGCGAGCCAGCACCGAGCCCGACGATGCCATAGCGTCCGGGACGATCTTCTTCGGGCAAATACNNNATCGTCTGGGCCATCGGGCTACCGGGGTAATAATAGGTTTTGGGCGCGATATCGACGACCGGATTCATGTTCTTGTCGCGTACACGCTGTGCGCCGTGCAATGTCGTGCCGTGCTTCAGAACATTGAACTGGCCGTCCTCGGATGTGACGACGCGATAGACACCGAAGTAGCTGCGTTCTGCTGCGCCGCGCCGGACGTCGGATGGCAGCGATACGACGGCTGCGCACATCATGAGCCCGGCTGCGAGTTGCCGGGGGGCATTGTCCCAAAACACGAACACAAGCACGGCGAGAATGGCCGCAGCGATTGCCGCCGCCTGCCAGCCGCCAAATTCGAGATCGAATACTTCTCCAATCATTGGGACGAGCAGAATGAGACCAAGGCCGAGCGCCACAATCCCCCAAAACCAAAGGCTTTCCGCTTTTGCCCTGATNNCACGCCAACGTGAGCGCAAGCAGGATCGGATACTCCAACACCTCAGAAAAAACCTTTGGCGCGACGAGGGCCGCGAAGAGCCCTCCCAACGCGCCACCAAGGGACATGCAAAGATAGAATTCGGTGAGATTGCGCGCCGCCGGCCGTGAATCGTAAAGTGCGCGGTGTGCGACAAGGCCCGATGTGAAGAATGCCGCCGTGCCAATCGCGCTCGACAGATACCACGTGCCATGCTGGGTCTGAGACAATTGCAGGAGCGCCAAGGTTACGGCGACGACATGCAGCCCCAAGAGCAGCGGCGGAGGTAGCAACGCCTTTTCTCGGAATACAAAGACGAAGGTCAGGAGATAAAGCGAGAGCGGGATGACCCATATGAGCGGGGCTGAGGCGACGTCGGTTGCGATGTGGGTTGTGAAGGCGGTGAGCAGAGCGGCAGGGACAAAGGCGAGGCCGATCCAACCCACGCGGTCAGCCCAACCCGGCGGCGCCTTTGTGTCGCTGGCTGTATTTTGCGAAGGGAGGCCGCCCGGCATCTGTAGCCAGAGGACATGTGCTGACCTGACGAGATAGAAACAAACGGCGACCATCACGGCGAGCAGCGCGAAGCCCCAAGCCCACAACGTGCTTAGCGAGGATACGCCGAAGACGGGTTCAAGAACGAAGGGAAAGGATAGGAGCGCGAGGAAGCTACCGAGGTTGGACGCCGCATAGAGAAAGTACGGGTCTCGCGCATGGGGATGATGTGTGCGTGCAAACCATGCCTGCAGCAATGGGGCATTGGCCGAGACCGCGAGGAAGGGCAGGCCTATGGCTGCCGCAAACAATCCAAGCTGCCAGAAATACGGATCGGCCTCCGGTGGATCGCCCCAGGCTTCCGGCACTGCAATCGGTAGAAAGAGGAATGCCAAAACACAGAGGCCCAGATGGACGAAGCCGGTGGTCGTGGCCGGGACGCGCGCAATCAGAAAGTGCGCGTAGCAGTAGCCGGCGAGAAGGGCTGACTGAAAGAAGAGAAGCGCCACGGCCCAGACTGACGGTGACCCGCCGAGATACGGCAGGACCATTTTGGCGAACAGCGGCTGCACGGAAAAGACAAGCACGGCCGACAAGAATGTCGTCGCGGTGAAGGCTGCGAGGGCGAGACTGTGCGGCGCATGGTCGCCGGCCGGCGTACCATGATGCGATGTGCCCTCTTTTTCAGAAGCTTCACCATTTGGCATATCTGTCATCCCCCGTTCTTAGCGCGGCGCCTTTACTCGGCGTCTTCCCGGCGCCACCATAATCACGACGAAGGGGGTCTGTCAGCGGCAATCAGACCAGCAGATTGCCGACCAAAGCCGAGGAAACATCGGCTTAGCGGCGGCGGCGCTTGGCATTCAGGCGTGTTAGACGTCGATCGCTTCCCCGGGTTTGGGTACGGCGACGTCCGCCCCTTTCATTTCTTCTACGAATGCATCCGCGGTCGCATCGATGATGGGGAAGGTGCCGTAATGGCAGGGAATGATGGTCTTGAAGTTAAAATACTTGCGGCAGGCGAGTGCGGCCGTCTTCGCGCCCATCGTAAACCGGTCGCCAATTGGCACAATGCCCACGGCCGGCCTGTAGACCTCGTCCACGAGTGCCATGTCGGAAAAGATTTCGGTGTCTCCCATGTGATAGACGGTCTTGCCATCATTGGCGGTGATGACGATCCCGCAGGGATTTCCGAGATACACGCCGTTTAACGACGAGGAGTGGAACGCTTTTACGAACGACAGCTTGAAGTCTTTGCTGGCGACGGTCCCGCCGGTGTTCATCGGTTCCAATGACTTCACGCCCTTCCCACCCAAGTGCATGGCAAGCTCATAGACGGCAAAGAGCGTTGCGTTGCGCGCAATGCAGACTTCGGCCGCGTCACCCACGTGATCCTCATGGGCGTGGGTGAGCGCTACATGGGTCACGCCCTCAGTGGCTGTTTCCCAGGGTATTCCGGAGGCTTCGAATGTCGGGTTGCCCTTAAGAAAGGGATCGATCAGAAGCACGCTCGCTCCTGTTTCTATGCGAAAGCACGAATGTCCAAGCCACGTGATCTTCATGTCTTTTGTTGCTCCACGGCGTCGTTCATCGGGGACAAACACATGGTGTTTTTGTATAAGGATGCGGCGGCGGCTGCAAACAGCCCGGTTACGCCATTGGACGCAATGACTGATCAAAAAGCCGGCGGGCGGACGCTGGACGACCCCCTGGCCTTCAAGTCTCTTCTTCCGCCTTCTCAGCGCCTCATCGGGATCGATGCGGGCACAAAGACGCTTGGATTGGCTCTTTCCGACATTCTGCGAACGGTTGCCTCTCCACTTGAAACGATTGAACGTACGAAATTCTCAGCCGATGCCAAGCGGCTTCTGGATCTCGCCGCTGAGCACGCTGTTGTCGGGTTTGTGCTTGGTTTTCCTACCAATATGGACGGTAGCGAGGGACCACGTGCACAAGCGACACGTGCGTTTGCCCGCAATCTCAACAAAATTTCAGACCTGCCAATTCTTCTTTGGGACGAACGTCTCACGACTGCGGCTGCAGAGCGCGTGTTGATTGCAGCTGACACCTCGCGCAAACGCCGCGGGGAAGTGATCGACAAGCTTGCGGCGACGCTTATCTTACAGAGCGCACTCGACCGGCTGCGCACGGGTTAGGGCGGGTGCTCCGCACAGTTGTTCCGTGTCCAAATGACATTCCTGAAGGCATCATAGGATCGGCGTAAACCTGTCGCACGCGTGCCGCATTGCTGAGAGAGGCTCGATGACGGGCCCGAGGGACCCGTAGCACTACGGCAACCCCCTTGGGACGGAGTCGTGGTAATGCGTACGTCCCGTAAGAGCTTGCAAATTCCTCGCGACCCAACACGCAAGAGTGATGTCGGAGTTGCTGGCGATGGGCTGGAAGCCCTGGTGCGCCGGTTTGATCCTTCGGTCCGCCGGACGTTGCGCCGCCTGGTCTACTCGTCAACGCGGGTTGCAGATCTCGCTGCCGTCTTTCCCGGCCTGGCCCACGCTCTCGCATCACGACGGCGGTCGATAAAGCAACGCCGATATGCACGTGAGCTCGTGGAGACGGGCGCGCAGTTGAGGGCGGTTGCGCGCGCCATGGAGATACCGCTGTGGTTGCGCCGGCTGCCGCCTGAAGCCTTTCGCGGCGAACTCAGTTCCATTCCCGCGTCCGACACATTCGGCCGGCGCATCGTCAACCATCTTCCCGTCACAAAAGAAGAAAGCGCCTTATGGCTTAGTACGGTGCTGTTCGGCGCCAAAGCTTGCGACGAATACTTCGCGTTGTGGCTTGCCGGGCAGGAAATCTATCACGATAAAGGCAAGGCCGATGAACTTCTGCCGGCTCTTGCAGCCTACGCCTGGTTCTCGAGTGCCGAGAAAACGCAGGCGAATAAGCTTATCGTGGTACCGTGGCGACCTGGTATGGCGTTCGATACTGCCGTGTGTGCCGCTAAGAGCTGGCTCAATCGTATCCGTCTCGTGCTGCAGTTGCGGTCTGGCACGCTAACTGACCCTTGGCTCGAGCCCGGCGACGCCATGGGATTCACGTTTCTTCCCCTACTCGAGCAATCTCTGATCCTCTCGGAAGCGCAGTCTATGCACAACTGCGCGGACCAATACTCCGACCGTCNNCTCGATGCGCCGAAAGGGGCAACGTGTGGCGACGCTCGAAGTGGGACCGCATCCGCGCGAGCCCGGCATACTAACGGTGACCCAGCTCAAAGCGCGGCACAACATGCCTGCAGGCAACGAAATCTGGCAAGCCGCCTACGCTTGGCTGGCTTCGCAAAGACACCTGAAGCGCGCCCCTTCACATGCGCCGCCCGAGCGGCCTCTCGACCCTGAGATCTGGGAGAGGATGATGTTGCCCTATCGTCTTGCCCGGCGTGGCGCCCCGTGGATTCCCGAAACGCTTTCCAAGACAGCTTTCCAAGACCTTGATGCCGGGCTTTCGGACCTCGCCCGGCGCGGCGGGGTGTCGTCGTGGCTGTTTACATGACACAATGTCATTGGCTCATGCGCCAAGCGTCCGAGTTCATCAACTACTATTTATACCCCTCGGGTCACACTTCCGGGACGGGCCGCTTCATGCTAGTATTTGGAGTACGTCTGGCGTGTTCGAATAAAGCGGCCAAGGATGTTCAGACTGCGGCATATCTTGTGCCGGTTCGTCGATTACAGCCTCCTGAACGACGCGCGCTAAAGTGATACTTAGCAACATTTGCTGCGCTTTATCTCAATACCCAAGCGCCAGACGGAAATCATTTCGTATTTTCGATGCACCGCAGCGCTAGACCGAAAACGACGTAATTTCCCGGTGCTCAATCCCGTCTTAGGGGAGTGCAACAGCAATGAAAAGAGCGACATCAGATTCGGACTTGATCTCGGTCGTGCACTTGCTTCATCGGGCTGGACAATGTGCCGATGATCTATTCGCCTACAATGTTGGCACAACCGATCTGACACCGCGACAGTACGCGGTTATGCGAGCCATTGTGGAGTCGACTGAACCCAGTCAAACGGCCTTGGTCAACAAGACCGGTATCGACCGATCGACAATGGCCGACATCATGCGCCGTCTGCTCGCCAAAGGACTCGTACNNCGGCGAGATGCGCGTACGTATTCTGTGAGACTCTCGGAAAAGGGGCATAACTTGCTTGCCTCGGCCGGACCTGTCGTCCGCGCGACGGACGAACGTTTGCTGGCCTCAATCCCACACACGCACCGCGACACCTTCTTGAAAGCACTGCACAGAATCATCCAATCTGTGAAGGTTTCGGAAACGACTCCCGCCGGGCACTAGACACGGCCGTTGGGTTGGGTTGCTTCAGGACCGGTTCGGGGTCGCGCGCTGAAGAATGCCGTGCGTGTCGGCCCAATCCAGGCCCTGGCCATAGGTTTGCCGCGGCATATTTCCGAGGCGGGTTGCGATGAAGGCATCGGCGACCGCTGCAGGGGCATGCGCCCTTAAGATGGCGCCAGCCGCCAAAACGGCAAGCCCTTCCACCAGAAGGCGCGCGCGGGTATCCAGAAGGCGCGGCTCCTGCAAAATCTTCTCAATGCGGCCATGGGCGGCGACAAGGTGCTCATCACCCTTTATGGCCTGCCCGAGCTCCTCCATGACGGTCTCGACCACTTCGGGCTCGCGCTGCAGAACGCGCAGCACATCGAGCGCCATCACGTTACCCGAGCCTTCCCAAATGGCATTGACGGGCACCTCGCGATAAAGACGCGCGAGAGGGGCCTCCTCGACGTAGCCGTTCCCCCCGTGGCATTCCATAGCTTCTCCGGCAACGGCCGGCGCAATCTTGCATACCCAGTATTTGGTCACCGGTGTCATGAAGCGCACCCATGCGGCAGCCCGCTCATCGGAGGCCAGGTCGAACGCCCGAGCCAGCCGAAATGCCAGAGCGGCTGCGGCTTCGACGTCAAGGGCAAGGTCTGCAAGAACCTGCACCATCAACGGCTGTTCGGAGAGTTTCCGGCCTGAAACGCTGCGGTGCTCTGCGTGATGGATGGCGCTGGCGATGGCGAAACGCATCAATCCGGAAGAGGACACCGCGCAATCGAGCCGCGTCAGTGTCACCATATCGATGATGGTCGCGACACCACGCCCTTCTTCGCCGATGAGCCATCCGTGGGTTTCGACAAACTCGATCTCGGATGACGCGTTTGAGCGATTCCCGAGTTTGTCCTTTAGTCTTTGCAGGCGAATAGGATTGATAGTTCCATCCGGGANNCATGAGAGCCCTTTCTCCGCTTGCGCGAGCACAAGGAAGGCGTCGGACATGGGGGCCGACATGAACCATTTATGCCCGGTGAGGAGATATTCCGCACCGGGGCCGCTTGCTCCGGTGGGTTTGGCACGCGTCGTGTTCGCGCGCACATCGGTTCCGCCCTGCTTCTCGGTCATGCCCATGCCGATCGTAACCGACTTCTTCTTGTCGGAGGGAGCGAAGGCAGGATCGTAGGACCTCATGAGAATCTTGGGCACCCATGTTCGCGCCAGATCCGGTTGCTGCTGAAGGACCGGCACAGCGGCGTGGGTCATGGTGACGGGGCAGCAATGGCCGGGCTCCATCTGCGCCGCCATGTAGAACCCGGCGGCGCGTTCCACGTGGGCGCCGGACCTGGGGGCGCCGCCCACTGCAAGATGGNNTGGCCCCATGCCGATGCGTGCAAGCCTTCTCTCATGCTCACTTGCATCGCGGCGTGATAGCCCGGGTGAAACTCCACCACATCAAGGCGCCGACCCTGCTTGTCATGGGTTTTGAGCTTCGGCGGATTCTCGTTGGCAAGCCGCCCATGCTCGAGGGCCTCGGCACTGCCCGCAATGCGCCCAAATTCAAGTAACCGTTTACCGGCCTTGCCGCCGCCTTCGCGTTCGACGGCCTCCTGCAGCGCGACATCGGTCGCGAAAAGATTCACGTCCTCGAAGGCCGGGGGCTGGTTTGTGATCTCGTGCGTATCGAACGGATTCGCCATGGCGGAGGTTTGCCAAAAGGTGCTCTTGCGCGCCAGCGGGAAACGCAATTCGCGTTTCATTTTCATGGGATGAGTTCAAGGGATGAGCGCAAAGGGAGGGGTCGGTGCCGAAACACGGGTCCGGGCGCGTCGAAGACGCCCAGACCGGCAGTGCTTCAGGAGCTATAGCGCCATGGAATACCCATTGTTGCCCCTCAGTCCGTCTCTCTGTACGGTGCCGGGCGGCCTTTTGATCAATTTCGGCGTTTCGTGATGGACTCGCTTTTTTCTCTTCCGGCTCTTGGCGCCCTTCTATTCGGCTATCTCCTTGGTTCCATTCCGTTCGGACTGATCCTGACACGTGTTGCCGGGCTTGGCGATGTGCGCAGCATCGGCTCGGGTAACATCGGTGCGACCAACGTCCTGCGGACTGGCAACAAGGGGCTTGCCGCCCTCACACTCGCGCTGGATGCGGTAAAGGGAACGGCGGCGGTTCTTATTGCGCACGCGGTGGGCGATGCGTATGGGTATGGGGCGCTTGCAGGGCTGATGGCGGGGCTCGGCGCCTTTCTCGGCCATTTGTTTCCCGCCTGGCTGGGCTTCAAAGGCGGAAAGGGTGTGGCGACGTACATCGGCGTATTGCTCGGCGCCGCTTGGCCGGGGGCGCTGATCTTTTGCGGCGTCTGGCTCGCCGTCGCCCTCGTTACCCGCTACTCGTCTCTTTCAGCCCTGGTCGCTAGCGTTGTAACGCCCGTTGCCCTTTATTTGAGCGGCAGCGAACCCCAAGCCATATTTGCAAGCCTGATGACGCTCCTTCTTCTTTGGAAGCACAAGGCGAACATCAGCCGTCTTATTTCCGGTGAGGAGCCTCGTATCGGTGCCAAAGCCTAACGAGCCGGGTCATTTCATACCTGCACCATTGCCCGTGGCTCCGCTCGATGAACCCGAGCGCATTGCCTGCCTGCGCCTCATCCGCTCCCCCAATGTTGGCCCGGTCACGTTTCGCGAATTGATCAACCACTATGGCGGCGCGGCGGCTGCGCTTGAGGCGCTTCCCGATCTGTCGCGGCGTGGTGGCGCCAAATCACCGCGGCTTTGCCCGGCATCGCGCGCCGAAGCGGAACTCGAGGCCGCGCGCACGTGCGGGAGCGAGCCAATTTTTACTATCGAACCCGGGTATCCCAGCGCGCTTGCCGCCATTGATGCGCCGCCGCCCGTCCTCTACGTCAAGGGTGTTCGAGATCTTCTCTCGAAGCCATCATTGGCCATTGTCGGATCGCGCAAAGCCTCAGCCGCCGGGACGAAGCTTGCCCGGCTTTTTGCCTCTCAGCTCGGTGAGGCGGGGCTGGTTATCGTATCGGGTCTCGCCCGCGGGATCGATGCGAGTGCGCATGAGGCGAGTCTCGACACCGGCACAGCGGCCGTGCTTGCCGGTGGCACCGACATCGTCTACCCGCCGGAGAACGCGCGCCTGCAGGCTGAGATCAGCGAACGCGGCGTGCTCGTCACCGACATGCCGCCGGGATATCAGCCGCGGGCTCAAGACTTCCCACGGCGCAATCGACTTATCTCAGGCATGTCTCTTGGCGTACTGGTAGTGGAGGGTGCGCGCCGATCGGGAACGCTTACGACAGCGCGATTTGCGGGCGAACAGGGACGTGAGGTTTTCGCCATCCCCGGTCATCCACTCGATCCGCGCGCGGAAGGCACGAACCAGCTTTTGAAAACCGGCGCGACACTGGTGACCGAACCCGATGATGTCTTCCAGGCGCTTGAACCGATCACGGGTCTCGGCCAACGCGCGTTTCGCGAAATTCATCCCGAACCGGTGCCGGAGCCCCTGCCAGCCATGCCGGTCGTGGATTGCTCCGAAATTGACCGCACGCGCGTGCTGACAGCGCTCGGACCGCAGCCCGTCGACGTCGATGAAATCGTGCGCGCGACGGAGCTCGATGCCAGGCGCGTGCGNNTCTTGCCGGACGCATTGAGCGGCATGGCCAGCAGATGGTGTCGCGCGTCGACGGTGCGGAGTGAGTTGGAGAACGAGGACGATCGAGAAGAGTGTCCATTGATCCTGGTCAGCGTCGCCCGCGGTGTAGCTCTTGCTGCGCCTCGGCATGGGCAAGGGACAAGATCTCGGAAAGTGTCCCAGCTCCCAGGCTCTGCGACATGTCCTTTAATTCAGAAATGAGGTCCGCGACGTAATTGAGCTGGTCCGCCTCCGCGATGATGACCTCTGGCTGATCACCGACCAAACCTGTATCGTTAACTGCAAGCCTCGCTAGAAGTCGTTCAAAATCTGCTTTGCACATGACCCAATCTCGTACAACATAATAATCCGCAAACGACATGGTTATAATTTCGGGTCAATCTGGTGCCACAGATCGCGAAGAACTTNNNTCTTGCCGGACGCATTGAGCGGCATGGCCAACAGATGGTGTCGCGCGTCGATGACGCGGAGTGACGGTGCCGCCGCGAAGACACAGAAGGTAGCACGTGGAACTGTGGTCAGCGCGCCCTGCGCCGCAGCTCCTGCTGCGCCTCGGCATGGGCAAGCCCTAGAATTGTTGCAAGCGTTCCGGCTCCGAGACGCTCTGATATGCTCTTCAGTTCAAGCACCAAGTCTGCAACGTAGTTGAGCTGATCTGCCGCCAGGTTGACAGGGTCCTGCGGGGCTCCGCCCAAGCCGGCATCCCCACCTGCATTCTCAGATCGAGATGGTCCGGCTCGGGCGTCGCTCATCAACATGTCTCGAAGTATGACTTCAATCTATGATTGCTGAATAGCACATCTTTGCCTATGTTTCAATCTGAAGTAGCATGTCCTGCTCCGCTGTCTTAGCGCGTGTCGTGAGACGATCGGCAGGCTCAGCTTGAACCCCGCTAGAGCCCGCAAACTGCGCCAAGATGCCTTCGCCGCCTTGACAGGTGCGTGGCCCCCGCCTAAACCCAGCCGGCTTCTGGCACTCCTTTCACGAGAGTGCCAGAAATGGGCCTATTAGGCGCCCATGACATACCCTAAGGCAAGGAAATCACATGAAATTTCGTCCCCTCCACGACCGCGTGGTCGTAAAGCGTGCCGACCTCGAGACCAAGACCAAAAGGGCGGGATCATCATTCCCGATACCGCCGGAGAAAAGCCTCAGCAAGGCGAGGTCATCGCTGTCGGCCCAGGCGCACGCGACGAGGCCGGCAAGGTCCAGCCCCTCGACGTGAAGAAAGGCGACCGCGTCCTCTTCAGCAAATGG
>JABAHR010003747.1_pt2 | contig 11286 bp, 9 predicted proteins | sample 7062101 | NCBI WGS metagenome assembly JABAHR01 (sample SAMN14534553, study PRJNA622989) | marine sediment metagenome | biome: marine biome [ENVO:00000428]; feature: marine pelagic biome [ENVO:01000023]; material: deep marine sediment [ENVO:00002113] | place: India: Gulf of Kutch | collected...
AGCGATGAACCTTCCTTGACATCACGGGGCCCCTCGCATATCAAGGTTGCGACTAGGCGCCGACGTAACGCTAACTTACATGTCATGGGAAGACATTCCAATCCTCGTCGTCGATGACGCGAAGTATTCCAGCGCCGTCATTACCAAAGCCCTGACCGACGAAGGTTTCACCAACGTGCGCTGCGTGAACGACGGGTTCGCCGCGCTGGACACGCTGGAGAACCGTTCGGCGCAGATTCTCATCGCGGACTGGGTCATGCCCGCCATGGACGGCCTGGAGCTGACGCGTCGGGTGAAACGCCTCGACGAGGAGAACGGTCATTTCACCTACGTAATGCTGCTGACCGGCAGGGACGATTTCGAAGGCATGCTGGAGGCCTTCGATACCGGGGTGGACGACTTCCTCAACAAGCATAATCTGCGCGCGGAGCTGCAACCCAGGGTCATCGCCGCTCAGCGGATCGCCGCGCGCCAGAACGAGCTGCTCCGCACCAACAAGCTTCTGCGCAAGAAGATTCGCGAGCTCAGCGTGGTCGATCTCATCGATCCGGTCACCGGCCTTGGCAATCGCCGTTTCACCGTCGACCGCCTCACCGCCGCCGTCGAGCAGGCCGAGAGCCGGAAGATGGCAACGTGCCTGCTGCTCGTGGGGATCGACAATTTTGCCGCACTTGCCGAAAAGTACGGCCAGCCGGCGGTGGACGAGCTGATGAGCGGCATCGGGTCGAAGATTCGCAGCCTGGTTCGGCCGCTGGACCTCGTCACCAGGCCGGAGCCCGGAACCTTTGCCGTGATCACGCTGCACTCGAAGATAGCGGAGTGCACGTCGAGCACGTTTCAGCGGATATTCGACGGTCTCTATCTCAACTCCTTCAAGACCAGCGAGGCCTACATCCCCGTGTCCGTCGGGATCTCCATTACCGCCGCCGACGCCGCAACCGGCTTCCCCCACCCGCGCCAGCTCATGCGCCAGGCGATGCAGTCCCTGAGCGAATCCTTCGAGTCCGGCCAAATTCAGGTGCAAAGGGCCAAGACCCTGGACGCGCCCGCGACCGCAGAGCTCTGAGCGGCTCCCAACCCATGACACGAAAGCGCAAGCGCATAACCCAGGTCACCACGAGAGCCGGAGACTCCGGCACTACCTCACTGGCCGACGGCTCCAAGCTGGCAAAGACCGAACCCCGGATGCATGCCATCGGTGCGGTCGACGAGCTGAACAGCTTCATCGGGCTGCTGGTCACCCAGCTCGAACCCGATGCCGCGCTAGCCGCGCCCTGCGCGAGGATCCAGCAGGAGCTTTTCGACGTCGGCGCCACGCTCGCCACCGTGGGCGCGATACCCTGCCCCGACAACGGCTGGATCGACGACGAGGTCCAGAAGCTCAATGCCAGCCTGCCGCCGCTGACCGAGTTCGTCATTCCGGGCGGCACCGTAGCGGCCGCCCTCGCTCACGTCTGCCGAGCAACCTGCCGCCGAGCCGAGCGTGAGTTGTGGGCGTTGCAGGACGACGATTCAGCGGCGGGCGCCGCCCGCTACGCCAACCGCCTGAGCGATCTTCTGTTCGTGATGGCCCGGACCCTCAACGCCGACGCGGGTAGCGAGCCCCAATGGCGCGGCACGGGTGGTCCCACAGAATCAGAGTGATGCGACCGACCGCGCAGGCCGGGCCCGTCTATAGGGACAGGCGGCGGATGTCGGCCAGCAACTCGCAGAGATGGCTGACGAACCTCCCCGCTTCAGCACCGTTGATCGCCCGATGATCGTAGCTCAATGACAACGGGAGCATCTTTCTGGGCTCGAACGCCGCGCCGTCCCAGACCGGTCGTACGGCAAGCCGCGAAACGCCCAGTATCGCCACCTCCGGTGCGTTGATGATGGGGGTGAAGCCGGTCCCCCCGATGGCGCCCAGGCTCGACACGCTGAAGCTTCCGCCCTGCATGTCGTCCATGCCCAGCTTCTGATCGCGCGCCTTGCCCGCGAGGTCCACAACGGCCTCCGAGAGCTCCCAGATACCCATCTGATCGGCCCCTTTGATGACAGGGACCACCAGGCCCTCATCGGTGTCGACGGCGAAGCCGACGTTGTAGTAGCCCTTGAGAATGTAGCTTCCGGCGCCCGCGTCCAGGGACGCGTTGAACGTCGGGAACTTCTTCAGCGCGTAGCAGCAGGCCTTGATGATGAACGCCAGCGGCGTGATCTTGACGCCCCGGCGCTCGGCTTCGTCTTTGAGGGAAGCGCGAAACGCCTCGAGCTCGGTGACGTCGGCTTCGTCGTGCTGGGTGACGTGGGGCAGGTTCAGCCAGCTGCGCTGCAGGTTGGCAGCGCCCGCCGCGCGGATCCGCGTCAGCGCCCGGGTCTCAACGGGGCCAAATCGGGAAAAGTCGATCTCCGGCATGGCCGGGATGCCTGATCCGGAGGCGCTTCCTGCTCGGGCGCTGCCCACAGGACCGGACATGGCGTCCTTGACGTACGCCTTCACGTCGTCCTTCACGATACGAGCCCGCGAACCGCTGCCCTTCACAAGGGCAAGATCCACCCCGAGCTCGCGGGCAAGCCGGCGCACCGCGGGCCCGGCATAGATGCGGCTGCCCGGACTCGGCTTGGCCGCAGTCGGCTCGCTCGCCGCAGCGGCCGCGGGCTGTGCCGCCGGCGGCGACGGCAGGGTTGGCGCTTCAGCGCTGCGCAAAGCTTCTGTCCCTACAGCCTCGGGGCCGGCACCTTGCCCGCCCGGGGGGGGTGCAAGGGCAGCCGTCGTGCCCTCGACCTCCACCGTGGCGATGAGGGTTCCTTCCGTGACCGCGACACCCTCGGTGACGTGCATCTCGAGCACGGTCCCGGAGCATCCTGCCGGGATCTCCATGGACGCCTTGTCGGACTCCACCACCACGAGAAGATCGTCCTCGCCAACCCGCTGCCCGGCGGTGGCGGCCACCTCCACGACCACGACGTCTTCGGCCTCGCCGATGTCGGGCACTCGGATCTCGACGGTGCTAGACGGCCCACGCTCCGGCGTCGCCGACGCCGTCGCAACGGCTGCCGCTGGCGGCTCGTGCTCTTCGGAAACCTCCGGCGGCGCCTCGGCGGGCACGTCGCCGGCCTGTTCCTCGTCCGTCGGCCCGGCCGCCGACCCCGCCACCTCTATGACGGCGATCAGATCCCCTTCCGTCACCGCATCGCCCACGGCCACGGCCAGCGAGGTCAGCACCCCCGACGCTCCCGCCGGCACCTCCATGGATGCCTTATCGGACTCGATGATGATGAGCGCGTCGTCCGGGGCCACCTCGTCACCGGGAGCCGCGCAGATCTCCACGACCTCCACGTGCTCCACATCGCCGATGTCGGGAATGCGTATTTCTGTGGCCAACTGCAAGCTCCCTCAGGCTGTCCGCGGGTTCGGTTTGTCGGCGTCGATCCCCATGGCGTCTCTGGCCCGGCGAACCTCTTCGAGCGGAATCTTCTGAGCATCCGCCAGGCTTCGCAGGGCGGCCAGGGCCACGAACTTGCGGTCTACCTCGAAGAAGTGTCTCAAGGACTCCCGGGTATCGCTGCGTCCGAACCCATCGGTACCGAGCACTTTGTACGGCGCTTGGATGTAGGGCCGGACGCCCTCAGCCAACGACTTCATGTAATCGCTGGAAGCGATCACCGGATCATCACCGGCGAGCTGTTCGGAGACGTAGCTTGACCGCGGCGGCTCCTCCGGGTGCAGCAGGTTCCAACGCTCCACGTCCTGGCCATCACGAGCCAGCTCGTTGTAGCTGGTGACGCTGAACACCTCTGCGCTGACGCCGTACTCGTCGTGCAGCATCTCGGCGGCCGCTTCGACCTCGCGCAGTATGGTCCCGCTGCCCAGAAGGCGCACCCGGCGGGCTTCGTCGTCGCCCACGGTGCGCACCCGATAGATACCCCGCAGGATGCCCTCCTCCACGCCCTCGGGCATGGCCGGCTGCGGATAGCTCTCGTTCATCACCGTGATGTAGTAGAAGACGTTCTCGCCCTTCTCGACCATCCGCTTCAGGCCGTCATGAACGATCACCGCCAGTTCGTAGGCATAGCAGGGGTCGTAGGTGATGCAGTTCGGGATCGTCGAGGCCAGCACGTGGCTGTGGCCATCCTGATGCTGAAGCCCTTCACCGTTGAGCGTCGTCCGACCCGACGTGCCGCCAAGAAGAAAGCCGCGGGCCTGGATGTCTCCCGCAGCCCAGGCCAGATCGCCCACCCGCTGAAACCCGAACATGGAATAGTAGATGTAGAAGGGAATCAGCGTGAAGCGGTGGGTGCTGTAGGAAGTGGCCGCCGCCAACCAGGCCGAGAAGGCACCGGCTTCGTTGATGCCTTCCTCGAGCACCTGTCCATCCCGGGACTCCCGGTAGGCGGCAATCTCTCCGGAGTCCTCGGGTTCGTAGAGCTGCCCTGCCGACGAGTAGATGCCGAGCTGCCGGAACATCCCCTCCATGCCGAAGGTGCGGGCTTCGTCGGGAACGATGGGGACGATTCGCTTGCCGATGTTCTCGTCGCGAACCAGCGTTCCCAACATGCGCACGAACGCCATGGTGGTCGAGTTGGCACGATCTCCGGTGCCCTGCAGCTGCTGAGCGAAGGCGCTGAGCTCCGGGACCTGCAGCGCTTCCGAAGCCATGGTGCGCTGCGGGATGGGGCCACCGAGATCGGCTCGCTTCTTGCCAAGGTACACCATCTCCGGGCTGTCCTCGGGAGGACGGTAGAACGGGATGTCTTCCAGATCCTTGTCGGAAAGCGGGATGTCAAAGCGGTCGCGGAAATGCTTGAGCTCCTCCAGGTTGAGCTTCTTCACCTGGTGGGTGTCGTTTTCGGCCTCGCCGGCGTCCCCCATGCCGTAGCCCTTGACCGTCTTCGCCAGAATCACCGTGGGCTCGCCCTTGTGATGCACGGCCTCGTGATAGGCGGCGTAAACCTTGAAGGGGTCGTGGCCGCCCCGGTTGAGGCGCATGATGTCTTCGTCCGATAGGCGCTCCACCATGGCGAGGAGTTCCGGATGCGCGCCAAAGAAGTGGTCGCGGGTGTACGCCCCGCCCTTGGCTTTGTAGTTCTGGTAATCGCCGTCCACCACCTCGTTCATGCGAAGCTGCATGAGGCCCGCCGTGTCGTTGGCGAACAGCGGATCCCAAAGACGGCCCCACACCACCTTGATGACGTTCCAGCCCGCGCCGCGGAAGTTGCCTTCCAGCTCCTGGATGATCTTGCCGTTGCCCCGGACGGGACCGTCCAGCCGCTGCAGGTTGCAGTTCACGACGAAGATCAGATTGTCCAGCTTCTCAGTGCCGGCCTTGGACAAGGCGCCGAGCGATTCCGGCTCGTCGCACTCGCCGTCGCCGAGAAAGGCCCAGACCTTGCGCTCGCCCATGGGCAGGAGGCCGCGGGCGTCCAGATACTTCATGATATGCGCCTGATAGATAGCCTGGATCGGACCCAGCCCCATGGATACCGTGGGAAACTGCCAGTAGTCGGGCATCAGCCAGGGATGCGGGTAGGATGAGAGCCCCTCGCCGGCCACCTCGCGGCGGAAGTTGTCCAGCTGGGACTCGCTCAAGCGACCCTCGAGAAACGACCTGGCGTATATGCCGGGCGAGGCGTGCCCCTGGAAGTAGATCAGGTCGCCCGGGTGCTCGTCGGTCGGGCCGCGGAAGAAGTGGTTGAAGCCCACGTCGTAAAGCGTCGCGGAGGAGGCAAAGCTGGAGATGTGCCCGCCCAGGTCCCCCGGACGCCGGTTGGCCCGCACCACCATGGCCAGGGCGTTCCAGCGGATCAGCGAGCGGATGCGCCGTTCCATGAAGAGGTCGCCCGGCATCACCGCCTCCCTGCTTGAGGGAATGGTGTTCCGGTAAGGCGTGGTGATGGTGTACGGCAGCCGAGCGCCCGTGCGCGTCATCCGGGCAGACAGGCGCTCCAGGAGAAAATTAGCTCGGTCGACCCCCGCGTTCTCGAGCACGTACTCGAGAGAGTCCAGCCACTCCCGGGTCTCCGCCGCATCGTCGTCGCGAAGATCTCTTGAATACGCCATATTCTTTTCCCGCTGGCCGGCTCACCGGCCGGACCTCAACCTCCGTCTTCTCTCCACAGCTGGGCCGCCCCGAGCACACCACTTTCTGCACCAAGCTTTGGCGCCTTGACCTGAGTGTCGCACTCGCCCGAAAAGACGTAACGCGCGAGCATCTCGTTGACAGGCTGGTACAGCGCCTGCACCTTCGACAGCCCGCCGCCTAGAACGATCACCGACGGGTCGACGACGTTGACGATCTGAGCCAGGCTGCGTGCGAGCATTCGGGAGTACAGGAAGAAAGTCTGCTCGGAGCGCTCGTCGCGACGCTTGGCAATCGTCTCCGTGGGGACGTCGTCACCCCACAATTCGCGGTGCGTCTGCCGCCAACCGGGACCGCTCAGATAGGTCTCGACGCAGCCCGGCCGACCGCAATAGCACGTTCTGACCGCCAGCTGGGATTCTAGCGCATTCGCCTGCTCGTGCCGGCGATCCAGTTCGCTTCCTGCCGACATTTCCAGCTCTTCGTGCAGGCCCAGGTAGGCAAGCGGCGTGTGGCCCCACTCCCCGCTCAGGCCATTGGGCCCGCTCATCAGCCGGCCGCCCACCACGAACCCGCCGCCGACGCCGGTGCCGAGAATGACTCCGAACACGCTCGCATGTCCGCGGCCGGTCCCCGACACGGCTTCCGAGAGCGCAAAGCAGTCGGCGTCGTTGGCGATGCGTACCCGGGGACCGAGCGCATGCTCCAGATCCGTCAGGAGCGGCTGGCCATTGAGCCAGGTGGAATTGCAGTTCTTCATCGCGCCCCGCTCGGGCATCCATATGCCCGGGGTGCCAATGCCGACGGGCAGATCCGTCGTCTCGCCCGATCCGCTGTCGAGCTCGGCCACCATCCGCACGATGGCGGCTACCGTGCCCGGATAGCTGTCCGCCGGCGTTGCGGCCCGGCGCGTCGCCAGCACCCGGCCCTCCTCGGCCAGCACGATGCCCTGAATCTTCGTGCCGCCGAGATCGATGCCGATGCGCTTCATCAGCCCGCCAACGCGATGAGGTAACGCTGCCAGTCGAAGGCAGGTCCGGGATCCGTCTTGCGGCCCGGCGCGATTTCCTGGTGGCCGACCACGGCGTCCGCGGAGAGGCGCGGATAGCGATCGAGCAGAGCCCGGCTCACCTCGATGAGCGCGCGGTATTGCGCGTCGGCGTAGTCCAGCTCGTCGATTCCTTCGAGCTCGATGCCGATGGCGTAGTCGTTGCAGGAGGGCCGGCCGTGCCAGGCCGACTTCCCCGCGTGCCACGCGCGCCGGTGAAAGGGAACGTACTGAGTGATTCGACCCGTGCGGTCGATGAACACATGCGCGGACACGCGCACGTCACGCAGCTCCTCCAGGTCGGGATCCAGCGATTCCGGCAGAGAGTTGGTGAACAGCCCGTCAACGAGATTGCCGCCAAATCGCCCTGGCGGCAGGGATATCCCGTGGATCACGATCAGGGCGACGTCCTCCGGCTGCGGCCGCTCGTCCCAGTTGGGCGAGGCCCGGAAGGGAACCCCGACGAGGCAATGGTCTTTCCGAACGCGCAAACCCTGTGATCCGTGACCGGCTCTGAAGCAGATTCTATTGAAGTAGAATGGCCGGCGCACAACTATCGGACATGGGAGGAACGGCCATGGCACCCGACGGGTTCCCACACGCCCACGAGCTGGCAGAAGCCGTACGTGAGAGTGTGCGCGCGGCCCTGGCCGAGGACGTCCGCACCGGGGACATCACCGCCGAGCTAATCGGGCCTGAAACCCATGCGCGGGCCGAGGTGATCACCCGGGACGACGGCGTGTTCTGCGGAGCGCCGTGGGTGCTCGAAACCTGTGCCCAGGTGGATGCCGCCATCGAGGTGACCGTCCACTGCGCAGATGGCGACCGCGTCTCCACGGGGCAAACGCTCTGCGCCCTTGAGGGACCGGCGCGGGGTCTGGTCACGGCAGAGCGGACCATGTTGAACTTCGTTCAGCTGCTGTCCGGCACGGCCACGGCGACGCGGCGATACGTCGACCGGATCGCGGGCACGGGGGCAAGGGTGCTGGACACCCGCAAGACGGTGCCCGGGCTGCGCATGGCGCAGAAGTACGCCGTGCAATGCGGCGGCGGGCACAACCACCGGATGGGCCTCTTCGACGCCTTTCTGATCAAAGAGAACCACTTGGCCGCTGCCGGCGGCATTGCGCCCGCAGTCGCCCGAGCGCGCGAGCTCCATCCGGGACGGTCCGTGGAGGTGGAGGTGGAAAACCTGGCCGAGCTCGACCAGGCCCTCGCCGCCGGAGCGGACATCGCGCTCATCGACAACTTCTCCCTGGAGGACACCCGAGCCGCCGTGACCCTGGTTGGCGGGCGGCTGAAGCTCGAGGCATCTGGGGGCATAGAAGAGGCCACCGTCGCGGAGATCGCGCAAACGGGCGTCGACTACATCTCCCTGGGCGTGATCACGAAGAAAGTGGAGCCGCTGGACCTGTCCATGAGGTTTCTCGACTGAGCGCCGAACGCTTTGCTCCCATCAGAGAGCCAGCGTGCGCGCCGTCTTGCGGGTCGATCGAGATCAGAACCACCAGCGTTCCTTGACCAGCTCCCTGGTGCCCTGGACCTCTGGCAGGATCGCTTCCACCTCTCGTGCGAACGCATCCTCACCACGAGCCCGCGCCAAGGCCAAAAGAAACTGCAGGTAGCGGTCCGCCGCAGCCTTGTCCTGACGCGCCAGGAAACGCATCCACGGATAGACTCGCTGGCGCAGCAGGCCGTATGCCTCCGCATGCCGGCCCTCGCTGGTGAGCTTGTCCATGAGCGCATCAAGCGCTGGGACGTAGAGCGGGTCGATGGCAACGGCTGTCAGCAGCAACCTTTCAGGGGATTCCTCCTCCGTGAGGGCCGGGGCCAGCCCCGGGTTCGCGTTGACGAACCCCACCATCAGGAGCTGCGTCAGCGGGTTCCAGGGATCCACGCGACCGGCCCGCCGGTAGGCGTCCAGCGTCTGCTGGCGCAACGTCTCCAACTGCGGGTTCTGCCGCAGCTGCTGCTCAAGCAGCGCCGCCTCTGCTAGCACCGGCACTCCGCGTCGACCGTTGAGCGTCTGGGCCGTCCTCGCAAAGCTGAGCATGCGATCTGGATCTGCTCGTACCTCTGCAACAAATGGCACGTAACGCTGGTTCTGCAGCACCCCGGCAATGGCCGTGTCGAGGCCGAGATAGAGCCAGGCCACCCAGCCAAACGCCAGCCCTGCGCCAATGCCGAGGCGTGCCGGGCGTAGCTCGGTCGCGGCCTGCGGTCCAGATAGAGAGACTCCCGGAAACGCCAAAGCCGCGGTGAGCCCCAGCAGGAACCCTACCGCCGGCGAGAACAGGACGAAGTTGACGAGCGCGTGGGCCAGCGCCGCGCCAAGGGCCATCAGGTACCCGAGCCGGTTCAGCTCGCCTTTCCCCCGGCCAACGATGCCCGCCGCGAAGGCAACGATCACCGAACCCAGCAACGCCAGCAGCACGATCAGCAGCAGCGGGCCGCCTTCCACCAGCAGCTGAACGTAGTCGTTGTGCACGAAGAGCCCGGCCGTCTCCTGATCCACGGTATCGCGCAGGTGCCGGTACAGCAGAGGAAAGACGTAGACGCCGATGCCCGTGATCGGATGGTCCAGCCACATCGACAACGCCGAGCGAATGAGAGCCAGCCGGATCTCCAGCCCGGCCCCCACCCCGGTGGCCGCCGACTCGACCGCCGCCGGCGCCGCAAAGCGCGCAATCGCGTAAGCGACGATCACCACGACCGCGCTGACCGCGACCGGCCGCCAAGCCAGCCGGCCCTGAACGACTAGTACGCCCCAGAAGGCAAACGCGCCGAGAACGATCAGCTGCCCGGTGCGCGACTGGGTCGCGAACAGCGCCACTGCCAGCAGCAGAACGGCAGCCTGGACGCCGACACGTGAAGCCATACCGGACCCGGCAGCGGCCGAGCAGCGAACCAGGTAACGGTGCACCAGGGGAATCATCACCAGGTAAATCAGCGTCGCGTAGTTGTTCGGATCGGCCAGCGGCAGGCTGGCCCGCTCCCCGGAAACCAACAGGTTGACGAATGACAAGGAAGCAAACGCAACCACCGTCGCGGTAACGGAAACGTGCAGCCACCTCGCTCGCACACCCAGGCCGCGGGAAAGCACGAACGCGACGGGAATCAGCGCGAGCACCCACGCCGGAACGAAGCTGGAGTCCTTCGAGAGGCTGAACTGATAGCTCAGGACAATAGCCACCAGCGCGAGGCCTGCCAGGCCGAAACCCGAGGGTGCTGCCGCAACGTCCGTAGCCAGCCGGGGCATTGCGGCCGAAACGCCAAGCATCGCCAGGCCCGTCGCCATGAGGAAGACCATGATATTGACGTCCGAGCCGTAGAAGACGCAGAGCAGGATGAAACAGAGCAATCCCGACGCCAGGCCGACCTTCTGGGACCGGGTCACCGGCAGATTCGAAGAACCCGGGTTCGCTTCCATTGCTGCTTCCTGAAACTCGGCGTAGCTGGCGGGGGGAGCGGGCGCATGCCGAAGCGGCATCATTCTACGGATCAAGGTCCTCGTTCGCGACCCTGCGGGCGCGCGAATTACTCGGCGTCCACCTCACGAAGCGGCACCACGATGCGCGAGATGCCCGACCTCGCCTCCGACTCGTACTCCGTAGCCAGGCTGTCGAGGGGAATGTCGTGACCCACCGTGAAGTTCACCCCGCTTTTATCCCCATCCACGTTGATGAGCTGCAGCCGGTCAAGCAACGGGTACGCGCCGCAGGGCTCACCGGCATCGCAGATGAATCGGTCGTTGTCCGAATCAGGGCCGGCAAACACCAGGAACTCGCCGTCAGGCGCGTTCGACATCTGGTACACGTAGGTACCCTCGGACGCCCACCGCGCATCGAAGGCGACCGTGGAGTACGTGTCCGGATCGACCAACAGGATGTACACCAGGCCCGCATCCGGCGAAATGATCGTGGTGCGCACCTCCATGAACACCGGCACCTGCACGGTGTTGGCATCAGAGGTGATAGTGATCGTCGCCGAGTAGAAGCCTTCGGCGAGCCCCGTTTTATCTGCGGAGACCGTGTAAGTCCCCAGGTTGTCCGAGCCGACCGAGGAAGCCGAGACCGTCAACCACGCCGCGTCGTCGGTCGGGGCGTTGGCCTGCAGGCTGCCGCCGCCCACGTTGCGCACCGTGAGGGTTGCGAGGGTCGACAGGGTGCCGAAGTTCAG
>JABAHR010006817.1_pt2 | contig 11286 bp, 11 predicted proteins | sample 7062101 | NCBI WGS metagenome assembly JABAHR01 (sample SAMN14534553, study PRJNA622989) | marine sediment metagenome | biome: marine biome [ENVO:00000428]; feature: marine pelagic biome [ENVO:01000023]; material: deep marine sediment [ENVO:00002113] | place: India: Gulf of Kutch | collected...
AAGATCGACCCCGAGAAGATCCGCGACGTCATCGGCAAGGGTGGCGCTGTCATCCGCGCCATGACCGAGGAAACCGGCGCCACGATCGACATCGACCAGGACGGGACCGTCAAGATCGCTTCGGTCGACGGGGCGTCAGGCCGCGAGGCCAAGCGCCGCATCGACCTGATCACCGCCGACGTCGAGGTGGGACGGGTCTATGAGGGCAAGGTTGCCCGACTCATGGATTTCGGTGCCTTCGTCACGATCCTGCCGGGCAAGGACGGCCTCGTGCATATCTCGCAGATCTCGAACGAGCGCGTCGAGAAGGTCAGCGACAAGCTGTCCGAAGGCGACGTCGTCAAGGTCAAGGTGCTCGAAGTCGATCGCCAGGGCCGTGTCCGGCTGTCGATGAAGGAAGTCGACGCCGCCTGACGGGGCAAGCCATCGCGCGGGCCGGGCGTGCTTGCAGGTCCTTGCCTGACCGCAACAACCTCGCGGTCGCCGTCTACTGGCGATGCAACGCTCCCATGCGCTTGTGCGCACGGGAGCGAAACATGCCCGGCAATGCGCGCCGGCTTCAGTGCGAGAGGACTTCGTCCTTTAGCGAGAAATTGAGCGCCATCAGTCGATCCTGATCCGCTTCACTGACATTGTTCTTCTCGAGGGCGAGCTTGATATCGCTGAGGACCTCGACGAATTCCTCGTGATTGATGTTCATGCCGACATGCGCGTCGTACATATTCTTGCCCGTGTACTCCTCGGGGCCGCCAGAGACAGAGCAAAGCAGTTCCGTCACAAGCTTTATCAATTCCTCGTCGCTTTTCGGCGAATGGCCGTAACGGCGCTCCAGAACGGGATTGGCGTGGTGTAATTCCAGGATATCGGCAGCGATTTTCTTGAAACCTTCGTAACCGCCAACGCGATCGTAAATCGTATCTCCGTCACTCATTGAACTACTACCTCCGATAGTCTGAGTTTGTTGTTTTCCGCTTGCGATCGCGGCTCGGCCCGATTGTGCAAGTGTTTGCCGAGAATTGCCATTCCACGCGGATCCTGGCGCGCTGCGGCGCTCCAAATCCGCTCGCTAATCCGTCAGGGCTGTCCGCAGGCGAGCGCGGCTTTCATCGGGCCAGGCGTCTTTCAAACTGTAGAACTCGTCTGCTGTCGCGCTGCCGTCCGGAATGACAACCCAGGGGAGCTTCGTTGTCGTATAGATATGTATGTTCGGCGCGATGCCGTGACCTTCGTCCAGCGTCCCGACGCGAATGAAGCTGATCCGGTCGCCAAAACCCGCGTAGTGGCTCCAGACGGCCACTTTGCATTCCGGGCAACGCCAGATGTCCTGGTTCTTGCCGCTGTTGCTCGGGGTCACCACTCGTTCGGGCTCGCCAGCATCCAATTTAACGTTGCGGGTCTCGAGCAGCGCGTTCAATGCAAATGCGCTGCCGGTCTCCCGCTGGCACCAGGTGCAATGACAGCAATGAACAATCAGCGGCAGGGCCGTCATCCGGTAGCGAATGCTGCCGCATGCGCAGCCACCTTCGAGATTTGAATCAGCCATAAATCAACAGGGCTGCTAACCGAGAAGCTTTCTGTACACCTGCGCAAAGTAGCGCATCTCATCCGGCTTCGCCATGCTGACCCGCATCCAGTCGGTCATTGGCGGGAAGGGCCGGCCGACCATGCAGTTCTCGGCGCGAAACTCCTGGTTGACCTCGCGGATGTCGCGCCCCGTGTGTATGAACGTGAAGTTCGCGTGAGACTTGATGTAGCGGTGTCCCAGTTCATCGAGCATGCCTTCGACAATGTCCAGCGATTCGCGGTTCTTCCTGATCGTAAAGTCCTGGAATTCCTGGTCCTGGTAGCTGGCATATGCTGCCGCCACGCCGAGCGCGTTGATGGCGCCTGTCTTCGCAGCGTTGATCCGTTGCGTGATCTCCGGATGCGCGAATCCAAAGCCGACCCTCAGGCCGGCCAGCGCGTGGATTTTGGATGCCGTCCTGGCAATGACGATGTTGTTGTGTCCGTCACGGACGAGATCCATCATAGATGCATACTCGGGATCGTCAACGAACTCGAAATACGCCTCGTCGATGAAGACCATGCGGTCTTTCGATACCTCGAGCGTGAAATCCCGCAGCGCGTTCTTCTCGATGATCGATGGAATCGGATTGTTCGGGTTGACGAGGTACACGCACTTCGTATCCGCGCGAATCGCCTTGTACATAGCGTCGAGGTCGGTCTGAAACGTCTCGGGGTCTACGGGCACGCGGATGATCTCGGCGCCGGCTCTCTCGGCATAACGGACGAGATCGTGATAGGTCGGGTCGGCGCAAACCACTGAGCCATTGTCCATTGCGGCGAGCATGCCGGCCGTCTTCAGAATCTCCCCAGAGCCCGTGCCGATAGATATGTGATCGACCGGGATATCGTTGATGTCGCCGATCAGGCTGACGAGCCCGCGCCGGTTGCCGCCATAGAGGCTCGAGAGTTTGATGGAATCGACGATGGCCCGCAGCGCCACCCGGGAGGGACCCCAGGGGTTCTCGTTCGTGCCCATGCGGATCATGTAATCCGGTTTGGCCAGTTCCTCCGCAAAAGCATCGCGGATGAGATTGCCGCCGGGTAGCATGCTGGCGCTCATGATTGCGCCGCTGCCGAGCAGGAATTGTCGCCTGGAGACCGCTGCCATATGAATTCCCCCTTAATTCGAAACGGGTCGGATCGTGGCCTTTATGACCGGAAAAAAATGCAAGGGTTGCCCGCAATAACAGCCCCCGCGCGAGACCCCGGCACGGTAATTCGTATCCGGTGACGATGCAACCGGAGTAATGTAAATTATTGTAAAGACGAAGAAATTCGATTGCCGGCGAAACTACTTCATCTCGATTTCGAGCCGGCTGCATTCCTGCACGACCTGGCTGGTATCGCCGCCGTGGGTTACTCGCTCGCGCCAGGCGACATCACCGAGACGAAACGACTGCATTCGGTCTTCGCCGTCCGGTCCGGTCTCCATCCACGCGCAGGGACTGAGGTGTACGATCAAAGTTTCGGGATGTGCGTGCAGCTGGGCGGTTTCCCCGTTCCGTTCCGTCACCTTAAGGACTCGCACCCAGTCGTTCTCGAGCACGCTCTGATAGATGTGCGGGGCTACGCGAACCGGGTCCAGCGCGGCAAATTGCGCGACTGCGATGCCGTAGCCGAACAAACCGCCGATCAGGACAAGCAGGAAGGGTCGTTTCATCAGGTACTCCAGAAATCCATTACAGGCCAGGCAAGGCACGGCCGTGAGCGCCGGTCTCTTTGAGGCGGTCGTCCAGAAAGCCAATAATACGGTCAGGCAGGTAATAGCTCGGTCTCCAGGGCACACCGCCGTCGATGAAGCCGATGTGGCCACCCTGCTTACTGACCTCGAACTGCACGCAGTCCGGGAGGCTGGTAGGGGCGGGGATCGCGGCCGGGGTCATGAAGGGGTCATCGAGGGCATTGATGATCAGCGTCGGGATGCCGATCGAACCGAGGAAGCCCATGGAGCTGCAGCGATCGTAATACTCATCTTTGCCGGAAAAACCATGCAGCGGCGCGGTCACGGCATCATCAAACTCGGCAAACGTGCGGGCAGTCATGCTCTGTTGCCAGTCGAATGCCGCCGTGTGTCGGTCGAATTTCCGGCGTATCGCATTCTTCATCTTTTTTACTAAGTAATTCTGATAAATCTTTGAAAAACCAGTAGATAAAGCTTCGGAAGAATCATGAAGGTTGAGCGGCACGCTAACGGCGACGGCCGCGTCCAGTGGGGTGGAAACGCCATTTTCCCCCAGGTATTTGAGCAGCACGTTTCCGCCGAGCGAAAACCCGGTCGCGAGCATCGGGCCGTCGTGCCCGCCTGAGCGCAGGGATTCCAGGAAAAAGCGGATGTCGCTGGTTTCCCCGGCGTGGTAGCGGCGGGGTAGCCGGTTCCTGTAGTCACCGCAATCCCGGAAATGCAGCACGGCAGCGCGCCAGCCGTGGTCTCCGGCGGCCTGCAGTAGCATGCGGGCATACGTGGAGTCCGAGGAGCCTTCCAGACCGTGCAGAACGATCAGTATTGGCGCCCCCGATTCGGGTCCGGGCCCATCCGCCATCCAGTCCACGACGGTGACGTCGCCGTCGGGCAATTCGAGATTTTCGCTCAGCAGGGTCGGTTTTGGCGCCCGCGACAACGGCAGCGAGGAGTAGATCGTCTGCGCGTGGCGGTTCCTCAGCCACCAGGCCGGTTTGAAGTCGCTGGCGACGAGTCGTTCCTGCATCTGGCTTGAATCCTGGGGCATCGCATCGCCAATAAAAAGGCCCCCGATTGCGCGGGGGCCAGCCATGGAGTGCTTACTCCTTCAGGCATACAGCAGGGGGCGGGGGAGCTAATCCCTGCTGCAGTCTCGAAATTAGGTCAGTTGCCACCTTGGTGTCAAGCAAGCCGACAGGCCCTCGACTGAGGCGCCGTCCGAGCAGGGAGCGCCGTCGGTCAAGCCTCTTTGCGGGTCGCCGACAATCCTTCGCCGGGCCTGTCCTCGAGCAGCGATACCTCGGAGAAGCGCATCAGCACCTCGTCCTGCAGCGCCTTCCAGCGAGCGAAGTTATTCTGCGCCATGTCGGCGACAGCGGCAAACGGATCGAGGCCGACGACCCGGCAGATCTGCTTGCGCAGGTTCTGCTGCTGGGTCATGAAGAACTCCATGCTTTCCTCGAGGTAATCGGCGGCAAACTCGGGTATCGCCTTGTCGTAGGACCGGATGACCTGGGAGAGGAAGTCGCGGCTCATCACGGCCGAGCCCTGCTGCTCTTGCTCCGTAATGACCTGCAGGAGGATCGATCGCGTGATGTCCTGGCCGCTTTTTCGGTCGCGAACAAGGAAATCAATGCGCTCGGTCACCAGCCGCCTGATGTCGGCCAGCGTGACATAGCGGCTCTCCTCGGTGTCATAGAGGCGCCGGTTCGGGTATTTCGTAATGATGCGGGCTGATTTCATGGACGTACGATAGCCCATTTCCCTGATCATCCAAAGCCAAACCGCCCCGCTTCGATCGAACGGATGCCGAGCAGGCGCTCGGGTCGCCAGCTGGCTAGCGCCCATGACCAGATTTCGGCGGCCGATGCGGTTTCGAGTGCTGCCGGCGGTTCCTGGCCCAGCGCCATTAATGCGGCAAACAGCACCGGGCCCGGCCGGTCGGCGTCGAGGCCTGCGGCCCCGGTCAGCTTGCTGAGCTTCTGCTGCTGATCGTTGTTGGCCACCGGGATATGCATGTAGGCCGGCGTGGTCAGGCCGAGGGCCCGTTGCAACCAAATTTGGCGGGGCGTCGAGTCGAGCAGGTCGATGCCGCGGACGATCTCCGTAATGCCCTGAGCGGAATCGTCGACGATGACCGCCAGATGGTAGGCAATCAGACCGTCGCGGCGCTGGATGACGAAATCGCCAGACTCCGACTCGAGTTTTTGCGCCTGCCGGCCCTGCAGGCCGTCGACGAAGGCAATCGGCTCATCCGTCGTCCTTATGCGGATGGCGACGTCGTCCGCGCTGCAGCCATCCCGGCATGTGCCCGGATAGATCGCGCCGAGCGGCCCCCGCGGCGCGTCCGCCAGGTCCCGCCGGGAGCAGGAGCAGGGATAAGCCAGCCCGGATTCGAGCAGGCTCGCAACCGCGGCTTCGTGCCGCCCGGCGAACTCGCTCTGGTACGTGACCGGACCGTCCCACTCGAAGCCATAGGCTTCAAGCGCATCGAGGATCAGGACATCGGCGCCCGGCTGCTCCCTGGGGGGATCGATGTCTTCGATTCGGATGAGCCACCGGCCGGCGGCGGACTTCGCCTGCGCATAGCTGGCGGCCGCGGCGAGCAGTGAGCCAAAGTGCAGGGGGCCGGTCGGCGAGGGGGCGAACCTGCCAACATAGTCAACAGGTCCCGCTGAAGGCGCCCTCCTTGGATCAGTGGGCGCCAAGCTTGGTAATCCACCGGCTAGCGGTAGCGGTCATCCCGATCGCGGAACTGCCGTTCCGCCATTTCGCGCCGTTCCTGAGCCTCGAGGCACAGGGTTGCTACCGGGCGCGCTTCGAGCCGCTTCAGCCCGATTTCCTCGCCGGTTTCCTCGCAGTAGCCGTAGGTGCCCTCCTCGATCCGCAGTAGCGCCGAATTGATCTTCCGCAGCAGCTTGCGTTCGCGGTCGCGGGTGCGGAGCTCGAGGCCGAATTCGGACTCCTGGGTAGCCCGGTCGTTGGGATCCGGGAAATTTGCCGCTTCGTCCTGCATATGATGGACGGTTCGGTCGACCTCCTCCATCAGCTCGGTCTTCCAGGCGACAAGGATGGCTTCGAAATGGTCGAGTTGCTCGGCGCTCATGTATTCCTCGCCGCGCCGCGCAACGTAAGGCTCTACCCCGTGGATCGGTCCCGAGAGAACGTCGCCGGCCGGACGCCGGGTCGCCTTCTTCCGGGCAGCCGTTTTCCTGGCAGGCCGCTTCTTGCGAACGAGCTTCTTTTTCGCGACCTTCTTTTTGGAAACCTTTTTCCTCGAAACCTTCTTTTTAGCAACCTTTTTCTTGCTGGCCTTCTTTTTCGAGGCCTTTTTCTTGCTCGCCTTCTTCTTGCTAGCGGGCTTTTTCTTCGCGACCTTCTTGCGACTGGTCTTCTTCTTGCTCACCTTCTTCTTGGACGCTTTTTTCCTGGCGACCTTCTTCTTCGCTGTCGGCTTTTTCCGCGCAGCGGTCTTCTTCCTTGAAACCTTTTTCTTCGACACCTTCTTCTTACTCACTTTTCGCTTCTTGGATGCGGTCTTCTTTCTGGCAACAGGCTTCCGCTTCGCGGCCTTCTTCCGGGAGGCTTTTGCGGGCTTGCGCTTCTTGCTCGCAGTCTTTTTTGCGGGCATTTTCAACTCCTGCCGGTCCGAGAAAAACGCGGCATTATACATTGCCAGGGTCGACATGGAAGGGCCGGAAACGGGTTTTTTCGAGCTACTTCCCGGGCCCACCCGGGGGTCTGCGGAGCGCCCCCGTAACCGGCCGCAAGCCCAGAATCGGCGGGCTTTCCGGCCCATTCTTAATTTGCCCTGATAATCGTCTTATGCAAAAAATTCCATTACACTATGGCTATCAGACAAGGCGTTGGGCAAACACCTCAAGATGCGACTAAGCAAGATCAAGCTTGCAGGCTTCAAATCGTTCGTCGATCCCACCACGATACCCTTTCCGAGCAGCCTGGTCGGCGTCGTAGGTCCCAATGGTTGCGGCAAATCCAATGTCATCGACGCCGTTCGCTGGGTGATGGGAGAAAGCTCGGCCAGCCGCCTCCGCGGCGACTCGATCACAGACGTCATCTTCAATGGCTCCAGCTCCCGAAAGCCGGTGGGGGCAGCCTCGGTGGAGCTCCTGTTCGACAACTCCGAGACCACGCTGGAGGGTCAGTACGCCAAATACGCCGAGATCTCGATCCGCCGCGAGGTCTCCCGTGACGGCATTTCGACCTACTTCCTGAACGGCACCCGCTGCCGGCGCAAGGACATTACCGGCGTTTTCCTGGGTACCGGCCTCGGGCCGCGCAGTTACTCGATCATCGAGCAGGGAATGATCTCGCGCATCATCGAGGCCAAGCCCGAGGAGATGCGGACGTTCATCGAGGAAGCGGCCGGCATCTCGAAATACAAGGAGCGCCGGCGTGAGACGTCGAACCGGATCCGGCACACCAAGGACAACCTGGAAAGGCTGACCGATTTACTCGAGGAAGTCGAAAAGCAGATCAAGCACCTCGACCGGCAGGCGAAGACCGCCGAGCGTTACGGCCGTTACAAGGACGAGGAGCGCAGGACCGCGGCGGAATTGCTGGCCTTGCGCCTTCGGGATCTGGACAGCAAAGCGGCCGCATCGCGGGCGCGACTGGCCGAAAAGGAGACCGCGCTGGAGGCGCTGGTTGCGGCGCAGCGTCGCACGGAGGCGCAGATCGAGGAAGCCCGGTCACGGCAGACCGACTGCGCCGATGCGTTCAACGAGGTGCAGGGCCGCTTCTACAAGGCCGGTTCCGAGATCGCGCGGATCGAGCAGACCATCGAACACGCCCACGAATTACGCGAGCGCCAGCAGAAGGACCTGGAGCAGGCGGTGCAGGGTGCCGCGGAAATCGCTGGGCACATTAATAAAGACCAGTCTGAGATCGCCCAGCTCGAGCTGAGCCTCAACGAGCTTGTTCCCGGCCTGGAGGAGGCGAAGTCGCGCCAGGCGAATTCAGCGAGTTCCCTGGAGGAAGCCGAGGCGGCGCTGGCCGAATGGCAGGTGCGCTGGGACGCCTACTCCGAGCAGGCCAATGCGGCACAGCAGACGCGGACGGTGGAACAAACCCGGGCGGAACAATTGAAGTCCAGGCTGGACAGCCTTGCCGAGCGTCGGCGCAAGCTGGACCAGTCACGCACTGCGGCCGATCCGCAGGCGCTCAAGGAGGAATTCGACAAGCTATCGGCGCAGGAGCAGCGTAAACGGCAGGCGCGCGAGGAATTTGACCGCCACCTCGCCGATATCGGTGAAAAGATCCACAAGCTGCGCGAGCAGGACAAAAAGCTCACGAAGCTGGTGGACGAGCGGCGCGCGACCCTGATCGACGCGCAATCCAGGTACGCGTCTCTCGATGCCATTCAGAAAGCGGCGCTTGGCGAGGGCGACGACGGTATCCAAAGCTGGCTCGAATCCTCCGGCCTGCAGGACGCCGAGCGAGTTGCCCAGTCCATTGACGTCGCGGACGGCTGGGAAACGGCCGTCGAGACCGTACTCGGTGATTATCTGCAGGCGGTTTGCGTCTCGGATGTCGGCAGCGCGACGGCCAAACTGGCGGAGTTAGAGCAGGGCAGTGTCACCTTGCTGGTCGGTGCATCTCAGGCNNGCCAGCAAGGTGTCGCAAGCGCCCACCGCGATCCTCGAGTTACTGCGCACCGTCAGGATCGCCGAGTCGCTCGACGGGGCGCTCGGCGTGCGCGAGCAGCTGACCGATCTCGACGCCGACGGTTCGGTCATTACGCCGGACGGTATCTGGCTCAGTCGCAACTGGTTGCGAGTCAGTCGCGACAAGGACGGCGGCAGCGGTATCCTGACGCGCGAACACGACATGCGTCGTCTGAAAGACGAGATCCGCGAACTCCAGGCGCGCAGCGACAGCGCCGCAAAGCTGGCAAAGGATGGCCGCACCCGTCTCGGGCAGCTTGAAGACCGTCGCGAAAAAATGCAGCGGGATGCTGCCGCGCTGCTGGATGAGTACTCGGATATAAAAGCCAGGCTGGACACCGCTCGCTTCCAGCTCGACCAGGCGAACGCCCGCGAGGAGGCGATCTCGGAGGAATCCGGCGATATCGAGAAAGAAAGATTTGCCGCCGAAGAGCAGGCACGGACATCGCAGTCCCGCTACTCGCAGGCGGTCAACACGCTTACCGACCTGGACGGACAACGCGAGGCGCTGGAGGCGCAGCGTGCAGAACTTCGCGAGGATCTCGAGCGAGTGCGAGCGCAGGCGGATGAAGACCGAATCGCGGCGCACGATCTCGCGATTCAGTTCGAGACTCGGCGTTCGAGTAAAGACTCGGCTGCGCAAAGCCTGCAGCGCATGCAGTCGCAACTCGAACATTTCAAGGTTCGGGAAGCCGAAATCCGGCGGCAACTCGAACAAAGCGAAACGCCGCTCGACGACAACAAGAGACAACTGGAGCGTCTGCTAGAAGTTCGTCTCGAAGTCGAGGACGAGCTGGGCGAGGCTAGAAAACGGGTCGAGTCCGTCGAACACGAATTGCGAGAACTGGATCAGGACAGGCTTCGCAACGATCAGTCCGTCGAGTCATCACGTGCCTCTGTCAATGAAGCGCGGATGGCCGTACAGGAAGTCAGCGTCCGGCGTGAGGGATTCGCCGATCAGTATGCGCAGACGTCTTTCGATCTCGAGGAGATGTTGGCGACACTCGACGAGTCTGCGGCGGTCGATGCCTGGGAGGAAAACCTCGAGAAAATCCGCCGTCGAATCGATCGCCTCGGCCCGATCAATCTCGCAGCGATCGACGAGTTCAAGGAGCAGTCTGAGCGTAAGGAATACCTGGATTCGCAGCTGGAAGACCTGAATAACGCCCTGGCGACGCTCGAGGCTGCCATCCGCAAGATCGATCGTGAGACAAGGACGCGTTTCCGGGAGACGTTCGACAATATCGACGCCGGGTTCAAGCGACTGTTCCCGAAACTTTTCGGTGGCGGGCATGCCTACCTCGAACTGACGGGTGACGACCTGCTCTCGGCGGGCGTGACGGTGATGGCAAGGCCGCCGGGCAAGCGAAATAGCACGATTCACCTCTTGTCAGGCGGTGAAAAAGCGTTGACAGCGGTGGCGCTCGTATTCGCGATTTTCGAGCTGAACCCAGCGCCGTTCTGTCTCCTCGACGAGGTTGACGCGCCGCTGGACGATGCCAACGTTGCGCGCTTCTGTGACATCGTCAAAGAAATGGCGGAAGTGGTGCAGTTCGTATTCATCACGCACAACAAGGTTACGATGGAAATGGCGAGGCAACTGACGGGCGTCACCATGCAGGAGCCTGGCGTTTCGCGACTGGTGTCCGTCGACCTCGACGAAGCGGTGAAGATGGCAGCAAGCTAATCTGAGATCAGCTGGAATTCCATATGGACGGTCTGCGTTGGTTGCTACTGAGTTTCGGGTTGGTCGTCGTCGCTGGCGTCTACCTCTACACCCGCTTTCAACGTAAGAAACTGGAAGATTCACCGCAGCAGGATCTTTTCGAAAATCGCATGGAGCCGGCGTTGACGGCGACCCGCACGGAGCCCGTGTTTGCCGACGAACCGGTGGATGAACCGGAAGACTTCGAGGGCGGCGATGACGAAGCTGTTGAAGTACCCGCCGCGCAGCAGAAGATCGTGACGCTGCGGGTGGTGGGACGCGACGGCAAGGCTTTTGCCGGCGATGACCTGGTCCTGAACCTCCGTGGAATCGGCATGCGTCATGGGAAGTTCGGCATTTTCCACCGGCACGACGGTAATGACGAGAGTAAAGTGATTTTCAGCGCTGCCAGCCTGGTCGAGCCCGGCAGTTTTGATCTCGCCAATATCAAAGACCAGGAAATTCCCGGGATCAGCTTGTTCATGGTCTTGCCCGGACCGGTCGATGGCGCAGAGGGTTTCGACCTGATGATGACCGCAGCGCGGGCGCTGTCGCAATCGTTGGACGCCGAATTGCTCGACGAGTCCGGCAGCACGCTCAGCATTCAGCGCGAACGCTACCTGCGCGAAGAAATCATCCAGTTCGAGCAC
>JABAHR010000973.1_pt1 | contig 11283 bp, 12 predicted proteins | sample 7062101 | NCBI WGS metagenome assembly JABAHR01 (sample SAMN14534553, study PRJNA622989) | marine sediment metagenome | biome: marine biome [ENVO:00000428]; feature: marine pelagic biome [ENVO:01000023]; material: deep marine sediment [ENVO:00002113] | place: India: Gulf of Kutch | collected...
GGACATTTGTATCCACTGGGGCGTTTTCAAGCACTTGCGCAAGGATGTAGGGGCAAAGGTCTGGGTGCTGATTTCGGCGATGTTTCTTGATGTTGTGGTCCTTATTGCATTTTTGTGGGTAAAGGCACAATCTGACCTTTTCGTGGTTTGGATTTCCTTGATTGGACTAGGTCTTGTATTTGTCGCGGAGAAGTGGTTCTTGAAGATACACGAATACGATGAGGAAGATCCCCACTATACCCTTGAACAGGGCAGTTGAGAAAACATCTGACGCGCTGCGATATTGAAAATTATCCAGGGAGTCTATAGTCTGATTATCAACTGCGTAGCGTCAACGAGGCAGCGACACCTGGCTTTCGAGTTAGGTGTCTTACAGCTCAGGGATTACTAGAGAAAAATCGGCTTATTATTGATAGAGATTTTTGAGAGGCAATAGACAACAATGAAAAACTGTTACAAGTTTATACACAACACTCTACCTTGTGAACCTCTCATGAGGTAGACACTTTGCCCTGCTCCTATCCCCCCTCCACGGAGTAGGGCTTTTTTGTATCCTTCAATGGCGTCTATAAAACAGGTGTGATTCATACATTATTGGAAGATGTGATTGCATCGTTACAATTCAGTGATAGCCTTACAATTCCCATTTAAAATTGAAAGGGTATCGAGTAAACAATATTGAGAGGAGAGTGTTATGGGAACACACTGGATTGATGAAGGATGTATCAATTGTGCCGCATGTGCTGAGGTTTGTCCTGTCGATGCCATCAGTGAGCAGGGTGAAGTTCACGAGATCGACAAGGAGACCTGCACTGACTGTGGGGCGTGTGATGATGTCTGCCCGGTCGATGTGATCAAGTGGGAGACGACAGCCTGAGGTTTAGATTTTGGGTGGCTTCTGTGCAGAAGGGAGTTTGTGTATGGGAATGGAAATGCCAAAAGTCATGGAATGTTCAGTTGAAAATTGTGCCTACAATACCGAAAAAAGCTGTCATGCCATGGCCATAACTGTAGGTGAGCCAGAAGGTGACCCCTCATGCGACACCTTCTTCACTGCCGAAAAGCATGGCGGTGTTATGGATATGACCGCCGGAGTTGGCGCGTGCAAGCTCGCAGATTGTAAGTTTAACAAGGATTATGAGTGCTCAGCATCCAGCATTACGGTTGGAATGCAAAAAGGCCAACCAGACTGTATGACGTATCAGGCAAATTGAATCTATTAGCATAAAGCACAGAAGTCCCTTTAATGATGGTCACAGGATAGACTCTCCTCGTGGCCATTTTTGTTTTGCACCAATACTTTCAATGTCGGAGCGAGTAATGTGAAGGTTTTTTGTCTTTTTTTACATGCTGAGCCGGCAGAGATATACTGGTAATTACAAACAAACTTTATGAAAGGAGACGAAGATGCAACCAGATAAAACTTCAGACCCTGTAAGCTTGATTATCAAAGCCTGTCACAAAAATGAAGACGAGGCAAACCGTATTTATCACTTGTTAGCGGAGGAGAGGCAACATCAGATTACGCTTGATGGTGAAACGACACTTGTCTTGAACGATGAACAACTCGGTGAGTTTGCTGAGCGGTTCAGTTCCGAAGTCGAGCCTGAGTATTGGGTGTCAAAACGCCTCAAGCATTGAAATGATAATGGCTTTATATCGTCTATAAAACGAAAGCGCTACTTGGGCTTTTAGCACCGGAGAAGAGCAACAGCGATAAGTACATTGATTTGAAAAAGGTGTGTCAATTACTGATGCTGTAATACCGCTGATTGCGGAAAGCAATCATTTTGCGGAACCAAGAAGCCGGGTTGACCCGGGGTATCTATTGGAGTGTTTTAGGTAGATCAGTTTTTAGATATTGTCTGGCACGCCTTCCCAGTTGCTCTGGATTGACCTCAAGTAACAAAGCCGGCTTTGATTCATCTCCGTCCAGAAAGCCCATGCTGCTTATTAGATGCCAATTCTGGTCATCATGAAAAAGCTTGCGATATGGGATCATACGCCAATCGGTTCGGCGTTTGCCTTGGCTGAGCATGTCCATGGCATCCGAAACAAAGCCTTTGCCAGGTCTTGAGCTTGAATATTCAAAAACCGAGTTGTTGGCAAACCTGATTGCCAGATCACCTGATTCATTCTCGAAAAGCTGCGCGCTTGCGTTGAAATGCACCTGTTGACCCATCTCTGTCTCCTTTAAGTTGAAATCCTTAACTCTGTTGTCTTCATTATAAATCAATATATGTCCATAAATCGACCGGGCTACAGGTGCTATTTAGTGGTGGCTCTTGTTTTCCAGTATTTATATAGCCTCCATTTAAATTGCTTATTGGTTTGCGGTCATGGGTGTGCAGTCGGGCCTGTTGATAGATAAGAATAAAGAACTGCATGCAACCCAAAACAACTTTGGATCACCACCGCAGCTCATAAAAGGAGGGTTGTGGTTCTGTAATAAGATTAGTTTAAAGTCTTTTTACTGACAACTTGACTTTGACCGCAGCTCTCGCATTTAAATGCTGTTTTTTCCACCTCTTCCTCGACCGCCTCGCTAAATTCATCGTGATACGCAGGGTCGACCTTGCTGTGGATTTGCTCGCGAATCTTCTTTATGTCGTGTGGATGGCCACAGCTTGTACAAACAAAGGGTGATTTGTCCTGCAGTTCTGTCACTGCTTGAGTAAATCGATCTGACATGAGCTTTCTCCTTCCTGCCAACTTTTGAAACGTTATTGACCGTTGGCGTGATTTAGTTGCTTACACTATTATTTTACCACCGAATAAGGAGCAGGTGAATCTATAGCTAGTGCGTCAGTCGGAGGATCTGCAAGAGTTGTTCACAAAGACTGTTTTCATGTGAATTCGTTTTCAGCCCTGGGAAGGGAAGGGATATCATTGCAGGAGACGCAAAGAGCTACAACGAGATAAGAATTAGCCCTCTTCAAGTGAGGTTTATTATAGTAATTAAACGTGAGATTCCAATGTAACCAAAATGTTAAATCAGCTTGTTTATGTGTTGTTCTATGTCTTCACAAGATCTGACAGTTTTAATTTTGACAATCTCACCTTTTGATGCAAGGTAAATCACATACTTTGTTGCATCATAATTACTAGAAAAACATTTATTATTAACTTTAACCATAGCCTTGTTCTTTAAATGTAATCTAACCATTTGGGAGATTTTTTATTTAAAATTACTATAGCAAACATAAACTATAGTACAATCAAAATTTATGTTTGAAATACATAAAGCTTAGGGTTAAGTCTTTGTAAACATTTAGTATTTGTCACATTCTGTTTAGAATCTATGGTCATGGTACATCCTTTCGTAAACCACGATATTTAGCAGGCTAAACTGCCCTCAACAAGCAGTTTTCTGGAAATCCTCTCGCACCTAATCTTCTTATATCAACGAAGTAAATTTAAAATAATGTCTACTTGTCGTGTTGAACAGTCTGGGATAAAATCACGGCTCTTGTGACGTTAAGCTAAATGATGATTACTATCTTGGATAAAGTTAATGACTGAGCAAAAAATAACCCTGCAAGACCTTGGCTGGAATCATTTTTTTCAGCAGCAGCTCAGTCTCGAGGAATGGGGAACGTTCACTCCTGTCCGGGTTTTTGCTCTCAACCGCCATCTCGTTGATGTGCTCGGTGAAGACGGAAGATGTCAGCTTGCCTTGCCCCCGACCTGGTTGAGGCTCCCCCTTGAGGAATTGCCGACCGTCGGTGACTGGGTCTTGCTGGGCGAAAATAACCAACCGGTTCGTGTTCTGCAAAGGACCAGTCTTTTCAAACGTATGGCTTCCGGGCGTGATGCCCGGGTGCAGCTGATGGCTGCAAATGTCGACACTCTCTTTATTGTTTCTTCGTGTAACCAGGAGTTCAATTTGTCCCGCATGGAGCGCTATCTGGCGATGGCTCTCGATGCCGGTGTTGAACCGGTGATTGTGATGACCAAGGTAGACCTGATCTCTAATGTTGATGTTTTTAAGCAGCAGGCGGAGACTCTGCGGCCTGGGCTTGCGGTGAAAGCGGTGAATTCTAAAGATGTGAATGTCGTTGAAGTTTTAAAACCCTGGTGTCAATCAGGAAAGACCGTTGCCCTGGTCGGCTCGAGTGGTGTTGGCAAATCGACCCTGGTAAATACTCTTTGTCAGAAGACTGTCCAGGAAACAGGTGCAACCCGTGAAGGAGATTCAAAAGGGCGGCACACGACGACAGGCAGGACATTGCATCTTCTGCCCGGCGGCGGCCTGCTGATCGACAGTCCGGGACTGCGTGAATTGCAACTGAGTGACTGTGAGGACGGTGTCGCGACGCTTTTCGAAGAGATCGAGGCCGTGGCCCGTCATTGTCGCTTCAATGATTGCCGCCACGAAGGTGAGGCAGGATGTGCCGTTGCCGTTGCCCTCGAGAATAGTGAAATAGAAGCAAGACGTTTGGAGAACTATCTCAAGCTGCGCGCCGAGCAGGAACGTACCGAAGAAACGCTGGTTGAGAAGAGGCGTAAAGATAAAAGTTTCGGCAAAATGGTCAAGCATGCCAAGGCGGTCAAGCGCAAGGAAAGGGATTGAACCTTGGAGCTGTGAGGTGCGAGGCGTGAAGTCTCAATTGAAGTCAGAGTCAAGAGATTTGTAAAAGTCGTTTTTTCTCTCTTTTAGGCCTTCACATCTTTACAATCCATCCCCATTTGCATATATTCAATACTTCATTCCCAAGGAGGTTTTTTACGTGGACAAGATCATTGATGGCAAGGCGATTGCCGCAGAAATTCGTGAACAAATTGCAGCTGATGTTGAGTCCTTGAAAGGCCAGGGAGTCACACCCGGCCTGGCGGTTGTTCTGGTCGGAGATGATCCCGCCAGCCGTGTTTATGTGTCGATGAAGGAGAAGGCTTGTGAAAAGGCCGGTATCTTCTCTGACGAACACAAGCTGCCTGCAGAAACAAGCGAAGCGCAGCTGCTGGCACTGATCGATGAATTGAATAACGATTCCCGCATCGACGGTATCCTGGTGCAATTGCCACTGCCTGATCATATTGACGAGAGTAAAGTTCTGGAGGCAATCTCACCATCCAAAGATGCCGATGGTTTCCACCCGTACAACGTTGGCCGCCTGGTTACCGGCAACCCTCTATATCAGCCCTGCACACCCTATGGAGTGATGAAAATGCTCGAACACACCGGTGTCGATCTCAAGGGCAAAGAGGTCGTGGTCGTCGGTCGTTCGAATATTGTCGGCAAGCCGGTGGCGCTGATGTGCCTGGCGCAGCATGCCACGGTGACCTTGTGTCATTCCCGTACCCAGGACCTTCAGGCAAAAGTTGGCCAGGCCGATGTGCTGATTGCCGCGGTCGGCCGCCCGGAAATGATCAAGGGCGACTGGATCAAGGAGGGCGCGGTCGTTATCGATGTCGGCGTCAACCGGGTCGGTGAAAAGAAACTGGTCGGTGATGTCGAGTTTGAAGCCGCCAAAGAGCGTGCCAGCGCGATTACACCGGTGCCTGGCGGAGTTGGCCCGATGACGATCACCATGCTGCTTTACAATACGGTTGAAGGCGCCAAGCGCCGTGCCGCCAATCAATAAATAATTCTGTCGCCCGAGATACTTTACGCGTCCCGGGCTTTTTTGCCTTTAGCTGTGGTGGTTGGATTTTATTTGTTAGCCTCCAGCCCCCAGTAACTAGCTACTGAATCCTATGATTATCAGTGAACTGAAACCTCTCGAAGATCTTCAAAAAACCCTGACAGAGGTCGAGCGGCTCTTCCTGGTTGGCTGCGCGGCTTGTGCGACGGCGTGTAAGGCTGGAGGCGAAGAGGAAGTTTTCCAGTTGCAAGAGTGGCTGACAGAGCAGGGCAAGGATGTGACCGGCAGCGTCGTGATCGATGAAGCCTGTCACATCATGCGATCGGCCCGTGATCTGCGCCACCATAAAAATGCCGTTGATGATGCCCAGGCCCTGGTTGTCCTGGCCTGTGGCTCAGGGGTCCAGTCGATATCATCCAATACGGATAAACGCGTCGTTGGTGGTCTGAACTCCATGTTCCTCGGCAACGTCCGGCGCTTTGGTCAGTACGAGGAGATGTGTTCTCTTTGTGGTGACTGCATTCTCAATGAGACCGCCGGCATCTGCCCGGTGACGACCTGTGCCAAAGGGCTTTTAAATGGTCCCTGTGGTGGTATGGAAGATGGTCACTGCGAAGTTGACCCTGAGATTGAGTGTGCCTGGCGGCTCATCTTTGAACGTCTGCAAAAACAGCAGCGGCAAGGGGTTTTCGGTCGTCGGGTCCCACCGAAAAACTGGAGCCGCAGGCGCAAGCCTGGTCGGTATCGACTCAAGAACGGCGGCAGGTAGGCGTCATGTCCCAGTTATCCCAACATCTGGCTGATGGTAGGTTTGTCGTAACCGCCGAAATTGCACCCCCCAAGGGGACCAACCTTGAACCAGCCTTGGCTGAAGCATTTAATTTCAAAGGTGTCACTGCGGTGAACGTCACCGACAACCAGGGCGCCAATATGCGCCTGTCTTCACTGGCGCTGGCAGCGCAATTGCAGCAGGCCGGGACGGAAACGGTTTTGCAGTTGACCTGTCGTGATCGTAACCGCATGGCACTGCAGTCGGATCTGCTTGGTGCCGCTGCCTTTGGTATCGAAAACCTGTTACTGCTTTCAGGAGACCACAGCAAGTTTGGTGACCATCCGGATGCCCGACCGGTGTTTGATTTGGACTCTGTTCAGCTGCTGGAAATGACGTCCGGTTTGATGGCGGGAGTTGACATGGTCGGCAAGCCACTTGATGGAAGTCCCAACTTTTTCCTGGGTGCCGCCGCCAACCCTGCTGCAGAACCGTTTGAGCTGATGTTCCAGAAAGTGACCAAAAAAGTTGACAGTGGCGCCCGCTTTTTTCAGACTCAGGCCGTTTTTGATCGGCAGGTTCTGGAACGTTTCATGGAGGCAATCGAGCCGATGCAGGTCCCTGTGATTGCCGGTGTCCTGCTTGTGCGCAGTGCAAATATGGCCAGATTCCTCAATGACAACATTCCTGGTGTTCAAATGCCACAAGCGCTGGTTGAACGCCTGGAAAATGCCGCTGATCCGATGGCAGAAGGCATTGAGATTGCCCGGGAAACGGTTGCCTGGGCAAGAGAGTTATGTCAGGGTGTTCACCTGATGACGCTCGGCCACGAAGATAAAATCCCCGCGATCTTGAAAGACTGAATTTTTAATGTTGAATTCTCAATTTAGAATTGAGTTATTGCTGAAGCAATTTACAATTAAGAATCAAAAATTCATAATTGCTTTTCCAGGAGAGAGCCCGTGAAAAAAACCCCTTTGAATCAGACGCATCGAGAACTTGGCGCACGTATGGTCGATTTCGGTGGTTGGGACATGCCCGTTCAGTATGCCGGAGTGATCGACGAGCACCTTGCCGTCCGTCAGGCCGCAGGCCTGTTTGATGTCTCGCATATGGGGGAGATCGAGGTCACAGGAGCGAATGCTCTTGCTTTTATCCAGTATCTGACCATCAATGATGCGAGCAAACTGGTCGATGGGCAGGTTCAATATTCTGCCCTCTGTTATCCTGAGGGCGGCGTGGTTGACGATGTCACCCTCTACCGTTTCAATGACAACCGGTACCTGTTTTGTGTCAACGCGGCCAATATCGACAAGGACTTTTCCTGGATGCAGCAGGTCCTTGCTGACTCCGGAATAGCAGACGTCTCACTGGTGAACCGCAGCGATGAATTTGCCCAGCTTGCTTTACAGGGGCCCAAGGCAGAGGCCATCCTGGTCGAGTTGACAGAGGTCTCGCTTGCCGACCTGGTGTACTACCACTTTTGTGAAGGTGAGGTCGCCGGGGTGTCGATGATTATCTCCCGCACCGGTTATACCGGCGAAGATGGCTTTGAACTCTATCTACCGGCTGGTGAGGCGGTTAATGTATGGCAGCAGTTGATGACTGCTGGAGCCAAACACGGCCTGCAGCCGATTGGCTTGGGTGCGCGTGACACTCTGCGCCTGGAAAAGGGCTATGCCTTGTATGGCCATGAGTTGTCAGAGGACATTTCTCCTCTCGAAGCCGGTCTGGCCTGGATCACCAAGCTCGATAAAGATGATTTTGTCGGCAAGGAGGCACTGGTGGCACTAAAAGCTGCTGGAGTTCCACGTCGTCGGGTCGGCCTTTTGATGCAGGAGCGTGGTATCCCGCGAGAAGGTTATGCTGTTTTTGCTGGCGAAAAAGAAGTTGGTGTTGTCACCAGCGGAACCATGTCTCCAAGCCTGAAGGTGGGCATTGCACTGGCTTTGGTAGCCCCGGAAGTGGCCACTGCCGATACGGAGTTGGCCGTCGCCGTGCGTAGCCGACGCATGCAAACCAAGGTGGTAAAGCCGCCTTTCGTTAACTAGGAACCAAAGATTATTATTCCCGCATCTGAGGGAGTTTAGACCTTAAGGAGGTTGCCATGGAATTTCCGGAAGAGTTGAAGTACACAGAAGAACACGAGTGGGTCATGGTTGAAGAAGAGCTGGCTGTTGTCGGGATTACCGATTTTGCCCAGGACGCTCTCGGCGATGTCGTTTTTGTCGAGCTTCCAGAGGTAGGGGCGACAGTTGAGGCCGGCAGGGCTTTTGGTGTCGTCGAGTCGGTAAAGGCTGTCTCCGATATCTATGCGCCGGTTAACGGCACGATCGAGGAGATCAACGAAGACTTGCTGGATGCTCCCGAGATCATCAACACGTCACCTTATGAAGATGGCTGGATGATCAAGATTCGCATGGCTGACGCAGCTGAGGCAGATGATTTGATGGATGCCGAAGCATACCAGGCGCTGATCGCCGAGGAGAGCTGATAAGATGCGTTATATCCCGCACACTGCCGGAGACGTCAGCCAGATGCTGGAGAAAATCGGTGTCGGCAGCCTCGAAGACCTCTTTGTCGAGGTTCCCTCGGCTGTTCGCCTGAAACGTCCTCTTGACCTGCCGGAGGCGATCAGTGAGACGGAACTTTTGCGAGAGTTCAGATCTTTGGCAGCAAAGAATGCCGCGCTGTCCACGCATAAAAGTTTCCTCGGTGGCGGTGCCTACCATCACTTCAGCCCGGCAGCGATTGACATGCTGATTTCGCGCAGCGAGTTTTATACGGCCTATACGCCGTATCAGCCTGAAATCAGCCAGGGGACCCTGCAGGCGATCTTCGAGTTCCAGTCATTGATCTGCCAGCTGACCGGCATGGATGCCGCCAACGCGTCGATGTACGACGGCGCGTCAGCCTGCGCCGAAGCGGTGCTGATGGCGGTACGTCTGACCCGGCGTAAGAAGGTGCTGCTTTCAAAGGCCCTGAACCCACGTTACCGGGCAACCGTTGCAACTTACTGCATGTACCTCGGCCTGGAACTGGTTGATGTCGCAGTCGCAGAGGATGGTCGTACTGATTTGTCTGACCTGGACGCAAAGGTTGATGATGCGACGGCTGCGGTGGTTGCCGGCTATCCGAATTATTTTGGTGTCGTCGAAGATGTGGCGGCTTTGTCTGACAAGGCCCACGCTGTTGGCGCACGCATGGTTACGGCAGTTTCTGAGCCGGTAGCCCTTGGTTTGCTTAAGTCTCCAGGTGAGCTCGGTGCCGATATCGTTGCCGGTGACGGCCAGAGTTTTGGCCTGCCACTGGCTTTCGGTGGTCCGTATGTCGGCTTTTTTGCTGTCCGGCAGAAAGATGTCCGCGGCATGCCGGGCCGTCTCGTCGGTGAGACCACGGATCTCGATGGGCAGCGCGGTTTCGTGTTGACGCTGGCAACCCGCGAACAGCATATCCGCCGGGAAAAAGCGACCTCAAACATCTGCTCCAACCAGGGCCTCTGTGCCCTGATGACGACCATCTTCATGAGTCTGCTGGGAAAGCAGGGGTTGCGCGAGTTGGCAGAGCAGAATCTCGCCAAGGCCGCTTATGCGCGTCAGCAGATTGCCGCAGTCGATGGCTTCAGCATTGTTTTTGACAGCCCGTCATTTAACGAGTTTGTCGTGCGGAGCACAGAACCGGTCGACGAGGTTCTTTCCCGACTTGAACAAGAGAAGATTCTTGGCGGAATTCCGCTTGGAGACGATTACCCCGAAATGGCGGATTGTTTCCTCGTCTGCGTGACGGAGCAGAACCAGCGTGCAGAGATTGATGACCTGGTTGCTGCACTGAAGGGAGGTGCAGCATGACTGTCGTTGGAACCACAGGTCTGGTCCTGAACGAAAAGCTGCTTTTTGAACATTCCGATCCCGGCCGTAAAGGCTACAGCCTGCCGAAGCTTGACGTGCCGGCAGTTGAGCTGCCAGCCGAACTGTGCCGCGAAGAGATCACGGGGTTCCCGGAACTTTCGGAAGTCGATGTCGTCAGGCACTTCACCCGCCTGTCGACCTGGAACTACGGGGTGGATTCCGGTTTCTATCCTCTGGGTAGCTGTACCATGAAGTATAACCCCAAGGTCAATGAGGCCGTGGCCCGGTTGCCCGGTTTGTCAGATATTCACCCGGCAACTCCGGCGCACCTGGCGCAAGGCATTCTTGAGCTGATGTATCACCTGCAGCTTGCACTCGCTGAAGTCTCCGGTTTTGCGCGCGTGACCCTGCAACCTGCAGCCGGCGCCCAAGGCGAACTCGCCGGCATGCTGGTAATTCGTGCCTGGCACGAGGCTCGTGGCAGCAAGCGCAGCAAGGTGCTGATCCCGGATACGGCCCATGGTACCAATCCGGCAACCGCAGCTCTGGCGGGTTATGATGTCGTGCCGATTGCTTCCGAGGGTGTGCTCACACTGGAAGAGGTTGAGGCACACATGGATGACGATGTCGCTGCACTGATGGTCACCAACCCAAACACGCTTGGACTGTTCGAGACCAATATCGAAGAGATCTGCAAGCTGGTGCACGAGCGTGGCGGCCTGGTCTACTGTGACGGTGCCAACCTCAATGCCCTGATGGGAATCGCCCGTCCGGGGGATATGGGGATCGACGTCATGCACTTCAACCTGCACAAGACCTTCTCCACCCCTCACGGCGGTGGCGGCCCGGGTGCAGGCCCGGTCGGAGTCACTGAAGAGCTCATCCCTTACCTGCCGGGGCCGGGAGTCGAAAAAGTTGATGATGAATATTGCTTTGAATCTGACAATCCGGATTCAATCGGACGCCTGCTGGCATTCCACGGCAATGTAGGCATCATGGTGCGGGCCTTCGCTTATATCCGCAGTATGGGTGGAGAAGGCTTGAAACATGCCAGCGAGATGGCCGTGCTCAATGCCAACTA
>JABAHR010002941.1_pt7 | contig 11282 bp, 11 predicted proteins | sample 7062101 | NCBI WGS metagenome assembly JABAHR01 (sample SAMN14534553, study PRJNA622989) | marine sediment metagenome | biome: marine biome [ENVO:00000428]; feature: marine pelagic biome [ENVO:01000023]; material: deep marine sediment [ENVO:00002113] | place: India: Gulf of Kutch | collected...
TGTGTAAAGATGTAGTCGAAAATATTATGGGCTATATTGATTCTGAATTAGACTATAATACATTAGAAGCCCTTGAGGGGCATTTGGGTGAGTGTCCGGAATGTAAATCGTTTGCCAATACTTATAAAAAAATGCTTGAGCTTTCAGGTAAATTAAAAGAAAAAACTTTTGTTACACCCGAAATAAGAGCCAGATTAAAAGAATTTTTAAAAACTCAGCTTGAGAATTAAGCATCATATTTTTTTAACTCTTCTTCTATATTCTTATATTCCGAATGATCCATATTATCTTTTATAGGATTTATATTTTCTTTTTTAGATTTATACAGATAATTACCTAAAATGAAACCAATTAGTATTAATCCCGCAGTTGGTAAAACCCATATTAGTATATTAAATCCCTTGGCTGGCGGGCTTGAAAGAATATTCTCTCCATATCTATCTACAAAATAAGCCAGAATCTGCTCCTTGTTTTTTCCTTCTTCTAGTTGTTGCCTTATAGTCAGTCTCATATCTTTTGCAAGCTGAGCATTTGATTCTGCCACTGACTGACCGCTGCATACAGGACACATTAGGTGATTTGAGATATCTCTTATCTGGTTGTCTATATTATCTGTTTGCTGAGAGTATGAAGTTATAGGATAGCTCAATATAAATAATATGAGCAAGATACATATAGATTTAATTGCATTTAATATATTTAAATAGTTAACCATTTGATGACTTTGTTTTATCTATATAAAAATCTATTATTTCTTCAGTTAGTGGTCCTACATACTTATCTACAATAATTCCTTTATCATTTACAAAAAATGTTTCGGGCACTCCGCCAATGCCCAGGTCTACAGCAATATTGCCGTCCTTATCAACTCCATTGGGATAGTTGCTTTTGTATTGTTTGAGATACTGCTTTGCATGATCCTTATCATCTAATATGTTTATGCCGAGAAAAACAACATTGTTGTTTTTATGTTTTAACCACGAAGCTTCCAAGGCTGGAAACTCTTCTTTGCATGGATTACACCAGGATGCCCAAAAGTTTATGAGTAGAATATTCCCCTTTAGTTTATCTATATTAATTTTATCTCCACTGAAGAGCTCTATATCATGATTTGGGAAGCTTTTTCCGATCATTGGAGAAATTCTGGGCTTATTATCTTTCTTGCCAAGAATAGAAATAGCTAGTATTGCTATAAAAAATCCTATGAGTAAAAATGTAGATATTTGCAGTAATTTAGGAATATATTTCATCTATCAGTTTAATTTGTTAGACTTACAGTTTAATTTGTCAGACTTACATATATAATATTAACATTAGATATTTATTAATAATTTATTCACTTTCCAAAAGTACATCTGATATAATCTTATTAGATGTACAAGATATAAAATATCGATTTATTAACAATATACAATGAATAAAATAATTTTTGTATCCAACAGGCTTCCTGTAACAATAAAAAGAAACGAAAAAAATGAACTCCAAGCCACTGCAAGCGGCGGTGGTCTTGTTACAGCACTCAGTACATTTGAAAAAATGTCTGAAAAGGTGTGGATTGGATGGCCCGGTGTATTAGATAAACGAAACAAATCAGAGAATGATGAGATAAAAGAATTACTAAAGCAATATGATTACAGACCCGTATCACTTAATAGAAAACAGATTAAAGAATATTACGAAGGTTTTTGTAATGAGACAATATGGCCACTATTTCACTATTTTGTTCAATATGCAATTTATGAGAAAACATTTTGGGATACATACAGAAGCGTAAATCAAAAATTTTGTGACGCAATATTAAAAGAAGCAAAGCACGATTCAATTATATGGATTCATGACTACCACCTTCTACTTCTCCCCAATATGATAAGACAGAAGCTTCCTGATGCAAGAATAGGATTTTTTCTTCATATACCTTTTCCTTCGTCTGAGATCTTCAGGCTTATTCCATGGTGCAGGGAAATTATTGATGGTCTTCTAGGATCGGATGTAATAGGATTTCATACGTTTGATTATGTAAGACACTTTGCCGAAAGTGTAAGAAGAATAGTGGGGATAGAACATACTCTGGGACAATTTACTCTTGGAAGCAGGGCTGTACGTGTTGATACTTTCCCGATGGGTATCGACTATAATAAATTTTCTAAATCTCCAACAGAATCAGTTGTTAAAGAAAAGATATCTGAGTTAAAAAAGGAAATTGGTGGAGATTATAAAGTAATACTATCAATTGACAGACTTGATTATACAAAGGGCATACCTAACAGACTGCAGGCAATAGAGCATTTTCTAGATAATAATCCTGGGTATAAACAAAAAGTAATTTTTATAGTAGTAGCCGTTCCATCAAGAACTGAGGTGGAACATTATAAAAAATTAAAAGAAAATGTTGAATATCTTACCGGCAGGATTAATGGAAAGCATGGTTCCATAGGATGGACACCTATCTGGTATCTATATAGATCCTTTGAATTTGATGACCTTATAGCTCTTTATTCTATTGCGGATATTTTGTACATAACACCAATTAGGGATGGTATGAACCTTGTTGCAAAGGAATATGTCGCAACTAAAAATGACGGTAATGGAGTCTTGATTCTGGGAGAAATGGCAGGAACTGCTAAGGAATTGGGTGAAGCTATTATTATTAATCCAAATGATATTGAAAAGACTTCAAATGCCCTCAAAAAGGCTTTAGAAATGCATATTAATGATAAAACAGCAAGAATGAAATCCATGCAGAGAAGGCTTAAAAGATATGATATCAGAAAATGGACTAATGACTTTATGGATAGACTGAGTCAGATTAAAGATGTGCAAAAACAAATTAAATCCAAGGTTCTATCTGGAAGTAACAAGAATAATCTTATAAACCATTATAAAATGGCATCAAAGAGACTATTGCTGTTAGACTACGATGGCACGCTTATGCCGTTTAATGAGAACCCGGCAAATGTAAGACCGGATAAAGAAGTGAAACAAATTCTATCTAATCTCAAAAATAATAATAGAAATACAGTAGTAATTGTAAGTGGAAGGGACAGAGAAACACTCCAATCCTGGCTTGGTAATCTCAGTCATGGAATGGTAGCCGAGCACGGGGTATGGATAAAAAATGGAAGTTGGAGCACTATTGAAAAACTAGATAATAGCTGGAAAGATGAAATAAGATCTATTGTAGAGATGTTTGTGGACAGGACTCCTGGATCGCTTCTTGAAGAAAAAGAATTTTCTCTTGTATGGCACTATAGAAAAGTTGACCCTTCACTTGCAAACGTAAGGGTAGGTGAGCTTAAATACATTCTAATTCATGCCATAGCTAATCTGAATTTGGGTGTACTTGAGGGCAACAAGGTTGTTGAAATAAAAAATACCGGAATTAATAAGGGAAGGGCTGTGAGAAAGTGGCTGGATTCAAATAGCTGGGATTTTATTTTATCTGTTGGAGATGACTGGACAGACGAAGACGTATTTGAAGTACTACCCGAAGACGCTTATTCCATAAAAATAGGATTCGGAGCATCTAAGGCCTTGTACAAAATCCATTCTTATAAAGAAGTGAGAGATCTTCTTAAAAAAATAAGTGCGCTTTAGTTTATAATAAAACTAAATACTTATATCTATGTAGAAACTTTCTGAATTTAGAGTAATATATAAAATAATTTACTGAGTATTAGTTTTGGAAGAACAAAGTCTAAGAGTATATAGATTTTTATCACGTTTCCCTTTTCCCAATAGCTATTTAGGGAAAATCATACTTGTTGCGTTTTTTGGTATCCAGGTACCACTTATTACATTAATCGTTTATTCTGTCTATTCTAATCCTCAGGGGCCGGAATCTTCAATCAGAATACTTGCAGCTACAGTTATAGCCTCTGTAATGGGGACGGCTTTTACGCTCTATGTAATATATTATTTGCTAGCTCCAGTATCCCTGGCTTCACAAAAATTAAGGGAATATATTACGGATAAAAAAATGCCCAATCTTCCTACTTATTATAAAGACGGAGCAGGACAGCTGATGTCAGATGTACAGTATACGGTTTCTCATATTGATAAACTCATAAGATCACTTGAAAAAACATCCAGCACAGATTATCTCACCGGAACTTATAACAGATTCTCGGCGGAGACAAGATTAAAAGAGGATATAGCAAGATCATCCAGGGGTGAGCATAAAATGAGTCTTGTACTTATTGATCTTGACGATTTTAAAAAAATTAATGATAAGTATGGCCATGATATTGGTGATTTTTGTTTAAAGCATGTAGTAAATATTATCAAAAGTAATATTAGAGAGAGTGACTGGCTTGCAAGGTGGGGCGGAGATGAAATTATGCTTATGCTGTTTGATTCTGATGAAATTTATGCATCAAAGGTTCTTGAGAGAATAACATTAACATTAGAAGAAAACGCTATACCATCATCTGATGGTCCAATCAGACTAACTATAAGTGTTGGAGTATCACAGTATAAAAGTGATTATGATTTTGAGAAATATTATAGAAGAGTGGATACTGCGCTGCTTGAAGCTAAAAGAAGGGGTAAAGGTCAGATTGTTTATGCTTCAAAACTTCCTCACACTATAGATGATATGTAATTCAAATTGTAAGAATTACAAAAGACTGTTAGTTAGTCATCTTCTAAGAGCTGAATGACTTTTTGCTCTAGTCTTTGTTTGTATCCGGACAAATCAAATTCCTTTCTTGCAACACCTGATTTAATTGCAGCTTCTGCTACAGCATAAGACTCGAATAGAAGGACTCTTGGATCAAATGGTTTGGGAACTATGTATTTGGGGCCAAATTCAAAATGTGATTTACCATATGCCTTTGCAACGGATTCATCTGCACCCTTTTTTGCAAGATCAGCAAGAGCATGAGCAGCAGCTACTTTCATTTGTTCGTTAATAGTTTTTGCTCTAACGTCCATTGCTCCTCTAAAGATAAATGGAAAACCAAGTACATTATTAACCTGATTAGGATAATCAGATCTGCCTGTTGCGATTATAATGTCCTGTCTTGCATCCATTGCATCTTCATAGGTTATTTCGGGATCAGGGTTAGCCATTGCAAAGATTATAGGATTGTCTGCCATAGACTTTACCATTTCCTTACTAACTCTGCCTCCTACAGAAAGCCCAACGAATACATCTGCTCCTTTCATAGCATCTTCTAAGGTGCGCAAATTCGTCTCTACCATAAATCGTTCTTTTTGTTCGTTAATACCTTCTTCTCTGCCCTTATAAATTACACCCCGGCTATCGCACAATATCATATTTTCTCTTTTGGCACCCATTTGTATAAAAAACTCGCCACAAGCAATGGCAGAAGCTCCAGCTCCATTTATGGTAATTCTTACATCAGCTATATCTTTATTGCCTATCTCACATGCATTTATCAGACCTGCTCCTGATATTATAGCAGTACCATGCTGATCATCGTGGAAGACAGGAATGTTCATTATTTTTTTAAGTTCTTCTTCTATATAAAAACACTCTGGAGCCTTTATATCTTCTAGATTAATTCCTCCAAAAGTGGGCTCAAGTAGTTTTACTGTCTTTATTATTTCGTCGGGATCTTCTGTATTTAGTTCTAAATCAAATGCGTCTATATCAGCAAATTTTTTAAATAAAACGCTTTTACCCTCCATAACGGGTTTGCCGGCAAGAGCACCTATATTACCAAGACCAAGAACCGCTGTACCGTTACTAATAACCGCTACAAGGTTTCCTCTATTTGTATAGTCATAGACAAGGTCGGGAGTTTGTTCTATTTCTCTGCATGGTTCGGCAACACCGGGAGAATATGCTAGAGATAAGTCCCACTGGGTATCGCATGGCTTGGTCGTATTTATGCCGGTTTTGCCTTTTGGATCGGAACTATGATACTGTAGCGCTGCTTGCTTAATTTTATCCATTTACTAATATATCCCAGACTTTATATATCTACTAATACTGTATTAAAATAAAAGTTATATAGTTACATGATTAATGCATTAGTTTCAATTATTTTTATAAAAAAATTTAACCATAGAAATATTTATGGTTAATTAGAATAACATATAATAGAATTAAAACATTAGGGAGAGTTAAGACTATAAGTTGAAGTAATTAATTAGATATTCATTTTATTTCATTCTATTAAAAAGATTTCCAAAAATCGAGTCCAAGAGAATCTAATATCTTTTGCCCATAAATATTTAGATAAAAAAGAGTATTTGTGACCATTAAGATTCCAATAATCATCAATGCTCCACCGGTAACATATTTGTATATTCCATAGTTTCTTTTAATCCAAGAAAATGCAGATAATGCCTTTGTAAGAGCTAGGCCGGTAATGATAAAAGGAAGTCCTAAACCCAACGAATATATAAATAATAATATGGCTCCTTCCGATGCTCCCTCTGCAGTGCTTGCATAAAGCAAAATTGAAGCAAGAATAGGACCTACGCATGGTGTCCAGCCAAAACCAAAGGCAATTCCAAGAAGGAATGGTCCTAAATAGCTTAAATTACTCTCTTTTATTTCTAAACGCTTTTCACCATAAAGCTGTGGTATTTTAAATATTTCCAGTACAAAAAGAGAGAATATAATTATTACTACACCTGAAATTTTAAGTAGCAGGAATTTGTTTTGTTGAAGAAAACTGCCTAAGAAAGTTGCTGAAGCGCCAAGAGTAACAAAAAGAAAGGAAAATCCAAGAACAAAAAAAATGCTTGGTAATAATATTTTTTTTAGTATATTAGAAGAATTCTTGTCTGTAAGCTCGTCAAACGATAATTTAGTTACAAGTGATATGTATCCTGGAATTAAGGGTAAAACACAGGGAGAGATAAATGATACTACTCCTGCCAAAAAAGCAAATACCCAGCTTACCTGTACTTCGGCACCGCTCAATTAAGTATTTCCTCTAAATATTTGTTAAATAATTTTTCTCCGCTCTCACCTAAGAACGGACCGTAATTTTGTTTAACTATTTTTCCGTTTTTATTAATAAAAAATGTCGCGGGAAGAGCAATTACACCAAATTTGGTAGATGTTTTACCCTTGCTGTCGTTTAAGTTTATATAATTTATATTAAATGAATCTAAAAATTCTTTAGCACTTGCCGTATCATCTATCACGTCTATTCCTATGAAAACAAGCCCTTTGTCCTTATACTTTTCCCAGGATTTTTGTAAAAATGGCATTTCTTCTCTGCATGGTGCACACCATGAAGCCCAGAAATTTACTATCACAGGTTTATCTTTAAAATCACTTAACTCAACAGTTCCTGACCCATCTAATTTTTCTAATTTAAAATTATAGGCTGTTTTTAATTCACTTTTATCCTGAGATTCTTTATTCTGAGGATTCTCTTCAGATGTGATTGACTTATGTTCACAAGCAAATATAAAAAAAGCACATAGGATTATAGTAATTTGGAAGTATCTATTCATATTTTTATAAAGTTAACCTGTATTTTTGAATTTAAAATCAGTAATTATGATAAGTATAAATTATTAGATAGCAAGAAAAAGGAAAAGGAAGCATGATTTTTCATGCTTCCTTTTTATAAAGTGTTTTAGCTTCCTTTTGAAACTTCTTTAGGTACTATGGCCTTCATTCCATCTTTCTCAAATACCATACCCTTAACTGTAACAACATCTTCTGCATGATCCATAAGGAGTTCATTTGGATCAGCCATTGGTGAAGCTTCTAGTACCTGATAGAGTACACCATTGGTTTCATCCAATATACCAAATGCCTGGCCTGCTTTAGCACATTTTTGTGCACATTCTTTATGTGCTTCTCCTTTTAGATTCATTTGAACATAACAAGCAGGATCCACTACCCTACCTGTGATAGTTGCTTCAGAACCACCCATTTTTTTGCCTTCACCGGCAAATGCAGATGATAGTGACATAAAAATGACTAAAGCAAATATACTAAAAAATTGCCAATATCTCATTAAAATCACCTCCTCTTAAAATATGTTTATTATGATAGTAATATATTATTAACTATCACTTTAAAATAGGATGCATATAATACAGGAAGGTTTCAGGATTGTGTCTAAAACATGTATTTATGGCTGTTTAAATCAGTAATTGTATCAATATCCGCTCTGAAATTGAGTAATTTATAGTTGAAATTGAGTTTATTTGCAATGTCTAGGGTTTTTTTAAGTACCTTTTCACTACTCCATTCAATATTATAAAATAATTCTTTGTTTATTTTACTAAGTCCTATTAAATAATATCCGCCATCTGTAGCCGGGCCTAATACCAGATCATGATTATTTAGCAAATCAAAAGTATCTGAGATGGTGTTGTAATTAAATTCTGGACAGTCTGTTCCAATGATAATTGTTCTCTTATAACAGGCTGCAAAAGATTCACTGAAGGCATTTAACATTCTAGCACCTAAATCTCTTCCAGTTTGTGGATAATAATTTGCATCTTTTAAATTTACAAACTTTCTTACTTCTTTGTCTTTATCTTTTGGTGTGTAATAAATCGAAATATCAAAATTAGTACTGTGAACCTTATTTAACGTATTTGTTACGAGCAGTTTATATATATCAAGGGCTTTTTTATCTCCAATATCTTTTGCAAGCCTGGTCTTAACCTTACCAATTTGTGGATATTTTAAAAAAATAATCAGATGATTATTATGTCTTTTCATCTGCTGATTACTAACAGCATCCGGTAACTGAATCACTACAGCATGCAAAGTCCTCAGAGACCGTATCAGTAGGATCTGTAATAGTAAAATATGAACTGTACGGGTGATTTGATAATTTGCGTGCAGTGTCAGTGCATACCTCTACAGCTTCACCCCTTGGGAATATATGACCTTCTTCGTCCAATGTTGCCTTGAATGGACCATGATATATGGCTTTTTGGCCTATATAGACACATCCTGCTTTCTTGCTGAATTTATAACCTCTTACTGATACAGAATAGAACTTATAACTCTCTATGGTTTTCCAATAAGACTTTGCAAGCACCTGAATACCATAAAAACCCGATTGTTCCAGGTAGCTTATAAACTGCTCTTCAGTTAATGCGCCTGCAATACACTCACCCCAAAGCTGCTGATTGTTAATTATATGAGGAGGTACTTCTTTTTCTGATACGATATCACTTATAACTATACGTCCATGATCGTTTAGTATTCTCCACATTTCTGAAAAAACTGTTTTTTTATTAGGTGAGAGATTAATAACACAGTTAGATGTTATTAAATCTACTGATTCATTCTTAAGCGGTATTTCTTCTAAAAACCCTTTTTTAAATTCAACGTTACTGTATCCAAGATTTTTTGATACGGCTGACTTACATTCTTTTGCTACTTTTAGCATATTGTCTGTCATATCAATTCCAAATACTTTTCCCTTGCGGCCAACTTTCTTTGAAGCTATAAAACAGTCAATACCGGCTCCCGAACCAAGGTCTGTAACAATCTCTCCTTCCTGAATCTCAGCAATATTCATGGGGCTTCCACAACCATAGAACCTGTCTATAACATCCTGTGGTATATGGCTCGTATCATCTAGGGGATAAGAGGTTGGACAGCATAGATCAGCCTGTGGTTGCTCAGCGGCTTTTCCATAAAATTCTCTTACAGATTCCCTTGATTTATCTATATCATAGGTAAGTACACAGTTTGAATGTGATACTTCGATTATAAAATCTGTATAATTTTGTATTCCATTTGCATTGCCATTTGATAAACTGCCGTTTCCATTTGTAGATCCGTTGCCATTAATGTTGCAATCGAGTACTTCTTCTCCCATTGATTTGTAAATTATGGGTGAATCAAACCCAGAGGCCCTGTTAAATTTCACGGCACTTTCTTGTGCAAGTTCAAATAGAGAAGTATTTATGATATATTCATGCAGCTCAGAGTATGGATCGAGCCCCTCAGGATCACCCTTACCAAAAGTGGAAGCTGTATAAAAGTATGTATGCTCTATATCTCCACCACCACATAGATATTTTATATAGCAATTATTGCATTTTGTCTTTTTTTGTACCGTAGAAGATCTAAACTTATTAAAAACCGGGCTCTCCTTCCAAATGGATTCAAGAGTATTATCTAAAATACTGCCGCCGCTAAGACCCGGGTAATTTGCAAATGCTGCCGAGGGATAAACCTTTCCGTCCGAATATACACAAAGACTTTCCCAACATGCATTGCTTAGGTCATGTTTTGTAAACTTTTTGGATTTAAGTTTAGTCTTTATGCTTTCAAAGTTATCTATTTTTATTCCAAGTTCATCGGCAACTGACTTTGTTTCTCTAAGTACCTCAATCAGTTTATATGTAGGTACTATCATACTATCATTTTGAGAGATTCTTCCTCTTTGATGTACCCACAGAAGATGATGATTATTTACTCCTAAACCATTAATAAGCCTTGTGATATTAGTTATATCATGCAGGTTATCAGAATTAACAACAGTTGTTACGGTTGGATCAAGACCGTTTTTTACAGCTGATTTAATTCCTTCAATTATTTTCTTGAAAGTACCTTTACCTCTGATTGAATCGTTTGCTTTTGCATTTGATCCATCGAGGCTTATCTGTGGTTTAACCCTTCCTCGGCTTACTTTTTGGAAATGTTCTAAGTTATCTTTATAATTAAAGAACATTCCATTTGTAAGTATAATTAGCTCTGTATAAGGATCGGTTGTGATGTGATCAATAAGTTTGAATATGTCTTTTCTAATAAATGGCTCGCCGCCTGTAAAATAAAATCTGTATACGCCTAGTTCTCTTGCCTGATCAATGAGGTCTTTAATAACCGATGTATCAAGTCCCCTGTCTCCTGATGGGCCGGATTCGACAAGGCAGTGGGTACACTTTAAATTGCAGGAATTATTTGTATGTATCCATAGTTCACTAAGACTTGTAAGCTGCAAATAATCTGATCTTCCTTTGTACGGCGCTCTGGAGTAGGGGGTTAGTGATACAAATTTTTCCCTAACGCTATCTTTAATAAAGGCATCAACATCTACCCATGCTTTTGCAAATGGGATGTTTTGTTCTGAAGAATAAAGTCTTACCACTTCATCAAAAGTTTTTTTGCCGTCAACGAAACTTAATATTTTTGCCCCTTTATGATCAGTGCTTATCCAGTTGGGTCCTTCAGGGTCAATAAAAATCTGGATTCCGTTGTTAGAATTTAATTTCGAATAGGGTGGGGTATGAAGAATTTCATTTGATAGGCTGTCCATTAAATGGTCTCCTGTGATTGTGAAGATATATTGATATAATAATAATTATATCAATAT
>JABAHR010031779.1_pt1 | contig 11273 bp, 16 predicted proteins | sample 7062101 | NCBI WGS metagenome assembly JABAHR01 (sample SAMN14534553, study PRJNA622989) | marine sediment metagenome | biome: marine biome [ENVO:00000428]; feature: marine pelagic biome [ENVO:01000023]; material: deep marine sediment [ENVO:00002113] | place: India: Gulf of Kutch | collected...
CCTCCTGCTGTGCCCGCCGCGCCGCACGCGCCGGGTCGCTCGCGTCACGTCATATGGTCGAGAGGAACTCCACGATCAGGTCGATCTCCTCGTCGTTCAGAAGCTTGTGAGTGCCGAAGGGCGGCATCACGCTCTGCGGATTCATTTCCAGCGGGTTAGCGATCTGCGCCCGCAGCTTCGCCTTGTCGGGATAGCGCTGCTTCATCGCCACCAGCGGGGGCGCGATGTTGCCACCCGGCGGCAGGGTCGCCGGCCACCCAGTCACCACCATGGCGTGGCAGGCCAGGCAGTTGCCCTTGCGCCGGATGATCGCCAGACACCAGCCTTTGGTCGCATCATCGGGATTCTCGAGTTTGCCGCACTGGCGCTCGTCCGGGAGAGTCTGCGCCGATGCCGCCGGCACCTGTCCCACACCGGTAAGCAACAAAGCGGATGCGCCGATCGCGGCCAGGGTCGTACCGAAACGTGTCATGGCTCCTCCTGCGAATGCCCGTATATGTTTCTCCTATGGATATCACAAAACCGCCGCGCGCGGCAATTTAAATTCCCGCGGTCGACACCCATAAACGGAGTTGATGCCCCCCCAAGAAGGCCGCCGGGGAAGGCTCGGCGCCAGCAACCGCGTCAGCCTACGCGGCGTCACTCGTTCTGCAGCCGTCGCAGCTCCTCCTGGATTTCCTGGATACGCGCATCGACGCTTGCCATGGCATAGAAGCTGTCGCCTGTGTGGCGGCGCGCTGTGTAGAGCTGATCGAGCGCCCGCTCGAGGTCGCCGTTCAAGTAATAGTGCTCCGCAAGGGCCTGGTAGGACTCGAACAGCGCGCCGCTCTCGCCGGCCGCCCGCGCGAACATCGCGTAGAGCCGTGGATTGCCGGGATTGGCTCGAATGCGCTCGCGCAGCAGTGGCTTGGCGTCGGCGGCACGACCGGATTTCACCAGCGCGTCGGCGTAGTACTGCGCCAGGGCGTTATGATCGGGGTGCGCTCGCAGCGTGGCGTCGAAGATCTTCAGCGCCGCGTCGAAGTTGCCGGCGGCGATCTCCGCCTGGGCCTGCGCGATACGATAGGGAACGTAGTCGGGCGACGCGGCTACCAGGCGGGCGATCTCCTCGCGTGCACGCTCGAAGTGCGCTCCGCGCAGCAGCGCCAGCGCGTAGCCGTAGCGCGCCGCCCCTGCATCCGGGGCGTTGCCACCGCGCAGCTGCTCCTCGAAATAGCGCACGATGTCGTCGGGGCGTGCGCCGAGAGTGGCGTAAATCTTGTTACGCATATGCTGGAAGTCGGTGCCCGCAGCGCGCTCACCGCGGGCATAGCGGGCGGCGCGCGACTCTGCCTCGGCAACGCGATCCGGCGTCAGCGGGTGCGTGCGCAGGAACTCGGGTACGCCGCTGCTGTCCTGGATGCGCGACCACTGCTCCATGCGCTTGAAGAAGGTGACCATGCCTTCGGGGTCGTAACCGGCGGCGTTCAGCGTGCGGATGCCGATGGCGTCGGCCTCGCGCTCGAAGTCGCGCGAGTAGCGCAGCTGCGACTCGATCAGCGCCGCGTTGGTGGCGGCGATCGCCGCCTGGCCGACCTGGCCTCCCAGCAGGATCGCGGCCACCATCGCCGCCGTCGCCGGCAGCGACTGCCGCTTGCTTTGCTCGATCATGCGCGGCAGATGTCGCTGCGTGACGTGCGCTACCTCGTGGGCGAGCACGCCGGCGAGCTCACTCTCGCTGCTCGCCGCCAGGACGAGACCGGAATGAACCGCAATGTGACCGCCCGGGGCGGCGAAAGCATTGAGATTGGGGTCCTCGACGAGATAGAAGCGGTAATCGCGCTCTGGCGCGTCGCTCTGCGCCACCAGCCGCTTCCCCAGAGCGTCGAGGTAAGCCGTCAGCTCGGGGTCGTCTATGAACCGCAGCTGCAGGCGGGCCGCACGCATGAATTGCTGTCCCAGCCGCTTTTCCTCAAGCGTCGAGAGCACCCCAGCCGAGGTATCACCGAGGTCGGGCAGGGCGCTCGTCGACTGGGCCCGGGAGGGGGTGCCGGCGATCAGCGCCCCCAGCAGCAGCGCGCCGGCCAGCCACGCGGCGCAGCGCCGGTGCCCGGATCCGGTGGCGGTGCGCACGCTCGCACGCAGCGCGGTGGGTTGGGTCGCGGTCAATGACTTGCTCGCGGTTGCTTGGGCGGAAGGCTAATGGTAGTTTAGAATTTCATGATATGCTGAGTCGATGGCCTCAGCGGCGGCGTGCGTAAGCGCACTTGGGCGGCCGCGCGCCCCACGATGGCTGGCGCGTGGACCCCGGGATCTGCCGCGCCCCGCACAGATTTACATCATATGAGCCCGAGCGCGCCGCTTTCCAAGAGGAACGGGCGGTGTATCGGCACGGTTCACTGCGCAGGAGAACGAAATGACTGAGTACGATGAAGAGCTGGACGCGCGCGGTCTCAACTGCCCGCTTCCCATTCTCAAGGCCAGGAAGGCGCTCAAGGACATGGCGGGAGGCCAGGTCCTGCGAATCATGGCGACGGATCCGGGCTCGGTGAAGGATTTCGCGGCCTTTGCCAACCAGACGGGTAACGAGCTGCTGAACTCCACGGAGGAGTCCGGCGAGTTCCATTTCCTGTTGAAGAAGAAAGCATCCTGACCCCGCGGCCATGCGAGAGTCGGGCCGCGGCGGCGAACGCACGTTGACGGAGGACGATCGATGAGCGACGAGAAGAGACTGGCCATCATTGCCACGAAGGGCACGCTCGACTGGGCTTACCCGCCGTTCATTCTGGCATCCACCGCCGCGGCGCTGGGCTACGAGGTCGGGGTATTCTTTACCTTCTACGGGCTTCAGCTTCTGAAGAAGAAGCTAAGCCTGAAGGTGACGCCTCTGGGGAATCCTGGTATGCCGATGCCGCTCGGTATGGATAAGTGGTTCCCCGTTCTCGGCACCGCCGTGCCGGGGATGGAGGGCATGATGACCAAGATGATGAAGAGCAAGATCAAGTCCAAGGGCGTGGCGAGCATCGAGGACTTGCGCAATCTCTGTCTCGAGGCAGACGTAAAGTTGATCGGCTGCCAGATGACGATCGACCTGTTCGATCTCAGGCGCGAAGACCTGATCGACGAGATAGAGCTGGGTGGCGCCGCGACGTTTCTCGACTTCGCCGGTGGAGCAGACATCAGCCTTTTCGTTTAGCGTCGCTGCGTCGCGGCGCTCACCGCCCTGCGGTACCGTTATATGCCCTACTTCGTCTACCGGGTAGCGCCGGTCGGCGCGCTCACCCTCATCGGCGAGTTCGGCGTTTATAAGGACGCCAAAGTCTGCGCCACCGCTCAGCGGGCCGATCAGGAGGCCGCCGATCGAGACCGCGTGCGAATCGTGTTCGCCGCCGACACCGTCGAAGCGGAGCAGCTTCTCACCACGCCGCGGGAGCGACAGCCCTCCGAGGACGACTAGGCCCGCCGCCGAACCTGCGGTGCGTGCGCTGGCGCGGCGCGCTCAGCCGTCACTGGCATAGCAGATCCACGTGGTGGCGATGTACTTGGTGTCCGTTGCCGGTGTCACCCCGCGGTGGGGATGTGTCCAGAAAGGCGGAAACAGCACGAGCTTTCCCCGCTCGGGACGGATTTTCACTTTCTGGAAGTGAAACTCCGTCTCGCCGCCGGCACCGCTCACATCGTTCAGGTACCAGATGGCCACGAGCTGCCGCGTGCTGAACGCTCCCGGTCCCGCGTCGACATGCCAGTGGTAGAACTCGCCCGGGCGCGTGCGCTGCATGTTGTAGCCCACGTCCTTGAAGGGGTTGTGGGCGAAGAACGGATGAAGCTTCGCGAGCCCGCTGATTGCTGACTGGAGGGACTCGTGCAGGAGGGCGTCGATGTCCTCCCACTGCGCACGGCCGCTGATGCGCAGATCCGTGGACCGCTTGATCGACGCCTCTTCGTCGGCGTGCTGGCCGAGGCGCCCCGGGTAATGCTGATCCGTGCGCTGCTCGAACCGCTGCACCATCTCTTCGCAGGTCCCGCCATTGAGGGCGTGACGGATCTCGTAGACGAAGGTGCCGGGCTCCGCCTCGGTCATCTGCGGCGTCGAAGGGCGGGTCGGTGAGGCGGTCATGGTGAAAAGCGACGACGGTGCGGGTCAAGGTTTGTCAAGCGGGCGGCGGCACGACCCGACCCGGCGCACGGACGCGGCTCCCGGGCCCAGGCGGTCCGCCGCGGCGTCGGTTCAGGGGGCTGCGTCGGCGGAGTCGCTCAACACTTCGCCCGAGGTTAACACGAAGCGCGTGTTGAACATCTCCCCGTTGCAGTCGATGTCCACCGAACGCACGCCCGGGCAGCGGCTGACGATGTAGCCCGCCATCATCATGAGTAGGCTCTGGTTGTCGGTGTGCACGGCCGTCAGAAGCCTGTCGGCGGCGATCTGGCAGCGCTGCACCGCGCTCGGGCAGTCGACATAGCGCCGGCTCATCTGCCATCCTTTGCTCATGTCGTCGTCCATCTTGGCGAAGAACTCTTCCGCTCCCGCGACCAGGTCGGGGGGCACCTCCAGTGTGAGAGACTGGCCTTCGATGACGACGTCCAGATTCACGATTGAGCGCGGCGCTGATTCACGGGTTTATGTTAGTGGATGGGCGGACGGCGGAACAACCGCCTCGCGAGCGCCGAGCGTGCGTGCCCCGAAACGGGCGGTTGCGTGCCGCCGCCACCGAGCGGCGGGAGGTGTCGGGTGACGCAGGCGCTGGTGCTCGTGGAGCACGACCCCTCGCCGCTCAAGCTCGAGGTCCTGGGCGTGGAGGCTTGGCCCGTGAGCGAGTGCGCCGTAGGCACGCGTGCGCACGAGTACACGCACACGCAGAGCTGTTATCTGCTCGCGGGACAGGCCGTCATCACTGCGCAGCAGGGGGAGCCGGTGTGTGTCGGCGAGGGTGACCTGGTGACGTTTCTCGCGGGTGCCTCCTGCGCCTGGGAAATCCTGACGCCGGTGCGCAAGCACTGCAGCCCGGGATGACACCGCTCTCCCTTTTGGGTGATTGTGCGCCGCCGCGGGTTTGATCTATAGACACGTTCGCACTTCATTCGGCACTTGCGGGGAAGCCCCAGATGGACAAGTTCTACTACGAAACCGTCGACAAGCTCGAAACGATGGGGATCGCCCGGGAATACATCCAGGGCTGGGTCGGCGGTTACCTCAACAATCCCAAGCGCGAGGAGCAGCGGCTGACGGACGCCTATGCGGCGGGTTTCGGAGACGGCGCCGCCCGCGAGACCACTCATGCCGAGGACTGGAAGGGCTGAGAGCCCGCCGGCGGCGCGCTCAATCGGGGTCCACCGCTGCCCTGGACTCGCCCGCGGCGGTGTCGAGTAGGTTGGACATGGCCTGGCGCAGGTGTTGCAGCGCTTGCGGGGCGTCGATTTCCATCACCTGGTCGATCGCCCAGCGGTTGACCTGACTCGCGCCCATCACCGACTGTACGTGCGCGCCAAGAGCGCGCAGCATCCCGTAGCCGGGACCGTCGCCGGAGAAGGAGGTTTCGGCATACTCGGCCGCCCTCTCGTTGACAAGATCGATGAATGCATCCCCATACTCACCGGGGCCGAGCACGTGCTCCTGATTGCGCTGCACCTGCCGAGCGGATTCGGTGGCAAGGCGCGTCATGAAGTGCTTGCGTGCGTCCTCGCCGGCCAATCGGCTGTAGGCCATGCGGTCCGCCACATGCACGAGAAATGCCATGTACTCTGCGATGACCGCGATGCGCTGTCGGTCGTCTTCGTAGTCGAAGCGTTCGGCGTGAAGGTTTTTGGCCGCCGCCAGGGCGATCTGCCAGACAACGTAAGCGAGCGCGACGGCGTTGTCGGCGAGCGTTCGCGGACGTTCCTTCTTGCGCCACTTGCTGCGAATGCGCAATGTCATAGAGCGACCTCTGTGCTTCGCGGTGCCGCTCCCGCTTTGACCGATGCTGCGGCAGGCCCATGTTGATCCGAATCGAGCATGTTCTCGGAGCTCGTCAGCTCAAGACCCTTCGGGCGATGCTTGCCCGGGCGTCGTTCCTCGACGGCGTCGCCTCGGCGGGACGGCTGGCGGCAGCTGTGAAAGTCAACGAGGAGCTCGCCCGCGACGAGCCTTTGCTGAGCGAGCTCAACGAATTGGTCATGGGCAACCTCGTCAGGCATCCGACATACCAGTCCGCGGCACTGCCGCTCAGGGCCGCGACGCCGCTGTATGTCCGCTACCTGCCGGACATGACCTACGGCGCGCACGTCGACGACCCCGTGATGGGCGCAGGCGCAAAGTACCGTGCTGACATTGCCGTCACCGTTTTCTTGAGCGACCCCGACGAGTACGACGGCGGCGAGCTCACCATCGAGACCGATTTCGGCGAGCAGTCGGTGAAAGAAGCTGCCGGCACGGTCGTCATGTACCCGGCATCGAGCCGGCATCGCGTCAGCGCCGTGACGAAGGGCATGCGGCTGGTGGCGGTGACTTGGGTCCAGAGCCTCGTGCGCGATGCCGGTCGCCGGGAGCTCCTCTACGAGCTCCACCGGGCGAGGGCCGAGCTGCTGAAAAGGGCGCCGCAAGCTCCGGAAACGGCCCGCGTGGACCTCGTCTACAGCAATCTCGTGCGCATGTGGGCCGAGGTCTAGGGGCCGGCGCGACGCGAGACGCCGGCTGGCGCCCGTGGCCCGCGATCGCCGCAGCCATCGCTCCCGCCTATTGCTTCGAGCCCTTCTCCTCGTGGGCCAGCTCGACGACGCGGTTGGCCAGACGCGTGTACTCCTCCTTGTAGTTCTCGAGCGGGTGTCCGGCCGGCGGGGAGAAGTACTCGAGCTGGTCGACCCCGAACTCGTGCTCGTACTCTACGAACTGCTTCTGCATTTGCTGCATCTTCGCGATCAGCTCCTCTTTCTCGCCCATTGCCTTTGCTCCGTTGCGTCTGCGGCGCCCCCGACGCTGGGCCGGTCGGCGCGGTGAAAAATCGACCGTCTGCGACAGGCCGCCGCACGCGGCGGCGGTTGCAGACGGTCGCCTCAGTCGTTGTCGCGCTGCGCCTGCAGCGTCCCGATGCCCTTGTGGGGGACAAACAGCCCGCAGCCAAGCTTACGCCCGGGACCGACCCCCACCTCCTGCACACGTACCGACTCCTGCGGCTCCAGGTCTGCCACGAGGACGCTGCGCGTGAGCAGCGTCTCGCTCTCGGTGGCAATCGCGTGCGCGCGCCCGCACACCAACTTGCGTACGGTGATGCCGAGCTGCGCGAGCTCGTGGGCGACGTCGTTGGCGAACTGCGTTTCGTCTTCGCCGCCCCGGGCGACGACGTGGCGCGCGTATATCGTGTCGTGAGTGCTCAAAGTGCGCACCTTCGATGCCCCCACTTGCATCGGGTGGCCGGCGATCGTCAGGGTCCGCCCGCTCAGGGCGCCGGCTTCGGCGACCCGCCGCTCGGGGAGGCGCAGCACGAAGCGCGTGCGTCTCGACAGGTACAGCAACGCACCTTCGGCAGGCTCGGGTCGATACCAGCCGTTACCCGACTCCGCGCCGTGCATTGAGTGGATGCCGACACCCTGCTCCTCATCGAGCCAGGGCAGCGCGGCACGCACGGCGCCGAGCAGCGCCTGCGCGTGATCGAGGGGCAGCTGCGGGCACGCGATCCGAAACGAGACATCGACCACGTCCCGGGGCACGGTGTAGCTCTCGGCGGGTGGGTCGTCTGACCAGAACATCGCTCAGTGCGGCACGGGCCGCGAGTCGAGCACCGCCGTGAAGACGGCTTCGACGCGATCCTCCCAGTTTTCGGGAGTGTCGGCGAAAGGCGGCTTTACATCGATGCGCAAAAATCGTTCGCCGTCGCGGGCCTTGGCCGCGACGATGCCCAGCAACTCGTCGAAGGAACCGACCTCGTGGTGCTGTATGAGCAACTCACTCAGCCAGATCACTGCGGCACCCTGCGCTTACCCGCGTCTGCCCGGGTGAGGACGGCGTGATCGAGATAGCGCGCGCGATACACGAGGCGACCGCCGCCACCTTGTGGGTCGTCGCGGAACGCGCTGCGCGTGTGCAGCACGTTGTTGCAGATCAGGCCCTGGCCGGCCTCTAGCCGGTGGCGCATGATGTAGGGCGCTGCCGACGCCAGCAGGCGCTCCAGCGCTGAGGTGGCCGCCCGCAGCGCGGGCGTCGGCTTCCACACGACGTGGCGCTTGCGCGCCGTGTAGCGCATGCGCAGACGGCCGCCGGCGGTGTCGACGACGAACACGGGGCCGGTGCGGGCGGGTCGCAGCACGCGGCCTTCCTGTACGTTGGCGGGAATCGTCATCGCGTCCCGTGCCATCAACGCGCGCACGAACTCGACATCGGCATCGCGCAGATGCACGTAGGCGATTTCGTGATCCAGCACGGCGGTATCGCCCCCGGAGGTCGCGGGGCGGGCACAGTGCAGCACGAAGGCCCGCACGGAGCGCGAGGCGCGATTGTAGTAGCCGTCGGTGTGCCAGTTCAGGCGCGCGCTCGTGTACGGCACGTACCTGCCGAGCGCCGCGTCTCGCGTCGCGCACAGCGACGTCACGCCGTCGTCGCCGGCCCCCGGGTTGACGTCGAGCCGCCGCAAGCCGAGCTGTGCCGCCAGCTGCAGCACCGCCTCTTGCGGCCGTGCCGGACTGCGCCGGCATGCGTAGAAGGTCATGTTGGCGTCGCGCAGACGCGTCCACAGGGCGAGGCGCTCGGCGTCGCTCAGCGCCATCGGGTCCTCGATCTCCACCACCAGATCGCCGAGCAGCCGCCGGCAGCGCTCGAGCTTCTCGTCGCGCCAGCGCGCGTACGCGGCGGGTGCGTCGAGGTCGAACGGCCCCCCCGACCGGACGGCGACGGCGGCATCGGGGTTCTGAGCGCTTGGGGAAAGCATGGTCATGGACGGGTTTCCGAGGCTGTCATTCTAATCCACGCGCCGATTGATGTAAGCTGCACCAAGGCGGGAGAAGACCGCGGCGCAGCGGCGCTATCCCGATCGGGATAGGGGCGGCGGCGAGTGCCATCCCCGATGGGTAGGGTTTGCCGGCGCGCCGTGGGAATACAATTGCCGGGGGGGTTCAGAGCCGGCTGGACCCCGTGCCTTGGCGTCGCGCGCAGACCGGCGTCGCCACATGCCGTACGGTCAGGAGAGCAGAGACATGACGCAGAAGAAGCACCATCCCACTCCGATGCTGGACGAGCTCGAGAACGGCCCCTGGCCTAGCTTCATCTCGGGGATCAAGCGGCTTCGCGATCAGCATCCGGACGGCCGCATCAACGGGGTGGCCAACGATCTGCTGGGACAGCTCGAGCACTCCTACGAAACCCGCAAGGGCTACTGGAAGGGGGGCACCGTCAGCGTCTACGGCTACGGCGGTGGCATTATTCCGCGCTTCTCCGAGGTGGGTAAGCAGTTCCCCGAGTCGCGAGAGTTCCATACGCTGCGGGTGCAGCCGCCGGCGGGTAACTTCTACACCACCGACATATTGCGGCAGCTCGGCGATAGCTGGGAGAAATGGGGTTCGGGGCTCGTCACCTTCCACGGACAGACGGGCAACATCATGTTCATCGGCGCCACCACGGAGAACACGCAGCATTTTTTCAACGAGATCAACGATTACGGCTTCGATCTCGGCGGCGCGGGTCCCTGCGTGCGCACGAGTCAGTCGTGCGTCGGTGCAGCGCGCTGTGAGCAATCCTGCTGCAACGAGCACAAGCTGCACCGCACGCTGGTCAACAATTTCACCGACGACATCCACAGGCCGGCACTGCCCTACAAGTTCAAGTTCAAGGTCTCGGGTTGTCCCAACGACTGCATGAACGCCATCGAGCGCGCGGACTTTGCCGTGATCGGCACCTGGCGCGACGAAATCAAGGTCGACCAGGCGGAAGTCAAGGCTTTCGTCGAGCGCAAGGGCCGCCAGTATGTGATCGACAACGTGATCACCCGTTGCCCCACCAACTGCATGTCCCTGGCCGATGACGACACGCTGCAGATCGAGGACCGCAACTGCGTGAAGTGCATGCACTGCCTGAACGTGATGAACCGGGCGCTTTCGCCGGGCGACGACAAAGGCATCTCGGTGTTGATCGGCGGCAAGCGCACACTCAAGATCGGCGATCTGATGGGTACGGTGGTGGTGCCGTTCATGCGGCTCGAGAGCGAGGAAGATTACGAGCGTTTGACGGAGCTCGCCGAGGAGACAATAGACTTCTGGGCCGAGAACGGCCTCGAGCACGAACGCATCGGCGAGATGATCGAGCGCATAGGCCTGGTGAATTTTCTCGAGGGTGTGGGGGTCGAGGTCGATCCGAACATGGTGACGCATCCGCGCGAGAGCTCCTACGTGCGCATGGACGGCTGGGACGAAGAGGCGAAGAAGTGGTTCGAGCGCAAGCGCGGATCGCAGCAGGCGGCCTGATAGCCCCGATTCAGCGGCATAGAAACTGACGAGCGGAAACAAGGCGATGGCACAGGCACAGGCGCAGAAGCGAAAGCCCCGCATGCCCATTGAATCGGGCTGTCCGGACGGGTTTCAGTACATGCACCCCACGATGGTGAAGAACTTCGGGCGGTGGAGCTACCACGAGCATCCGCGGGCGGGGGTGTTGCGCCACGTCGCTCACAGCGGCGACGAGATATGGACGGTCAAGGCGGGCACGCAGCGGATACTGGACGTTTTCACGCTGCGCAAGTTGTGCGACATCGGCGACGAGTATGCCGACGGCCACGTCCGCTTCACTATCCGCAGCAACATCGAGTACATGGTCAGCGATGCCGGTAAGGTGGAGCCGCTGATCGGAGCGCTCGAATCAGCCGGATTCGTGGTGGGCGGCACGGCGAACTCCGTGACTTCGATCTCCCACACCCAGGGATGGCTGCACTGCGACATACCGGGCACCGACGCCTCCGGCGTGGTCAAGGCGATGATGGACGAGCTCATCGACGAGTTCAAAAGCTGCAACATGCCCAACCGCGTCCATATCACCACCTCGTGCTGCCAGATCAACTGCGGCGGGCAGGGCGACATCGCGATCAACGTCCAGCACACCAAGCCGCCGCGCATCAATCACGACCTGGTTGCGAACGTCTGCGAGAGGCCGTCCGTGGTGGCGCGTTGTCCTGTGGCCGCGATTCGGCCTGCCCAGGTCAATGGCAAGCCGAGCCTCGAGGTGGACGAGAAGAAATGCATATGCTGCGGTGCGTGCTACCCGCCGTGTCCGCCGATGCAGATCAACGATCCCGAGCACTCCAAGCTCGCCATCTGGGTCGGTGGCAACCACTCCAACG
>JABAHR010012789.1_pt3 | contig 11272 bp, 12 predicted proteins | sample 7062101 | NCBI WGS metagenome assembly JABAHR01 (sample SAMN14534553, study PRJNA622989) | marine sediment metagenome | biome: marine biome [ENVO:00000428]; feature: marine pelagic biome [ENVO:01000023]; material: deep marine sediment [ENVO:00002113] | place: India: Gulf of Kutch | collected...
CGCGATCGCCGTGCCTGGCGAGTGGGCATCGAGGCGGTTGCCGGGGAGGGGCGGCATAAGGAGACGGTCGTAGAGATCCGTAGCGGTGCCCTCGCCACGAGCGGCGACTCACGCCGATTCCTGTTAAAGGAGGGCGCACGCTACAGCCACATCCTCGACCCGCAGAGCGGCTGGCCGGTCGAGGGCGCCCCCCGGTCCATCACCGTTGCGGCCGACACCTGTACCCAGGCCGGCATGCTAAGCACACTGGCGATGCTCAAAGGCTGCGATGCGGAGACGTTCCTCGACGGCGAGGGGGTCAGATACTGGTGCCGACGGTGACGCGGCGCCCGCGTAGCGGAGTGTCTATTTATTTGAGGAATATGAAATAATCTGTTGTTATTTATAGTTTTCGTGGTCTATATCTGCAAAGCAACCGGCGATCGAAGCGGGTCTGGCCGCCCGGCCGGCCCGGGTCCGACCCTGTAAAGACTGAGAACTCGGTCCTTTTCTAATCCCCGAAAGCGAATGATCATAGGCCGATGTTTTTGGAACTTCCGCAGAACCTGATCCTGATGACCGTCNNACCGGATCCGCTCGCTCGAAGCCGAATTGCGAATCGCGCAGAATGAACTCGGGCAAGTAAAAGAAAACGCGGAAGACTTCGAGAAGGACCTCCAAGCGGTCAATGATCAGATCGAGAAGCGCGACACGGTCATCACTGACCAGCAGCGCTACGTCGAGAAGCTCAAGCAAGACCTGAAGGATTCGGTTCTCAAAACGCGTGAGCTACGGGCCGAGTTGTCGCAGCGAGCCGAGGAAAGCTTGCGTTCGGAGGCCAAGCTCCGCGAAGTGGAAACCGAGCTCTCCGTGGCGCAGGCATCCACCGACATGATCGCAACCGGCGTGCTGGAGTACTCGCTCGCTCCCGACGCCGAAAATGAAAGCGATATTCCGGCGGCGGCCGCCACCAAAACCGCATCCTGAGCTGTTCAGCAGGCCCTCTGGGGGGGGGCCGCAGATACCGAGACGGCAAGTCCCGTCCGCCGCCATGCGAGGTACACGACGAAGAAATACGCCTGCATCATCAGCGAAGCGAACCATTCGATGCTGTTTTCGAGCGGATCGGCAACCTCNNGGAGACCCAGCGCGAACGGCATCAGGCACAATACGACCATGACCATCGCCATCCAGCTGAGCGCGCGATCCCCAAGGCCCTTGCAGATGCCCCGGAACGACAGCGCCAGGAACAACTGTGCGAGCACGGTGCCGAGGAAGTAGAAGTAGATGCCGAAGCGCCGCATGAACTCGTAAAACGGCTCCTGTGTGCCTAGGAACGTCACATAGACGATCAGCGCAATCGCCCCTACAACCCCGGTCACGAATATCGACCACACGGCATGACTGTGCCAGTCCGGGTCCAGCGCACGCAGCCACTTGACCGAGAAATACCAGAATACCGGCAATGCCACCGCCATGGCCATCTCGATCGCCTTGAACAGGAAGCTTGCAGGCGGATACCGGCCCGTGCCACTGATCGAGGTACATCCCTCAAGGTACGGGATGCAGGGCTGCAGGTAGCCGTAGTCCACCGCAATCAGGTAAGCGATGTGGACGCCGACGAGCGGTACAAGGGCAATAAAGAACGGCAGCCATCGGATTAGCATGGGACAAGGATAACGGATGGCGTTAGAATCGTCCGCTGCCGCCTCGCGACCATGCCAACAATAAAGAGGTTCCTATGCGAATTGCTGTCCCGCGGCAGCCCACCGAGTTGAGCGAACTTGCGCGCACCGTTCCCGGGAGCATGACGTGCTGAAGCTGGCCCTGATCGGCGCAGTCCTGGTCGCCATAACCGTCGCGATTCACGCGCTGGGCACTGCCTTCCTCGTGAGATACCTTGCGAACACGTTCCTGGACCGGACCGGGCATTGGGGATCAAAGCGCGTGCTGACTGCCCTGATGCTGGCTGCACTCGTACTGGTGTTCCTACACGCGCTGGAAATCATGGTGTGGGCCGGCGTCTATAAATTGCTGGTACCCGTCGGCGAACTCGCGAGTTTCGAGACCGCTGTCTATTTTTCATTCGTGACGTTCACGACACTGGGCTACGGCGACATAACCCTCAGTGAAGGTTATCGCTTGTTGAGCGGCATACAGGCCCTGAACGGGATCCTGCTGGTCGGATGGTCGACGGCACTGATGTTCGCCGTCGTCCAAAAGACCTGGGAAATCGATGGGGATGAAGAAACGGCGCGCACGATGCCGGCAATCAAGGAGTAAGCAATGACGAGTGCAGACAGTACGAAGGTAGACCAGCGATTTCTCTCCAATGCGATGGCATCGTTCCTCCAGATCGGCGCATTGCTGATCCTGCTCGTGATGTGTTTCAACATCGTGCGTCCCTTCATAAGCATCGTGGTCTGGGCGATGATCCTCGCCGTCGCGATCTATCCCTTGCACGTATCGTTGGCGGCAAAGCTCGGCGGTCGAGAGAAGACATCCTCGGTGATTTTCGTTCTTATCGGGCTTGCGATTATCCTCGTGCCAACCTGGATACTGGGCGAGTCCACGCTCTCGTCACTCCAGTCGCTCGCGCACAATCTCAGGGAAGGAACGTTCAGCGTGCCGCCGCCGAACCCCGGCGTCGCCGACTGGCCCGTTATTGGGACCAAGACCTACGAACTCTGGTCGACTGCGGCGACCAACATCGAGGCCTTTCTCAGCCAGTACCAGACGCAGCTGCGTGACCTGGCGCAAAAGATCTTTGGTCTTGCATCCGGCACCCTCATCGGCGTACTGCAGTTCGTGCTCTCGACCATCATCGCCGGCGCCCTGCTGCTGCAGTCGAAAGGCGGCTACAAGTCGACCCGGGAGATCATGGGGAGCCTGGTAGGCACCGAGCGCGGCGAGAAATTCACCGATACGTCGATACTCACCATCCGCAGCGTCGTGAAGGGCGTCCTCGGCGTCGCCGTGGCGCAGGCGCTGTTGGCGGCGATAGGCCTTGTGCTGATCGGCGTTCCGGCGGCCGGGCTCTGGGCAGGCGCGGTCCTTGTGCTCGCGATCGTGCAATTGCCGCCGATTCTCGTGCTGGGTCCAATCGCATTCTGGGTGTTCTCGGTAGCCGAGCCGGTTCCCGCGACGATATTCCTGGTGTATTCGATCATCGTCAGCATCAGCGACGCGTTCCTCAAGCCGATGTTGCTGGGCCGTGGTCTCGAAACCCCGATGCTAGTAATACTTATAGGCGCGATCGGCGGCGCGATCGCCATGGGCATCGTCGGCCTGTTCATCGGGGCCGTCATACTCGCCTTGGGGTATGAACTCCTGGTTACGTGGATGGCTCCCGACGCACCGGAGGCCAAAGCTGAAGCGGGGTGACAAAAGCCTGCGCGGCAGGGCAAAGCTCCTGCCCGTCGCCTGTGCCGCACTGCTGTCGGCCTGTGCACCGGTCGGGCCGGACTTCGTGCGGCCGGAGGTCCCGGCCAACCCCGAATGGCTGGACGCGGAGTTCGAGGCCTTCGCGACCGATGCGGCACAGCTCGAGGAATGGTGGCGCGCACTCGAAGACCCGATCCTCGACGAACTCATAGCCACTGCGCGGCGCGAGAACAATACACTCGAGATCGCCGGGCTGCGCGTACTCGAGTCGCAGGCGCGCCTGAACATCGCCGTCGGCAACAAGTACCCGCAACAGCAGGTGCTGGCCGGCAACATCGCGGCGATCGGTGCCAGCGAGACCACACCGAATACCGGCACGACCGACACCAACTTCACGGAGTTCAACCTCGGCGCCAGCGTCGTCTGGGAAATCGACTTCTGGGGACGCTTCCGGCGCGGGATCGAGGCGGCCGATGCGGGCCTGCTGGCTTCGATCGCGAGCTACGACGAAGCGCTGGTGCTGCTGACCGCGCAGGTCGCCGACGTCTATGCGCTGATTCGCGCCACGGAGGAGCAACTGCGCCTGGCCCGGGACAGCTACGCTATCCAGGAGCGCAGCTACGAGATCGCCGAGGTGCTGTATCGCAACGGCTCGAGCTCGGAGCTGGATGCCTTGCAGGCCAAGACCCAGCTACTGGGAACCGCGGCCGTCATTCCGGACCTCGAGACCACGCTCCGACAGCTGAAGAACGCACTTGCCGTGCTGCTCGGCCGGACGCCCGGCACGGTCGACGAAATCCTGAAGGGCAAGGGCAGACTGCCGGACATCCCCGAGACCATGACCGTGGGTGTACCCGCGGACCTGCTGCGGCAGCGGCCCGATGTACGGCGGGCAGAACTGCAGGCGCTCGCCCAGAATGCGCTGGTCGGTGTGGCGGAGGCCAATCTGTATCCGAGTTTCTCCCTGGCGGGCAGCATCGGCGTGTCAGCCGCAGAAGGCACATCGTCAACCAGCTCGGGGAATAGCGGCGTCGACCAGCTGTTCAGTTCCGACAGCATCGGCTATTCCATCGGCCCGCCGTTCGTCTGGCCGTTCCTGAATTACGGCCGCATCCGGAACAACATCCGCGTCGAGGATGCACGACTGCAGCAGGCGCTGCTCGCTTATCGCGAGACCGTCATCCAGGCGTACCGAGAGGTCGAGGACGCGCTCGCCGGACTCGCCGGCGCGCGAACGCAGGACCTGATCCTCGCGGAGGGCGTGCGCACGGCGCGGCGGTCCGCGGAACTGTCACTGCTGCGCTACCAGGAAGGATTCGCCGACTACCAGCGTGTACTGCAGGCGCAGCAGGCGCTGTTCGCACAGCAACAGCGTTACGCAACCAATCGGGGCTCCGTGATGCGCAGCTTCGTAGCCCTGTATCGGGGACTCGGCGGCGGCTGGCAGCTGTCGTCGCCGGTCCAGTACATCGATGACGAGACGCGACAGGAAATGCGGGAGCGCACGAACTGGGGCGATGTGCTCGACAATCCCCCGGCGAGACGATGAGAGAGCTACATGACTGACGAAACCAACAACGACAGCAAGGACCGGGACGAAGCCTCGGCCGCAAAGCCGCCGATGGACCCGGTGCGCAAATGGACACTGATCATCCTCGCGCTGTGCGGCGTGCTGATGATCTATTACATCATCGCCGACCGGGTCACGCCGTACACGACCCAGGCGCGCGTCAATGCGCTCGTCGTGCCGATTGCCGCTGAAGTCTCGGGAACAGTCACCGAAGTGGCCGTGCGGAGCAACCAGTTAGTCGCGCAGGGCGATTTGCTGTTCCAGGTCGATCGCGAGCGCTACGAACTCGCGGTCGAAACTGCGCAGGCCAACCTGCAGTCTGCACGGCAGGCGACCGGCGCCTCGACCGCGAACATCGACGCCGCGAAGGCGCAGCTGGTATCGGCGCAGGCGAACCTGCTGCGCGCCGAACAGGACGCCGTGCGCCTGCGTCGCATCAAGCAGGAGGACCCCGGCGCAATCTCGGATCGCCGCGTGGAGATGGCCGAAGCATCGTATACGGCTGCACAGGCGTCGGTGCAGGCCGCCGAGGCGAACCTCGAGCGCGCCCGACAGAATCTCGGCGAAACCGGGGAAGCCAACTTCCGGATCCTGCAGGCCCAGGCCGGGCTCGAGCAGGCCGAACTCGATCTGCAAAGGACATCGGTAACCGCTCCCGACGACGGTGTCGTTACCGACGTACGCGTCGACCGCGGCAATTTCGCGCAGGCCGGCGCGCCGCTGATGACGTTCCTGGCATCGCACGACATCTGGGTGCAGGCCGACTTCACCGAGAACAACCTCGGCAACATCAAGCCGGGCGACGACGTGGAACTCGTTTTCGATGCGCTGCCCGGCAACGTCGTCAAGGGCACGATCCGCACGACCGGTTTTGGCGTCAACGTGGAATCGGCACCGCTGGGCAGCCTGCCGACCATCAGCAACGACCGGCAATGGCTGCGCGATTCACAGCGATTCTCGGTGCTGGTGGATTTCGAATTGCCAAATGCCGAAGACCGCCGTGGCATTCGCGTGGGCGCACAAGCCTCGGTCGTCGTCTATACCGGGGGTGGCTTCCTGTTCAATTCCATCGCGTGGATCAAGATGCGGCTGCTCAGCATCCTTACCTATATTCGCTGACGCCCGGCCATGGAGATCGCCCACGTCCGGATCTTGCGCCTGGCCGCGGGCACAGGGCTGTCGATGTGGGTGTCGCAGGCAGTCGCGTGGGACCTTTCGTTCATCGCGCCCGTAATGACGATGTTCATCCTGGCACTGCCGTTGCCGGCGCTAACGCTCAAGATGGGCATCAAGTTCCTGGCCGCGATGGCTCTATCGATGTACGCGAGCCTGTTATTGCTGCCGTGGCTGCTCGACTACCCGCTCGTCGGCTTGTTGCTGCTCGTACTCGCGCTGTTTCGGAGTTTCTACTTCACTGCAATGGGCGGCTCGCCCGTGCTCGGTACCTTCGTAACGGTCGGGTTAGCGCTGAGCACGGCAGTTGGTTCGGTCAGCGTCGATGCGACGCTGATGCTGATCAGCGGCATGTTGATGAACGCGAGTATCGGCATCGTGTTCGTGTGGATTGCTCATGCGCTGGTACCCGATTCGATCGCGGGCGGCTTTCCGATCCCGGCCGGGGGCAAACCGCAGGACGCACCCGGACCAGACCTGGAAGAAGCGCGATGGAGCGCATATCGCTCGTTGCTGATCGTGTTCCCGATCGCGCTCTGGTTCATGCTTTCGGGGGGCAGCACCTCGTACGTGCCGGTGATGATCAAGGTGGCGTCGATGGGCCAGCAGGCAACGAACGAGGGTGCGCGCCTCGCCGGGCGCTCGCTCATCGTTTCCACGATCATCGGTGGCGTCGGTGCCATCATCGGCTGGAACGTGCTGAGCGTCGTCCCCGAGTTGACGATGTATGCGCTGCTCATCGCGCTCGGCGCATTGATTTTCGGACCGAAGATCTTCCAGGGAAAAGGCATGCATCCGAAAGCAGGTACCTGGTCGTATGGGTACCTCACCATGATCGTCATCCTCGCGCCCGCGGTAATGGATACGTCGAGCGGCAGCAGCGCTGATGCGGCATTCTGGTCACGGCTGATCATGTTCGCGCTCGCCACGCTGTATGGCGTCGCCGCCGTGCACGTGGTCGATGCGCTGCGGCCGGGAAAGGCCGATAGCGGAAGTGATTCTTTGGCCGAAGAACGGTGAGGATCGAACAGCCGCGCCCGTAAAGTCTAGCGTCGAGATCACGAAATTCACCAACAGTTCCGGGCTTGCATCATCCCGACGCAGACCGGCCATCTCGAATTCCCGCGTCGCGGGCGCCATCAGCTGTTTGCTTTCGAGCAACGTGACATTACCGTGGTCGGCACCGAGTGGACGAAAGAAACCGAATGTCTGGTAGTTCGCAACGCCGAATGCCGGTGCGTTCGCGCTGCGAAGGTCGATGTCAAACATCTGACCGTCCTTTCGTTCTAAAAAATTGCAACGATTAACGTCTAGGGTTTCTACACCTTTGTGCCGCACCTGTCGTACACGATGGAACTGCCTATGCCAATGCAAGACAAAGACGGCCTGTCTGCACAGCCGGCAACGGGGCCCCGCCGTTCGGCAGTACCGGCTTGCTACCAAATTCGCTAAACTCCCGCCAGCGCAGTGGGAGCGAAACAGTGATTAAAAAGAATCTCGTATTCGTGCTCTTACCCTTGCTTCTGTTTGGTGCGTGCACGAGCAATCCTCAGCCGCAATTACAGACGGGCGACGAAGCAGAGATCACGTTCGATGGTCTGGCACGTGTCGATAAAACGATTATGGACAGCGTCTGGGCGAGACCGGACATCGACCTCCGCGGGATCAGCAAGGTTATCTTCGTTCCGGTCGGCGTTTCGTACCGGGACGTCGAGCCATCGGACCCGACAACCGCTTTGCGCCGCTCAACGCGAGCGCGGGAACCCGCGTTGCATGAATTCCGGCTCGATGAAGAATCCAAAGGTTTCTTCGAAGCAGAGATCGGCGCGGCTTTCGAGGAGGAGGTTTCGGCCAGCAACGTGTACACGGTGGTCGACGAGCCCGGGCCGGACGTCATATCGGTCGGAGTCGCATTACTGGACGTCGTGTCGCGCGTCCCGCCGCAGGCGCAGACGCAGCCACGCGTATTCATCGAAATGGTTGGAGAAGCGACGCTGGTACTGGAAATTCGTGGATCGATGAGCAACACCGTCTACCTGCGTGCGGTGGATCGGCGAGCCGCTGCGCAACAAAATCAGATGATCGAATCCAATCGTGTCACGAACGCAGCCGAGATCCGGAGGCTGGGACGGCGATGGGGGCAAATCACCCGGGAAGGCCTGGAGACCCTGCTGACCGAAGGCGTCAATCCCTGACGTGTCGATGCTGGGCGGAGTGCGCGGATGAGATTGCCTGAGCATCTGGCTCGAGCTGCCGCGTTATTCATAATTGCCGTTTCCGCGGCTTGCACCGCCGGTCCGGAAGTCCGCGTCAATGCGGCCCGGCAGCCGATTTCTCCAGGTTCCGCACATTCGGATTCATGCAGCAGCTAAGCATCGACAGTCGGGGTGCATGCTCGATGCTGAGTGTACGCCTGGCTGCGGCGACAACGCATGAACTGGAGGCGCGAGCTGCAGTTCGTCAGTAACAACCCAGATCTGCTCGTCAACTTCTTTTCTGGCACCCAGAGCGGCATCCCGATGACCGACGTGCCGATATTCGTTATGCCGGACCCCAATTACGGCGCATGGACTGGATATCGTGCGACGTTTGCTCCCGGCGAGCACATCACGGAAGGGACGTTGGGCATACACCTCGTGGATCAGCGCAGCAACCGGCTCGTCTGGCAGGGCATCGCGAGAGATCGGGTGACCGAGGCGATGACCGCCAACCCGGACGAGACCGTCAATTGGCGTGTCGAGAAGATATTCTCCGAGATTCCCCACCAGCGGCACGAATGCCTGCCTCCGCAGCGGCCGGTGGTCCCGGGTTCTGTTGCGCTTTGGGGCGGGTAGGGCGACACTTCCCCCACCATGAACCACCCTTGTCGAGTTGCGTACGCCGTATTTGTCTTTGGCGCTTTGGCGTTTGCCAACGCGCACGCCGCGTCACCGGTGCAGATTGCGCAGTCCGAGATGCGGCCGGTCGTACAACTCGTTACCGTCAGCGGTACAGTAACCTCGCCGCAGTCTGCAATACTTTCGCCATCCATCGGCGGGCTCGTCGAGAAGACGCTCGTCGATGCCGGCGACCGTGTCGAAGCAGGCGCGATCGTCGTAACACTGGACAGCGAGCTTGCCCGCCTGACGCTCGAACGAGCGGTCGCGGAAGAGACCCAGGCCCGCATCGCGCTCGACGATGCGATAAGGCGGCTTGCAGAAGCCGAGAGGGTAGGACCCCAGCGCGGCATCGCGGAAACAGAGATAAAGTCACTGCGCGCGGAAGTCACGCGGGACGAAGCCGCCCTCGAAGCGGCGGCCGCCGCCGCACGTCAGCAGAAAGCCGTATTGCGCCGCCATGAAGTGCGCGCACCGTTCAATGGCGTTGTCAGCCAGCGCCTCGCGCAGGTTGGCGAATGGGTGAACCCCGGAAATGGCCTCGTGGAGCTTGTCGCAACGGAAGGCCTGCGTTTCGATTTCCGCGTGCCCCAAACGTATTACGCGAGACTCGATGAGCGAACGCGGATCGACCTCACGCTGGATGCCGTCCCTGACGAAGTCGTGCCGGGCCGTGTCCAGTCCATAGTGCCCGTAAAGGATCCCGGGGCAAGAACGTTCCTGGTGCGCGTGGTCGCCGATGCGGAGCACGGCCTGCCGGTTACGCCGGGCATGTCGGCTCGTGCCGCAATCAGGATCGATACCGGCCGCGAAGCGGTCGTCGTCCCGCGCGACGCGGTGCTCCTGTATCCAGACGGACGCAAGACGGTCTGGGTCGTCGAGGACGAGGACGGCAAGGCAATCGTGCACGAGAAGCGAATCCAGGCAGGGCTCGAATTCGATGGCCTCGTTGAAGTCCAGGGCGGCCTCGAGGGCGGTCTCGACATCGTGACGCGTGGCAACGAAGCCTTGCGTGACGGCGAAACCGTGATCGTGAAGTGAGCGGGGCAGGCACAGACAGCAGCGCCTTCGGAGTCATCGTTCGCAACGGGCTCCTGATGACCGTGGGGGCATTGATTCTCACCGTCCTCGGCGTGCTGGCCGCACTGCGTATCCCTGTACAGATGATTCCCGATCTCGAGGTCCGAACGATATCGGTACGAACCTCGTGGCCCGGCGCAACACCGCAGGACGTCGAGAAAGAGATCCTCATCGAGCAGGAAGAATACCTGCGCACGATCCCGAACCTGCAGCGCCTCGAAGCCACGGCCTCGAGCGGCTCGGCGCAGATCGAACTCGACTTCCCGTTCGGCGTCGACATCACGGAGACCCTGATCCGCGTCAACAACGCCCTGAACCAGGTGCCGTCGTACCCGATCAACGTGGACGAGCCGCGCGTCTATGCGAGTTCGTTCTCGTCGAACGCCTTCATGTTCTTCTATATATCGCCGCTGCCGGGCAACCCGCGGCAACTCGACATGGACATGATGCGCGACTTCATGGAAGACAACGTGCGCACGCGCTTGTCGAACGTGCCGGGTGTCTCCGAAGTGGGGGTGAGCGGCGGTGCGGAGCGACAGATCCGCATCCTGCTGGATCCCGCGCGGCTAGCCGATCGCGGACTGACGATCACGGCGGTGCGCGACGCGATTCGGCGTCGCAACCAGGACGTGTCCGGCGGCCAGATCGACTCCGGCAAGCGCCGTTACCTGCTGCGCACCGTCGGTCGTTTCCAGGACCTCGACCAGCTGCGGGAACTGATCGTCGACAGGCGAGAGGATGCCACCATCCGCCTGTCGGACATCGCTGAGATCGACTTCGATCACTTCGAAATCGACAGCCTTTCGTTTGCGAACGGCAAGCCCATCCTGTTCGTCAGGGTGAACCGCGAAGTGGGCTCCAACGTGATCGACATCAAGTACGCGATGCTCGACGCCGTCGAGCAGCTCAACGAGGACCTCCTGAAGCCGGCCGGCATGGAAATGGGCCTGATCGCGGAGGATGCCGGCTACGTCGAAGCCTCGGTACGCAACGTCTGGTTCAATCTCGGCCTGGGCGCCTTGCTCGCGACCCTCGTCATGTACCTGTTCCTGCGCTCGGGCCGGGCGACACTCGTCGGCATCATCGGCATACCGATCTGCACCATCGCGGCCTTTCTGGGCCTGCTGGCAACCGGGCGCACGATCAATGTCATCTCGCTGGCGGGCATTGCGTTCGCGATCGGCATGACGCTCGACAACAGCATCGTCGT
>JABAHR010023120.1_pt2 | contig 11266 bp, 9 predicted proteins | sample 7062101 | NCBI WGS metagenome assembly JABAHR01 (sample SAMN14534553, study PRJNA622989) | marine sediment metagenome | biome: marine biome [ENVO:00000428]; feature: marine pelagic biome [ENVO:01000023]; material: deep marine sediment [ENVO:00002113] | place: India: Gulf of Kutch | collected...
TGCGCCTGTTTGTTATTCCCGGACGCTGCGAGTTTTCACGCCGCCCTGGTCGCGTTCGGCGATGCGTGGAGCGAAAGCGGCGCACTCTCGGCCATCGGGGGAATGAGCGCCCCCCTGTGGTTCATCGTCGTCGGCACAGCCCTACTCGGCGGCATCATGCTCTATGGCGACACGCTGCTCGAGAAGCGTTACCCGCAGAATCCCGTACCTTCCGATATCGTGTTCGCGCTGGCCAGCGCGGTCATCGTCATGTACTGGATCACGGAATTCGAAGCCTTGAACTATCGCGCCGGCGCCGAGACCGAACTCGATGCCCTGATCAGCATCGCGGGCATCCTGATTTCTCTCGAGGTCTGCCGGCGGGTGCTGGGATGGTCGATGACGCTGATCGGCGTGGGCCTGATCTGCTACGGGCTTTTCGGGCAGTACTTCCCGGACATGATCGCGCACCGCGGTTTCGGCGTGGAGCGGCTGGCAACATCGCTCTACCTGACGACCAACGGCGTCTTCGGCGTCATGGCCAACGTGCTGGCCACCTACGTCATCCTGTTCATTTTCTTCGGCGCGTTCCTGCACAAATCCGGCGCCGGAAGATTCTTTATCGAGCTGCCCATGGCGGCTGCTGGCAGGAGTACCGGCGGCCCCGCCAAGGTGGCGGTCGTCGCATCGGCATTGTTCGGCTCGGTGTCCGGGAGCGCGATCGCCAATACCGTGTCCACCGGCGCCTTCACGATTCCACTGATGAAACGCGCAGGCTTCAGGCCGCATGTGGCGGGTGCGATCGAGCCGTCAGCCTCTATTGGCGGCATGTTCATGCCGCCAATCATGGGTGCAGGTGGTTTCCTCATGGCGGAGCTGACGGAAACGCCGTACTCGTACATCATGCTGATCGCGATATTTCCGGCGTTCCTGTACTTCTACTCCGTGTTCGCCATGATTCATTTCGAGGCGAAGAAGCACAACATCCGCGGCATTGACGATCGCGACATGCCGCACTGGACAGAGGTCCTCAAGAAAGAATGGTATTTCTCCCTGCCACTCGTGATCATCACGATCCTGATGGTCATGGGCTACTCGCCCGGCTTCTCGGCCTTCTGGGCAACCGTGTCGTGCATCGCCGTCAGCTGGGTTCGAAAAGAAACGCGCATGGGGCCAAAGGAGATCTGGGAGGCTATCCAGACGGGTGCCCGCAACACCCTGATCATCGGCGCCACTGTCGGCGTGATCGGCGTTATAGTCGGTACGATTTCCCTGACCGGTGTCGGCCTCAAGTTCTCCGAGATCATCATCTCGGCCGCTGGTGGCAATTTGCTTGCGGCCGTGCTGCTCATCGCGCTCGCTTCGCTCGTTCTCGGCATGGGTGTACCGGTCACGGCGGCTTACCTGATCGTCGCGGTGCTCGCCGTGCCTCCGCTGATGGAGATGGGTGTCGTGCTGATCGCCGCGCACATGATCGTCTACTGGTTCAGCCAGGACTCGAACATCACGCCGCCGGTCTGCGTCGCCGCCTATGCGGGAGCAGCCGTTGCCGGCTCGGATCCGTGGAAGACGGGGTGGACTGCATTCAAGTTCGCCAAGCTCCTGTATGTCGTGCCGATCCTGTTCGCCTATACGCCGCAGATCCTGTTCGAGGGCAAGCCACTCGTGGCCCCGGAGATCAATGACCCGATCATGGGCGCGATGGTGCTGGAGTTCTTGGCCAAGCCCGGCGATGCCGTCGAGACCGGCGACCCGATCCTCAAGGTAATGGATGGCGAGGAAATCCGAGAAATTGCGGCAAATCGTGCCGGCGTCATCAAGGAACTGACGGTTGCCGACGGCGGGTACCTGGAAACCGGTGCGGTGATTGCGGAGATGTCGGCAAAACCCGCCGCCATCGCTTCGTCGATGCTCTCGGCGCTGCTCGGCACGCTCGCGTTCTCGGCGCTGACGATGGCGTACTTCATCCGCAAGACAAACTTGTACGAGTGGCTGATACTGGCCGTTGCTACCGTGCTGCTTTACTGGCCGACGCTCGTTACCGACGGCGCAGGCCTGACGCTCGTTGCGATAGTTTACGCGAGCCAGAAGTCGCGTAACCGTAGAGATGAACAACGCGGGTCGGCCGTGACCGGCTAGAATGGTGGCTACTCAGGCGCCGTCTACGTTGTAGGGATCGATAGCCTGCTGCTCGTCGTCCTCGTCGAGCACCAGCGCGAGCATGATGTCGGTCTCGGCAAGCCGCTCGCGAACCTCGCTGCGGTACCGTGCATAGTCCACGGGTGCACCGTCCTCACGAACTCCTGCGGCCGCGCCGATTGCAAGTGTCGTGTTCTTCATTGTCAGCTCCTTCTGACTTGCCAGCATGCACGCCAGGGCGTGGCGCCCATGCGAGTATCGCAGTCTATAGGCTAGTGTGTTTCGGGCACATCGACACCATCACAAAAGCCAGCAAAACACTCGACTTGGGATCAGGTCCGGGGATTCTGTGACGCAGGTCACCCCTGCTGCTCGAGGTAACATGACCAAGCGATGGTCGTTCGCCGGTATCTCTCCGGAAGCCGCAGCGTCAACGCTCCCCCGGCCGGTAGCGCTCCTGCGCCCGGCGCTCGACGTCCTCACGGTAGTAGGCCACGTCCTTGAACTCATGCTTCACGTAAAGCGGCGCCTGGTCGTCGAAGTGCGGCGAGTCCGGGTCGTTGCTCTGCCCGCCGACGAGGATCGACTTCGCCCGGACCCTGTCGCCGAACTCCACGACCGCGACAAAGCTGTTGCCGTTGTCGCCGTACAGGCGTTTCGTGCCTTCGTGACGTTCCGCGCCGAAATCGGCAAGCGCGCCCCAGCGGCTGTTCGCCATGCCGACGGCGAGGCTCGGTCGCCCGTCGTCGTACGCGAGCTCAATGGCGCCGGAGAGCCGCTGGAATCGGTTGAGCTCGCCCCACGGCATGCGCCAGTCGCCGAAGTCGTCCACGAGCATCGCGACCGTATCTGCAAGGACTTCGAGCCGCTGCCCTGGCGGGGTCGCCGTGCCCAGCATCGTGATCCGCTCCATCTCGCTCATCCCCTCGGGGAAGGTCGCGCGCGCCAGGTAGTTCATGCCGTAGAAATGGGCGAGCGACATGGCCACCGAGTCCTTGCCGGCTGCAAGGTCCCACTTCCTGAGCATGTCGATTGGCGCGGCCAGCGTGGCAGGGGGCTGTTCCGCATCGTCCCAGGCGTCCAGCAGACCGCCGACCAGCGTCTCGAAGCCGGGCAGATACGGATCGTGCGCGAGTTCGATCAGGTCCTCGAGGGTCAGGTCGTCGACACCGGCGAGCACGCGCACGGCATGCACACCGCGGAAGTTCTCGGCATCCGGCGCCATGTAGACCGGGTAATCCTCCCGCTTCGGACTGAATTCAGCGGCCGCGGTAAACGGCGTCGAATTGGCATTCTGTATCCAGCCGTTCGGCGGGTTCAGGATCGTGATCGCCTCGTCGACGGTGTGCAGGCCCTGCCAGTCCGTGGCCGGGTTGCTGCCATCCACCGGTTCCGAATAATCGAATCGCGGTTCGCGCCTCGGGATAAAATTGCCGTGGAAATAGGCGATATTGCCGTCGGCATCCGCGAACACCGTGTTGTTCGACGAGTTCGTGCGGATGTTCATCATGTCGCGGAACTCGGCGTAGTTGTCGAGCTTAGTCCGGGTGAATGACTGGATCAGCGCATTGACCGGGTCCCAGTTGATCTTCGTGACGGTCCACTTGCCGTCGATCGCGTGCGTCACCGGACCATGGTGCGTGTGGTACACGGCGAACGTGCGTTCGCCGGTGCCGTCCTCCGTCTTGTATTTCAGAGTTACCTCGGAGACCTCGACAGGCCGCGTCTCGTCCCCATAGCGGTAAACGAGTCCGCCTTCGACCTGTCTGACGTCCTCGATGAACTCGTCGATGAAGTCGACATAAGTCGATGTATGCATCCAGCCGGTCTTCTCGTTGAAGCCCTGGTAGACGAAGAACTGCCCCCAGGTAACGGCGCCATAGGCGTTGAGACCTTCTTCGCTGACCACGTGTACCTCGCCCCGGAAGTAAAACGACGTGTGCGGATTGATCAGCAACATCGTGTTTCCCGATCTCGTCCGCTCGCCCGCAATCGTGAAGCCATTGGAACCGCCCGCAGGCGCGAACCGGGCTTCGATTTCCCGGGCCGACGCGATCGTTTGCCCGGCATCGTCACCGCCGTAGAAGCGGGCGATCTTTTCCACCGGTACCTGCTCGATGTCACCACCGATCGAACCCTCGCTGAAGAACATCGGCATCCAGGGCTCGAAACGGGTCAGCAACTTCGGTTGTACGTCGGGGTGAGTCAGGAGGTAATAGTTGAGGCCGTCGGCCCAGGCGTCGCACAGCGCCCTGAGCCAGTCCGGCGCCGACGCGTACGCAACTTTCGCTTCCTGCACGGTCATGTACAGGCGTGCGCGCAGATCGCTGAAGATCGCGGCCTCGCCTTCGACCTCGGCCAGCCGTCCGATGGCCCAGACGTAGTTGCGTTCGATGCGCGGGAAGTCGTCCTCGGCCTGCGCGTACAGCATGCCGAACACCGCATCGGCGTCGGTCTTGCCGTAGATGTGCGGCACGCCGAAATCATCGCGGATGATCTCGACGCGCGATGCTCGTTCCTCGAGCCACGCACGTTCCGCATCGGCGGTCGCGGCCGGCTCGGTGGTGTCCTGCGCACAGGCGGAAACGCCCGCGAGAACGAGCAGCATCAATACGCGCGTCAGCCTGTCGATCATAGTCTCAAACCCAGTCGTACTACTTCTGTCTCAGTGGCTGCCGCCCGGGCCAGTCACCGAACTGCATCTCGAACTCGATGCCGATGCCGATGTTGCGCTCGCGTTCCTCGATCAGAAATTCACGCGGCCAGTTCACGTAGGTTAGCAGCTCGATGAACAGCCACTCACGCGATATCTGACGCCGGTATCTCAGCTCAACGCCGTAATCACGGACCGGCACTTCGTAGTCGGTCTCGCCGCTGCTGTAAATGGCGTAGGACATGGCGCTCTTGTCCGACAGGTTGTTGTAGGCGACGAGCTTCGTGGTCCAGGAGATTCCCTCGACCTCCTCTTCGGCGACGACGATGGACCAGGACCGCAGCATCCAGCTGTCGGTGAGCACGTGATCGAGCGTGTTCTGGATCGATACTCCGGCGCCTCGTTGATTCTGCGCGAACAGTCGCGGTTCGACCCGCCACAGCCAGTCGTCGCCGAATGCCCTGTGCCAACGATAAGTCGCCCGCACGAAGGGTTCGAGCGGCGTTTTTACGCGCACACCCGCGCCGAACGACCAACCGCGCCGCATCGTTGCGTCGCGGCTGTAGCCGATGCCCAGCAGCCAGTCCTCGTCCTGGAAGTCGTTGAAGCGGTCCGGCAGCGTGTCGATGTTGTCGTCGGCGGAGCCGTCGACGAAGTCGTTTACGTCGCCGCGGCCGAGCAACAGGCTTGTGCGGTTCTTGAGAGCTGGCAGGGCGAATCGGGCCTTTAGGCGGATACGCTCGCGGAGACCGTCGCGCTGATCCCATTGCCCGCCGATGGAGAGACGGCCTCGGGTCACCGAGGCTTCCTCCTCGACGCCGGCCGAACCGAACATGTTGTCGACGGCCTGCGCCGCGCCGGTGACGACGTCTTCGACGGTCTGCTGGGTACGATCGAGCAGCGGCTCCGGCTCTTCGGCGACGATGGGCCTGGCGGTGAACGGGTCCATTATCGCGGGCCATGGCAGCAACTCGCTGTCGGCGTCTTCCGGCTCCGCGGCCACCGGCCCCTGTGGTTCGGTCTCGGGTTCCGGTGCGGGTTCGGGCTCGTGTACAGGCGACGACGCGCAGCCCGCCAGCAGCGCCGCCACCGCCAGCAGGGAAGTCCGGCGCACGATCACGACTCGCTGCCCGCGCGCCGGGTGCGTCCACCGAACTTGCGGTCGAAGAACTCCTGCACGCGGCTGCGCAGATAGAACAGGTAGGCCGCCGTCGTCACATGCCCCGTCGGCAGGGTGATCGACTCCGGGTTTCCCATGGCCTCCTGGAGTTCGCGTTGTTTCTCGTAATGCACGGCATCGTCGAATTTTGCCAGCACCAGCAGCACGCGCTCCGGGTCGATGTAGCGCGCGAGGCTCAGGGGATCCGAGCGAATGTGTTTCTCGAGGTATTGGCGCAGTCCTTCGCTATCCGTCTTCAACGTCTCCATCGCGCCGTCCGCGGCATCGATGATCTTCCCTTCCGATGAGTTGGTCAGCACGAACGGCAGGTCACCGGCCACGAGCGCGAGCGCCGATGCACTGACCCGCTCATCAGCGGCGCTCACGAAAAGCGCATTGAAGCCGCCGAGACTCGCGCCGAAGACCGCGATCTTGTCGCCGTCGATATTCGGCATGGTATCGATCCAGTCGAGTACGCGGCGATGACGGATCGTCGTGCGCCGGATGGCCTCTTCCGGCTGGAGCATGTCCTCGAGCAGGGTCTTGCGCTGAACGGTATCGACGATCACGGCATTGTAGCCATTGTCCGCAAAGTACTTCGCGAAGGGCCTCACGACGTGTTTCTGGCCGTTGAGTATCGGCAACACGAGCACGACCGGGGCCCTGTCCCTGTCGATCTGCTCGTAATATTCGAAGGTGATGGGTGTATCGTCGTCGCTCCCCGGGATGCCGGGGTCGAACTTCCCGTCGAATACGCGGTAAGTGGTGTTCTCTCGCACGGGGCTGAGTTCGGCACGTATTTCGCCGGCCTCGTAGTCGAAACGCTCCGCTACCTCCGGCGGCATGGGCAATGCAACCGGGTACGGCCGTTCCAGTGCCTCCACGCTGGCACAGCCCGATATGGACACCAGTACCGTTGCCGCTATGCCGGCAATGCCTGTCTGTCGACAGCGGTAATAGGCAGACTGTCTTTTACACGTATTCACGTTATCGCCGGCAGGACGAGGCTCGCGAGGCTCAGCAACAGGAAGAAACCACACATGTCAGTCACGGTCGTGAGAAGCGGCCCTGACGCAACCGCGGGATCAAACTTGAACCGCTTCAATAATAGCGGCACGGTGCCGCCGATCGAAACTGCGACGACCGTATTGACAGCGAGCGCCGCGCCAACGACCAGTCCGAGGATCGCGTTGCCTTTCCAGGCCCACGCTGCGAGCCCGAGCAGCATGCCGAGCGCGATACCGTTGATGATCCCTACACTGGCCTCCTTGCCCCAGACGCGCAGCACGTCGCGGGGCAGGGCGGCACCGAGTGTCAGCTCGCGCATGCTCACGGCCACCGCCTGGTTGCCGGAACAGCCGCTCATGTCCGAGACGATCGGCAGGAACACGGCGAGAGCGATGACGGCCGTCAGCGTGTCTTCGTAGAATGCAATGACGCTTGCCGCGATGATATTGAGGACTATGTTTATGCTGAGCCAAGACAAACGCCGCCCGGCCCTCAAAGTAATCGGCATGCTACGCAGCTCGTCACCGCCGATGATACCTGCCGCCTTCAGACTGTCGGCCTCGGACTTTTCTGCGAGCGCCTCGAGGACCGCACGGCGGCGCACGATGCCGAGCATCATGCCACGCGCATTCACGACCGGAACGGCCGCGATGTCGTGCTTATCGAAGAAGTTTTCCAGCTCGCCCAGGTCCGCTTCCGGGGTAACGGTGTACGCCTGTTTCGCGAGGTCGCCGATCCTGCAAGCCGGATCCGCAAACACCAGGTCGCGGATGCGGATGACGCCCTTGAGCCTGCGCTTCTGCACGACGACATAGACATAGTGAACGGTGAGCAACGAGTATTCGATGTCCTCGCGCGTCAGGTCTTCGACCACCTCGCGCACGGTCAGCGACATCGGGTAGGACGCGAACTCGGTCATCATGAGCCCGCCGGCCTGTTCGGGTTCGTAGGTGATTAGTTCCCGAATTTCCTCGGCGTCTTCCTCGTCGAGTTCGGCAATGATCGCTTCGGCATCGTCTGCATCGAGTTCCGCGAGCACGTCGACACGGTGATCGCTGGCCAGTTCTTCGACGATCGGCGCGGCTTCCTGCGCCGGCATCTCCTCGATCAGGTCCGCGGCGTGCGCATCGGACACGACTTCCAGCAGGTCCGCCGCCTTCTCGGGGGGCAGCAGCGCAAGCAGCCTGCGCTGGTCGTCCGGTGCAAGCAGATAGACCTCATGCAACAGTTCGTCCGGTTCCATGGTGTCGAGCCTGTCCTCGACATCCTCGGCGCTACCCGAACGAAGCAGATCCTCCAGGGACCCCGTTAATTCCTCTTTCGCTGCCTGCATCTACGTCCCTCCGCGCCCTCGCAAACGAGACACCATCATACGCTGCGGCACAATGTAGGTATAAAGTGCGACGTTGAGTGCATTTCACTTTAGTCGGCGCAGTGAACTGACAAAAACCACTCCGGTCGATGGCGTATGCGGTTGAAAATCCTGCATGGGTCCTCAATCATTGACTTTTGTCGGGAATCGGAAAGCGGCGCAGCAAATGATCAAGCAATTCATCACCCAGGTGGTCGACGCCATATCGGCGCCGCAAACAGAGTCACAGGACGGCGAGAGCCGCGAGGCGGCATTGCGCTCGGCGACCGCCGTACTCATGCTCGACGTCGCACGCTCCGACAACGTATTCGAAGAGAGCGAATTCGAGCGAGTGCTCGGACTCGTCGAAAAGCACTTCGGTATGTCGCCCGAGGACGCTGCCGAGCTCGTGAATGCCGCGGATGAGAAGGCGGAGGACCTCGTTTCCCTGCACGAGTTCACGCAGCTGCTTCACAACAACCTGGACGAGAGCGAGAAAGCCCGGATCGTTGGCCTGCTGTGGCAGGTCGCCTACGCCGACGGCCGGCTCGACAAGTACGAAGATTCGCTCGTGCGCAAGATCAGCGACCTGCTGCACGTCAGCCGCGGCCGCAGCATGCGCCTGAAGCACGACGCCGAGCAGGCGGCCCGCTAGACCCCGGCTATTCGGCGCCGGCCTCGCGCCGCCGGATCGTCGCTGCCGTATCCCTGAGTTCCCGCTCCACGGTGGGATCGCGATTGCCGACCAGAGCGATGGCGATCTCCTCCATGGCGGCGGCGTATCTTCCCTGCCCAGCCAGCGCCAGCGCGAGATTGTTACGCGCCACGACCATGCCGGGTTCGCGATCGAGCAGCTCAAGGTACGCATCCTCGGCGGCCTGGTAGTCGCCCAGCACGAACCGGGAGTTGGCGAGCCCGAACAGCGCAACGCTGTCGCCCGGCCAATGCTCGAGTGCCGTCTGCCAGGCGATGGCGGCCTCCTCGGCACGGCTGGCCTGTTCCAGTGCCGCGACCGCCTCGAAATAACGTGAACGATCCGGGGACGCCGGCAGCTGGTCGGGCGCAAGCACCACCAGCCCCCAGTAGCCGCCGCGGCGCCAGGTGTGCAGGAAGGTCCTGCTCGGCGTAACGCGACGCCTGTCCGTGCCGGAGCGAAGCACGACCTGCCCGCGCTCCGCATCGATGCCAACGACGACCGCATAGTGCCAGCGGGGAATCGCCTCGATACCCAGGTTCTGCAATACGAGTACCGGCCGCCCCCTCTCGAGTTCCTGCCAGATCGCCGCGAGACTGCCGTCGATCACGTAGGGCAGACGCCCTTCGGTACGCGTCGCCGCCAGTAGTTCGACCTGCAGGCTGCCCTGCCTGCCGGGCAGGTAGACCTTGTCCACGATTTCATCCAGCGACACGCCGGCGCCGCTCTTGGCCAGCACCGTGGTCAGCGCNNCCTGCCGGGCAGGTAGACCTTGTCCACGATGTCCTCGAGCGACACCTCGGCACCGCTGTGCACCAGCGCCGTTGTCAGCGCAGCAGGCCCGCACTGGTAGCGTTCCTGCGGATAGAAAGGCGTGTCCTCGAGCTCGATGGCCTGACCGGAAACGGGCAGCCCGCTCACCGATGTCGGAATCGAGGCGCAACCGGCCAGCACGACGAAAAGAGCCGGCAAAAGCCGGCTCCATCGATAAACGCGGGTTGCGCCGAACATGCGGCCGTGCTTAGAAGCTCTTGAAAATGTCGGTAACGCCGACGAGTTCCAGGATCAGCAGCACCACGAACACGGCGCCTATCAGGCCGATGATGTCGCCGCCCGCAACCTGTGTGTCGAGCTGACCCTCGAGTTCCAGCAGTTCGGCATGGCTGAGGCCGTTGAGGCGCTCCATTACCATGGCCCGGCCGACGCCGAATGCCTCCAGTTGCCTGCCCACGTCCTCACGGGCCAGCAGAACCTCGATGCGAGACAGGCTGGCTGCTCGCGACTCCCTATCTACGAGGTGCGCCGTGCCGATCATCCCTGCGGGCGCCACCTGCGCAAATCCCATGCAGATAATGGACACGGAGACCAGGCGCAGCAGCGCGCCGCGTGCATTCTGTAAACCCATGTTGCTTTGCCCTCAGATAAGCGATTTCGCCGCCACTATAGCACCGGGCGAAGGGCGGCAAACCGTGACGGACGCACACTTTTCTAAACTATGCTTCCGCTGGCATGATCCTGTTCAGACAGGGTGACGACACTGCTGGAGTGATTCTCACGAGGATGACGACCCGCCAACGATTGCACGGACCGGTACCGTTGTCGGCGCTGTTCACAGCGCTGGTTGTCGCAACGCTATTGCATGCCGTCGCCGCGGAGGTCCATTCCACGCGCTGGCACGTTCAGACCGCAGCCGGCCTGGACGCGGTTGTGTTCATCGGCGCACTCACAGGGAACAGTCTCCAGCACGAAAATTACGAAGCGGAGGTCGACTTCATCCGCCGGCGCCTGGGTGGCGAGGCGCGTGCTGCTCTCGAGCGCCTCACCGAGTTCGCGCAACTGCACGGCATGCTCGTCGGCCCGAACCTTGCGCTGATCTTCTCGGCAGGGCCGGTCGACTCGCTGGACGACGTCATCGCCTCTGCGCGCGAACCGGAATCCCGGTTGCGGCCGGCGCTGGAAGAGTCGGGGTACTGGGACACCCGGGAGTGGACCTGGGTCCGTGACGAAACCCTGCCTGACGTGCTGGCCGTACTGCTCGGTCTGCGCGACGCAGGGTTCGAGTCTTACTGGCGGGACATCGCGGCGCCGACGCTCGAAATCCGTGTCGACGCAACCCGCAGGTACCTGCAACGTTTCGACATCATCCCGGAGCACGAACGGCTGCTTGGCAGGTCCCTCAACCCGGAGATTGACTTGCTCCTGTTGTATTTCTCGAAACCCTACGGCATTCGTGTCACGGGCCAGCGATTCGCATCGCACCATTCCTACCCGATGTACATCCAG
>JABAHR010001631.1_pt1 | contig 11261 bp, 10 predicted proteins | sample 7062101 | NCBI WGS metagenome assembly JABAHR01 (sample SAMN14534553, study PRJNA622989) | marine sediment metagenome | biome: marine biome [ENVO:00000428]; feature: marine pelagic biome [ENVO:01000023]; material: deep marine sediment [ENVO:00002113] | place: India: Gulf of Kutch | collected...
ACGCGGGCTACCAGTGAAAACCGGCACCCATCACCACGCCGCCGGTTTCCGAGAAATCCTCCAGTCCCGACTGCTCGTCGACATTATTCAGACGGAAGCGGCGGTAGCCGGCCCGCAGCGAGAACGTCGGCGCCGGCTGATACGACACGCCCGCCTCGAGCTCGCTGCCCTGCAAATCGGAGCGTCCCGTCACGTCTTCCATAGAGGGCAACCACGCCGTCTGACCGTAGAGGAACATGGAGGCGCCGAGGCCCAGGCGACCTTCGACGACGAGCCGAACTCCGGAGCTGCTGTCTCCGTTGTCGAAATCCAGGCTTTCCCAACCCAAGCCGACTGCGAGAAATCGGCTGTCTACCGAAGAGTAGATCTGGCGCGTGAGGTCAAGGCTCGTATGATCGCCCGCCGCCGCGGTAGCGAACTCTCGCTCGAGAGTCTCGTAGGCGCTCCTGAGACCCCATTTCTCGCCCAGACGAATCGACGACTGCCGCAGCTGCTCCGGCTCGCCTGTCAGCTCGGCGCTGGGCACAGAGATGTCGAGTCCCGTACCGTGCAGCAACAAACCGCTGCCGGCATAAGGTGCCTGCTGGCCCCACGCCGCCGGCATGGCGAGCGCGAGCAGCGCAATCGACGTCCATCTCACGATTCTCAGCCTCTCCAACATCGATTGCTAACGAATCTCTCCCGGGGCGAGTATAGCCTAACCAGATGCTGCCGGCCAGGAATATCCGCGAGGTATGTAGCGTCACATTGCCGTCAGGTCCCGCTGTTCGCCCGATAGAGGGGCTGCGGGCTTTGCCCGAGGGCGAGACCTCCGGCGAGTCGCGGCGTGGAGCGGTTCGACGCGTTTCTCGACGCCTGCGCCACGCGTCTGTCGTCGAGCCGACGTGATGTTCCCAGATGGTCACTCACGGCGCAGTCGCGAGTCGGCGTTTTCCACGATCAGCCAGCCTCGACGCTCGAGCGAGCGCAGGGCGAACGAGCTCATCCGCCCGCCGACCCAAATCTGCCTGGCCCGCACCCAGCGGTGAGCCTCCGCGAATCGTTCATATTTGCTCACGATGCGCTCCAGCGACGGTGTGTAGACCAAATAATCTGCCGGTACCGCGACAATCATCCCATCATCGACGGTGCGCACGGCAACGAGATTCCCCACCGCCAGTATTTGCACCACCGGCCGAACACGCTGGTGGTAGACCGCGTAGAGCTGGGCCATGCGCTGGCGAAACAGCGCCACACGCTCGTCATAGGTGGGCACGGCGAAACGGATGAAGGCATCGCGGTCCCTCACACCGTGCAAGTGCTCGAGCGCATCGACGATGAGCGTCTGCTGGGGCGGAGAGAAGTAAGCATTGTCTACGAACAGCCGCGCATGATCGGCCCGAACGCCGAGCGCGACGAGCTTCTCTCTATTCATGGCGCGCAGATCGGCCGGCGGCGTCGCGGCTAGCAGCTCGTTCAGACTGCCGGCACGACTCGACACACCGATGGCAAGACCCGCGAAGCCGGGGATCAGCGCCTTGGCGGCAGCCACGCTGAGCCCGCCGGCGTACGCTGACCAAGCGATCTCGTCGAGGTAGCTCTGCAGAACGGCATTGGACGAATACGGATCCACTCCGAGCTCGCTCGCCAGCTCGGCTTTCACGCCGGTAAAACCGACCAGGGATTTCCAGGACTCATCCTCCGCGTGGCTGCGTCGGCTGTGCAGAGCTTCTCCGAGTCGCGCGACCATCCGGCGCATACCGCCGAGCGCCCCCGAGAGCGTTGCCTTCGGTCGGACGATCAGATTGCCGAGGCCTTGCGCCGTGTCGATGCCCGCCTCGGCCGCCGCGTCGCGAAACGCCCTCGACTCCCGGATGTCCTCCATGACGGCGATAGCCGCAATCTCGTGCACCCGCATACGCAGGACAGCGTTCGAGACCGCCTCAAATTCGCCGTAGCGCGAGTCGATACGGTAGATGTTTATATAGCCGTCGCTTTCCACCCGTTCCCGGACGCGGTGATGAGGCCCCACTCGCAGTGCAGCGCTCAGGATAGACGATGCCCGCAGCACCGGAATCGGCTCGTAGCGAACCTGTCCCACAGCGGCAGGTAACGCCACGATGGCGAGCAGCAGCGTCCGCAGCAGCAAACGTAACATCCGATCGACCGACATCGCTCCCGATCCGGCTACCCGCGCGACACCCTGCGGAGCGGACCAGGCCGCTCGCTCCGGTCTCGGCGCCGACGGCGGCGTGCGGCCTCTGCGCTTCGCGCGCGAGGCGATCCGCTGGCGCAATTCATCCGACCTCGAACAGCTAAACATACTGGAGCCGATGTGTACTTGCGGCAGGCGGCCCGCCCAAGGCCGGTCAGCCGCCGAGTCGTCGTGCGCGGGCCCCGCGCTCAGCCGCGGCCCGCCCGGCGGCGCAGCTCGCGCAGCAGCCTCTGCGCCTCGGGCGCGTCGGGCACGAGATCGACGAGCTTCTCGGCGAATGAGGCGGCGCGCGCCCAGTCCTGCTGCTGAGCGTAGAAAATCGCCAGGGCGTTTACGATCTCGGGATCGCGGCGGTCGAGACGGTGAGCCTCGTTGAGCGCGACGTCGGCCTCATACAGCCGGCCCAAGCGCTGCAGCACCAGAGCCAGGTTGTAGCGCACGCGCGCCCGCTCGGGCAGAAGTGTTGCCGCGCGGCCGAGCGCGTCGGCCGCCGGCTCCAGACGACGCATCTCGGCCAGCAGCAGCCCCTTCGAGTAATAGAGCTCACCTTCCTCCGGCGCCCGATCTATACCTTCGTCGAGAACGCGCAGGGCGTCGTCATTGCGCCCGCGGCTGTTGTAGAGCAAAGAGAGATTGAAACGTGCCGGCAGAAAGTAGGGGTCCCACTCGAGGGCTTGCCGATATGCACGCTCGGCGTCGTCGTAGCGACCGTCCCGCGTGTGCCGCACCGCCAGGTTGAGCTGTCCCGCGGGCGTGTCGACAAGCGCCTGCTGCGCGGCGTGGTACTCGCCCAGCGCGCCCGCGAGCGCCTCCGCGTGCGTCGGGTCGAGCATCTCGGGCGGCAGCGGCGCCAGCACGCGGGCGGCCTCGGTTCGTACGGCGCGCAGCGGATCCGCCAGCAGCGGGGCAGCGATGCGCAGGCGCTCCGCAGCCGGGTAGCCCTCCGCGGCCTGCGCCGCCTTGGCGCGCACCAGGCCGTCGGCGCTTTTGCTCGTCGCCGCGATGACCGTAAGGAGATCGGCGTCCGCGCCGTACCCCGACAGCAGCTCGATGGCGCTCGCCGCTACGATGGGGGCCGTTTCCGAGTCGCTCGCGAGAGCGATCAGGTCCGCTTTGGCCGCGGGGTCCGCTCTACGCCCTGCGGCGATGATGTCGCCGTAGTGACGCCCTTGACGATGGTGCGGACCGTACCACTTCTCGATGGTGTCGACAGCCCACCCGTTCGACCGATCCGTATGGCAACCCGTGCACGGATTGGGTGTCCCGAGCCGTGCGGACAGATCCGGCCGCGGGACACGGAAGCTGTGGTCGCGGCGCGGGTCGACGACCATGTAGGTGCGTGCCGGCATGTGGCAGGCGACGCACTGCGCGCCCGCCGACCCGGGCTCGTGAAAATGGTGGCCGGCGTGGTCGTAGTCCTTCGGGCGCAGCCCGGCAAAACGGGCATCGGGCCGCTCGGCGTGACAGCGCGTGCACAGCGCATTGCCCGCGACGACCGGCTCGGCTTCGTGCGGATCGTGGCAGTCGGTGCAACGCACGCCGGCTCGGTACATGCGGCTCTGCAGGAAGGAACCGTAGACGTACACCTCGTCGAGGATCTGCCCGTCGGCAAAGTAGAGGTCGTCGCGCCGCAACGTCTCAGGCATGAAATCGTCGAGCAGCGGGCGGCCGGGGTGGTCCTCGGCGCTGACGCGATGACGCCGTGAATGACAGCGGGCACACTGCTCGATCTCGAAGGTCGCGGCGTTGCCACGAAAATCGACGACCAGCCCGACATCGGAGTCGCCGGTCCGAGCGTCGTCCGCCGCCTGCCGAGCCCATTGCACGTGAACCGAGCCGGGACCGTGACACGCCTCACAGCTCACGTTGACGTCGCTCCATGTCGTACTGTAGCTGTCGTCCTCCGTGCGGTAGCGCCTGCGCAGGTCCGTAGAGTGACATTCGGCGCACATGAAATTCCAGTTCTGGTAGCGTCCGGTCCAGTGCAACGGATCGTCGACCGGTATTGGCGCGTCCGGATAGAGGTGGAACCAGCGTTGACCCCCCTGTTCGGCGGGTCGCGTATCCCAGGCCACCGTCAGCGCTTGCAAATGGCCCCGCTCGAGTTCGACCAGATATTGCTGCAGCGGCGCGACACCGAATGTGTAGGCGATCTCGAACTCGGCGGTGCGCCCGTCGGTCCCCTGCGTTGCAACCAGGAACCGCCCGCCGCGGCGGAAGAAACGCGAGGTGACGCCGAAGTGGGTGAAGCTCGCGTCGGCGAAATCGCCGAGGACCGTGTCATCGCGCGCGGGCTGCATAGCTGCCGCATGATNNCATGATGGGAGGCACCCCATAGACGGTGCTGCGTCTCGTGGCAGCCGCTACACACCGACACGCCGACGTAGGTGGCCGACGACGGCCGTGCTTCGTGCTCAGCCGCCCACGTCGACAGGGAGCACAGCGTGGCCAGCGCGGCGAGCAGTTTTCTCGAAGAAGTCATGTCGATCGGGTGACTGAGCAAGCTTGCTGACAGCGCAGCGTCCCTGCACCCTCCTCCTCCTAGGCTCCGCCGACGCGTCCCGGCAGCTGGACAGCGCGCAAGCCCGACGCGTTCTCCGGACGCCAGCCGCCGGCGGCGGTCACCGAACGCCGTCGCGCAGGCGGCGCGGTCTCGTCCAGTCTCTCAGCGAGCCGGTCTGGCGGGAAGCGGCCGATGCGCCGGTGGCCCCCGGTAGGGCCGTGGCGCCCATGGCCAGGCCGGCACGGGCACGAACACGGGCCCCACCGCCGGAGGTGCTTGCGAGCGCTGTCGCTCCAGCTCGCGTTGCTGCTCGCGCTCGCGACGCCGCTCTTCGTCCAGCTCGTCGAGCCACGCGCTGGCTTCGGCATGGCGGGCCTCGGCCTCGGCTCGGGCCTGCTCGCGCTCCTCACGACACGCTTGCGTGGTGCAATCGTCGGTCTCGACAGTCTCGATGCCGATAGCACCGGGCGGCGGGTGCTCGCCGTAGTTGACCTTCCCGTAATCGTCGTACCACCTGTAGGTGTCGGCGAGCCCGGGCCATGGCACCAATGCGGCCAGCGTCACCACGATTCTCCAACTCGCCTTTGCGTGCATCGAGTTCAGGCGCCGCCGGTACACCGAGCTTCGGCGACCGGCGCATGTCATTCCAGGTTCAGGCTTATAACAGAATCGGCAATATCGAGAAATCGCGGCGACGCGACGCACGTGCCGGTCGGTACCGCGACGACGACGAAATGGCGCTGCGGCAACCTCGCGGGCGGTATCATGACCAGGCCGGACGGGGCGCCTTGTCCAAACGCCTGGAGCACCGAACTTGCGTCCGGCGAGGCCGTCGTTCGCGTCGACGCCGTTGCTTGACCAGGCCTCGTAGCAGCCTTGCGGAGTCCGGCGCGATGGCGCTACGCTCCGCCATTTTGACACCCCTCATCCCGAGCGGGCGAAACGAGGACGTCGAGATGATCGCCGACCGTCACCGAGTGCGCCATGAACGCGCTCGCGGGGTAGTCGCCCAGAGCCCGGCGGCCCGCACCCTGCTGCCGCGGACACGACCGTTCGCAGCACTGCTCATGTCGCTCAGCGTGAGCGCGGCGCTCGGGCAGGCTCCCCCGCCCGAGCTCGAACCTCTGCCCGAGCTCGAGCCCCGCTACGAGATAGTGCCCAAGGGCGACGGCAAACACACCCTGCACGAATTCCGCATCGACGAGGAGGCCTATGGCTACCGCGTCCAGCCGCGCCGCGGGGCCCCGTACTATCTGTTCGACGTCGACAACAACGGCGTGCTCGATCGCATCAATGAGGACGACGCGCCGGTCGTCGTGCCCAAGTGGGAGCTGTTCCGCTGGCGNNTGGCGCGGCGTCCGCTGAAACGATGCGGCGATCCAGCCTAGCCCGCGGGGCCACTCGTCAGACTGCCGATAGCTGCCCGATGAACTCTTCATGAGCATCACGCTGCTCGATACCGCGGCGATCATAATCGGCTTGACCGCCGTCGCCGCGCTCCTCAACCACCACTATCTGAGGCTGCCGCATACCATCGGACTGGTGGTCATCGCCATGGCTACGTCGCTTGCCGTCGTCGCCATCGACCTGCTGCTGCCCTGGGTACGCATCGGACACAGCGTCACCGACGCCATGCGGCGGCTCGATTTCTCCGATCTGCTGCTGCAGGGCATGCTGAGCTTCCTGCTCTTCGCAGGAGGTCTGCACGTCGACCTGAGCGCATTCAAAGAGCGTCGCTGGACCATCGCCACGCTGGCTCTGCTCGGAACCCTCACCTCCACCTTCCTCATTGGCACACTGCTGTGGTTGATCTTCGGGTATCTCGAGCTCGACATGCCCTACATCTGGTTTCTCGTGTTCGCCGCTCTGATCAGCCCCACCGACCCGGTTGCGGTGCTCAGCATTTTCAAGACGGTGCAGGTACCGCGTTCGGTTGAGGCCACGCTCGCGGGCGAGTCGCTCTTCAATGACGGTATCGGCGTGGTTGTTTTCACCGTGCTGCTGGCCATCGCCGTCGGCGGCCAGCAGACACCGCTGGATGCCGTCGACATCGCCGAGCTGTTCGTCCTCGAGGCACTGGGCGGGATCGTGCTCGGTTTCGCCGCCGGCTTTGTCGCCTATCTTGCGCTGCGCCGCGTCGACGAACCGACCCTCGAAGTGCTGGTCACGGTAGCGCTCGTCGTGGTCACCTACGCCGTGGCCATCAATCTGCACCTGAGCGGGCCGCTAGCGATGGTGGTTGCCGGCATGATCATCGGCAACCGCGGTGTCGCCTTCGCCATGAGCGAGGCAACGCGAGACTATCTGGTGAAGTTCTGGGAGCTGATCGACGAGTTACTGAACTCCGTGCTGTTCGTTCTGATTGGGCTGGAGGTGCTGATCGTCAGCTTCACGCCAACGCTGGTCACGGAGGCGTTGATCGCCATACCGGTGGTGCTGCTGGCCCGCGCCGTCGCCGTCGCCGTACCGTTGAGATTCCTGCGGTCGCGGCACCTTCTGCCGAGGGGGGCGGTGCCGCTGCTCGTCTGGGGGGGCCTGCGGGGAGGAATCGCGGTGGCCCTCGCGCTGTCGATTCCCGACAACGAGTACCGCGTCGGCATTCTTACCATGACCTACTGTGTCGTCGTCTTCTCCATCATCGTACAAGGCCTGACGGTCGAGAAATTCGTAGCGCGCTTGGGCCGCATCGAACAGGCCTGACAGGGGAAATACCTCGAGAGCGCCTGCCAAACCGTGCGGCACAGTCGGGGGCTCACGAGCGCGCAGCGCCGGCCGGCATGAGCGCAAACGCTCCGCCCTTCGCGACCGCCGCCGCGACATCGCTCAGCGACGGATCATACCGGCGAGTGTCTCGCAGAAGCGCTCGATTTCGGAGGTGGTGTTGTAGTAGTGGACGGAGGCGCGAACGAACGCCGCGGCGCGGCGCGCGTCCATGTCGAGCAGCGTGGATGTCCGCTCCGTCACCGAGACGTTTATGCGGCTTGCGGCGAGCGCATGGCGGATAGCGCGCGGCTCGTGCTCTGCCACCGCGAAGGAGACGATGCCGCAGCGAACCCGCCCGAGGTCCATCACGTCGACGCCGGGCAACTCGCGCAAGCGGGCTCGCAGCAGCTCGGCGAGCATCCCTACCCGCTGCCAGATCGCCTCCAGACCCCAGCCCAAGGCGTAGTCGACCGCGGCGCCGAGACCTAGCTTTGCGGCGACATTGCACTCCCAGTTCTCGAAACGACGCGCGTCGGCGCGCACCGAGTAACGATCCGGCGCGGTCCATGTCGCCGCCCGAAGATCCAGCAGCGGCGGCTCGAGCCGCTCGAGCACGGCGGATCGCACGTAGAGAAAACCCACCCCGCGCGGCCCGCGCAGGTATTTTCGACTGGTGGCGGACAGCATGTCGCAGCCGATATCAACGACGTCGACGGGCATTTGCCCGACGGATTGACAGGCATCGAGCAGATAAAGCGTACCGGTTTCGCGCGCGATCCGACCGACCTCTGCGGCCGGATTGACGAGACCGCCGTTGGTCGGCACGTGCGTGATGGCGATGAGCTTGACGCGTTCATCGATCATCTCGCGCAGGCGTGCGACGCAGAGCTGGCCGTTCTCGTCATTGGGCACGACGTCGATCGTAAGCCCGACACGCCGCTGCATCTGCAGATAAGGAATGAAGTTGCTGACGTACTCCGCGACGCTCGTGACGATGCGATCGCCCGGCGCGAAAGCGATGGAGTAGAACGCCATGTCCCACGCCCGTGTTGCGTTCTCGACAATGGCCACCTCGTCGCGGTGGGCGCCGATGAGGGTTGCGACAGAATCGTAGACGCGTTCGATTTCGTCGGCTGCCGCAGCCGCCGCCTCGTAGCCGCCCATCTCCGCTTCGAGGCGCAGCTGGTGGCCGAGCGCATCGAGCACCGGCTGCGGCATGAGCGCCGCACCGGCATTGTTCAAATGCAACACGTGACGACAGCCGGGGGTGTCGCCGCGCGCCCGCATGACATCTATCGGCACAATCACCTGCTCGAGACCCGTGTGATGTGTCCGCGCGCTGCACTCACCAAACGGGACGTGGCCCGGCCGGTCGCATCGCCAGCCGGCCCGACGCGTGCGGTCTTGGCGGGAAGCGTCGCCGCGCGGTTTTCTCCCATTGCGGCCGAGGTCGCGGTCGGACGTGCCGCGAGAGGCGCCACGCGTGGGCGGCCTACGCCGGGCTGGCCTCCGCGGCAGCCTTGCGCACGCGCCTGGCGGCAAGGGCGATGGCGATGTAGGACCAGCCGTTGACGATCATCTCGACTGCTACGAACAGGCCGATCACCCACAGCCCCGACACGGGCCATTTCGCGAAGATCATGAAGCCCAGCAGCAGCGTCACGATGCCGCCGATCAGCAGCCAAACCCAGCCGCTGTCGCCGCGCAGCTGAAACGCCATGATGATGCGCAAGACGCCGACGGCGACCAGCGCGCCGGCCAGCATCACGGTGAGCAGCAACGACGCACCGACGGGGTTGCGCATGACGAGGACGCCGGCGGCGATGTAGAGCAGCGCAATCAACACATGCCATACAACGCTCTTCCAGCCTTTGTCCTGAAACGCCTGCACGAGCTGGGCGACGCCGCCGATCAATATCAACACACCAAACAACAGGACACTCGCCACCGTCAGCGTAAACGTCATGCCGAGGCCGATCGTGCCGAGAATGATGAACAGGACACCGAGGGCCAGCAGCCACCCCCACTTCTTACCCACCTCACCAAATGCTTCAGGCGAAACCAGCGCGTTCTGTGCCATATGCGACGTCTCCTCGGTTGCAGTCCGCGACCATAGCTATCGGATCGCGACCGAAGTGTACTATGCAGGCAGACCAATCGCAGCCTCTCGCACCGGCCCGCGCCCGGCGCCGCTGACACTCTCGCCCATCTACGTGGTTGCTGTTCAACGAGGTCGGTCTGTGATTCCGCCGCGCCACCGAACAGCGAGGCGTGGCCCTCGACCGCCGAGCGGATCATCGGTATCGCGCCCCAGCGGTCTGCGTTTCAGCCGGTCTGCTAGTCGAATGGGCCAGGCTTGAAAACGCGCTGCCAGTGGCCGTCGGTGAACATGTAGCGCAGCGAGATGCGGTACTGGAGGATCTCTCTCAGCGCCTTCGAGCGCGCCGCATCGAGCCGATTGAGCACGCTCTGGAATGCCTCGCGGGGCGTGTCGTAGCTCTGGTTAAGCCGGATGATCTCGGCCTCGCCTGCACGCACAAACTTGTTGTGCTCGGCGACCATCTCTTCGATGCGCAGCAGGGTGCGCCGCGCCGTCCCGTAGCGCTGACTGCCCGGCTGAAGCACGGCCTTGAGCTCGGGCGTCACCCAGTCGATGTAGTCCCGAATGGAGCGTGCTCCCGCCTGCCCGTAGAGGAGATAGATCGCCGTCAGCCGAGACACGGCGCGTGCTTCAACGTCGGCGAACTCCGGCCAGAGCGACTGCGGCACGAGCGCCTTGACGCTCATGTGCAGGTCCAGCAAGCGCTGCTCGGCGTCGACCCGCGCCTGAGACGACTCGCGCAGCAGCCGACCGAATTCGCCCGGGCCCGCGCTGCGCCTGAGCATGAGTCGAGTCATGTCGTCCTGGTAGCGTTCGATGACGCGATCGAACGCGTCGAGCTCCCTCTCCATCTGCTCGATCAGCCGCCACAGCTCGATGACGGTGTCGGAGTCGGCAATTTGCTCGTCGACGAGGGTGGAGAGCTCGTCGGCCACGCTCTGGGCGGGAGCAACGCCTGGCGCCAGCGTGCCGATGAGCGCCCATAACAGCGCCACGAACGCCGCGCTGCGGCTGAAGAAGATAGCCCCGAGGTTCATGAGCCNNCCGGAGTATCACTTAGTCCCGAGACGGACTCAACCGCCGGCGCAACGGTGCCCGCCAACCACGGCGGGCTCGGCGGCGCGGACGGAGCAGGCCGACACCGAGCGGTGCGCCGTCTGCCGGGTGTGCGCAAAGTCGGCGGACGGTCGCTGGGCTCACCGCGAAGCGCCCGCTTCATGCCCACACGGCTCCGCCCTCAATACTGAAAGATCGGCAGGCGCAGGAAGAATTTGATCACCAGTGCGTTAGCGACGTCGATGAAGAACGCGCCCACCAGCGGCACCACGAGAAATGCTTTCGGCGACGGGCCGTATTTGGCGGTCACAGCCTGCATGTTGCCGATGGCCACCGGTGTCGCCCCGAGGCCAAGCCCCGCGAAGCCGGCACTGATGACTGCCGCGTCGAAATCGCTACCCATGACGCGAAAGACCACGATCATGGCGACCAACGTCATCAAGATCACCTGTGTCAGCAACACCACCAACATCGGTCCCGCAGCCGCCGCGAGGGTGAGCAGATCCATGCTCATGAGGCTCATGCTGAGAAAGACGCGCAGGCTCACATCACCGAAGAGATCGATGACCGGCGCGTTGAGCGCACGCTTCCGCATCTCGGCGACGTTGGTGATGACGATGCCGATGATCATGGATGTCAGGAACCCCGGCACCAGCACGCCCTTGGCGAACAACAGCCGATTGACCTGATCGCCGGCGGCGACG
>JABAHR010002141.1_pt2 | contig 11261 bp, 9 predicted proteins | sample 7062101 | NCBI WGS metagenome assembly JABAHR01 (sample SAMN14534553, study PRJNA622989) | marine sediment metagenome | biome: marine biome [ENVO:00000428]; feature: marine pelagic biome [ENVO:01000023]; material: deep marine sediment [ENVO:00002113] | place: India: Gulf of Kutch | collected...
GCCTGTGAAACGCCCTCGAGGAACAGCAGGATCAGGATGGCAAGAATGTCCTGAAGCAGCAGGATACTGATCATCACCTGTCCGACATGGCGATGATGCAGTGCCGTGGTAGGGAGCAGCTTGAGGCCGATGATGGTGCTGGAGAACATCATGACGGAACCGATGATCAGGCTTTCGAAAAGACTGAAGCCGGACAGCCAGCTGACCAGAAAACCCAGCATGCAGAAAAGCAGCGAACTGACCAGCGTGACCATCGTGGCCTTGCGGAACATGTTCAACAGCTCGCGCGGCCTCAGGTTAATTCCCAGCAGGAACAGCAGGAAGATGATGCCGATGTGCCCGATCTGCTGGATGACCGCTGCGTCATCGACCAGTTCCAGGCCCCAGGGTCCGACCAGGCCGCCCAGCAGGATGTATGCGACCAGCAGGGACTGGCGAGCGAACAGCGCGATGGCTGCCAGTATCGCGGCCCCCGTGAAAATCAGGAAGATGGAGAAAATGATCGAGTGATCCGGCATCCGGCCTATCCTAAAGCGCCGGATAGCCAAAATAAAGCTGTGTGCTGACGGGACTGTACAGGATCAGCGGGCCGCCGTATCAGGCGACCCGGCCGGTCCGCAGTGCGGACGCTACTGGATGGTATTGGCCTGCTCGGGCAGTGCGACATCCAGCGCCCAGAGCAGCTTGCCGGTGCCGGCAAGCACCCGGTACCCGGCATACAGTTCATCTGTCTGGCCGTTCACGTAATTCAGGCTCGCCTGGAATACCTCGTTTTCCTGGTCGAGCAGGTCGAGCAGGGTGCGCTGGCCGATATTGAACTGCTTGCGGTAGGCGCTCAGGGCCTGCTCGCTGGCGTCGACATGAACCTTGAAATATTCAAGCTGCTGTTTCGCCGTCAGGTGCGCATTCCAGGAAAGCTCGATGCTCTCGATGACCTGGCGGCGGGTCCGTTCACGGATGTCACGCGCCTGCTGCAGTTCGATGACCGTCTCCTGACGACGCGCCATATCCTTGCCGCCGGTGAAATTGTAGCGTGCACGCACCATGATCTCGGCATCGTTGTTGGAGCCGGGAATGCCGTCCAGGTTGTCATTGTCGGAGCCCTTGATTTCCAGGTGTACACGCGGCGAGAACAGGGCGCGTGCCGCATCATGCTGTTCACGGGCGGCCTCGATGTCGGCATCTGCGGATTTCAGGCGCGGGTGATTGTCCAGGGCGACGACGATGGCCGCTTCCAGGGTCTCCGGCAACAGGTAGGTTCGTGAAGCCGGTTCCTCGAGCCCCTGCGGTGCATGTCCGACTATATTGGCAAAGGCGGAAGCAGCATCCTGCAGTCGGTTCTGTTCGGCCATCAGGTTGGTACGGGCCAGCGCCAGCCGTCCGAGCGCCTGCTGCACGTCCGCCTTGCTGCCTACGCCGCGTTCGCCACGCTTGACGATGCGGTCATGGATGGCCTGGTGGCTGGCCAGGTTGTCCTTGGCCAGCTGTACCCGCTTTTGTCCCCTGATGACATTCAGGTACGCGTCGACCGCCTTGAGTGCAGAGACCTCGGCCGTGCTGAACGTGTCATAGGCATGGGAATTGACGCGGGCACGGTGGCGCTCGAATTCACTCCACGTCCCGTCACCATCATAAAGCAGCTGCCTGATCAGGATTTCGGCCTCGTCGCGGTTGAAATTCCGGGATCCGTCTCCGGCTGCCCGCGTCGTGGGATTGTCGCTGGTTTCCCAGCCGCTGCCGACAGTGATCTCGGCCTGCGGGAAGAAGCCGCTGCGGGCCTGTTCCATCTGCTGTTCAACGGAATCGCGTTCGCTGCCCGCGATCAGTATGTCCGGGCTTGTGGCAACGGTCTCGCGCACGGTTTCCGCAAGCGTAACGGCGGTTGCCTCGGCGGTCATCAGCAGACCGATTAGCAAGGCGGGCAGGATGGTTGATCTGCGGTGCATGGTTGATTCTCCGGTTTCCCTGTTATCGCGGCGCGAGGTGCCATGGGGTGTGGTTGTTCGGTCAGGCCCTTGTTGCCACCGCTCTTCAGTTCAGTTCGCTGAAGTAGAGTGCGAGATTCAGCCGGTTTTCGATCTCGAGTTTTCTGAAGATCGCGCTGAGGTGCGCCTTGACCGTACGTTCAGAGATATCCAGTTCACGCGCGATCGTCTTGTTGTTGCCGCCCTTGTACACCATGCGTGCAACCTCCAGCTCGCGCGGTGTCAGCGTGTCGACCAGGGAGCTGTCAAAACTGNNTCCTGCTGTTCCCTGGCCATTTCGTCGATCACGCTGGTGATGAGTTTCCTCTGTACCCAGTAGTCTCCATCCAGCACCAGCTGCACGGCCTTGCCCAGCAGGGAATCGGGTATATCGTGCTGGCAGAACCCGTGTGCCCCGGCCTTGAACAGCGCGTGCTGGTCGATCTCGCGTGCCGAATGATCCTCGATAACCATGACATGGGTATCCGGCAGCTTGCGTATCAGCGCACTGATATGGTCATCTGTGGAATCCGGGTAGAACAGCGGGTCGATGAACAGGAGTTCAGGTTCATGGCTGTCCAGCAGCCGGTGCATCTCGTCGCTTGTGACGGCCACCATTACGGTAAAGGCGGCCTCCAGGATCGTGCTGAAATACCCGGATATCGGCTGATCGCTGCTGGCAATCAGAATCTTTTGCTTTGTCTCTGTGGGTGCAGACATTAACCGGTCCTGTATCTGTTAACGTTCCCTGAGGGCGCGCTCCCTGGCGCGCAGGACCGGTTTCAGCAGGTAATCCAGGACGGTTTTCCGGCCCGTGAGGATGTCAACCATGGCGGTCATGCCCGGTATGATCTTCAGCGGTTCCGACTCAGTGCCCAGATAGCTGCGTTCGGTCCTGACCCGTATCAGGAAGAAACTCTCGCCGCTCTCATCAGTGATGGTATCGGCACTGATGTGTTCGAGTTTAGCGGGCAGGCCGCCGTAAATGGCGTAGTCATAGGCCGTCAGCTTGACCTGGGCATCCTGTTCCGGGCGCAGGAAAGCGATATCTGCAGGCCGGACATGGGCCTCGACCAGCAGGCTCCCCTCGGCAGGCACGATCTCCACCAGGTCCATGCCGGGCTGGATGACCCCGCCGATCGTGCTCACCATGAGCTGCTTCACGGTACCCTTGACGGGGGAGCGGACCAGGGTGCGGCTGACCCGGTCCTGCTGCCCGCGCAGTGTTTCCTCGACGGTGGACAACTCGGTCTCGGTGATACTCAGGTCACTGCGGGCGCTGGTGCGGAAGGCGATGTCGATCTCCTCGATCTTGCTCTTCGCTTCCTCGTTGGCGGCGCGCAGGCGCGGGATGGCGAGCTGGCTTGCCTCCAGTTCGCCGCGCATCTCGTTGACACTGCGTTTCAGACGCAGGATCTCCACCTCCGAGATGGCCCCCTCGGCTGCCAGCGGTTCCGACATCGACAGTTCCTGCAGCAGCAGCTCATGGCTGCGCGCCAGCTGGTTCTTCCTGGCAACCAGTTCCGCCATTTCCTGGCGAGTCTGGCTTTCCTGCTGTTCCAGGATGTTGCGGTTGGAAAGCAGTTCCTCTGCGCGCGAGCGATACAGGGCAAGCTCGTTGGCAGCCAGCTGCGGGTCTTCGCTGCTCACTATCTCGGGCATGATCACCGCTGTGTTGTCGGCCTCGGCCTTGAGGCGCGCGGCACGCGCCAGCAGGGCCAGGTACTTGGCGCGTGTTTCGCGGTAGCTGGACGAGAAGCGGATATCGTCCAGGCGCAACAGCGGCTGGTCCTTTTCCACCAGCTGGCCCTCGGTGACCAGTATCTCGGTGAGGATGCCACCCTCCAGGTTCTGCACGACCTGGATCTTGGCAGAGGGGATCACCTTGCCCTCACCGCGTGTCACTTCGTCTATATCGGCAAATGCAGCCCAGGTCAGGGCACACACAAAGAACACGGCAGTTACAAACAGGATCAGGTGGCTGCTGCGGCTGGCGCCCAGGATGACGGCGGCATTGGCATCGGACATGAAGTCCGTATCACCCCGGTGCAGCCGTTGCAGGTCGCCGGAATCCGACAAGCCACGCGGTGCCTGCAACAGCCTGCTGATGCGCTGCATCATGCCGATGGCACCTTGATCTGCCCCTGGCGCAGGGCGTCCAGCACACGTTGCTTGGGACCGTCGGCAATGACGCGGCCGGAATCCATGACGATGACCCGGTCAACCAGGCTCAGCAGGGATGCGCGGTGGGTGACAATAATGAGCGTTCTGTCTGCGGACCAGTCAGCCAGGCGCTGCTTGAAGCGCTCCTCGGTGCTGTTGTCCATGGCGTTGCTGGGTTCATCCATGACCAGGATCGGCGGATCGCCGAGCAGGGCGCGGGCGACGGTAATGCTCTGGCGCTGGCCGCCGGACAGGCGCTCGCCCCGTTCGCCGACCTGCATATCGAAACCGGACGGGTGCCGGTTGATGAAATCCGTTACCCCGGCGATCGTCGCGGCTTTCAGGACGGCATGATCATCCGCATACGGCATGCCGGTCATGATGTTGTCACGCACCGAGCCGTAGAACAGGAAGCTGTCCTGGGGAACGTAACCGATGTGATGGCGCAGGTCGGCGGGATCGATCTGGCGGCTGTCGGTGTCATCCATGAGGATGGCACCCGAGGCCGGTTCATACAGACCGAGCATGAGCCGTTCAATGGTGCTTTTGCCGGAGCCGATGCGGCCGATGACCGCGATGTGCTCGCCGGACCTGATCCGGAATGACACGTTATCAAGGGCTATCACGTCCTGTCCGGGGTAGCTGAAACTGACGTTCCTGAACTCGATGTTGCCGGTGATCTGCGGGCGGTCCAGGAACACCCGGTCTGCCGGGCGTTCGACCGGTGTTTGCATGATGGCGTCGGTGGCCGCGTAGGCCGAGCGGGCCTGGTTGTAGCGGGTGAGAGTGCCGGCTACCTGTGCCAGCGGCGCCAGCGCACGGCCTGTCAGTATGGTTGCTGCAATCAGGCCGCCCATGCTGAGTTCTCCCTCGGCGATGAGGTAGACACCGTAGATGATGACGCCGACCGTGGCCATGTGCTGCAGGAATACGGTGATATTGATGGCGCTAGACGAGAGAAAGCGCGTCTTCAGGCCAAGCCGGGCGATGGTGCCGGTGACCTGTTCCCAGCGGCGCTGGGTGGCGCCCTCGGCACCCAGGCTCTTGATGGTCTCGATACCGGTCAGGGTTTCAATCAGGGTGGCCTGCTTCTGGGCGGCATGCCGCAGCAGCTCCGCAATGTTGTCGGCAAGCAAGCGCTGAATCAGCACGGCGGCACCAAGTGACAGCGGCAATACCAGCAGCGGCACCAGCGCCAGCGGTCCGCCGATCAGCCAGATGGTGAAGATAAACAGGAATACGAACGGCAGATCGATGAGCGCGGTCAGCGTGAGCGAGGTAAAGAAGTCCCGGAAGGAATCGAACTCGTTCAGGCTGTTGGCATAGGCCCCGACCGAGTGCGGGCGAGCCGACATGCGGGTGCCAAGCACGCGTTCAAACACGTTCGCAGACAGCACGATGTCAGCGCGCTTGCCGGCGACGTCGAGGAAGTAACTGCGCAGGGTGCGCATGAGCAGGTCAAACAGGAAGACAACGGCGATGCCGACGCCGAGTACCCAGAGTGTTTCAATGGCCTGGTTGGGGACCACCCGGTCGTACACGTTCATGATGAACAGCGGGGAGGCGAGTGCAAACAGGTTGATGAGCAGCGCCGCCAGTCCCACTTCTGCGTAGAGCGGCCAGGCTTCTGCCATCGTGTCGCGGAACCAGTGTCGGGGTCGGGACAGCACTGCATCCGATGTGCGTTCGTCAAAACGGTACTGATCCTGGACAAAGATCACGTAGCCGCTGTGGATTTCCGACAGCGCGCTGAGCGGCAGTTCCTTTGACCCGTTGCCGGCCTCGGGGAGCAGAATGCGCGCCACACCGTCCTTGCTGACGCGCTCGAGCACGCAGGCACGCCCGTCCTGCAGCAGCAGCACGGCCGGCAGCACCAGGTTGGAAACTTCCTCCAGCGTACGCCGCGTGATACTGGCAGCGAGGTTGATGCGTCGGGCTGCCCGTATGAACAGCTCCGGTGTGAGGCGATTGTCGACCAGCGGCAGCCCTGCCGTGAGCGAGTCGGCCGTGCAGTGCCGCTGTTTCATCCTGCCAACCAGCAGCAGGCAGCCGAGCAGCGTGTCATCCCGCGCTGACCCATTGGACGGGAACTCCCAGTCCCGTGATGCTGCTGTGCTTGCCTCTGTCATATTCGCCTGTATTGATATATAAAAAACAGCAAGTTGCCCGCAACTCGGAGAAACAGCCTGAGCAGAAAACGGGCGCATTTTCGGTCGCTCCTACTGCATCGGCATACGCCCGATACATATTTAGCCGGTGCGGCATGAAAAGCGGTTGTCATGCAGGGGGTTAGCTGCAGGGTTAAAGCGCGCGGGCGGACCTGCCGAAGCCTATGGTGTTATGCCCTATATAAAACGAGATGCCAGCGGCAGGGTCGTCAGTCTTTCCGACGAATGCGACGCTGCCTACCCGGAAGAACTGGCGCTGGCACACCCGGACGTACAGGCCTTCCTCGATTCGGCGAAACAGGCACTGACGACCTCGGACAGTGAAACCATCCGTGTCATCGAGGACCTCGTCGATGTGCTGATCCAGAAGAAACTGATCCTGCTCACCGACCTGCCGGATGCAGCACAGCAGAAACTCATCGCGCGTCGGCGCATGCGCGATGAACTCAACGTGCTGGATAACCTGATGGTCGGCGAAGAAGACATCCTGTAGTCACAAACGGCATGCCGGCGCCTGGACGCGGCTCGCCGTATCTCATTCGCTGTAGAGGCTGTCTCTCCTGTTTTCCTGCAGCGCCTGCGGTCTGCCGCTCAGATAGCCCTGGATGCCGTCTATACCCAGCTTCTCGAGCATGCTTCTTTCCGCGCGTGTCTCCACAGCCAGTGCATAGACGCTGATATCGATGCTGTGCATGGTGTCGGTGAGGGACTTGATAAAGAACTGGTTGTCCGGTTCCGTGTCGATATCGCGCACGAAGCTGCCGTCTATCTTGAGATAATCGGGGCGCAGGCTGCGCAGGTAGCCAAACGAGGAAAATCCCTTGCCAAAGTGATCGATACCGCAGCTGCATCCCAGCTGTTGCAGGCGCTCGATGAGGTCGCGCGTGGCCTGCAGGTTCGAGGTGGCGGCAAATTCGGGGAATTCGAAGCGAAGCAGCCTGGCCTTTCCGGATGACTGCTCAAGGGTGCTGTACAGCCACTGCATGAATACCGCGTCATGCAGCGATGTTGCCGACAGGTTAATGGCATAGCGATCCGTGCCGCCGGCATCGGAGCGTACCTGCTCGAGTAATGTCGTGACCGCCAGCTTGTCGAGCTGGCTCGCCAGTCCCAGCTGCTCCGCCATGGGCATGAATATCCCCGCCGGGACACCGGAACCATGGCCGGGCGAAATACGCATCAGCACCTCGGAATGCAGTACGCTGGCGTGCTCGCCGCCGGCAGCGAATACCGGCTGGGTGAGCAGCACGATGTCCCGGCTGTTGATGACATCGTGCAGGCGCTGTTTCCATTCTCCGAGGCTGTATATTTCCGACTGGTTGGCGACCGCCTTCTGGTACCGGTGCCAGGTGTTCTGGCCGCTGTTCTGCGCAGAGCGCAGCGCCATGTCCGTTTCGGACAACAATTCCCTGTAGCTGCCGTTCTGACGCCACATCGCCACGCCCACATGGCCGATGCTGTTGGTGTCCGCCAGTCCCTCGGCACGCAGGCGCAGCAGGTCATGACACAATGCCGCGGCCAGGGCGTCGGCGCTTTCCTGCGGCATGCCCGCGGCGATAATGCCAAAGGTGGCACCCGAGATCCGTGCTGCATAGCAGTTGTCGATATACTCGATCTGGGACTGGATGATCTCGGCAGCCCTTCTCAGCAGGGCATCGCCACCGGTATAGCCGGCAATCTTGTTGACGCGCTGAAAGTCCTGCAGCTCCAGCATCAGCAGGGCTCCGTGGCTTACCAGCTCCTGCGTCTCTACCAGGGCCGTGGCAATGCGGTCGAAATAGCGCCGGTTTCCGATCCCTGTCACCGGGTCCATGTAAACCTGCTCGCGCAGTGTCTCGGTGAGCGCCGACTGTTCATTGAAGATCTCGTTGACCTTGCCGGACAGGCGGTTCATGGCAACGACCACGCTGCGCAGTTCCCGTGTGCGCGGCAGTCGTCGCTGGATCGTGTAGCAGCGCCTGCTGATGGCATCAGCCTGGCGCTGGATTTCCCTGAGCGGGCGCAGCACGATGCGCGCGGCGGCCATGCCGAGCAGCAGGATGACGATGCTGGCAGCCAGGTACAGCTTCAGTGTGTTCGTGGTACCAGCCCACAGGCGCAGGTACGCCGGCCCCGCGTTGGCAGTGACATGCAGTGTGCCGGCCTGTTTCCATCCCGACATCACCATGGCCTGTGCTGCAGGCGTTTCCAGGGCCACGAGCCGTATGAACCACTGCGGGACATGGCCCGTGTCTGCGGCGGCCGATCTTTCGACCAGGACCTGTCCGCCAGCCGACAGCACCCGTATGTCCAGGAAATCGCCGCGGTCAAAGACCGCGCTGACCATGGTTTCTAGCGTTGCGAGATCCAGGGGCTCCATGTGAGGTGTCAGTGACAGCCCCAGCGAGGTGGCAGTGTCCTGGGCATGTGATGTGAGCTGGGAGTTATGCAGGCTGCGCAGGTTGACGGTGCTGATGTAGACCGTGCTGGTAAAGCCGAGCACGAGTAACAGCAGCAGGCCGAGCGAGATTTGCCTGTAGAGAGTCATCCCTGAATGTGGTGCGGATTGGTTCCGTTCTTCTCAGCGGGATGCGATCAGCGCAGCACCGATCCCCGTTCGTCGCTAATCCTCGCCATCACCGAGTTCCACTTGCTGAGCTGGGTCGGGCTGCCCACGTGCTGCTGCAATCCTTTTGCCTTGGCCAGCCACAGGCCGTCGACGTTGAAACTGTAGACCGGCAGCAGGTCACCGCGCTTCGATGCCGGCTCGATTTCCTCTTTCAGGTTGTCCAGTATCAGCGGCTCGGAGCCGGGCGTCTCGTAATAGGTCAGCACCATGTGAGCCTGGTTCAGTTCCACGGCCTTGACGTAGGTCAACCGCATACGCTCGGCGGGAATACCCATTTGCAGGAGTGTGAAATATTTTGCGATGGAGAAGTCCTCGCAGTCGCCGGCATTGGATGCCAGCGTCTCCAGCGGTGTTGCCCAGTAGTCCTCGACACCCCAGTGATCGATGTCGTTGGCGAATTTCAGTTCATTGATGAAGGCGTTGACGGTGGCGAGTTTCTCGCGCTCGGAAAGCCGTTTTCCCGAGTTGATGATATATTGCCAGTGGTCGATGCGCCGGATGGCGTATTCGCCGTACTCCCGCGCGATATCGGCCAGGGTATGTGCCGATGTGACGGGTCCGGCCATTGCCGTCGCCAGGCAGCCGGACAGGTAAACCAGGCCCGTCGCAAGCAGGCTGCGTATCCGTTGGCGGTTCAGTTTGCTCTGGATTGCGGTCAGCAACATCGGGGTCCGGCTCGGTTAATCTGGGGTTACATGATGTTATCGGCAGCTCACGCCGGATATTTAGACCGGCATGATCTGCCGCGCCCCCGGGCCGGACCCGGGGCCGGTTTCCCGTCGTGGTACCTACGTCCAATTGAACCGGTAGCGGCATCCCCGTAGACTGCGCAGGACACATAAAAACAAAAAGTTATGAGAAAAATAAACGTTACGATCTTTGTCGCCGGAAAGGAGGATTACCCGGGGTGTGCAGACATCCTGGCGACTTTCCCTGAATTCCATGTCATTGCACGACCGGCCGGCCTGTACGCCCCCGGTGCCTGGGTTGCCATATCCCGGAGCGATGTCGTGCTGCTGGATGAGGCTACCCTGGAGCAGGACGGCGTGGAAACCGTGCGCAGGATCTGTGACAGCTATCCGCTCGTCAAGCTGTTGCTGATCATGGAACAGGACAACGAAGCAAGGGTGCTCGAGGCGCTTTCACTGGGTATCACCGGCGTGATCGAGCGGGCTTCCCTGGTGTCCCTGTTACGCAAGGCCATTCCGGTGCTTTATACAGGCGAGGCCTGGGTATCGCGGGGCCTGGTGCGTTCATTGCGCAGGTATCTGAATGAACTGGGAAACAGTGATTACCGTGCAACTGCCGGCAGCATCCGGGGCGTTCGGGGAAAACTTAATTAAAACAGAATCATAGTACCAAAGTCCGATAGACCGGTTGCGGATGCCATGTGATATTGCCTTTAGAAGGGGCAATTCCCTGCCGATTTCATACTGATTATGTGTATGGAACAGGCAGACACTGGAAGGAAACATCATGGCAACCATCCTGATCGGCAACATTGAATCACTCGATGGACGGGTCACTGTCCAGCATTCCGACGGCAGCTCGGAGGTACTGCAGGCGAAGGCGCTGCTGTACCTGCATGACGTGCTGTCCGCTGACAGCCAGTCACAGGCACACATTCGCCTGATAGACGGTACACTGCTGGAACTGGGTGGCGGCCAGACCCTGACGCTGGGTACCGACCTGCTGAGTGCCGGCGGCAGCGAAACTCTCGGGGTCGATACCGACGGCATGGTCGCGGTATCGGCCATAGGCGTGGTTACGCGCGCGGACGGCGATATCCAGGTGCTGCGCGACGGCAAGCTGGTCAGTCTCGAAGTCGGTGACTTCGTCTATGCCGGGGATGTGTTCAAAACGGCCGCGGACGGCGGCGCAACCATCACCATGCTGGACGGCTCCGGCATGGTGCTCGGCCCGGACTTCCAGCTCACGCTCGACGAATCAGTGTTTTCCCCGGACTATGCCAGTTACGTGGATACCGGCATGGATGACCCGGCGGCTATCCAGGCCGCCATCCTGGCCGGCCGCGACCCGACCAGGGATGCCCCGGCCCCGGCCGCCGGCGAAAGCGCCGGCAACGAAGGCCATACCCATGTCCTGATCACACCCTCGGACCGCGCCGTGACCCCGGAGAGCGGGCATGAAACGCGCGGGCAGGAGCTGCCGTTCAACCAGGCGGACGAGGAATTGCTGCAGCTCAGCTATCCCGATGTATCGATCAGTAACGGAGCACCGGACCCGGCGACCGAGGGTACGCACGGCACGATCACGTTCACGGTGAGCCTGACAAACGCGGCGATCGTCCCTGTGACGGTGGACTACACGACGGTGGACGGCACGGCGGTTGCGGGT
>JABAHR010001802.1_pt3 | contig 11260 bp, 10 predicted proteins | sample 7062101 | NCBI WGS metagenome assembly JABAHR01 (sample SAMN14534553, study PRJNA622989) | marine sediment metagenome | biome: marine biome [ENVO:00000428]; feature: marine pelagic biome [ENVO:01000023]; material: deep marine sediment [ENVO:00002113] | place: India: Gulf of Kutch | collected...
CGTGACGAAGAAATCATAGAGCTTGAGCGAATCGTCGCCAACTACGTAGAGCGCGGAAAGTTCTATAAAGCTGCGCTCAAGGCTCGGAATCCCGGCTAGCGTGGTGTCGACCTATGAGCGCCCGCCGCAACACGCTCCTCCTACTGCTTGCTGTCGCGCTCGTGCTATTCGGCACTGTCTGGACACCGGTTAGCGGATACGGACGATGGACGGACGTCGTGCTTACGAGCGGTCATGGCGTTGCTTTCGCTCTGACCGCAGCGCTTTTGGCGCTCGCGCTCAAGGACCGGAAATACGCTCACGCTTGGCCGGTATGGTTGCACTATTGCGCGGCGCTCGCGTTAACCGGGCTGCTCGGATTAGGGTCTGAGGCTGCGCAACTCTGGTTACCGCGCGACGCCAACCTGGAAGATCTGCGTACCGATCTACTCGGCGCCTGGGCCGGCCTTGCAATGTTCGCGGTATTTGACGCCCGACTGCGCACGCTGGGACGAATCGGACTGCCGTTTAGCGGCCTACTTCCGTTCTTTGTACTCGTCGTGCCACTCGTAACCTGCATTCAAGCATACGCGCGGCGACAGGCCGCGTTTCCGACGCTCGCCGATTATCGTTTGAGCTTCGATGACTATTTCCTGCAGGCGCAGGGAACCTCACGCGCGCACGATTTCATGCCGCAGATGTGGGCAGGTTTTACGGGCGAGCAAGCGATGCGTATATCTTTCGGTACCGCCGCGTGGCCCGGCCTGCACTTCGCCGAGCCCGCGCCCGATTGGCGTGGTTACGAAACGCTTGCGCTCGATGTCACAAATCCAAATCCAGCGGCACTGCCGTTGAACATTCGAATCGACGACCGCGCCCACAACAATCAGTACTCGGACCGCTTCAACACGCAGGTGGAGCTCGAACCGCTGGCACGTACAGTCGTACGTCTACCGATTACCGAAATCTCGCGCGCGCCGCGAACTCGTAATCTCGACATCGACGAAGTATCCGGGCTAATCTTGTTCGTGAGTGGTAACTCAGAGCCCGAGCGCATCAGCGAAGGCTTATTCGTCTCCCGAATTTGGCTGGAGTGATTCGCGGACGGTCTAGAGCAAGGTTATGCCGAGATCGAACGTGCCCTGATGACCTTGGGCGGCGGCTGTTGGTTGGCCTCCCAGAGATCGTAGTCGGCCTGCATCCTGAGCCAGCTCTCCGCGCTAGGTCCGCGCTCGGGACCGCCTAACCAGACCTCGAGGCGTCGTGCCATGTCTGCAGAAATTCCTGACTGGCCGTTGATCAACCGCGACAACGTTACACGCGAGACGCCGAGTTGCCGGGCTGCCTCTGTGACTGTGATACCGAGCGCCGGAATAATGTCTTCGCGAATCGACTCGCCCGGGTGCGGTGGATTGAACATTCGTCCCATGTGGGTTGCCCTTCAATGATAGTCCCGGTAATCGACCAAAACAGCGTCGCCTCCGTCGAAGCTGAACGTGAGTCGCCAGTTGCCGCTAACCGTTATCGACCAGTGTCCCGACAAAGCACCCTTGAGTGAATGCATCCGCCAACCAGGCACATTCATATCTCGCGGGCTGCGGGCTGCGGGCTGCGTCGAGGCGCTGCAGCTGACGCGCGAGCTTCTCGGCATGTGCAGATTGGATACCGCCCTTGCTTCCTTTCAAAAAGAAGCGCTCCAGACCCCTATGCCGGAAGCTCTTAATCAAGTGTATCTTGTATCGTTACACGATACACTAGGGTGGTGTCTTGGACAAGGGGAGCACTCCGTGGCACGAGTCACGGCATCTGTGAAACGGCAGATCGAGAAAGCGTATGAGCCGCTACTTCACTCGCTCAACCCGCAAATTTGACGGGTTGCGCGAGATTGGCGCGCAGGCTAATCCGTCGGCGCGAGGCGCCGAATCTCCTCGAACCAGTTCTGCACGACGATAAGCTGCGGGCTTCCGCTTCCATCCGCGTTTCGGCCCTCCGTCAGAATCAGGAATCGCTCCCCGTCTGGATGCACGTCGTAGCTGAACGCCGCCTGTACGTACACGTTCCCCAGAAGAAATTCCGTCGGAGGCTCCCACGCAAACGCCGGTTCTGTCTCGGCGACGGCAACGCTGTAGAAAGAGCGCTGATCGCGAAAGTAGATCGTACGCGAGTCCGGGGACCACCTGACGTTTACGCCTCCGTCTGTGGAAATCTGAAATTTCCCGCCCTCAACGTTTGGGAACGGGCTGACGAAAATCTCCGAGCGTCCTGTCTCGTTGGACTGATACGCGATCCAGCGGCCGTCCGGCGAGACTTGCGCAAACTCCTGACTGTCCTCGAACGCAATCAAAGAGCGCATGCCCCGCTCTCCATCAAGGTCGAGAAGATTCAGGTCCCAGCCGGTCTCGCCCGACCCCTCGAAGACGAGCTGCCCACCGTCGGGCGTGAAACTGTCTGGATATAAGTTCGATGTGTCGACACCAGCCGAGCCGGCATAGAGGATCTCAGGCTGACCCGTGCCGTCCGCGGCTGTCCAGGCGATGCCGCCGGGCGTCATATAAGCGATGCGTGTTCCATCAGGCGTCCACGTCGGGTGAGCTTCCTCTTCAGGGTTGAATGTCAATCGTCGCGGAACACCGCTTCGAATATCGTGAACCCAGAGGTCGGCCTCGTTACCGTCCCGAACGGTCACCGCAACTCGATCCCCTTGTGGTGAGAGCGCGATCTGGCGGTAGAACTGCGGTGCCATTCCCAGCTCTTCCTCCACACCCTGACGATCGACCCAGACGACCAGGCGGCCCTGCTCGAGCCCGCGCACTGCGACCAGCGTGCCGTTGTCCGAAACGGCATAGTGAGCGACACCGGTCTGCGCAGAGCTCGCTCTTGCGATGCCTTGGACGAGTGATACGGGCCCTCCGGAGAGGGTCAGACTGTCTGGATCGAAGGCAACCGCTAACAGGCCATCCTCGAACGCATAGACGATATGACCCGTTGCAAGGTAGCGCGCATCGCTACCACCGTTGACTAGTACGCTGCGCTCGCCGGTCTCGAGCGATTGGACGACGATTTGAGCGTTGTCCCACTGCGTTTCCTGCGCCACCGTGAACAAAACTGCGTCGCCGCCGGGCAAGNNCCGTAGAGTCGGATATCGTCCCGATCCCTCGCGATGATCCGCTCCGGGTGAACGCTTCTTCTTCTGGCAGTGCGAGCATTGCCCCCCCGTATGTTGAACTCTACGCAGCTGCAACTGTTCGTCGCCCCGTATTGTACCGGTATCGCGACGATTCACGCCAAATATCAGCGGGTTAGGCGTCTAGTTACGCTCCAAGCAGTTGATCGAAAAAGCATTGCCGCAAAGGCATTCACGTGTATGATTTTCGCCGTCAGGCCTTCCCGAAGGCCGATACGACTCAGGAGGATAAGAATGACTCGATGCAGGGAAGCCGTCCTGGCGGCCGTTTCTTTCGCGCTAACGGCTGCGTGGAGCGGAGTCGCCCAAGCGCAGACTGCAGCAATCGCCGAAGCCGCACACCCGTACATTCTCGTCGAGCGCACCAACGCACGCACCGGTATGCCTTGGGAGCTGCATCTCGTGCTGACGCGCGACGAAATCTACGTCCCGATCGGCGTGCGCAAGCCCGACGGTGACGGACCCTTCCCGATGATTCTGATCGGCTCGGGCCAGGGAACCGACGGCATCGGCAAGATCGACGAGCACATGGACCGCGTCGAAACACTCATGACCCGGCTCGTCGAGCGCGGCTATGTCGCTGCGTTCGTCAGCTATCGCAACGAGGTACCGGAGCTCTACAACGACATCGACCGCGCCGAGCTCGTTGCCGACACGATCAGCGGCGGCAGCCGGACGCTGCGCTCGGTTCCCGCACTCGATTCAGACGATCATCTGGCAATCATCGATCATGCCAGAGCGCTGCCTTACACGGACCCCGACGCGATCGGTGCGATCGGCAGCAGCCATAGCGGCGAGATCATTATGAAAACGGCGACGGCGAACGGTGGGCTCGCAGCCGCCGTGCCGAGCGAAGCTGCTGCATTCGAGTACCTCGCGATGGACACGACCAAGGCCCCGCGCGACGCTTCGGGTGAAGAGATGCAGTTGCAGGATGTCGAGGTCGCGCGATCGATTGCCGATAAAGCGCGCGCCATGCAGCGTATCCACCAAGTGGACATACCGCTACTCGTACTCGGCCGCAACGACGATCATCTGCAAGGGATCTTCGAGCTTCTCTACGAATGGCTCACCGAGGCCGGCAAAGACGTTGCCTGGGCGTCGTACGATCATCCGGAGCACGGCTACGTCCTGCTACGCCCGCGCGAGGGCGTGCCAGAGCCAGACGACGTGCAGGAACAGGCCTTCGATCTCTATATGAAATTCTTCGACGAGCACCTCAAAGCGCAGTAGATAGCGACGCTGCGTGTGCTAGGCTAGTCCTCAATGCGGGAATAACCTCGCTGTATAAGGGGCTGCTACATGCGCTTGTACGGTCCGACGACTTTGATGCTCTTGCTCGCTCTGGGCGGTTGCGCACCGGTCGAGGTCGCGTTCGAGCCCGACTACCTCGAAGCCACCGTCCCGAGCTACCTCGCGGATACGCAGATCCTCGTCCTCATGGAGGATCAGGATCTCCAGTACGTGTTCGAAGGCCCGCCCGAATCTTTCGTAGGGCAGAGCATCGACCTGCGAATTCCGCTCGCCGCAATTACGCGCGAGATCACGGCCGGTGTATTCAGATCGCATTTCAATTATGGCGTCGTATTTGCCGGCGAGATGCCCGACGACCTTCCGTACGTCATCGCAATTCAGCCCGAAATCGTGGATTTCTCGTATCGCTACGATCAATATCTCGACGATACCGTCGTCGAAATTCAATCGACCGACAACAACGTCGAAGCCGTGCCGGTCACGGTCATCACGCCGAGCATCCAGTTCGATCTCGACGTTACGGCCTACGATCCCGACGGTAAGCGAGTGCTCGACAAGACCTACCATTCCGGTCTCGTTGCCGGTGAGAGCTACATCGTCACATCACGGCCGCACGAGCGAATCAACGCGACGTTTCACGCGACGCTTCAGGACATCATGCTGGAGGTCGCCGAAGATCTTCGCCCGCTGCTCGCGGCTCAGCCGAATCTCTTAGACGCCGAGTAGCTCGATCTCCACTTGCTAGTCGTAGTAAAGCGGCGCCTTGTCCAGCGTTGCCCAGAGCATGAGTTCGTGCTGGATCCAGAGCGTTGCAGCACGTTCTTCGAGGAAGCGTTCGATCGACGCGCGTGAGGATGCCGTGAGATTACCGTCGAAATCAGTCAGACGAACGCGCTGCAACCGCCGATGAGCATCGAGATGGAAGAGATCACCACTGAGCACGATCGGACCTGTCTCTCGAAGATCGAGAAACAAGGACTGATGACCAGGTGTGTGCCCTGGCGTGAACTTGAGCACGACACTGCCGTCGCCGAACACATCATGATCGCCTTCGATGATGCGCTTCTCGCTGTTCTCCAGCGCGCTCATGAGTCCCCATCGCTCGGTATTCTCGAAATCGACCGACTCTAGCTCGGCACGCTGCACGATCCAGGTCGCATCGGCGAATGCGTTCGCATTGCCGGCGTGATCGAAGTGGGTATGCGACAATGCGAGAAAGTCGATGTCCGACGGCGCGTAGCCGAGATCCTCGAGCTGACGACGAATCGTCGTCGTCACAACCTGCGTCCACGGGCCGAACTGCGCGTCCTCCGGAGCGACCCCGAGGAGATCGTCGGGCAACCCCGTATCCCACAGCAGCGCCCCGTTCGGGTGGAGAATCAGATACGCAGGTACAGGCCCTGAGACAATACCCTTGACCTCCGCAAGCGTGAGGTTCGCCCAAGAGGGATCGGGATTGACGAGTGTGCCTCCGTCGAGCACGTACAGACGCAACGAAGAGTCCTGGCTCGTCGCCACGCACGGAAGTAGCACAAGTGCCGCGGCTAACAGCGTGGCACGCATTGGGCTGTTACTCGAACAGCGCCCAGGCCGTCAGAGTCGTGCCGGCGGGGACGAGCAAATACTGGCGCCCGTCGACCATATAAGTGATCGCCGACGTGCCCCAGAGCGTTGCGCCCATCTGATAACTCCAGAGCGACTCGCCCGAGCGCGAGTTCAGTGCAATCAGATTGCCATTCTCGTCACCCGTGAATATCAACCCGCTGGCCGTCGTCAATAGACCTGCGCCCGACGGGAATGGTACATCCGACGACACCGGATAGGGGAACTCCCAAACGCGCTCTCCCGTCGCCGGGTTCAGCGCGCGCAGCACGCCGTAACGCGGCATGTCGGGATCGTCGCGTATGGCCTGCCCCGCGCCGCCCGTAAATCGCTGCCCCGCAATGTATTCTTGCTCCCAGGCAAAGTACGTCATACAACCCTCGCGCGCGTTGACGTAGAACAGTCCTGTCTCGGGATCGAAGCTCGGCGGCCAGAAGTTCGTGCCGCCGGTAAGGTCGGGACACGTGATCTCGCCGTCCTCGGTCGGCGTGTGGCCCGGCAGCAGAATTGGCCGTCCGTCGACGCCGATTTCCTCGGCCCACGTCGTACGCACGAAAGGCTCAGCGACGAGCAGCTCGCCGGTTGCGCGGTCAATCGTGTAGTAGAACCCGTTGCGGTTAGCGAACATGACGACCTCGCGCAGCTCGCCCTCGATCTCGATGTCCGCGAGGATTGGCACCTCCGTCGCGTCCCAGTCGTGAACATCGTGGGGCGTGAACTGGTAGTGCCACCGCAATTCACCGGTGTCGGCATCGAGCGCGACGATCGAGTCGCTGTAGAGGTTGTCGCCGAGCCGGCTCTCGCTGTGATAGTCGGGCCCGGGATTGCCGATGCCGTAGTAGAGCAGGTTCAAGTCGGGATCGAAGGCGCCCGTCACCCAGACGCTCGCGCCACCCGTTTGCCAGGACTCGCCCGCCCATGTCTCGTTGCCGGGCTCACCGGGACCCGGAATCGTGTAAAAGCGCCAAGCCCGCTCGCCGGTTTCCGCATCGTAGGCATCGATGAAGCCGCGAATGCCGAACTCACCTCCGGCGACGCCGACGACGATGTTTCCATTAGCAGCGATCGGTGCAATCGTCGCGGCATAACCGCTGCTGTAATCGGCCAGAGTCGCATCCCAGACGATGCGGCCCGTCGCGCTGTCGAACGCGAGCAGATGCGCATCGAGCGTGACCATATACAGCTTGTCGCCGAGCATCGCAAAGCCACGGTTGACGAGGCCGCAGCAAGCCGTGAGGTTCTCGGGCAGCTCGCGGCGGTACTCCCAGAACGGCCGACCCGAACGCGCGTCGAGCGCCCAGGCCGTGTTGAGCGGCCCCGTTACGTAGAGGACGTTATCCCGAAGTAGCGGCGTCGTCTCGAACTTCTCGACCACGCCTGTTTGGAACGTCCATTGCGGCACAAGTCGATCGACATTTGCAGGCGTGATCTGCGTGAGCGGGCTGTGGCGCTGGTTCGAGTAGTCACCGCCGAACGTCAGCCATCGCGAGCCGTCGACAGGTAATCCCTGCTCGATCTCTTCTTGCGACACGAGCCGGGGCACCGGTGCCTGCTGGGCGATAGCGACTGTGACAATTTGCGAAAGAACCAACACTTGGACGCAATGCGAAGCCGTGATACGCATAGGATTTCTCCTCATTCGACCGCCGCGTCGAATCCGCGCAGCGTCACGAGATAACTCAGCAGATCCTCGAGCGTATCGTCGCTCAAGACCTCCTGTGAATAGACGGGCATGAGTGACTCGGTCGAGACGTCGAGCGAGTGGAGCTCATCTTTCATGAATCCCTGGATACGCCCACCCATGTCGATGACCTGGATGGAGAAGAGGTCTTCATTCTTCTTCACGCCCTGCATGCTCTCGCCGCTCGCGGCCGTCAGCGTCGTCGGCGCAAAAGTTGGATCGACCATCCTGCCGTAATCACCGCGGATACGCCGTTCGAGTGACTCGACCGAGCGCGCAACGCCTATGCGCGAGAGGTCGGGCCCCAAGCGTCCGCCGACGGCGTCGACCTGGTGGCACACGGAACAGGTCGTCTCGAAGATCGCCTGACCGCGTGCGGCATCACCCGTCAGCTCGCGATGCGGCGGCGCCGCCATCGAGCGCAAGTAGGCGATGACGTCCCAAACTTCGGATTCGCGCGTGCGCACGAGATCGAGCGGCTGCATCGTCGTACCCGGGACGCCTTCGGTAATGGTCCGGAAGACGCCTTCATTCGTCCGGCCCCTGACCCAGAGCTGGGTCAGGTCGGGTCCGCGAACGCCGCGTGCGTCCATGCCGTGACAGTCTGCACAACGAAGGCGATAGACGCCCATGCCGCGGCGTACGGTCTCCGGGTCCTCGGCAAAAGCCGCTGTAGGCGACACATCCTGTGCTGCGAGCGGGCTGGCGAACGCGCACAGGAGCGAAAGCGCGGCAGCGGCCGCGCTCGCCCGGAATGTCTCGAGCTTGACGCTCAGCTCTCCCCTCGAGCGCATGGAACTCCCCCTGATTATCGAATTCTTGTTACCCACGATTCTACGCCGCCAGATCTGAACGATCTAGGAGGAAACGATCCAGGTGCGCAATGAGTAGAATGGGCCCATGAGCGTCCTTAGCGCGTAGGGGGAAAGATGGTGGGCGTGCTAGAAAAAACACAGATACGGGCGGGCGGGATGAGTGTGATCGCGACCCTCGCACTCAGCGCCTGCGGGCAGCCGAGTCAAGAGATGAGCCGAGTCACGGCCCCGTCGGAGCAACCTCAACAGATCAAGGTCATCTCCTCGGGCGGCTTTATGGCGGCGTTCAATATTCTCGGCCCGATGTTCGAGCAGGCGACTGGGATCGACGTCACGGTCGTGCACGGGTCCTCGATGGGCGGCGGCCCCGACTCGATGCCCATGCGTCTGGGACGCGGCGAGGCGGCCGACGTGCTGATCTTCAACGACGCAGCGTTCGAGGATCTTCGTGACGCGGGCTACCTGCGCGCCGATACGCGCATTGATCTCGGCGAGTCGATCATCGGCATGTCAGTACGCAGCGGTGCACCAAAACCCGACATCAGCACGATGGACGCGTTCATCGAGACAGTACGCGCAGCCGAGTCCATCGGTTACTCGGCGAGTGTCAGTGGCACCTACCTCTCGACTGAAGTGTTTCCGGCTCTGGGCTTATGGGAGGAGCTCGAGCCGAAGTCGACGCGGGTCGTCGGTGAGCGCGTGGCAAGCCCTGTCGCGCGCGGCGAGCTCGAAATCGGCTTTCAGGCTGTCAGCGAGATCCTATCGATCGAGGGCGCCGACCTGGTCGGCACGATCCCCGAAGAGATTCAGCAGATCTCCACGTTCATGACGGTTATCCCTGAGCGCGTCGAGAACGAGACGGGCGCGCGCAGGCTCATCGACTTCCTCGCTTCCCCCGCTGCAGCCGGCATCATCGAATCGACGGGTCTGCGACCTGTCCCGCAGAGCAGACGCTTGAGCGAAGCGAGTGAGTCAGACCGTCGGGTGCACGTCATTACATCCGGCGGCTTCACGGCTGCCTTCGACATTCTCGGCCCAATCTACAGTGAAGCTGCACGTGTCGAGATAACGACCGAGTACGGCTCATCGATGGGCGGCGGTCCGCAGTCCATTCCCGTCCGACTGGATCGCGGTGAGACGTTCGACGTTGTGATTCTGAACCGGCCGCCCCTCGACGGCTTCGCCGAAGACGGTCGTGTGCGGCCCGATACGCGCGTCAATCTCGGCCGATCGCTGATCGGCATGGCCGTACGCGCGGGCGCGCCTCAACCGGATATCTCCACGCGCGAAGCCTTGATCGCTACGCTGCTCGCAGCCGAATCGATCGGCTACTCCGCGAGCGTCAGTGGAACGCGCTTGTCGACGGAGGTCTTTCCGAGCCTCGGCATCTGGGAGGAAATCGAGCCCAAAACGCTGCGCATCGTTGGTGAACGCGTCGCGGCCGTCGTCGCGCGCGGCGAGGTCGAGATCGGCTTCCAACAGATTAGTGCAATCCTTCCTGTCGCAGGTGCTGATTACGTCGGCACGATCCCCGACGAGTTGCAGGAAATTGCGTTTTTCTCGACGGGGATCATGGAACAAGCGACGAATCTCGAGGAAGCTGAACGACTCGTCGAGTTCCTATCGTCGGCGGCGGCCGCACCAGTCATCGAATCAACGGGACTCACGCCGGTCATTGAATCTTGGAGCCCATAGAAACGCCTGAACAACTGTTTTTTCGCAAGTCAACGGAACACCTGCGCTCGCGTTGTGTCAAATGGGTATCGTCGTCGCGCAGATCGTTGTTGCGCAGAGGCAATCGCAGGAAGCGAGCATGAAAATGAGTTTGGTGAAATCTTGGGCCCTCGGTATCGGTATTGCGCTCGCTGCGATCTTTCTCGCCTCGCGCGCGGACGCTCAGGATCTCAGCGGCGATTGGCGTATCAACGTCGAAAAAAGCGACGAGCCCGCAGACGTGTTCGAACCCGTCACGCGCCGTGACTCCGGCGGACTCGGCGGCGTCCGCGCCGGCGTCAGCATTTTCGGAATTCCGGTCGATGTGACGGATGTTCTACCGGATCGCAACTCCGACGGCGAGGAGCCGCAAGACGAGATTCGCGGAGAGCTCGGCAAATTGCGCAGGCATCTGACCGACTCTGTCGATGCCTTGAGCATCGTGGAATCGCCGGAGATGATGCGGATCAAGTACGACGACCTCGGGACGTTCATCTACAGCACCGACCAGACCATCGACGTCGGCGACGCCACGGTCGATGCCGGCTGGCGCCGGGGCGTCTATTACGTCGAGCGGTTTCTCGACCAAGGCACCGAGGTCGTCGAGCGGTTCTGGCTCGATCGCGGCAATTCTAATCGGTTGAATTGGTCCGTCAGCATCGACCTGACGACGGGCAAGAACGTTCGTATCGAACGCGTCTTCGAGCGCGTCGTTTCGCTCTAACGAAACTCTGTAGCGGCAAGACATCGCCGGGCGCCCGCGACCGCCGACAAGGCTCCGCACTCCGACCACCGCGACGCTGCGCCTATTTTTCATAACGTCAATCTGTTTGTGCGCGTGTCAACCAAACTCGCTTTGGCTGCGTTGTAGTCCTCGAGAATTGAATGAATCCGAGGAGTTTGGAAATGAGAAACGGAATTCTGATAGCTGCTTTCGCGATCGCTGCCACGAGCGGCCAGGCCTTTGCCGACGACACGCCGCGTGCTGAGCGATTGGATGCGCGAGGCGATCGAATCGAGCAGCGTCTCGAC
>JABAHR010000146.1_pt2 | contig 11256 bp, 13 predicted proteins | sample 7062101 | NCBI WGS metagenome assembly JABAHR01 (sample SAMN14534553, study PRJNA622989) | marine sediment metagenome | biome: marine biome [ENVO:00000428]; feature: marine pelagic biome [ENVO:01000023]; material: deep marine sediment [ENVO:00002113] | place: India: Gulf of Kutch | collected...
GACCGGTGGTCAGATACATCCCACCGGGCGAAGACTTGAGCCGGGCGTGGTCGAGGAGGAAGTGCCCGGGGTCGGGATTGTCGAGTCCACGCCACGCCAGGAGGACGTGCGAAACATCCTCCTTCTCCGCGTGCGGCATCTCCCGCAGCGCGCCGAGATCGAAGGAATCCTTGCGCCACTGCAGGGTGGCGTAGTCCTGATCACTCGACTCGAGAGTTCGCAGGACACCGGTGGCGGGGTTGTAGACCTGCAGCGAGTTGCCGATGCCCGGGGAGTCGATCGCCATGGCGAGGAGAGCTCCCCGGTCGCTCCAGGCGAACCGGACCACCTTGCCGAAGGTGGTGTCGGATCCCTCCGCGAGGTCGCGCACCAGCAGAGCCTTGCCCGCGCCGGAGTTTCCTGATCCGGGCGGCGGTGATCCGGGCTTGGCCGGTCCGCTCGTTTTGGGTTTGGATTTGCCCAGCACCTCGAGGGCGGCAAAGCGGCTGTCTTCACTGAAGCGCAGATTGCTGACATTTCTGAACTCGGTCGTCTCTCCGTCTGCGAGGCGTCGCAGGTGGAGCGTGGTTCCTGACGAGGGCGGGGTTCCGGGGCCGGCCTTCCGGGCCTTTTTGATCTCGGCGGGCGTCTTGCCGATCGCGACTGCCAGCCACCTGCCGTCCCGAGAGAAGACCGGACGCTCACCCTGCTTGAAGGTGGCCTCCTCCGCCGTGCCGGTTCCCTCGACCCGGTGCAGGTACAAGGTGCGTTCCTCATCGACGCGCGTGACCGCGTAGACGAGCCACTTGCCGTCGTGGGAGAACTTGCGCTGCCGCGTGTCGAGGGTTTCCCACTGGGCGTAGTCCGGCGGTGAAACCGGTTTCTTTGCCACGAATGCCTTCGTGCCCGCCTTCCGGCCGCGGGTTTTGTTCCCGGGCTGCTTCCTCGACTTACGGGGGGCTCTTTCCTGCTTCGCGGCTGCCTCGCCGGATTCCGGGGTCGGTGCGGCCTTGGCGGCTTCACCCTGCCCGGTCCGGTGGACCGGGGTGTCCCGACCCGATGCGGTGGTGGCCAGGCAGGCGGTGAGCAGGAGAGTGCGGGTGAGGGCCGGAAGGTGAGTGTTCTGCATGATGTGCAGGATGTAAGGGGAAAGCGGTCTAGCTTTTATCACGTCCTGTTAGAAGCTTCCTTTTCAGGAATCTGCCCGAGCTGTGGCCGGGAGGCGTCGCCCCCGTTCCTCATCGGTTGCCGCCGCGATGCTTGCCTCCGGACCGGGGCTTCCCTAAGAGGGTGGGCGATGAATCCTCAACTCGTGCCCCGCCCCTGTGGTGATTCCGGACTTCCGACTCGCCGTGCAGCCCTCAAGTCAAGTTTTGCTGCCGCGGCGGCCGGCGCAATTGCCGCCACCGCCGCTCCGGCCCGGGAGACGGGGAAGAAGGCCGGCCCGGACGACCGTCGCGCTTCGCCCACCCGCTATGGAAAAATGAAGAAATCGATCAACTTGTGGGCCTTTCCCTACCCGGACCGCATGACCTTGCGCGAGTGCCTGCAACTCGCCAAGGACGCCGGCTTCGACGGGATCGAACTGAACTACGACCTGGAGAGCGACCTCTCCCCGAAATCCGGGACGAAGGAGTTCCAGGCCATCCGCAGGATGGCTGACGAGATCGGGATCGAGATCAGCGGGCTTTGTTCGTTCCTCTTCTGGCCGTATCCGCTGGTCAGCAACGATCTTCAAAAGCGAACCCGGGGATTGGAGCTGGCCGGCATGATCGGGCAGGCCGCCCACGATCTTGGAGTGAAGAATGTGCTGCTGGTTCCCGGGGCGGTGGACATCCCCTGGCGGGATGACCACGAGCCGGTCCCCAACGACCTGTGCGACCGGCGGGCCAAGGAGGCGGTCGGCAAACTGGCGCTGCAGGCCGAGAAGCTGGATGTCTACCTCAACATCGAAAACATCTTCTTCAACGGCTACCTGATGACTCCCTTCGAGATGAACGCCTTTGTTGATCACTTCGACAGCGAGCACGTCCGCATCCACTTCGACACAGGCAACATCATGATCTTCCAGCACCCGGAACACTGGATCCCGATCATGGACCGGCGCATCCAGAACATCCACCTCAAGGAGTTCACCAAGAAAGGGACCGATCACTCCCTGGAGTGCTTCCGTCCGCTCCTCGACGGGACGACCAACTGGCCGGCCGTGATGCAGGCCCTCGATGCCGTGAACTACGAGGGCTTCCTCACTTTCGAGTACTTCCACCCCTACCAGCACTACCCCGAAGCCCTAATCTACCAGACTTCGGATTCGCTGGACCGGATCCTGGGGAAGCTCGGGTGAGTTGATTACCTGCCCGCCTTGCTCAGCACGTAATCGCGGAGCTTGTCCGGGAGTCCGTAGTTCCCGATTTCATTCGCGAGAGCGTCCGGGTCGCGGTCGAAACCGGAGCCCAGCCAGGCATTGAGACGGGTGGCCACGGTCGAGTCCGCCAGTTCTTTCGCGGTGGGGTAGGTCTGCGTGAGGAAGGTGCGCAGTTCGCGGTGGCGGGTGAGGGAGTATTTCTGGTGATAGGCCTCGGCGTAGGTGAAGGTCCCGGCGGGGAGGATTGCGGTCTGCACGGCTTCCTCCGGGATGCCTGCCTTGGCGGCGGCCGCCCCGCGGGTCTTCTCGGCGAGGGCCTTCTGCTCCTCATTGTGGTAAAAGAGGGCGTTCATGTACTGCCGCATGCTGATGTTGCTGGCGCAATAGTGACCCTCCCAGAAGTGGCGGAGCAGTTCCTCGTAGCTGATGACGGTGGGGTCGAANNAAGCGTTGGAGGAGTTCCTCGTAGCTGACGACGGTGGGATCGAAGTCGATCGCGATGGCTTCGGTGTGATCGCCGAGGGAGCGGTAGGTGGGATTCTCCTTGGTCCCGCCGCAATAGCCAACCCGTGTCCGGAGCACGCCCTTGAGAGTCCCAAACTGGGAATCGGGAGTCCAGAATCATCCCAGGCCGAAGGTGGCGGTCTGGAAGGCGGTTTGCGACGAGGCCTGGTCCAGCGGAAGGGCGGTGGCCGAGGAGGCCCCGTCCGCCACGGGCAGGATCTCGTCCCGGCTCACGGCATTGAGTGCTAGCATGATTCCGATTGCGCTGAGGGTGAGGATGACCAGCAGCCGAAGACGCATTCCCGATTCTACTGCGGCTTCCCATTAAAGCAACGGGAAGATTGGACCTCGACTTCCAGTCAGGATGTTAGAGCGTGCCGGGAGCCATGGACCGGGAACCTGGAGCATCCGATCACAAGCCGAAACCGCCTCCGCCTGACATTCCCCAAGCCACTCCTCCGCCGTCCCGCCCGGAAGAGGAGTCCGCCCCGCCGCTGCAGATCGGACCGCTGTCCGGTTCCGCAGGTGGGGTATCTGCCGGGGAGGCTCCGGGGTCGGATGCCAGCATGGGGAATCGCATCATCGCGGCCGTCATCGATTTCATTATCATGGCCGGGATCAATGGGGGCGCGGGTATCATTCTCCCGGGCTTTGCGGAGGGCTTGGGCTCCCTCGCGGCCATCGCTTACCTGTTGACCCGCGACTCGCTTCCTTTCCTCGACGGACAGAGCATAGGCAAGAAGGCGATGGGGATTCGGGCCGTGGGTCCCGGGGGGAAGTCGCTCGCCGGGGACTGGCAGCCCGGGCTGATTCGTAACGCGGTTCTTCTCATTCCCTTCTTCGCGCTGGTCGAGTTGATCGTCCTGATTACTCGCCAGGACAAGCCTCCGCCCCTCCGGCGGCTTGGCGACGAGTGGGCCCGGACCAAGGTTGTCAACGCCGATCCCGGAAGCAGGGCGGGTTAGCAACCGGTCGACCGAGGTCCCGCGGGCGTCCCGCTACAATCCCGGGCGGGAATTCCCATGGCGGGAATCCCCGGGCCCCCTAACGTGGAGCCCGAATGAAACCACCGGCCTTTCCCCGCCTCTTTGGATCGCTCCGCGTCTTCCTGAGTATCGGAAACCGCACTCCGTCCCTGGTATTTGGAAACCTGGCGGTGCGCGCGGCGCGTCGGCGAGCGAATCAAGAGACCGGCCGGAAGGACCGGCTTCGAGTCAGGAGGGATCGGGAACTCGCTGTCCGGCCCCGCCTCCATGGGTCCTTTCTGGGTTGAATGGTTGCGGCCCTCCGAAATCCGGGTGACGTTCGCCGGGTGTCCGAAGAACTGTTCCTGGGCGGGAAAGTCCGCAAGCAATCGCTGCCACTGCTCGAAGTGCCGACCGGGCCGGATGCCCCGGCCCTCAAGAGGCTGAACCTCGCGCAGGGTCAACTGGCCCAGCTCTCTCCGCCCGGGATCGGGTTCCATTACCTTGCCTGGATCGAACTGAAAGAGGGTCTTGCTCGCGGGAACCATTACCACTACCACAAGCAGGAATGGTTCTACCTGATTGATGGCGAGGCGGAGCTCACCGTTGAGGATCCCGGGTCGGAAGAGCGCAGGGTGGTGACCCTCGTGACGGGAGACCTTGTCGTGATCGAGACCGGCGTGGCGCACGCTCTNNCGGTCAGGGGATCGAGTTCTCGCCGGCTCCCTACGATCCGGACGACACCATTCCGTATGCTCTGGTTCCTTGAAGAACCTTCCTGTCTTCGGGGTCGGTTCATGGTAGAGATCCACCGTGAGAGGGTTCCCCGCACACGCCACCTCCGCCCGGCGAATCGAGTCCCCGGTCGGCGACCTGGTCCTCCTCGCCTCCACCAAAGGCCTGGCAGGCCTGTTCTTCGGTCATCGCGTGGAAGGTTCTGTCCTGCCGCCGGACGATGGCAGCAACCCCCACCTCGAGGCTGCCAAGGAGCAACTCGGCGAGTATTTCCAGGGATCGCGAACCTGCTTCGATTTGCCTCTCGATGCACGCGGCACCGACTTTCAGCGCGCCGTCTGGGACGAGTTGCGCCGGATTCCCTGCGGCGTGACCCGATCCTACGCCGAGATCGCGGAGCGGATCGGAAAGCCGACGAGCGTGCGGGCAGTGGGGGCCGCCAACGGGTCGAATCCCATTTCCGTGATCGTCCCCTGTCACCGCGTGATCGGGGCGGATGGTGCGCTCACCGGGTTCGGAGGTGGACTGGATCTGAAACGCCGGTTGCTCGTTCTCGAAGGGGCGCTTCTCGACGTGGGTTAGGCCGGAAGGAGCGATTCGGTCGAATTCAGAGGAATTGGGGCTTTCAGGAATTGTGGTCCGGGCAGGTTTGGCTCAGGGTCGGCCCGTCAAGCCGTTCAGGGAACTGTGATGAAATACATGCTTTGTTGGAAACTTTCGCCCGAACATCAGAAGTCGGCGGCGGAGGCATTCTTGAAGTCCGGGGCACCGATGCCGGAGGGTCTGACCTGTATTGGACGATGGCACATGCCAGGCTCCAGTCGTGGCTGGTTGGTGGTGGAAGCCGATGACATCGCACCCCTGGCCGAGCACGCCGTCGAGTGGGGAAGATACCTTGAATGCGAGATCACGCCGGTGATCGAAGATCAGGTTGCGGGACAAGCAATGGCCAGGGTCTACGGTGGTGAGGCCGGCTCGGCGCCCGGTTCATGATGAAACGACCCAGTCTCCATCCAGTGGTGGCGTGCGTCGCGACCATTTCGCTTTGTTGCTTCGACCGGGCCGCGGCGCAGGAGAACAGCGGGGATCCCGCGGTCACCCCGCAACCCCGCCTCGAGGAATGGTGGTTTGCGCGCCAGGCCGGGAAGATCGGTCAAATGAGCAAGGGCGAGATCGACCTCCTGATGGTCGGAGACTCGATCACCCACAACTTCGAAAGCGTCGGGGCTGCGGTGTGGAAGAAGTATTTCGAACCATACAAGGCGATCAATCTCGGGTTCGGCGGCGATCGCACCAACCACGTGTTGTGGCGGCTGGACCATTTGCCGAAGCTTGAGAACCCGCCGAAGGGGGCGGTGGTGCTGATCGGGACCAACAACATCTGTTGGGGAAGTGACACGCCGGAGCAAGCCGCCAGGGGGGTGCGGGCCGTGGCGCAGAAACTGCACAGCCTCTACCCGGAGACGAAGATTCTCGTTCTGGGCGTCTTCCCTCGCAGACGGGAGCCCGGCCACCNNNNCCCCGGATTGCTCAAGGAGATCGAGAATGTCGAGTTCCTCGATATCGGCCCGAAGTTCCTCGACGAGAAGGGATTCCTGTCCAAGGAGATGATGCCCGATACGACCCACCCGAGCGAAAAAGGCCACGAGATCTGGGCGGTGGCGATCGAGCCGGAGTTGAAGAGAATGTTTGGGAAGACGGATTAGATCCGTTCCGATGAGATCCACCGGAACAACCCGTGCAACAGGTTCAATAACGAATTGGCCGGAGTGGCGTGCTTGGTGCTGAGTAGCTTTTCGGTCATGTTCCGTTTTCTCGTCATCGGACTCGGTGTGGCAGCGCTCGGTCCGGTGCGCGCGGACGACTGGCCTCAATACCTCGGACCGGAGCGGGATGCGGTGTGGCGGGAGGAGGGAGTCGCCCTGGACTTCAAGAAGCAGCCGCCCAGGCTTCGCTGGTCGACGGCCCTGGGCAGCGGTTACTCGGGGCCCTCCGTTTCGCAGGGGCGCGTTTACGTCATGGACCGGCAGGCGGAGCCCATTGAGCCCGAGAAGGCGGAACCGGGAACCAATCCCAATTTCGTGCGGGCCAGGATCCCGGGCAAAGAACGGGTCCTCTGCCTCAGTGAGCAAACCGGAAAGGTCTTGTGGGAGCACGTCTACCGGGCCGACTACACCTCGGTTCAGGCCTATGCGATCGGGCCCCGCACCACGCCCCTGGTGGTCGGTGGAGTGGTCTACACGCTCGGGGCGGAGGGTGATCTGCATGCCTGTCGTGCCGAAACAGGGAAACCGGTCTGGAAGAAGAATCTCATCCGGGAGTATCGGTTCGAGACCCCGCTCTGGGGGACGGCTGCCCACCCGTTGGTGCACCAGAATCTCCTGATCTGCACGGTGGGCGGGGAGGGCAGCACGGTGGTGGCTTTTGACAAGATGACCGGGGAAGAGAAGTGGAGAGCGCTCAATGCACGGGAACCGGGCTACGGGACACCTGTGATCGAGACCGTGAACGGACACCGGCAGCTCCTGGTCTGGGACGCTGAGAATGTAAACGGACTGAACCCGGACACCGGGGAGGTTTATTGGTCGGTTTCCTTCAAGCCGGAGTTCGGGATGGCGATCGGGGCCCCGCGGGTCTGGAAGGATCTCGTCTATGTGATGGGCTTCAACGGGAAGTCCGGGGCCATCCGGGTGGGAGCGGACGGCAGGTCCGCCAGGCTGGTGTGGGGGCGTGATCTGCGCAAGGGTGTGGCGGGGGTGATGAACACGCCCTGGCTTCGCGATGGGCACATCTACTCCGGTGGTCGTCGGGGTCTCTTCCGCTGCGTCGAGATTGAAACCGGAAGGCGTCTCTGGAATGTTCCCGACCCCCTCCTGAAGGCCGACGGATCGGGCCAGGGGCCCTGGCAACACGCCTTCACGGTCCATCATGCGCCCTCGGGCCGGACCCTCATCTTCAACGACCACGGCGAAATGATCGTGGCCCGGCTTTCCCCGGAGGCCTACCGGGAAGAGTCTCGCATCCAGGTTATCGATCCGACCCACACCGTCTCGGGCCGCCTCCTGGTGTGGTCCCACCCGGCCCTCGCCAACAAGCGCCTCTACTGCCGGAACGACCGGGAGATCCGCTGCTGGGATTTGGCGGAATCGGGGGAGTAGTGCATTCGGACCTCTGCTGGCTTGCCCCCTGGCCATCTCGGGCAGTCGGGTATCGAATCGCGGGAGGCTCGAGCCGGACCGCCAACCTCGGGACCTCACGGTCCGGTGTAGGTCCATTGTCCGCCCACCAAGGGAGTTCCCGGATCGGCCAGGTTGGCCCCCTCCAGCCGGCTTGAATGGGCGGTGACCGGCAGGGCGAAGAGCGGGTTCGGGTCGGTCCAGGCCAGATCGTGGTGCAGGGTGAAGCGATAGGCGGGCTGGGCGCCCGAGGTCGGAGTCAGGTCGAGGGAGCGCTTGTAGGGGCCCAGGATTCTCGAGTCGGCGACCGTGAACTGGCCGGTGCCGAGCGAACTCGAGTAGGTCCCGGCCGCTCCGCTCTCGTCGAAGAGGTAGGTGGTGGTGAAGCTCCCGATGGCCGGATCGAAAAAGCTCGTCTGGATGAAGCTGTCGGGCAGCGGCCGGTCGGTGGCCGGCCACTCCGGGTAGTCGGTGATGCCACCCCGGAAGAAGCCGGTGGGACTCAACTGAATGGATGGCGTGAGGTCGAAGCCGAACTGGGTGCTTCCCGGGACATTCATGGCGGTGAGAGGGCCGAGCCAGGAATGCAGATCGCTCGATCCCCACAGGGAGAGGACGGAGCCGGGGGCATCGTCCCAGTCGAGGAGAACCTGCCCGGGCAGTTTGCGAAAGTGGAAGGCGGTGGCACGGCGGGAGGAAGGGTGCCGGGAGAGGACCGGATGGAGCGGGTCCTCGACCGAGAAGCGGAACCCCTGGGCGGCCTCCCCGACGTAGCGCATCTTGACGCTGGCGATGGTGATGAAGCCGGAGGGGGAGTTGGAGATGTTGAAGACGGTGGCACGACCGTTGCCACCGAGGTTGTTGAGTTGGGTGACTTCGCCGAATCGGCTGTAGTTGCCCGGGCGCAGGACGGGGTTGGGCCCGGCGGTCAGGCTGATGAAGAAGCGGCTCCCGTTGCTGTTGGGTCCGTCGTTCTCCATGTAGACCGAGAACCGGGTGGGGGCGGAGCGGAAGTCATCGCGGAATTGGTAGCCGGGGCCGTCCCGGCCGTTGCCGCTGGGCGAGCCGGCCGCGATCTCGAAGTTGGGGGTGGTGGAGTGGAAGGTGAGCCCGTCGAAGAAGGGCCCCGTCTTCACCTCGCCGTCGCTGCCGGGATCGATCCACGGTCGCAGCCCCTCCGCGAGGCGGATGAAGTTGGCGGTGGCGTAGGGCGCGAGGTAGTGATCGAACATCACCGTGAACCTGCCGAACTCGGCCTCTCCGCTTTTCGTTTCAAAGTCCGCGAAGACCTGGGCCGGGGCGGAGGAAGTCGCCAGCAAGAAGCCAAGGCCGGAACCGAGGAATGGCAGGAGCGATCTCACGGGGGAACTACCCAAATACCCAGGGACCCCGATACCCAAGCGTTTTTTTTGACACGGGGAGGGGTCGGACTTTATCGGGTCATAGTGAAGGTCCCGTTGACCGGGAGAACCTGGAAAACGGGGTTGGGAGCGAACAGGTCGAAGTTGAACCGGGCGAGACGCCCGCTGGCCCGGCCGGACACCTTGGTGGGCGTAGCCGAATCGGTGCCGAGGCGGAAACGGATGAAGGGGAAGGAGATTCCCTGGACAGTGAATCCGTTGACGATGAAGGCCGCGTCGCTGCCGTAGGGATCCGGAGTGTTGAGGGAATCGGGCACCTCACCGTCCTGGGCGGGATCTGCGAAGCTCCAGTCGCCGGTCCGGCCGTCCGGGCCGATCTCGATGACGAAGGTCCCGATGGCGGGATCATTGACGGTAAGAGTGCGGTTTTCCAAGTCGTCGGGATAGACTCCGTCGGACGGGTAGGTGGTGAGAAAGGTCCGAAAAAAGTGAGTCGACTTGCCCTCCCCGAGGTCGGTGACGCGGAAGAAGGGGGCGGACGAGGCGGTGGCATCGAGGAAGCGCTCGACGGTGGTCCAACTCTGCAGGTCGTCGCCGTGACCGATCCTCAAAACCGACCGCGGCTGCTGCTCTGCGAGGAGGTCGAACTCGCTGCCGTCGAAGCGGACGCTGAAGGGATGGGGGGCCAGAACGGGGACGCCCTGCGCGTCGGGATCGAAATCCACCCCGTTCTCGCGGCGGATGGCGACCGAGTTCAGAGTGACCGGCGGGTCGGGTGCCGCGTCGGAACCGGAGGGAACGGACGCCACGATGGCATCGACGGTGTCCCGGCCGTCGGTGTCGCTGGTGGGAACCCGACCGAAGACGATGTGGCGGGCCGGAACGTCCAACCCCCGGGCGGCTTCGTTACCCACCACGAAGAACTCGGAACTGTTGGTGTTCGGCCCGCGGTTGGCCATCGAGATGACATAGGTCTCGTGGTCGCGGGCGAGTTCATCGTCGGGCAGGACGAAACCGATACTGCGCCGCCCGGTGGCGGTCCGGGAGCCGGACTGGATCACCTTGAAGCCGGACCGGTTGACCGCCCGGTGAAAGAGAAGCCCGTCATAGAAGGGCCCGGTTTTCAGCTGGCCGGTCGAATCGTCAATCCACGCAGCGGTGCCCTCGGCATGCTGGAGAAAGCGTGCCACGGTGCGGGGAGCGGTGAGGTGGTCGAGTTCCACCGTGAAGTTACCGAGGGAGGTGGAGAAGTCCGCGAAGATCTGGGCGGAGAGTCCGGACGCGGCGGCGAGAAGGGTGCACAGGCCGAGGTTGAGGGGTTTCACTGGCACGAACAAAAGCGAGGCAAGCTGGGCTTGCAATCCGGAAGTGGGTCGGAATGCTTCGCTCCGTGCAAGGATCCGGCCGTGGCAAACAAGGTATCGCGCTCTTCGATCTGGATCAGACCCTCGTCCCGTGGGACACCCAGTTGCTGTTCTGTAACTGGGTGCTGTGCCACGAGCCGGTCCGCCGATTGTTCCTCCTCATTCTGCTGCTTTTCCTTCCCCTTTCGTCGTTCCTCGGGTCGGAGGGGATGAAGCGCGTGTTTCTTTCCTTTCTCTGGCGTATCCGCAGGGAGCGCCTGGAGGAACTGGTGAAGGGCTTCGTGGAACGTTACGTCCCCTCCGAATTCTACCCGGCGTTGTTAGAGGAGCTCGCCAGGGAAAGCGCGCGGGGGCGGAGGACCTTGCTGGTGTCGGCCAGTCCGGAGTTTTATGTGAGGCCGCTTGGGGAGGCATTGGGTTTCGATGCCAGCTACGGAACCCGCGTTGAATTCGGCGAAGTGATGCCCCTCTTTCCGGACTTCACGGGAGGCAACAACAAGCAGGAGGTGAAAGTGCAGCGCTTGTTGGAGGAGGGTGAGATCGATGGCGCGGGCGTGCAGGAGAACAGCGCGGGCTACTCCGACAGCACGGCCGACCTGCCGATGCTGCGGCTTTGCGTGGAAGTCACGGCGGTGAACCCGGGAGCGGAGTTGAGCCTTCTTGCGGAGGAGCACGGCTGGCGGGTGTTTCGGCCCGAACGCCCTTTCCAGGGCAAGCGCCAGATGGCGTGGCGGTGCCTCAAGCAACTGTGCGGTCTGGAGCGGATCGACCAGTAGCCCTGGTGGATGGCGGCGTCCCCGCCGGCAT
>JABAHR010008632.1_pt2 | contig 11253 bp, 11 predicted proteins | sample 7062101 | NCBI WGS metagenome assembly JABAHR01 (sample SAMN14534553, study PRJNA622989) | marine sediment metagenome | biome: marine biome [ENVO:00000428]; feature: marine pelagic biome [ENVO:01000023]; material: deep marine sediment [ENVO:00002113] | place: India: Gulf of Kutch | collected...
CCGAGCGTGAACGACGGCCGGATGATGGCGGGGTAGCCGACGCCCCGCAGCACCTCCCACGCCTCGTCCATGCTGTGGGCGATGGCGCCGGCCACGGTCTCGAGCCCGATGCGACTCATCGCCTGCTTGAACAGCTCGCGGTCCTCCGCCTTGTCGATGGCCTCGCGCGTGGCGCCGATCATCTCCACGCCGAAGGCGCCGAGCACGCCCTCGCGCACCAGATCGAGGGCGCAGTTGAGCGCCGTCTGCCCGCCCATGGTGGGCAGCAGCGCGTCGGGGCGCTCGCGCTCGATGATGCGCGCCACCGCCTGCCAGTGGATCGGCTCGATGTAGGTGGCGTCGGCGAAGTCGGGGTCGGTCATGATGGTCGCCGGGTTGGAGTTCACCAGCACGACCCGGTAGCCCTCCTCGCGCAGGGCCTTGCACGCCTGCGTGCCGGAGTAGTCGAATTCGCAGGCCTGGCCGATGACGATCGGGCCCGCGCCGATGATGAGCACGCTGTCGATGTCAGCGCGTCGGGGCATGGGCCGCGTCCGCTTCCGGCGACGTACGCCGATGCGCCTGCATGAGCTCGACGAAGCGATCGAACAGCAGGTCGACGTCGTGGGGGCCGGGGCTCGCCTCGGGATGCCCCTGGAAGGAGAATGCCGGGCGGTCGATGCGCTCCAGGCCCTGCACCGAGCCGTCGAACAGCGAGCGGTGGGTCACCCGCAGCCCGTCGGGCAGGCCCTGCTCGTCCACGGCAAAGCCGTGGTTCTGGCTGGTGATGAACACGCGCCCGCTGTCGAGGTCCTGCACCGGGTGGTTGGCGCCGTGATGCCCGAACTTCATCTTCACCGTGCGCGCCCCGGAAGCGAGCGCCAGCAACTGGTGCCCGAGGCAGATGCCGAAGACGGGCATGCCGGCCTGCACGATGTCGCGCACCGCCGCGATGGCGTAGTCGCAGGGCTCGGGGTCGCCCGGGCCGTTGGAGAGGAACACGCCGTCGGCGCCGCGGCGCAGCGCCTCCGCAGCCGGGGTGGTGGCCGGCACCACGGTGATCTCGCAGCCGCGCGCGGCCAGCTTGCGCAGGATGTTGCGCTTGATGCCGAAATCGTAGGCGAGCACGGCGAAGCGCGTCGGCGCACCGGCACGGTGGCCCTCGCCGAGGGCCCACGTGCCCTGCCGCCACACGTAGGGCTCGGCGACACTGACCTCGCGCGCGAGATCCATGCCGGCGAGCCCCGGGAAGGCCCGCGCGTGCGCCACCGCCTGCGCGGCGTGCGCGCCCTCGCCGGCAACGATGCAGCCGCCCTGCGCCCCCTTCTCGCGCAGCACTCGTGTGAGCCGGCGCGTGTCGATGTCGCCGATGGCCACCACGCCGTGCTCGCGCAGGAACTCCGGCAGCGACTGCTGCGCCCGCCAGCTGCTGACACGGGCCGGCAGGCTGCGGATGACGAGACCCGTCGCGTGCACCGCGCCGGACTCGAGGTCCTCGTCGTTGGTGCCCGTGTTGCCGATGTGCGGGTACGTCAGCGTGACGATCTGGCGGGCATAGGACGGATCCGTGAGGATCTCCTGGTAGCCGGTCATGGCGGTGTTGAAGACGACCTCGCCGACCGCCGTGCCGTGGCTGCCGACGGCGCGGCCGCGGAACACGGTGCCGTCGGCCAGCGCCAGCAGGGCGGGCCGGGTCATCGGTGCGCGTCTTTCACGAGAAGCGGAAGCGTCATCACGTCGCGGCGTGCCGCGGCGAGCGCCCGGCGGCGCCTGCAAAAAAGGGAGCAAGCCGTGCGGCTTCCTCCCCGGGGGTGCTGGGTCGATTCATCGATGGCCGCACTCTATCGCGCCGGGGCCGTGCACTTCAACGCAGCCCCAGCACGTCGCGCATGTCGAAAAGCCCGCTGCGCTGGCGCATCAGCCAGCACGCCGCGCGCACCGCGCCGGCGGCGAAGTTCACGCGGCTCGTCGCGCGGTGCGTGATCTCGATGCGCTCGCCGGCAGCGGCGAACAGCGCCGTGTGCTCGCCGACGATGTCGCCGGCGCGCACGGTGGCGAAGCCGATGGCCCCGGGCGGCCGCGCGCCGACGTTGCCCTCGCGGGCGTAGACCGCGCACGCGTCCAGGCGCCGCCCGAGGGCCTCGGCGATGACCTCGCCCATGCGCAGCGCCGTGCCCGAAGGCGCGTCGACCTTATGACGGTGGTGCGCCTCGATGATCTCGATGTCGGCGTCATCGCCGAGGGTGCGCGCCGCGAGCTCGAGCAGGCCCAGGCACAGGTTCACGCCCACGCTCATGTTCGGCGCCAGCACGATGGCGACCTCCTCGGCCGCCGCGGCGATGCGCGCGCGCGCCGGCTCGTCGAGCCCGGTGGTGCCGATGACCATGCGCCGCCCGGCGGCGAGGCACGCCTCGACGTGCGCGAGGGTGGCGGCGGGCTCGGTGAAATCGATGACGACGTCGAAGTCGAGCCCCTCGAGGGCGTCGGCGACGGGGACGCCGAGACGGCCCACGCCGGCGAGCTCGCCGGCGTCGACGCCGACGAGGTCGCTGCCGCGCCGCTCGAGCGCGGCGGCTAGCACCACCTCGGCGTTGTCCTGACTCGCCTGGATCACGGCGCGCCCCATGCGCCCGGCGGCGCCGGCCACCGCCAGCTTCACCTGCATAAACCCGTCCTCCGCTGCGACGTCGCGCCCGCGCGGGCGCCCGGGGTGCGCGCGGGCGGCGTGCACCGCCGGCGCGCGGCGCGTCAAAATACGAGACCCGAGCATTGTATCAGGGCGGCCCATGGGTACACCCGAGGGAGCGCGGCGGCGACGCCGGCCTGCGCGCGTGCTGCACGACTGGGAGGTCTCGGTGGCGCAGGCGAAGGACATTCAGAACCGACTGCGCCACCGCATCGTCGCCCGCGACGACTTCGGCCCCGTGCGCCACGTCGCCGGCACCGACGTCGGCTTCGAGGCCGGCAACACGGTGGTGCGCGGCGCGGTGGCGGTGCTGTCGTTCCCCGGCCTCGATCTCTGCGACCAGGCGCTCGCGCGCCTGCCGGTGCGCTTTCCCTACGTGCCCGGCTATCTCTCGTTCCGCGAGATCCCGGTGCTGCTGGAGGCAATGGCGGCGCTGCGCATCTGGCCCGACGTGGTGCTGTGTGACGGCCAGGGGCTGGCACACCCGCGCCGCTTCGGCCTCGCCTGTCACTTCGGCCTCGCCGCGGGAGTCCCCGCGGTGGGCGTCGCCAAGTCGCGGCTGATTGGCGTGCACCGCGAGCCCGCTGTGGAGAAGGGCGCGTGGGAGCCGCTGCTCGACGGCGACGAGCCGATCGGCGCCGTGGTGCGCACGCGCACCGGCAAGCGCCCCCTCTACGTCTCCGTCGGTCACCGCGTGTCGCTGTCCGCGGCCATCGCGCTGGTGCTCGCCTGCGCGCCCCGCTACCGCCTGCCGGAGACCACCCGCGCCGCGCACCGCCTGGCGTCGGGAGGCTGAGCCGGCGCCGCCCGCGCCTCAGCCGGCAGGCGTCGCGGGCGGCGGGCGCCGGGCGATGGCGGCAAAGCGGGCGCCGCTCAGCCGCGCCAGCGCGTCGAGCTCGACGGCGACGGTGGCGGTGGTGATGCCGCTGCCGCAGTAGACACGTCCGCCGCCGGCCAGCGCCGCGTCGAAGACGACGACGTCCTCGGCGCTGAGCGCGAACGGGCCCACGCCGCCGACCGCGAAGCCGAGTGAGCACTCCACCTGCTCCGGCGAGAGCGCGCGCAGCGCGCGCCGGTTGACGCCGAGCTCGGCGGCGAGCGCCTTGTAGTCGATGCGCTCGCCGGCGCGCACCGCGGCCAGCACGCGGCGCGGGCCGGGAATGGCGAACACCACCGTCTTGATCAGGGCACCGACGAGCTCGGGCACAAAACGCTCGGCCTCGGCGACGGTGCGGATGGGGCGGTGGCGCAGGAGCTCGTAGGCGGCTCCCCCTCGGCGCAGCTGCGCGAGCACCGCGGCGTGCGCGCGTGCGCCGGGCGCGGCGGCCACGCTCTCGCCCTCGCCCGCCACGCGGCGTCAGTCCGCGCCGCGGCGCGGCTTCTTGCGCACCACTCTGGTCAGCGGCGAGAGGTTGATCTCGTCGATCACCGTCTCGCGACGCGCATCGAGGACCAGGCCGACGGCGGCGGCCACGTCCTCGGGCTCGATGTAGTGGGCGGGAGCGTCGCCGGGCTCGAACGCGAGCGCGTCGAAGAACTCGGTGCGCACCATGCCGGGGTTGACGATGCACACGCGCACCCCGCGCGAGCCGCACTCCTGGCGCAGCGACTGCGCCAGCCCGCGCAGACCGAACTTGCTGGCGGCGTAGACCGCGCCGTGCCGGGCGCCGGCCAGCGCCGCCTCCGAGCCGATGAACACGAGGTCGCCGCCGCCGTTGCGCTTCATCACCGGCAGGAAGGCGCGGGCGACCATGGCCGGGCTCGTCAGGTTGAGGTCGATGAGCTCGCGGATGTCCGCGTAGGCGAACTCCTCCAGCGAGCCGAAGCGCCCCGCCCCGGCACAGCAGACGACCGCGCCGACGTCAGTGTGCGCGCGCGCCAGCGCCGTGAGCCGCTCGGGTAGCGCGGCGAGCTCCGCCAGGTCGAGGGCGACGCCGGTGTAGCGCCCGCCGCGGGCGGCGCCGGGCTCGCGGGCGATGCCGATCACGTGCCGCCCCGCCGCGAGCTGCTGCGTGACGAGGGCGCGGCCGATGCCCGAGCTGGCCCCGGTGACGACGACGGTGCGCGCCGCGTTCACGCCGTCAGCCGCACGCCGCCGCGCGCGCCAGCGCGGGCCGCGCGCCGGCGTCGCAGGAGAACACCCGCTCGACGCCGACGTAGCGCAGCAGCTCGTTCAAGCAGAACTCCAGCATCTGCCGCTCGCGCTCGGCGCCGTAGCCCACCAGGCCCGCACCGTCGTGTGCCAGCGGCCCCGCGAACAACGGCTCCTCGGGGTACATGCGCACCACGTTACGGAAGAAACCGCGGGGCATGCGAAAGGCGCCCAGCGTCACCGAGTGCAGCGCGCGCGCGTCCACCGCCGCGAACACCTCCCGGAACAGGCGCCGGTATCGCGACTCGAAGTCGGCGGCGTCGATGAGCGGGTCGAACCGCAGGCCGAGGCGCCAGCCGCGGCGCGCGAGCTGGCCCATGGCGTCCAGCCGGCGTTGCAGCGACGGCACCCGGTGCTCGAGGGCGCGCGCGCTCTCGCTCGGGGTCAGGCTGAAGGCGACGACCACGTTGTCGAGCGGCGGTGCGTCGAGCAGGCGGCGGATCTGCGTGCTCTTGGTGCGGATCTCGAGCCGGGCACGGGGGCGGCGGGCGAAGAACGGCAGGAAGTGATCGACGAAACCCGTCGCCGGCTCGAAGGCGAGGCTGTCGCAGTCGTAACCGGAGAAGAACCAGACCGCCTCGCCCGGGTGCTGCGCCAGCCGCGCGTCCAGGGCCGCGGCGAAGTCCTCGAAGTTGACGAACACCACGTAGTGCGCCGAGCGGTACATGCCCTGCAGAAAGCAGTACCGGCAGTCGTAGAGGCAGTTCATCATGTGCGAGAAGTAGTAGTTGTGCGCGCCGCCGATGCCGTAGCCCGCCGGCGCCTCGAGCACGAGGCGGTCGAACTTGCGCGCGAGGATCAAAGCCGGCTTGCGCTTCTGCAGGCGGAAGCTCTGCGCACGCGGGTTGAACACCTCGCCGTAGCGCTCGCAGCGCACGCGCGTCGCCGCGGCGAAGCGCGCCGCGATCGCCCGCGTGCGCGGGTGCTCGGCGACGTCGTTTTCGATGTAGAGGGTGTCTATCACGCGGGTCTGCCCACGGCGCGGCGTGCCGCCCCGGTCGTCACGGGTCCAGCGGCAACGCCCCCAGCCGCGCCTCGAGCACGGCCAGGGCGCTGCGCCCGTCGCGGCAGCGCTCGAGCTCCTCGCACCACGGCGAGACGCGCGCGCGCACCGCCCAGCGCTGCAGCAACCGGTTCAAGCGGTGGCGCTGGGCGACGCTGAAGTGCCATCGCGACGTGAACGAATCGAGCTCGGGCGGCGGGCGCTCGAGCGCCGCGGCCTCCCCGGCCAGCGCAGCGAGCCCCGCGGCGAAGGCGTCGATGTCGGCGAGCCGCGCTGCGATGAGCCGCTCGACGGCGCCGGCGTCGAGAGCCTCGGCGGGACAGTGGCGATTGTCGGAAATGACCTTGAGGCTCTGCACCAGCTCGCTCGTGCTGGCACGCGCGGCGATGGCGTAGAAGCCCGCCGCCTCCATGTCGTAGACGAAGTCGCCGGGGTACTCGCTCGCCGGCGCGTCGACGGTGCTGAGCTCGGCGCGCTCGACGCGTGCGGCGACGAGTGGCGGCGGATACCAGCTGCGCCCGCTGGCGGCATCGACGATGCGGCTCGCCGCGACGAGCTGGCCCACGGGTCGCTCGCCGTGGCCGGCGATGCCGACGTTGAGCCACGCGGCGTTGCGCCGCGCGCCGTCGAGCGCGTGCACGTAGGCCGTCGCCGCCGCCGCGTGCACCTTGCCGATTCCCGAGATGACGAGCCGCATCCGCTCGCCCTCGTAGAGCGAGAACGCGCCGGCGTGCGGGGCCGCGCGCAGGTCGTAGTGCTCGACCAGCGGCGCCGCCTCGGCGGCCAGGGCGACGATCAGGTGCACGCCGGCCCCGCCGCCCCGGCGCGCAGCGACACGCGGCCCGCGCCGGGCTCGAGCGCCGCCAGCCGGCGCGCGTAGTAGGCGTGCCGGGACTCGTACGCGGCCGCCTCCGCCCACTTGCAGCGCTTGACGGCGCCTTGCAGGTAGATGTGGATCTTGGCGCACAGCTGCGCGAGCGTGGCTTGCGCCTGCGCCGGCGTCAGGGCCGAGGAGTGCACGAGCTTCTCCAGCGCGCGGATGCGGAAGCGGTCCATGCCCCAGTGGCGTCGCGAGAGCTGGTCTGCGTGGCCGCCGTGCTTGACCACCAGCCGCTCGGGCAGGTAGAGCACGGGCAGGCGCGCGCTCACGCGCAGCCACAGGTCGTAGTCCTCGCACGCCTCGAGGCTCTCGTCGAACTCGCCGCACTCGTCGAACACCGAGCGATGCAGCATCACCGCCGACGGCGAGATGACGCACAGCGGCAGACAGCTCTCGAAGATGCGCCCGCCCCCTTTGCGGTGCTTGTGCATGGGATTTACGCGGCGGCCGCGCCGCACCCAGACCTCGTCGGTGTGGCACACGCGCGCGCCGGGCTCGCGGGCGATGGCCGCGAGCTGCCGCTCGATCTTGTGCGGCAGCCACTCGTCGTCGGAGTCGAGAAACGCGAGCCACTCGCCGCGGGCGGCGTCGATGCCGCGATTGCGCGCGTGGCTCACGCCGTGGTTGCGCTGCGTGATCAGGCACACCTCGGGAAACGCCCGCGCCACCAGCGCCGCAGTGCCGTCATCGGAGCCGTCGTCGACCACGATCACCTCGTCCGCCGCGCGGCTCTGCGCGAACACCGAGCCCAGCGCGCGCGGCAGCAGTGCGGCGCGGTTGTGCGTGGGAATGACGACGGAGACGGAGACGGTCACGGTGGCGTCGAGCCGGGCTGCGGAGAGCGGATTCTAGCGCACGCCGCGGGCGCCGACGCGCTAGCCGACGAGGCTCGACTCGATGCAGACCTCGGCGTGCAGCGTGCGGTGCACCGGACAGCGGTCGGCGATCTCGAGCAGGCGCTCGCGCTCGGCCGCGCTGAGCGCGCCGCCGAGCTCGATCTCGCGCACGATGCGGTCGAGCTTGCCGGCGCGGGCCTCGCAGCCCTCGCAGTCCTCGGCGTGGACCTTCGCGTGGGACAGACGCACCCGCACCTTCTCGAGCGCCAGCCCCTTGCGCTCGGCGTACATGCGCAGGGTCATGGCGGTGCAGGCGCCGAGCGAGGCCAGCAGCAGATCGTAGGGCGAGGGGCCGGCGTCGCGACCGCCCACGCTCACGGGCTCGTCGGCGACGAGCACGTGGCGACCCGCGGCGATGCGCTGCACGAAGCGCCCCGCGCCGGTCTCCTCGACCACGACCACGTCGGTGCCCGCCGCGGGCCCGCTAAAGGAGATCCGCCACCCCCGCGCGCTCCTCCTTGAGCTCCGCCTCGGTGAGCTGCATGCGCTCGCGGCTGAAGGCGTCCACGTCCAGCCCCGGCACGATCTCGTAGCGGCCGTCGCGACAGGTCACCGGGTAGGAGTAGACCAGGCCGGGCTCGACACCGTAGCTGCCGTCGCTCACGATGGCCATGCTCACCCAGTCGCCTTCGGCCGTGCCCCGCACCCAGGTGCGCACGTGGTCCATGGCGGCGGAGGCGGCCGAGGCCGCACTCGAGGCGCCGCGGGCCTTGATGATGGCCGCACCGCGCTGCTGCACCGTGGGAATGAACTCCTCGCGCACCCACTGCGCGTCAACGAGCTCGCGCGCCGGGCGCCCGCCCACGCTCGCCTGGCTGATGTCGGGAAACTGCGTGGCGGAGTGATTGCCCCAGATGGTCATGCGGCGCACGTCGCTGGCGTGCGCGCCGAGCTTGGCCGCGAGCTGGCTGACGGCGCGGTTGTGGTCGAGCCGGGTCATGGCCGTGAACTGGCGCGGCTCGAGGTCCGGGGCGTTGCTGAGCGCGATCAGCGCGTTGGTGTTGGCGGGGTTGCCGACCACGAGCACCTTGACGTCGCGGCTCGCGGCCTCGTTGAGCGCCTTGCCCTGGGCGGAGAAGATCTTGGCGTTCGCCTGCAGCAGGTCCTTGCGCTCCATGCCCGGCCCGCGCGGCCGCGCCCCGACGAGCAGGGCGTAGTCGGCCGCGGCGAAAGCGGCGGCGGGGTCGTCGCAAGCGACGACGCCCTCGAGCAGCGGGAAGGCGCAGTCGTCGAGCTCCATCACCACCCCGCCGAGCGCGTCCATGGCGGCGGGGATCTCGAGCAGCTGCAGGATCACCGGCTGCTCGGGCCCGAGCATCTCGCCCGCCGCGATGCGGAACAGCAACCCGTAGCTGATCTGACCCGCGGCGCCGGTCACGGCAACCCGTACCGCCTGCTTCATCGGCCGTCTCCTGTGAGGATGTCTGCGGGAACGTACCGCGGCGAGCGCTCGCTGAGCGCCGCCCGGCACGCCGAGCGGGCGGCGAGTTTAGCGGAGATCGACCGCCGGCGCCACGGCGCCGGGGGCGCCGTCCTCAGCGCGACAGGCGGCGGACTTCGGTGACGTTGCCGATGCGGGCGACGCGGGCGAGCAGCCCGCTCAGCCTGTCGACGTCGGCGACGGCCGCGGTCAGCGTCACGCGCGCGAGGTTGTCGCTGCGGCTCGTTTGCATGTGCACCGCCGCGATGTTGATCTTGGCGTCGGCGAACACGCCGGTGATGTCGCGCAGCAGCCCATGGCGGTCGTAGGCGGTCACCTCGATGTCCACCGGGTACTCGGCGCCGTCGCCGCTGCCCCACTCCACCTCCACCAGCCGGTCGTGGCGCGCGTCGGCGAAGCGCAGCACGTTGGCGCAGTCCCGGCGGTGGATACTGACGCCGCGACCCTGCGTGATGTAGCCCACCACCGGGTCGCCGGGCAGCGGGCTGCAGCAGCTCGCCATCCGCGTCAGCAGGTTGCCGACCCCGAGGATCTCGAGGCCCCGCGGGGCGCCGGCGCGCAGCTCGCTGCGGCTCGCCGGCAGCGTCTCGGGCGCCTCGCGCGGCGGCACGATGCGCTCGCGCAGCGAGGCCACGGCCTGGGAGATCTTCAGATCGCCGCTGCCGATGGCGGCGAGGAAGTCCTCGCTGCGCCGATAGCCGAGCTGCGCGGCGAGCTTGTCGAACTTGACGTCGCCGACGCCGAGGCGATGGAGCTCGCGATCGAGCGCGGCGCGGCCCGCGGCGAGGTTCTGGTCGAAGTCCTCCGCCTTGAACCAGCGCTGCACGCGCGCGCGGGCACGCGACGTCTTGAGGTAGCCCAGATGCGGATTGAGCCAGTCGCGGCTCGGCCCGCCCTTCTTCACCGTGAGGATCTCGACCTGCTCGCCGGTGGCGAGCGGCCGCGTCAGCGCGACGATGCGCCCGTCGGCCTTGGCGCCGCGACAGCGGTGACCGACCTCCGTGTGAATGGCGTAGGCGAAATCGAGCGCCGTCGACCCCTGGGGCAGGTCGACGACGTTGCCCAGGGGCGTGAAGACATAGACGCGGTCCTCGAAGGCGTCGCTGCGGAAGGCCTCGACCAGGTCGGCGGCATCCGACACCTCCTCCTTCCACTCGAGCAGCTGACGCAGCCACAGGATCTTGCGGTCGAGCCCCGCCTGCGCCTTCGCCTGCTCCTTGTAGCGCCAGTGCGCGGCGACGCCGAGCTCGTTCTCCGCGTGCATGGCGTGGGTGCGGATCTGCACCTCGACGACGCGGCCCCGCGGCCCCACCACCGCCGTGTGGATGGACTGGTAGTTGTTCTGCTTGGGCGTGGCGATGTAGTCGTCGAACTCGCCGCGGATGGGGGACCACAGGCCGTGCACCGCGCCGAGCACGGCGTAGCACGACGGCACGTCGGGCACCAGCACGCGCACCCCGCGCACGTCGGAGATGCGCTCGAAGTCGACGTCCTTGCGCCGCATCTTCTTCCAGATGCTGTAGATGTGCTTCGGCCGTCCCGACACCTCGGCGCGCACGCCGGCGCCGGCGAGCTCGCGCTCGAGCGCAGCCACCAGCTCCTCGATGTAGCGCTCGCGGTCCACCCGGCGCTCGGCGAGCCGCGCCGCGATCTGCCGGTAGGCGTCCGGCTTCAAATAGCGCAGCGACAGGTCCTCGAGCTCCCACTTGAGCTGCCACACGCCGAGGCGGTTCGCCAGCGGCGCGAACACGTCCAGGGTCTCACGGGCGGCGCCGAGGCACGCCTCGGCGTCGGCACCCTTGAGCTCGCGCAGGCTCTGCAGCTGCTCGGCCAGCCGGATGAGCACCACGCGCACGTCGTCGACCATGGCGATCAACATCTTGCGCAGGTTCTCAGCGCTGGCGCGCCGGCCCGCTCGCAGCGACTCGAGCGAGGCGCCCGCCGGCAGCGCGTCCATGCTGACGACGCCGCCGAGCAACCGGCTCAGGGAGGCACCAAAGCGCTTCTCGAGCGCCGCCGCATCGACGCGGCCGGCGGCGAAGCACGGGTGCAGCAGCGCCGCCGCCACGGCCTCGTGATCGAGACCGAGCTCGTGCACGATGCGCGCGGCGCCGAGGGCGTGGCCGTGCGGCCCGCCGGCGTCGTCCTGCTCCGCCAGCGCGCGCGCACACTCCAGCGCGCGGCGCACGTACTCCCCCTGCTCGGGCGAGCGCCCG
>JABAHR010008009.1_pt4 | contig 11237 bp, 8 predicted proteins | sample 7062101 | NCBI WGS metagenome assembly JABAHR01 (sample SAMN14534553, study PRJNA622989) | marine sediment metagenome | biome: marine biome [ENVO:00000428]; feature: marine pelagic biome [ENVO:01000023]; material: deep marine sediment [ENVO:00002113] | place: India: Gulf of Kutch | collected...
CCGGCCGGCGCGATGCCGGCATTGTTGACCACGATGTCGAGGCGGCCAAAGGCCTGCAGCGCCACGTCGGCCAGGCCCGCCACCGCGGCCATGTCCAGCATGTCGCAGGGCGCCGCATGAACCAGGCCCGGGTGCTCGCTGGCCAGGCTCTGCAGTTCCTGCTCCGACCTGGCGGCCGCCACCACGCGCACCCCCTGTTCGACCAGCGCCACGGCCGCCGCGCGGCCCAGGCCCCGGCTGGCTCCCGTGACGATGGCGACGTGCCCTTCCAGTTGCAGGTCAATCATCGGATAACGGTTTCCCCGGTGCTGATTCGTTCAGTTTACGTGCAATCGATTGCCGCAGGACCTCCGAGGCGCCCTCGTAGATGCGCATGGGCCGGGCCTGGCGGTACAGCCGCTCGATCTTGCTGTCGCGGATCAGCCCGAAGCGCCCCATGACCTGCACGCACCGGTCCACCACGCGGCCGGCCATCTCGCTGGCGGCCAGCTTGGCCATGGAGGAGTAATGCAGGTTGGAAGCTGGCTCATCGATCGCTTTCCAGGCCGCCCGGTAGGTCAGCAGGCGGGCCATCTCGATCTCGGTGGCGCAATCCGCCAGCATCTGGGCGACCGGCCCCAGGCGGGCCAGGGGGCGGCCGAATTGCTCGCGGGTGTTGGTGTGGCGCAACGCTTCGTCCAGCGCCGCCTGTGCCAGGCCGACCGCGGCGCCGGCCACCGAGACCCTGAACACGGCCAGCGTGGCCAGCACCAGGTCGAAGCCGCGGCCGGGCTTCCCGAGGCGGGCGTCGGTCGGCAGTTGCACGTCGCTGAACTTCATCTCGCCCAGCACATGCGGGGCGATGATCACCGGTGTCGGTGAAATTTCGATGCCGGGCAGGTCGGCCGGCACCAGCAACAGCGTGAAGTCGTCTCCCTCGCGCGCCAGCGCCAGGTAGAGAGCGGCCGCCCCGGCGTTGGAGATGAAGGACTTCTCGCCGTTCAGCAGCAGGCCCTGCGCGTGGGGCGTGACCGTGGTGGCGAGCGATTTCAGGTCCGAGCCCGTGGCCGGTTCGGTCAGGGCCAGCGCGGCCAGGTGTTCGGCCGTGCCCACACCGGGCAGCCATCGCCTGCGCTGTTCCTCGCTGCCCGCCAGGGTAATGGCGAAACTCCCGATCCCCTGCAGCGCGAACAGTGAATCCGCATGCGCGGACGTGGCCATGATGGCTTCGCGCGCCAGGCAGATGGCCAGGGGATCCACCCGTTCGAAGCGGCCGCCGTACTCAGCGGGCACCATCAGTCCGCTGAGGCCGCTGTCGCGCAGGGCCCCCAGCACGCCGGGGTGCACCTCGCTCATCTCGTCCGCCTCGGCGGCGATGTCCTCGATGGCATCGGCGAAAGCCCTGGCCTGGGCCCGGACCTCGAGGTATTTGTCGTCCAGTTCGAAGTGCATGCGCCCGGTGTCGCCGATCAGTCCTTGTGCGCCCTGCCTTCGAACCTGGGCCGGCGTTTCTCCATGAAGGCGGAGGCGCCCTCGATCATGTCGAACGAGCCGATGGCCTGCACCAGCATGCCGAGTCCGCTGAGGTAGTTGTCCCGGCACTGGTTCCACCAGACATTGGAGTTGATCTTGGCGATTTCCAGGTAGCGGGGGCTCATTCTCAGCAACTCGTCTGCCCAGCGGGTCACCTCGTCCTCCAGTTCGTCGGCGGGCACCACGGCGTTGATGAGCCCCATGGCCAACGCCTGGTCGGCCGGATAGCGGCGGCACATGAAGGCGATCTCCTTGGCCCGCTTCTCGCCCACGCTCATGGACAGGAAGTTGTTGCCGCCCAGCACCGGCGCGCTGCCCACCTTCACGCCGGTCTGGCCGAAGGTCGCGTTCTCAGCTGCGATGGCCATGTCGCAGGCCACCACCAGTTCATTGCCGCCGCCGGCCGCGGCGCCGTTGACCGCCGCTATCACCGGGCGCGGACTGGTGCGCAGGGACTCGTAGACCTTCAGCGAGCCGTAGAACATGTTCCTCAGCTCGGCGGGATCGGGGTCGCTGAGATTGGCCAGGTAGCCGCCGGCGCAAAACGCCCTGCCGGTGCCCGTCAACACGATCACCCCCGCATCCGAGGCGTTCTCCACGGCCGCGATGAGTTCCCTGGCCATGTCGGCGTCGTAGGCGTTCATCCGCTCCGGGCGGTTCAGGCGGATCCATTCGACCTCGCCCTTTCGTTGCACTTCGATATCGGACATGGGGACCTCTTTCACTGCTTGCTGGTGCTTGGCCGGGCTCAATGCGGATGGCGTTCCGACAAGCCGGCAGGGAGGCAGCCCGCGCTGCCTTGACACTTTCAATTATTCTGTGGAAAGATTGAACAAAGTTCAAGTTTTGCGGAAGCCAATGTTTCTGCCAAACTGAGGGGCTGAAACCTTTCCGTCACCGTGGGGACGAAGACATGATTCCAAGCATCTCCAAAAACACCTGGCGTGCCGCAACGGGCATGGCCGGATTGATTTGCGCTCTGTACTCCGGTGCAGCGATTTCCCAGGATGACCAGGATGAGGCCGAGAGCGGCCTGATGCTGGAGGAGGTCACCGTCACGGCCCGCAAGCGCGAGGAGGCCTTGCAGGATGTCGCCCTTGCGGTCAGTGCCATGGGCCAGCAGGAGATCGATGTCCAGTTCGCCACCGACCTGCGGGACCTGACCTACATCTCGCCGAACCTGGTGCTGGATGACACCAACCAGGGACCCGGTGGCGTGGCGGCCACCTACATTCGCGGCATCGGCGTTTCCGAGGTCGAAAAGAACTTCGATCCCGCAGTCGGCGTGGTTGTGGACGGCGTGTTCCGGGGCACCATGACCGGCAGCATCGTGCGGGCCATTGACCTGGCGCGCGTCGAGGTCATGCGCGGCCCGCAGGGCACCCTGTTCGGGCGCAACACCATCGGCGGCGTCATCAACATCGAACGCAGCAAGCCCACCATGGAAGCCAGCGGCAAGGTGCGCGGCAGCTATGGGGACTATGAGACCAGCGTGCTGGACGCCGTGGTCAATTTCGGCAATGGCGACACCTGGGGCATCAAGCTGACGGGTTCTTACCGCGACCAGGGCGAGGGATATTTCACCAACATCACGACCGGCCGCAAGGATGGCCAGATGGAATACAAGTCGGGCGGCGTCAACCTGCTGTTCGCGCCCCGTGACGGGCTCGAAATCGAGTGGACCTCGCTCATCGAACGCACGGACCAGGATTCGAACCAGTTGCTGAACGTCGGGCAGCCGGACCAGGTTTTTTGCTTCCAGTACGGCTGGTGTTCCCCCAATACCAGCACGCCGGTCACCGGCGACCGCTTCCGGGTGGCCCAGGCTTTCGCTAATTACACCTGGCCGACCGAAAATTTCCCCACCAACCAGACGCCCGATCCCGGGTTCGACCATTTTGGCCTGTCGCCCTTCAATTCCAAGTTCGACGCCGACTCCCACCAGATCGAGGTGCGCTGGAACCTGAACGACGATTACCGCATCGACTACATCGGCGCGCGCTGGGAGACCGAGGAGGAGGTGATCACCGACTGGGACGCCACGCAGGACCTGCTGTTCCACACCGACCGCCCGGCCGAGTACGAGCAGGACACGCATGAGCTGCGCCTTACCTACGACGCCGGCGAGGCGCTGACCTACACGGTGGGCGGCTACTACTGGGATTCCGAGTATGAAATCCGCCTGCGCAGCCTGATCGCGTTTTTCACCCCGTTCGATGGCTTCTTGCTTGACCTGCCCCAGACCACCAACCAGACCAGCGAATCCAAGGCCCTGTTCTTCGAGGGCGACTACCGCTTCAACGAGGCGTGGACCCTGACCCTGGGCGGGCGCTGGACCGACGACGAGAAGACCACCGACCAGTTCAACGAGGGCAACGTGTTCACCACCACGGCCTTCGCCAAGGCGGACTGGAACGAGTTCACGCCCAAGGTCGCCGTGAAGTGGGATTTCCAGGACGACGCCATGCTGTACGCCCTGTACTCGCGGGGCTACCGGGCTGGCGGCTTCAACGGCCGCGTCGATTCCGTGGAAACCGCGACCACCCCCTACGACCCCGAAACGGTGGACAACTACGAACTGGGCTACAAGTCGCGGCACATGGACGGCCGCCTGCAGTTCAACGCCACCTTGTTCTACATGGACTACAAGGACAAGCAGGAGGAGATCCAGCAGCCCTCCGAGACCAGCGGCACGGGGCAGGTCACGCGCGTGGTGAACGCATCGAACGCCACCATTTCCGGCGCCGAGCTGGAGCTCATGTATCTGTTCGAGAGCGGCCTGACCATGCGCGCGAACCTGGGCCTGCTGGATGCCGAATACGATGATTTCCTGGTCGACGTCGGCACGCCAGACAACCCGGTGTTCGCGGATTTCTCCAAACTCGACTTCCGGCGCGCGCCGGAGGTGACCGCCAGCGTTTCGGGCGAGTATGAAGTCGACCTCGAAAAGGGCAGCCTGCTGCTCCACGCCGGGGCGCGCTACATGAGCTCCCACGAGGTGGATTTCGCCAACAAGCCGGAGCTGAGCAATGGCTCGTCCACCGTGGTCGACGCCTCGATCAGTTACTTCGTGAATAACTGGTACCTGAGTGCGTTCGGACGCAATCTCACCGACGACGACAGCTATGCGCTGGGCTTCGACGTGGCCGGCCTGTGGTCCTATGCCGCGGTGCGTCCGCCGCGCACCTACGGGTTCGAGGTGGGATACAGCTGGTAGTCCACATTTGCAGTGCTGAATTTACAGGGGCGTGCGCGCCCCTGTAATCTTTCATGTACCGGGGTGGCGTCCGAGCCCCGCCATGATGATTTCAATGAGATAGGAGCAAATTCAATGGCCGAAGCATCTGATGTACGGTTCGATCCGATCCGGCTCGAGCGACTCAACGTGCGCACTGACTACCCGATGGAACAGGACGAGTTCGAACTGCTGTACCGCGAAAGCGCCTACTGCAACATGGGGCACGTCAACAAGCGGGGCTACCCGGTGGTCACGCCGATGTTCTACGTGATCAAGAACGACAACATCATGATGAGCACGATCAAGAACTACCGTCTCAAGGTGGGTTGCCTGATGGAGAACCCGAAGATGTCGGTGGCCATCCACAATGACGGCACCAACGTGCGCCACCAGAAGGCCATCCTGGTCATGGGCCAGGCCAAGATCCACGATGACGACGAGTTCATGCGCGAGATCCACTGGATGATCATCGACAAGTACTTCTTCGAGCTGACCACCGATGAGGAGCGCGAGGTGGCTTTCGAGGCGGTGCACACGCCGCTGCGCTGCATCATCGAGGTCATCCCGGAAAAGATATTCACCTGGGACCTGGGCAAGATGCTGCACGCACACGACGACGGCGTCTGGTACGGGGAGTCCCAGAAACTGATCAACAAGTACATGCAGCAGGCCCACCTGGACCTCTCGGTCTCGGTGGACTGAGCCATGGGCCGCTGGGACGACAAATTCGAGCGCCACGCGAAGAAGTGGGCATCGTGGAACATGCAGGAATATGCGCAGCACGACCGCGTGCTTTCGCACATCATCGAGGACAAGGCCCGGCAGTTCCCGGATCACGTCGTGTTCCAGTTCGGGGACGACCCGCTCACCCTGGGCGATTTCAATGAGCGCATCAACAAGACCGCCAACGGGCTGCTGTCGCTGGGCGTCAAGCACGGCGACAAGGTGGCGATCATGCTGCCCAACTGTCCCGAGTTCCTGTACACCTGGTTCGCGCTGAACAAGATCGGCGCCTGCGAGGTGCCGATCAACGTGGCGCTGAAGGGCCAGGGTCTCACCTACCAGATGACGCAGTCCGACTGCGTGGCGCTGGTGGCGGACACCCAGTACCTCGACCGCCTGGAAGGCGTGGTCGACGACCTCCCGGATATCCGGAACGTGGCGTTCATCAGCTCCGACGGCCAGGCCGTGCCGCAGTGGCAGGGCTTCGAGAATCTCGGCTTCGCCGATTTGATGGATCACTCCGGCGATGCGCCCGGCGTCGAAGTGCACTACAGCGACCTGGCCTCCATCCTCTACACCTCCGGAACCACGGGCGTGTCCAAGGGCGTCATGTTCAGCCATTATTACTGGTACGACGTGTGGGCCGAGTCGGTGAAGTACTCGCGCTACACCGAGGACGACGTGCTCTACACCGGCCTGCCGTTTTTCCATGGCAATGCCCAGGGCATCACCATCGGCCCGGCCATCCTGGCCGATGCCAAGGCGGTGATCGTCGAGCGGTTCTCGGCCAGCCGGCTGTGGGACGACTGCCGGCGCTGGGAGTGCACCGAGGCCAACTACATCGGCGGCATCATCCCCATCCTGCTCAAGCAGGAAGAGCGCGAGGACGACAACGACAACCCGGTCCGCCTGATGGTGGGCGCGGCGGCCCCGGAGGACGAGTGGCATGCGTTCCAGGAGCGCTTCAACACCAAGATCCTCGAAGTCTACGGCATGACCGAGTGCTACTGCTGCCTGGTCAGCCCCTACGACGAACCGCGCGCCGGTTCCTGCGGCAAGACCATCACCGGCTGGGACGTGCGCATCGTGGACGACGACGACAACGAGTGCGAGCCGGGCAGGCTGGGCGAGTTCATCGCTCGCTCGAACCGCATGCACGTCGGCACCACCGGCTACTACAACATGCCGGAGGCGACCCTGGAGCTGTTCAAGAACGGCTGGATCCACACCGGCGATCTCGGGCGCATGGACGAGGACGGCTACTTCTACTTCGTGGACCGCAAGAAACAGGCCATCCGCCGACGCGGCGAGAACATCTCCTCGTTCGAGGTGGAATCGGTGATCAGCGCCCACGAGGGGGTGCTGGAATCCTGCGTGGTCGGTGTGCCGTCCGAGGTCGGCGAGGAGGAGGTCAAGGCGGTCGTGGTCCTCAAGGAGGGCTTCGATGTCACCGAGGAGGAACTGGTCCGCTGGTGCGAGCCGCGCCTGGCCTATTTCTCCATCCCGCGCTACATCGCCATCCGCGGCAGCCTGCCCAAGACGCCGAGTGAGCGGGTCGAAAAATTCAAGCTCAAGGAAGAGGGCATCACCGAGGATTGCTGGGACCGGGAAGCGGCGGGTATCGAACTGCAGCGCTGAGGTCCCGTCACGGCAGGTTACAGGAGACAGCAAATGGGCGACCGAGGCAATGGACTGACCCGCCGGGAAGTGCTGAAGGGCGCCGGCGCCGCAGTGGCTTCCATGGGCGTGGTCTCCCTGGCCGCGTCCCGGGCGTCCGCGCAGGGCGAGTGGGATCACACCACGGACATCCTGGTGGTGGGCAGCGGTGTCGGCGCCTGCACCGCCGCGGTGACCGCGCACGATAACGGCGATGCGGTCCTCCTGATCGAGAAAGCCGAGTTCCTCGGCGGCACCTCGGCCAAGTCCGCAGGCGTGCTGTGGATACCCAACAACTTCACCCTCAAGGCGCGCGGCATCGAAGACGGCCGCGCGGATTGCCTGGCCTACATGGCGCGCTTTTCCTACCCGGAGCGCTTCGATCCGCAGGCGCCGGCATTCGGCCTGGAAGCCCACGAGTTGGCGCTGCTGGAGGCGTTCTACGACAACGCGTCCCCGGCGGTCGACCGGTTGCGGGCCAGCGGAGCGCTGAGCGTCGCCGAGTGGCGGATGTTCGCGCTGGACCGGCCGGCCACCGACTACCTGGACAACGTGCCGGAGAACAAGGTGCCTGCCGGCCGGCCGCTCGGCCCGGTCAACGCGGAAGGCGCCATGGGCCTTGGCGCGGAGCTGATGGCGCAGCTCACCCGCGCGGTGCAGCAGCGCGGCGTTGCGACCCTCACGGGGCACCGCGCCGCGCGCCTGGTGACCGACGGCGAGCGGGGCGTGATCGGCCTCGAGGCCGAGACGGGTGGCGCGACCGTGACCATCCGCGCGCGCAAGGCCGTCATCTTCGCCACCGGCGGGTATGTTCACGACCCGGGGCTCACCGCCCGGCACCAGCGCGGGCGGCTCTATGGCTCCTGCGCGATGCCCATGGCGGAGGGTGATTTCATCCGCATTGCGGGCGCGGCGGGTGCGCGCATGGGCAAGCTCGGTTCCGCCTGGCGTACCCAGGTGCTGCTGGAGGAGTGCCTCAACAGCCCGATGCTCGCGGCGGGCGCCTTCTACATACCGGGCGATTCCATGCTGCAGGTGAACAAGTACGGCCTGCGCGTGGTCAACGAACACCGCAACTATAACGATCGCACCGAGGTGCACAGCGCCTACGACGCGTCCCGCGCGGAGTACCCCAACCAGGTCCTGTTCATGATTTACGACCAGCGCAGCGCCGAGGGGTTTGCCGGTGCCTATCCGATCCCGGCCAAGCCCGGCGACGCGGCGCACGTGCTCTCGGGCTCGACGCTCGAGGCCCTGACCGCGCGCGTATCGGAGCGGCTGGAGGAAATTGCGGCCAGCACTGGCGGCCTCAGCCTGGACCCTGCATTCGGCGCCAACCTGAAGGCGACCATCCAGCGCTTCAACGGGTTCGCCATCGCCGGTCGCGACGAGGATTTCCAGCGTGGTGCGGCCGCCTACGACAATGAGTGGCATCCGGTCTTCTCGCCCATGGCAGCCGATTCCGGGTGGCCCGCCAACCGCTATCCGGCACTGTGCATGCATCCGCTGAGGGACGAGGGCCCCTACTACTGCACCCTGCTGGTGGCGGGCGCTCTGGACACCTGCGGCGGGCCCGCCATCGATGCGTCCGCGCGTGTGCTCGACGCCGGCGGCAAGCCCATCCGCGGCCTGTACGGGGCCGGCAACTGCATCGCCAGCCCTTCGGGCGAAGCCTATTACGGGGCCGGTCACACGCTGGGCATGTCGTTGACCTTCGGCTACATCGCGGCCAATGCCGCGCATGGCGAAAAGCTGGCGGAGACCTGAGCCGTGGCGGCCGGCGAGCTGAACAGCGATCGCGTCGAGGCCTTGCTGCGGCGGGTGGATGAACTCGAGAGCCGCGCGGCGCTGCGGGACCTGGTGACCGATTACTGCCTCGGGTTCGACACCCACGACTGGGAGCGCTTCATCGGCATCTGGCATGCGGATGCGGTGTGGGAGATCGGCCCGCCGTTCGGAACTTTCGAGGGCCACGAGGGCATTCGCAGGGCGGTGTTCGAGGTGCTGTACCCGGTGTGGCGGGAGACCCACCACCTGACCTCCAACCTGCGCCTGGAATTCGATGACCCGGACCACGCCCGCGGCGTATGCAACGTCGATTGCATGGGCGCTACCAAGGACGACGTGGTGCAGATGATCAGCGCCACCTATCGCGACGACTTCGAGCGTCGCGACGGCGTGTGGAAGATCGCCCGGCGCGCGGTGACCATTCACTACTTCAACCCGGTGCCCGGGGCGGAGATGAGCGCGCCGGGCGGATGATTCCGGCCGGCGGTGGCTCGCTGGAGCCCCGGGCGTCGCACCCCCAGCCCTGGAGTTGCCCGTTTCCGATCATGGAGAAAAGCGGATGAAGGACCAGGTCGCGATTGTAACGGGCTCCGGCAAGGGCATCGGCGAGGCGATCGCGCGGCGCTTCGCCGCCAAATGCGCCATAGTCGTGATCCATGCCCGCAGCGGGAAGGACGTGGTGGGCGTGGCGGGCCCGTGCGGTCCATGACTTTTGGCATGGCCTCCGATTTAAGCTATATTTAGAGACAGAACGAATCGCTCTCAGGGCAATGGATTAGCCCCCCGCACGCACCGTTACGGCAAAGGGATTTGGGGCTTGATGAACAAATTGACGCTTAACCTGGGTCTGGCCCTGGCCATCCTGTGCGCGAGCTGTGGGGCTTGGGCGCAGAGCGAGGTCGGGCAGGCCACCCGCCAGGCGAAGCTGCTGGAGCTGGCCGAGACCCTTCAGCAGCGCGATGCCTACGACCGCCAGCAGGCACTGCAGGCGGCCACGAAACTCGGTATTCCACTGCGGCGCGAGCTGCCCAACGGCACCGTGCTCGAGTTGCAGCGCATCGTGCCGGGTGTCGGGCCCATTTTTTATGTCACCAACAACGTCGATGCCGCGGATACCGTTTCCACCGACGAGGTGTGGCCGGGTGGCTCGGCCGGACTGAACCTCGATGGCGCCGGCCTGGTGGTAGGCGAATGGGATGGCGGGGCCGTGTTCGACGCGCATCCCGATTTCGCCGGCCGCCTGACGCAGGTGGATGGGGCCGGTGCGTACAGCAACCATTCGACCCACGTGGCCGGCACCCTGGCGGGCGCAGGCGACTGGCTCTACGCAGAGGCGCGCGGCATGGCGTATGCAGCGCAGCTCAATGCCTGGGACTGGAATTCCGACACCGCGGAGATGGCCGCGGCGGCAGCGGGCGGCTTGCTGATTTCCAACCACTCTTACGGCATCGCCGCGGGTTGGCTGTACATGGGCGGGCTGCCACCCGATACCTGGTGGTGGATCGGCGGCGAGAACAACACCGACCTCGAGGATCCCAATTTCGGTTACTACGATACCGAAACGCAGCTGTGGGACCAGATCGCCTTCGATGCGCCGCAGTACCTGATCGTCAAGGCCGCCGGCAACGACCGTTCCGACACCGGGCCGGCGCCAGGCGAGGAATACACGGTCATCGACCAGAACGGCAACTTCCTGTTCACCTCCACCCTGCCGCGGCCGCCCGATTGCGCGCCGGCGGGGTACGACTGCCTGCCCACCAACAGCGTGGCCAAGAACGTGCTGACCGTCGGCGCGGTCGACGATCTGCCCGGCGGCTACTCGCCATTGTCCGGCCCCAATTCGGTACTGATGTCCCCGTTCAGCAGCTGGGGCCCCACCGACGACGGGCGCATCAAGCCCGACCTGGTGGGCAACGGCGTGTTCCTGTTGTCGACCTGGGTCGACTCGCCCTACTACGCGGTGGCGGCCGGTACCTCGATGGCGGCGCCGAACGTGACCGGCTCGCTGTTGCTGATGCAGGAGCATTACCAGGACACTCATGGGCCCGGCAGCTTCCTGCGCGGCGCGAGCCTCAAGGCACTGGCCATCCACACCGCCGATGAGGCGGGAGGGGCTGACGGCCCGGATTACGCTTTCGGTTGGGGATTGCTCAACGCCAAGGCCGCCGCGGAGGTGATCACGGGCGACGGAGCCGACCACCGAATCATCGAAGCGAGCCTCGCCAACGGCGCCACGGACAGCGTGGAAATCAGTGTCACCAACCCGGACGCGGCGCTGCGGGCAACGCTGGTGTGGGCGGATCCACCGGGCACGCCGCCC
>JABAHR010011233.1_pt3 | contig 11237 bp, 7 predicted proteins | sample 7062101 | NCBI WGS metagenome assembly JABAHR01 (sample SAMN14534553, study PRJNA622989) | marine sediment metagenome | biome: marine biome [ENVO:00000428]; feature: marine pelagic biome [ENVO:01000023]; material: deep marine sediment [ENVO:00002113] | place: India: Gulf of Kutch | collected...
GCGCCATTCAGCAGTTATGTCCGCAGCGAGCAGGTTGAGACAGGGCAGTATATCAACGTTGGTTCTCCCGTGGCAACGCTGGTTGGGACAGATCATGCCGAGATCGTCGTGCCGCTGCCTCTTGATGAGCTGGCATGGCTCAAAGTCCCTGAAGAAGGAGAAGACCAGCGTGGCTCCAGTGCAGAGGTCATTTTGAATACCGGTAACCATTCCTTGAAATGGCCCGGAGTCGTGACCCGATCAATGGGGGAAATAGACCCTCGCACTCGCATGGCCAGAGTTGTCGTGACTGTCGTGAACCCTGTTTTAAGTGCAAAGAATGCAAACCCGCTGAACCGCCTGCTTCCAGGGATGTTTGTCGAAGTTCGCCTGCACGGTGAAAAGATAGCTCAGGTTTTTGCCGTGCCACGCGGGGCCTTACACGATCATGACACGGTATGGATTGCTGATCAGGAGAACAAGCTGCGCATGCGCAATGTCGATATTGTCCGGCGTGAACGAGATGAAGTCCTGATCGCCTCTGGTGTCAGCCCTGGTGAGCGGCTTATCCTAACCAATCTCTCAGCGGCAGCCGAGGGGATGATCCTCCGGCCACAAATTCAGGAGGCCGCGCAATGAATGGAGCAATTCGGTGGATGGCGGAGAACCATGTTGCCGCCAACCTGCTGATGCTGGTTTTTATCGTCGGCGGATTGATCCTCGGCTTTTCGATCAAACAGGAAGTTTTTCCTGATATCAATCTGGACCGTGTGCAGGTTTCGGTTGCATACCCTGGGGCCGGGCCGGAAGAGGTCGAAGAAGGGGTGATTCTCAAAATCGAGGAGAATCTCACCGGGGTGGATGGTATCAAGCAGGTCAAGTCAACGGCCGCCGAAGGCTACGGAGTGGTGACCGCTGAAATTACCAGTGATGCAGATATCGATCTGGTTTTGCAGGATATCAAGAGTGAAGTCGATCGCATCATTACTTTTCCCAAAGACGCTGAAAAACCGGTTGTCAGCAAGATGCTCAACCGCCGCGAGGTTATTTCAGTGGTTGTCTATGGAGAAATCCCCGAACGCAGCCTGCGGGAAATGGCAGAGCAGATTCGCGACGAGCTGTTGCTGGAAGACAATATTACCCAGGTCGACCTGAGTGGGGTGCGGCCTTACGAAATAACGGTCGAGATCAAGGAAGCCGACATGCGTCGTTATAGCTTGACCTTTGATCAGGTCGCCCAACGAATACGCCAGGCCTCTCTCGACCTGCCCGGGGGGACGATCAAAACGGACTCCGGTGAAGTTCTGGTACGGACCAAAGAGCGTCGTTATGTCGGCCATGAATATGCGGATATCGTTATCCTGACGACCGCAGATGGCACAGAAGTCACCCTTGGGGATATTGCTGACGTCAATGATGGTTTTGAAGAAACTGACCAGTTCGGGCTTTTCGATGGTTTGCCTGCAGCGATGATCAAGGTGTACCGGGTCGGTGACCAGAAGCCGACGGAAATCTCCGCGACGGTAAAAGAGTTTGTTGCCGCCAAGAGATTGCAGTTGCCCGAGTCGGTTGACCTTGCGACCTGGAACGACAACTCGGAGCTTTTCGAGAGCCGTAAGAACCTGCTGGTGAAAAATGCCTTGATCGGCCTGGTGCTGGTCTTTATCGTCCTCGGGCTTTTTCTGGAAATTCGCCTGGCTCTCTGGGTGATGCTCGGGATCCCCATCTCTTTCTGTGGTGCCCTGTTGTTCATGCCGGCGATCGATGTTTCCATCAACATGATTTCGCTGTTTGCTTTCATTATGGCGCTGGGGATTGTCGTCGATGATGCCATCGTCGTCGGTGAAAATGTCTACGAGCACAGACAATCCGGTGATTCTTACCTCAAAGCGGCAGTCAATGGCACAATCGAGGTTGCCCAACCGGTGGTTTTTGCCATTCTGACGTCGGTGACGGCCTTTTTGCCGTTGCTTTTTACCAGTGGCATCATGGGTAAATTCATTATGGTGATCCCGGCGATCGTCATTTCAGTTCTGCTGGTCTCGCTGGTCGAGTGCCTGTTTATTCTTCCGGCACACCTGACTCTGGGACAGCCGCGCAAAGCACAGCGAGGGCTTTGGGGATGGCTGGAAAGGAATCGACAGAAGTTTGGCAATAATCTGCAGAGTTTTATCGACGGGCCCTATAAAAAGCTGCTCAGCGTATGTCTTGAGTATCGTTATGTGACGATTGCGGTGGCCTGTGCCGTGCTGCTTGTTGCCGGAGTCGGGTTGGTTCGTGGTGGTATAGTCAAATTTCGATTTATGCCGGAAGTTGATGGTGATGTGATCAGGGTTTCACTGGAGCTGGCTCCTGGAAGTCCGGTTGAACTAACGACAGAGGTCCAGCAGCGTGTTGTCGATGCCGGGTTGGCAGTCGTTGCTGAATATGACAAGCATCGACCCTCTGGTGATTCGGTTATGCGCAATGTATTTGCCAATGTTGGCTCGGCAGTCTCTGACCGGGGACCAGCGGGTTCATTCGCCAGTTCTGGAGGGAACCTGGCCAATATTTCAATGTTCCTCGCTCCGAGTGAAAAGCGCAATGTGCCATCTACCGAGATTGCCAATCGCTGGCGAGACAGTCTGGGCGAGATTGTCGGGGTGGAGACGCTGACATTTTCCTCGAACCTGATTCACCTCGGTGCCAACATCGATGTTCAACTGGCCCACGAGGATTTTAGCGTCCTTGATGAAGCGGCAGAAAGGCTCAAGGAAATTATTGCCACCTACCCCGGAACCGGTGACATCACTGATAATTACACCTTGGGAAAACGTGAAGTGAAGGTGCGGCTCAAGCCCGAAGCAAGGACGCTCGGAATTACCGAAGAAAACCTGGGGCGCCAGTTAAGGGGTGCATTTTACGGCTCTGAGGCGTTACGACTGCAGAGAGGTAGGGATGAGGTCAAGGTCTTGGTGCGCTACCCGGAGGACAGCCGGCGCCGTTTCTGGGATTTGGAAAAACTGCGGCTGCGTGTGCCTGGTGGCGGCGAAATCCCTTTATCCAGAGCCGCAAGCCTCGAAGAAAGCCGTGGTTTCAGTAAAATTAATCGAACAGATCGCAAACGCGTGATTAATGTCACTGCAACGGTGGACAGCCATACTGCTAATGCAGAGGAAATTCTTGCTGAAATCAAGCAGACTGCATTGCCGAAGCTGATTTCTGATTATCCCGGTTTAAGTTACGACCTTGAGGGTGAAGACAAGAACCGTCGTGAGTCGATGGCGAGCATGTTCACAGGGTTCAAGCTGGTACTCATAATTATTTTTGCTTTGCTGGCTATCCCTTTCCGCAGTTATTCTCAACCTGTCTTGATCATGGTTGCTATCCCCTTCGGCATTGTCGGGGCGATCCTCGGGCACTTCATAATGGGCTATGACCTGAGCATTTTGAGTATGTTTGGCATTGTCGCCCTGACCGGTGTGGTTGTTAATGATTCTCTCCTTCTCATTGATTACATTAATCGACACCGTCGGGACGGCAAGCCACTCAAGGAAGCGGTGACGATTGCCGGGCAAAGACGTTTTCGGCCGATCCTGCTGACGTCCTTGACGACGTTCTTCGGTTTGACACCGATGATCCTGGAGACCAGCGTTCAGGCCCAGTTCCTGGTGCCAATGGCGATCAGCCTGGCTTTCGGTATCATTTTCGCGACCGGGATCACCTTGCTGCTGATTCCAGCTCTTTATATGGTCCTGGAAGATGGACGTTCGCTGATAGGCCTGGCTCCCGCACATGCTGACCATAGGTTGGATGCTTGAGGCGGCTTTCTGCCACAGGGCCACCCAATGCCAAGATTCAGAGAGGAGAAATCGGGACATGTACTCGTTACGTGTCCCAGGTTCTCCTCTCTTCATTTCCATTCGCCATCAGCTGTGGCAAATGTGTATATTCAAGCGACCTTCACCGATGTATTGTCAGAAATGTACCGTCAGCCAGCCCGACTGTTGTTATCATTACTTGAAATTCTCCTTCTTATATCGTTAAATGCCTGAATCATTGATGGAAAGGTAGTTTTTTGTTGTTACTCAATAATGCCCATTTTCGCAAAGTCAAAAAGTTGACCGGTCAAGCTGTTGGTGACTTCAATCTTATAGAGGATGGCGATCGCATCGCTGTCGCTGTTTCCGGTGGTAAGGATTCTTACGCGCTGATGCATATACTCAGCCAGCTGCAGCGGCGAGCGCCAATCAATTACGAGTTGATTGCAGTTAACGTCGATGCCGGCTTTCCCGGATACCAGAAAGATATCCTGGAAAATTATCTCAAGGATTGTGGCTTTCAGGTGCATATGGAAGCCACCGACTGCTCACATATCATCGAAGAAAAATTGCGCCCAGGGTCTTCATATTGTGCATTTTGTGCGCGCTTGAGACGTGGAGTTCTCTATACTGTGGCCGACAGGCTGGGTTGCAACAAAATTGCTCTTGGTCATCACCTTGATGATTTTATTGAAACCCTGCTTCTCAACCAGTTTTACATCGGTACGCTTGCCGCGATGAGTCCCAAGTTGCTCGCCGATAACAAGCGTCATACGGTTATTCGGCCACTGGTCTATGTCGAAGAAGCTGATATTATCAAATTTTCCCGTCAGAATGACTTCCCCATTATCGATTGCGGTTGTCCGGTGATGGGGCAGGAAGACCAGAAGCGTCAGCGGATGAAGCGTCTGCTCTCTGAATTGCACAAGGAGAATCGTTATTTGAAGCGCAGTATGATTCGTGCGCTGAGTAATGTGCGGCCGCGACATCTGCTTGATCGGGAAATGCTCAGGCTTTTTGAAGAAAGAGAAGAGCTGGTAAGCGATTGATAGTGCCTCTGAACAATCATCAAAGTGTATGCAGCACCATGTCAACTTTGTTATCCGAAAGCTTGTTGAGTTTGAGGTCAGCAATCAGGCAGCAGAAATGTTCGTTGTCAGGTGCTAGAACAACACTTTTCACAGACTTGATGGCAACCATATGGTATTCTTCAAAAATTATTTTCGGGATCAATTTGTTTCTTGTCGGGCAATGACAGCTTGATGACTGTATCGCAATAGCCACTGGCTTTCAGGACAAAATTTTTAAAGAGGACTCTGGTTTATGTTGTTAGGAGGGAAGCAGGCAGATATCAAGCAGGTTGCAATTGTGACCCGCAATCAAAAGTTTAAGCGACTGCTTGGCTCTTTACTGGCCGAATGGAAGTTCTTTTCAGTTGATGACCCCACAGAGGCAAAAGTCGTGTTTGCTGAACGGGGGATTGATTTGCCGGACATTGATGGGGAAGTCATATGGCTGGCCCCGATGCCATTGTCGGAAGGCAGTTTTCTGCTCACACCAATCTCTTTAACTCGGCTTTATCACATGCTGGAAACCCATTTTTTCCCGACGCCGAGGAGGCACATCCGGGTTGCGATAGAGGCGAAGACGGGGCTTAAGTTGGGGACCACCTGGCAGGATTGCAAGCTGATTTCACTCTCTGACCGCGGTGGCCGCATTGTCTGCGAAAGTGAAATATCGCGGGGGACTCAGGCTCAACTTGATTTGAAACTTTCCGGTCGACAATTGCAGGTACCGGTCGAAGTTCTTTATTGTATCCCGGCAGGCGATGCTCCCGGACGTTCCAAGCCGCAAGCAGGTTTGTTGTTTAAACCGGCAAATGAAAAGCTGATTAATACGCTGAGGCGGTATATCGAAAAAAGATCCGTAGAGGCAGCATGTGCCAAAGAAGATATCGCTCTGAATGATCCTTGTGTAAGCTGGATCGACGTCCCACTAGACCCCTGGCAGGAAAGTTAGCTGTTCAGCTGAACATCTTGCCAAACAATCCTTTTTTATCTTTGCCTGCTTTCTCCTTGCGCATACTCATCAGGCGCAATTCGCGCAGAGCTTCAGTACAGTTCGGATTGTGTTGTATCGCGCGCTCAAAACGCCTCTGCGCTTCTTTTTCATTGCCTTCATCTTTACAGATATACCCCAGGTAAAGATGCGCCTGGCTGAGTTTGGGATTGAGTTCTGCAGCACGCATCAAATTTTTGCGTGTGTTTATAACGACATCCGTGGCCTTGGGATTAGCTTTATAGGCTGTCCAGGTTTGATACATGAGGTATTCAGCTTCATTCGGGTTTAACTCCAGTGCCTCGGCAAAAGCTTTCTCCGCTTCATCGTATTTTTTGACACGGAACAGGACCATGCCTTTCTGGAAAGCTGTCTCTGCTTCGAGGATGGTCTCCAGGCTGGTTGTGCTTTTGTTCACCTCACCCTTAAGGTCACTGATATAGCGAGATCTTGCCTTGGCATCGACGAGTGTCTCGTGGGCGTCGCTGATGCGTTGGAAGAGGGCATTGACCTTGTCTTTCAGGTCAAGCAGGACGTCCTGCTCAAAAAAGCGATCAGGGTGATATTTCTTGACCAGGTTATAGTAAGACTTGCGGACTTGTTCTTTATTGTCTGATTCGTTGACTCCAAGCAGGGTAAAATAGTCCTGATCCATCATCCAGGCGTAATCTTTGAGAAAAGTCTCCCTTTTGGCGTGAATCTCTTCACTCTCAGGCTTTACCGGCTCTTCGCCAATTTCCGTTGGTTGCTCTTTGGCGATCAGAATCCCGGTGATTAATAAAGTTGCCAGCAGAGGTTCCACCTCCTTGCGTGACAGAGTGTGTCGCTTGAGAATGTCTTTAAGCATCAGCTTGCCAAGACAGTTTTCGAGAATTTTCTGGTCGTTCCCTGTCAGCTCAATCTCCTGAAAACGATAGAGCGGGTTCTCAGCTTCCTGGAGGTAGTGTTCAAGGTAGGGCTCAAAAGTTTTCAGGAGCTGTTCCCGGCTGGCATGTTGTCTTAGCCCCTGAAGGATCAGGTTGGCTGGGGACAGATCAATGCTGATAATGTTTTGCTTGAATTCGCGTGCCAGCACAAAGCGGTAGCTGCCAGCCTCCCAGGAAAAGATGTCGAGAAGCTTTTCAAGGACCTGATTGCGCAGAACGTCATGTAGCTGGTGCGGAGTAATCAGCCCCATTTCGACCAGGGCCATACCATGACGCTGACCGCGGTCCTTGGCAGCTTTGAGAGAGTCCTGCAATTGCTGCTCGCTAAGCAGATTCGCTTTTAGCAGGCGCTGGCCGAGAAATTCTCTCACCAGGTTTGAGCGTACAAATATCGGGTAGCCGTTACGGATGTAAACGACTTTTTTGATGTCTTTATTCTCCAGGTGCAACAGACCTGTTGCCCTCAAGCTGTAGAGGTTGTGAAGAATTCGCGGGAAATCTGTTTCAGCAAGGCTGCCTTCGATGCGGAGCCGCTCTGAGGTTGTCTCTTGACTTGATAAGCCAATCAGTTCATCGATTTTTTCGTGTAAGGTTTTAAGCGGGAAGGGTTTGAGCAGGTAATCTGTCGCGCCGTATTCCTCCCGGGCCTCGCGGATATGATCGGCTTGCTTGTAAAATGCCGTCATCATGATAATCGGCAGGTCTTTGGTTTTTGGCAGGGACCTTAACTGACGGCAGAGTTGCAAGCCGTTGGTTCCGGGGAGGAGGATGTCGAGTAATGCCAGGTCAAAGGTTGCATTCTCAATCCCTTGCAACGCAGATTCTGCATCCTCAAAACTATGCACTTCGAAGCCATGCAGACGCAATGACTCGGAGAGAAACCTGCGGATGTTGGCATCGTCATCGACGACCAGGATGTGCTTGTTGTCCCCCTCAGAACTCATCTCAAGCGTTCTCCGAACAACTCAGTATGCGATTAAATGCTTCACGTATGGCTTGGGTCCTCGCAGCATACTCTTGCTGGAACAATTGTTCCGGATGCCCAGAGGATTCCTTATAGCCAAGGTGCCGTGCCAGTTTTTTCAGGTATGCCGAGTCTGCAGTCAGTTCATTGACAGACTGATCGTGAACCAGGCGTAACTTGTTCTCAAGACGGCGCAGGAACTTATAACCAGTTGACAGAGTCTCATAGTCTTTTTCTGAAATCAAGCTCTCACTCTGCAGGACAGCCAGCGCATCCAGGGTGTTGCGGCACTGCAGGTCAGGGCGGCCCTTGCCATGTTTGAGCTGAAGGTATTGGGCAATAAACTCGACGTCAACCATGCCGCCGCGACCGGTTTTGATATTACGGTGCTGATCATTCTCCTTGCCGAGCTCCTTCTCCATGCGTTGACGCAAGCGATAAATCTCTTCGGCAAGATTCTCCGGCAATGCCCTGTCGTAGACAATCTCCGCTGTTAATTTTTCGAAATTTTCAACAAGCTTTTCCGAGCCTGCCACAACTCTTGCTTTAATCAACGCTTGCCGTTCCCAGGAGGCTGCAGAACTTTCGTGGTATTCACGATACGCTGGCAGAGATGTGACCAGAGGGCCCTGGTTCCCCGATGGTCGCAGACGGGTGTCGATTTCGTAAACATGACCTTCCTGTGTCATCAATGTCAGCACAGAGATGACCCTCTGTGCCAGGCGGGCAAAGTATTGCTGGTTGGTCTGCTCTTTGAAACGCTCCGTGTTAACATCTTCCGCGGGGCGGGTTTTGCCATCTCCCTCGTAGATAAAAATAATATCGAGATCGGAGTGGTAGTTAAGCTCTCTGCCGCCTAATTTGCCCATCCCTACAATGGCAAAAGCGGCTTCGTGACTCGTCCCCTCACTGTCCTCGCAGAAAGGAAGGCCATAACGCTCCAGCAGCTCTTCTTTCGCAATAGCCAGTGCTTGCTGGAGACAGGCTTCCGCAACCAGTGAGAGTTGTTCTGTTGTCTGCCCTTGCGGCGTGTGACCGTGGATATCGTTCAGTGCAATACGTAGAAACTCTTCATTGCGGAAACGTCGCAATGTGTTGAGTTTGTCTTCGTAATAGGAATCATTGGCGAGCAGGCTTGCAAGCTCTGCAGTGAGGTCGTCCGCTTCCTTGGAACTTTTGGCATAACTTCTTAAAACCAGTGGATCGAGGACTTCCGGGTGCTGTATGAAGTTGCGTGACAAAAACTGACTTGTAGCAAACAAAGAAACCAGAACTTTGATAATTTCCGGGTTCTCGGCGAGCAGAGCATAGTAAGTCCCACGGGCTCTACGACATGCCTCGAGAAATTTCTCCATATTGGAGAGCGCCATGGGTGGGTCTGGGCTGTTCATGACCTCCTGAAACAACAGGGGGGCAATCCGGTCCAGTTGTCGTCTGGCCCGAGCGGTCAGATAACCCTTCGTGCCACCCTGGCGCAGAATGGTAAGACTTTCGTAGGCGGGTTCCGGTGGCCGGAAGCCTTTTTCTTCGAGAATGTCCAGGCAAAGGTCAGGATCTGCGTTGGCATCAAAAAGGAAGTTAACCTCAGAGCTTATCTGCGAAGGGAGCTCTTCGTCGCTGGTGTAGAAAAGATCACGGAAGACAGCTGTGACCTTTTCCCTGTGATGTTGAAGTGTGGCGGTGAATCCTGCTGAGTCCGCGTAGCCACATCGCCTGGCCAGCGCCGTCATCTCCCCTGAACGTGTGGGTAAATTGTGGGTCTGTTGCTCATTAACCACCTGTATGCGATGTTCAGCTGTGCGCAGAAAACGATAGGCATCACTCAGGTCATCTCTTTCAGTTGTTGTGATCAAGCCTTCTTCACAGAGGACTTTGAGAGCTTTAAGAGAGTTGCGCTCACGCAGTTTTGGGTTCTTGCCGGCATTGGTTAATTGCAAGGCCTGGATAAAAAATTCAATTTCTCGAATCCCGCCACGACCGAGTTTGAGATTCAGATCCCCTTCTTTTTCACGAGACAGGTTCTGATCTATTTTTTGCTTCATGACTTTGATGTCATCAATCATGGCATAGTCAAGGTGGCGGCGGTAGATAAATGGCTCCAGGCGCTCAAGCAACTGTTCACCCAGCTTTTTAGACCCTGCGACCGGCCTGGCTTTGAGCATTGCCGAGCGCTCCCAGCTCTGGCCCCAGCTTTCGTAATAGATCTCACCGGCAGCCAGTGAGTTGGCCATCTCGCCGCTGTTGCCTTCAGGGCGCAAGCGTAAATCGACCCTGAAGACAAAACCGTCTTCTGTGGCCTGTCCGATAGCTCTGGTCACCAGCTCAGAAAGTTTGACGAAATACTGGTGTAAAGTGATCTGGTTGCGTCTGCCCCCTTGGGGATCTTCGATGCCGGCAGTTTGTCCTTTGTCGGAACTGTAGAAATAAATCAGGTCGATATCACTGGAAAAATTGAGTTCGCAGCCACCGAATTTCCCCATGCCAAGAATCGTGAAGTCAGCTTCCCGGACAGGTCCGTCTTCATGTTCGCTCTCAAGCAGAGGTTTGCCGTAATCTGCCTGTAGTTGGTAGCTGCAAACCTCGTAGGTTCTTTGCAGGGTAGCGGCAGCCAGTGCTGAAAGTTCAGCGGTCACTTCCTCGAGTTCTGCCATCCCGCAGAGATCGCGTGCGCCGATTCGTAGCATCTCTTGTGCCTTGAATAACCGCAGGCCTTTTTTCAGTTCGGCAGTTTCAGCATCATCGTTGATCAACTCACGCAGTTCATGACACATCTGCTCTTCAGACTTCTGTGTGTTGATCTGATCCTTCCGAAAAAGCTGGGAAAAAAAGCTTGAGTGACGACAGAGAATCCCGGTCAGAAACTGAGAGGCACCGAGGATAGTTAAGAGTTGTTTTGCAGAAGTGTCATCAACGAGCACAATCGGCAGGTCTGTTTTATCAACCTTGCCGGATAGTCGTTCCAGGTTGTTCAATGCCAGGTCAGGATCGGCGGTTGTCAATGCAAGTTTTGCCAGAGAGATAATGATCTGAGGGTCGGACAGGGCATCTTGCAGCAACACCAGGTTGGCGGCAGTCTTTGCCGGCTCCTTAAAGCCGGACGCGTTTGCCGTTTCAACTAGAGCTTTTTCATCGTTGGCGCTCAGTTGTTGCAGCCAGATGTCGTCTGCAGAAAAAGTCATCTGCTGTTTACCCGTTCCTGGCGACCAGGGCTGCCAGTTGTTCAGTAAAGTTATCCTTGGCGACACCGAACTCGGTGATAATAGCAGTCACATACGCTGCAGGTGTGACGTCGAACGCTGGATTAAGTGCAGCAATATCAGCGGGGGCCAATTGCTGTTCGCCAACGTGGGTGACTTCGCGAATGTCACGTTCCTCGATCGGAATCTGTGAGCCGTCGGCAATCTGCAGGTCTATTGTTGAGGTCGGGGCGGCGACGTAAAAAGGAATATTGTGCTCCTTTGCGAGGATGGCAACGGTATAGGTGCCGATCTTGTTGGCAACGTCGCCGTT
>JABAHR010018059.1_pt2 | contig 11236 bp, 13 predicted proteins | sample 7062101 | NCBI WGS metagenome assembly JABAHR01 (sample SAMN14534553, study PRJNA622989) | marine sediment metagenome | biome: marine biome [ENVO:00000428]; feature: marine pelagic biome [ENVO:01000023]; material: deep marine sediment [ENVO:00002113] | place: India: Gulf of Kutch | collected...
ATCGACGCCAACGGCATCGTCAACGTGTCGGCCAAGGACAAGGGCACCAACAAGGAGCAGAAGATCACCATCCAGGCCTCCGGCGGCCTGTCCGACGACGACATCGAGCGGATGGTCAAGGAGGCCGAGGAAAACGCCGAGGCCGACAAGAGCCGGCGCGAGCTGGTCGAGGCCAAGAACCAGGCCGAGAGCCTCGTGCACAACACCGAGAAATCGGTCGAGGAGCACGGCGACAAGGTCGACCCGACCACCGTCGAGGCCATCGAGATGGCGGTCAAGAACCTCAAGGAAGCCCTCGAGGGCGAGGACGCCGAGAAGATCAAGCAGCGCAGCCAGGACGTGATGGAAGCGTCGATGAAGCTGGGCGAGGCGATCTACAAGGCGCAGGCCGAGGAAGCCGAGGCGGCGCAATCGTCCGAAGGCGAGCCGTCGCCGGTGGACGAAGGCGAAGACGACGTCGTCGACGCGGACTTCGAGGATCTGGACGACGACCAGAAGCGTGCCTGATCGGCATGTGCAGGATGTGCCGGCCCGCCCCAGCAGGGGCGGGTCGGCATACCATGTGACGAAAGGCATGAAGGATGGCCAAGGCTGACTATTACGATGTTCTGGGCGTCGGGCGTAACGCCAGCGCGGAAGAGCTGAAGAAGGCCTATCGCGCCAAGGCCAAACAGCTCCACCCGGACCGCAACAAGGACAACCCCAAGGCCGAGGAAGAGTTCAAGGTCGTCAACGAGGCCTATGACGTGCTGAAGGACGCCGACAAGAAGGCGGCCTACGACCGGTACGGCCACGCGGCCTTCGAGAACGGCCACGGCGCCAGCGCCGGGCGCGGCGGCTTCCATGGCGGCGCGCAGGATTTCGCCAGCGCCTTTTCGGACGTGTTCGAAGACCTGTTCGGCGGCTTCGCGCAGGGCCAGCGCGGCGGCGGGCAGCGAGCCCGGCGCGGCGCCGATTTGCGCTACAATCTGCGCGTCTCGCTCGAGGACGCCTTCCGCGGCAAGCAGACCACGCTGACCGTGCCCAGCTCGGTCGTCTGCGACACCTGCACCGGCACCGGCGCCGAGGGCGGCTCCGAGCCCAGCACCTGCCCGACCTGCTCGGGCATGGGCAAGGTCCGGGCGCAGCAGGGCTTCTTCACCGTCGAGCGCACCTGCCCGACCTGCTCGGGCCGCGGGCAGATCATCAAGGATCCCTGCAAGGCCTGCGGCGGCGCCGGCCGGGTCGAGAAGGAACGCAGCCTCAGCGTCAACATCCCGCCGGGCGTCGAGACGGGCACGCGGATCCGCCTGGCCGGCGAAGGCGAGGCCGGGCTGCGCGGCGGCCCGCCGGGCGATCTCTACATCTTCGTCGAGGTGGCGCCGCACCCGATCTTCGAGCGCGAGGGGCCGAACCTCTATTGCCGGATCCCGGTCAGCATGACCACCGCGGCCATGGGCGGCGAGCTGGAGGCGCCGACGATCGACGGCGGCCGCAGCCGGGTCAAGGTGCCCGCCGGCGTGCAGTCGGGCAAGCAGCTGCGCCTGCGCGCCAAGGGCATGCCGGCGCTGCGTGGCCAGCATTTCGGCGATCTCTACATCGAACTGGCGGTCGAGACCCCGGTCAATCTGACCACGCGCCAGAAAGAGCTGCTCAAGGAGTTCGAGGCGGAAAGCTCGAACAACAGCCCCGAGAGCAAGGATTTCTTTTCGAAGGTCAAGAATTTCTGGGACGGCGTGAAGGGGGGCTGAGCGCCCTGCCCCATTCCCGCCTGCAGATATTTACGGCGGCGAGCCTCGGCTCGCCGCCGTTTTTCATGAAAGAGTCTGTTTTCCGATGTTGCCGGACGTCCTACTTGCGGCCGGCAAGGTCTGCGAGACGCTTGGCTTGGGCCTCTTCCGCCATCTCGCGGAACAGGACGGTCTTGTCCTCTTGATGCGCCTCGTCGGTCGGTTTCCGGCGCAGCTTCTCGCTGGGCGTCATTGCCGGCTTGCCACGCATTCTCTGTGCTTCTTGCAGGTTCATGGAATCTCCTCCTTTCGTAACCCATTGTAAAAACGGGGACATTCCACCCCAACTCCTGCATTATATAGCAATTCCATCGCCGCGTTTAATTGATCTCACTCAAATCGTGATCGATCAGCTACGCGCTGCCCAGGCAGCCGCGGCGCCCCCCGCCACGCGGCCCGAGGCAAGGCAGGTGGTGATAAGGTAGCCCCCGGTGGGCGCGTCCCAGTCCAGCATCTCGCCAGCGCAGAACACTCCTGGGCGGTCGCGCAGCATCAGCCGATCGTCCACCGCGCCCAGCCGCAGCCCGCCCACGGTCGAGATCGCCTCGTCGAGCGGCCGCGCGCGCAGCAGGTGCAGCGGCGCGGCCTTGATGCGCGCCGCCAGCGCCTCCGGTTCTGAGGGAAGCGGACCGCCCCCCTCGCGCAGCAGCGCTGCCTTGACCCCGGTCAGGCGCAGCGACTTGCGCAGATGGTTCGACAGGCTCGCCTTGCCGCGCGGCCGGGCAAGGCGCAGGGCGATCTCGGCCGCGGCCAGGTCGGGCATCAGGTCGAGCGTGATCGTGACGCCGTCATCCCCGATCGCCTCGCGGACCGCCGGCGAAAGCGCATAGACCGCGCTGCCCTCGATCCCGCGCGCCGAGACGACGCATTCGCCCCGCACCTCCGCCGTGCCGCAGCGCAGGCCCACCGGCTTCACCGGAGCGCCAAAATGGCGCTCCATCGCCGTGCTCCAGGCGACCTCGAAGCCCATGTTCGACGGCGCAAAGGGCGCGACGCTTCCCTCGGGCAGCAGCCGGGTCCAGGCCCCGTCCGAGCCCAGCCGCGCCCAGCTGCCGCCGCCCAGCGCCAGGACCACGGCCGCGGGCCGCAGGCTGCGCGGCCCCTCGGGCGTGTCGAAGCGCAACGCCGCGCCGTCCCAGCCCTGCCAACGCCATCGCGTGGCGAACCGCACCCCTGCACCATCCAGCCGGCGCAACCAGGCGCGCAGCAGCGGCGAGGCCTTCATCGTGCGGGGAAACACCCGGCCCGACGATCCGGTGAACACCGCCTGCCCCAGCCCTTCGGCCCAGGCGATCACCGCGGCCGGGTCCAGGGCGGCCAGCGCCGGGTGCGCCGGGGTGACATGGGCGTGGAACGCCTCTGCCCGCTCGTCCTTCGTCAGGTTCAGCCCGGACTTGCCCGCCATCAGGAACTTGCGCCCCAGGCTGGGCATCCGCTCGGCCACCAGCACGGTCGCGCCGGCGGCGGCCGCAGCCTCGGCCGCCGCCAGCCCCGCCGGGCCGCCGCCGATCACACAGACGTCAGGATCGTTGCCATCGCGCATGGCCGAAGCAAATATCACCCCGATGACGGATTACCAGAACCCAGATGGCGCGGACGGCGATCCGGTATGCGGCCTCTGCGGCCGGCCGGTCCCCCCGGATGTGCGGCAGAGCCGTCACCACCTGACGCCCCGGCTCAAGGGCGGCAAGGGCGGGCCGGTCGTGCTGCTGCACCAGATCTGCCACAACGAGATCCACGCCACCCTGACCGAGGCCGAGCTGGCGCGTGACTACAACACGCTGGAGGCGCTGCGGGCGCATCCGCACCTGGCCGGGCTGATCCGCTGGCTGGCGCGCAAGGACCCCGGCTTCTATCGCCGGTCCGCGGGCGGCCGGCGAAAGCGGTGAAACTGCTGGACGGGGTGCAGGTGCCGGTCTAGGTTCTGCCAAAGCCAAGGAAATAAGAAAATGTCGGAACAAGAGCTAAACGAAATAGGCGAGGACAACTCCCTTCTTCTGGTCGATGACGACGAACCGTTCCTGCGCCGCCTGGCGCGGGCGATGGAAAAGCGCGGATTCGAGCCGATCCCCGCGCTGAGCGTGGCCGAGGGCAAGGCGATGGTGACCACCCGCAATCCGGCCTACGCGGTGATCGACCTTCGGCTGGAGGACGGCAACGGTCTCGACGTGGTCGAGATGCTGCGCGACAAGCGACCCGACAGCCGCATCGTGGTTCTGACCGGCTATGGCGCGATCGCGACGGCTGTGGCGGCCGTCAAGATCGGCGCGACGGATTACATGTCAAAGCCTGCCGACGCCAACGACATCACCCAGGCGCTGCTGTCGCCGGACGATGCCAAGCCGCCCCCGCCCGAGAACCCGATGTCGGCCGACCGGGTGCGCTGGGAGCATATCCAGCGGGTCTACGAGCTGTGCGACCGCAACGTCTCGGAAACCGCGCGGCGGCTGAACATGCACCGCCGGACGCTGCAGCGCATCCTGGCCAAGCGCTCGCCCCGCTGAGGCGCGGCGCCCCTTCCGAATATCATTCAGCCAAGACGGTTACGGCGCCCGTCAGGCAGGCGCCCGCTTCCGTGTCGCGCTCCGTTCAGAACCCGCGCAGGTTGTTGGTCAGGACGATCTCGATCGCGTAGAGCGCGATGATCACCACCAGCGGCGAGAAATCGAGCCCTGCCATCGGCGGCAGCACCCGGCGGATGGGGCCGTATATCGGCTCGAGCAGGCGGTTGAGCCCGGACCAGATCGAATAGACGAGCGGCTGGCGCGGGTTCAGTACGTCGAAATTGATCAGAAGGCTGATCACCACCTGCGCGAACACGATGAACATCGCGATGTTCACGATCATGAGAAGGATCATCATTATCGACAGCATGGGCGTTTCCTCGGCAGCGCGTTTCCAAGCGACAACTAAACACGTGCCCGCGCTCATGCAAGGCTCGGCCTTGTTCCGCCGGTTCAATTGCCGCGCAGCGAAAACTGCGTTTTAATGTAAAGCGTTTACAGCATGGAGCCCCCACCATGAGACACATATTGACACTGATGTTTGTCGGCCTTGCGCTGAGCACCACGCCGGCGCTGGCCAAGAGCAAAGGCTGCCCTCCCGGGCTGGCCAAGAAGGATCCGCCCTGCGTGCCGCCCGGGCTGGCCAAGAAGGGCGTGACTGCCGACGAATGGTCGCGCAACCGCGATGACCACGACGATGACCACGACCATGACGACGATGATGACGATGACGAGGTCGTCTATGACGACGACGATCTGCCCCGCTACCTGGTCCGCCCGAATGGCCGGGTGGTCGACCTTGAGGATCCCCGCACCGACGGATGGCAGATCGTTCGCGGCATCGACACTGACGACCGGCTGCCCATCTACGTGATCGCGCCGAATGGCCGGATCTTCGCGGTCGAGAGCCGAACGGGCGACAGCTGGCAACTGGTCCGCGCGGACGACATCGTCCGCCTGCCCCAACGCGACGACGGCCGCGAGTTCTATCTTCTCGACGAGGAGGTCGTCGAGATCATCAACCGCGAAGGCGAGCCCTATCTCCGCCTGCTCGGCGCACTGGACGATATCCTGAACTGACCAGCCCTCCCGCCCCCGCAGATACCGACGCCGCCAGGCTCGCCGCCAATCTGCAGGGGGCGGGCTTCATGACGCTGTCCATGGCGGGCTTCGCGCTGAACGACGCCGCCATGAAGGCGGTGTTCCAGGACGTCGCCCTGATGCCTGCCATCATGCTGCGCGGGGCGTTCATGGTGGTGCTGCTGGGTGGGCTCTGCCTGGCGCTGGGCGCGTTTCGCTGGCGGCCGAACCGACGGGATTCGGGGCGGATCGCGCTGCGCATCGCGGCCGAGGTGGCGACGACCTATCTGTTCCTCTCGGCGCTGGCCAACATGCCGATCGCCAACGCCACCGCGATCCTGCAGGCGACTCCGCTCGCCGTCACGCTGGGTGCCGCGCTGTTTCTGGGCGAAGCGGTGGGCTGGCGGCGCGGGCTGGCGCTGCTGCTGGGCTTCGTCGGCGTGATGATCATCGTCCGGCCGGGCACCGAGGGGTTCGACGTCCATGCGCTGTTCGCCTTGGGCGCCGTGCTGACCATGGTGGTACGCGACCTTGTCACCCGCGGGTTCTCGAAGGGCGTGCCCTCGGTGCTGGTGTCGTTCATCACCTCGGTCATGATGATGCTGATGGGCGCGGCGGGCACGGCGGCGCTGGGGATGCCGCAGGTGACCCTCGGCCATCTGGGGCTGATCCTGGCCGCCAGCCTCTTTCTGGTTGTAGGCTACGTGTTCTCGGTGCGCACCATGCGGGTGGGCGATATCGGCTTCACCGCGATGTTCCGCTACTCCATTCTGCTCTGGGCGCTGGTGCTGGGGGTCGTCGTCTTCGACGAGATCCCCGACGCGCTGACGCTGCTGGGCGCCGCGCTTGTGGTGGGTACCGGGCTCTACACCTTCTGGCGCGAGCGGCGGCTGGCGCGGCGCGGCCGCTGAGCCCTTGCGCACGGCGCCGCGACCGGGCCTTATGGCGTCGATGAGACCGGCCAGAGGCGCCCGATGACCGATGCCAAGCTGAAACGCGGCGCCCGCGCCTGGATGCTGTTCGACTGGGCGAACCAACCGTTCTATACGCTGATCATCACCTTCATCTTCGGACCCTACGTCGTCGGCACGGTGATCGCCGACCCGGTGGCAGGCCAAGCCTTCTGGGCCGATCTGCAGCTGTTCGGCGCGCTGGGGATCGTGGCCCTGGCCCCGGTGCTGGGCGCCATCGCCGACCAGTCGGGGCCGCGCAAGCCGTGGATCGCGGCGTTCTCGGTGATGTTCGTGACAGGCTGCGCCGGGCTGTGGCTTGCCACACCGGGGATGGACCCGCTCTGGCCGCTGGCGCTGTTCTTCGTGATTGCCTTCCTGGGCTCGGAGTTCTCGCTGACCTTCACCAACGCGATGCTGCCCGACCTCGGCCCGCGCGACCAGATCGGCGCGATATCGGGCGCGGGCTGGGCGCTGGGCTATGCCGGCGGCGTCGTGGCGCTGGTGCTTGTGCTGGCGCTGATCGCGCCGGCGGGCGGGGGCGAGACGACGCTGGCGGGGATCCGCCCGATCCTGGGCCTCGACCCGGCCCTCGGCGAGCCCGAACGTGCCGTCGGTCCGCTGACCGCGTTGTGGTACACGATCTTCGTCATCCCGCTGTTCCTGTTCACGCCCGACGCGGCCCGTCGTCCCCGCATCGTGGGCGCGGTGCGTGCCGGGCTGCGCTCGCTGGTCCGGCATGTCCGCGCGTTGCCGGCAACGCCGGGGCTGGCGCTGTTCCTGCTGGCCTCGATGATCTACCGCGACGGGCTGGTGGGGCTCTTCGCCTTCGGCGGGATCTACGCCAAGGGGGTGCTTGACTGGGGCGTGACGCAGCTGGGCCTCTTCGGCATCGTCGCGGCTCTGACCGGTGTCTTCGGGGCGCTGTTCGGCGGCTGGGCCGACCGGGCCTTCGGGCCCAAACCGGTGGTGGTCACCGGGATCCTGGCGCTGATCGCGGTGGCCGTGATCGCGCTGGGAACCTCGCGGGCTGCCGTTCTGGGCGTGCCGCTGGCGCCGGGCAGCGCCCTGCCCGACCTGATATTCTACGGCTGCGGAGGGCTGCTGGGCGCGGCGGCAGGCGCGGTGCAGGCGGCCTCGCGCACCATGCTGGTGCAGCAGGCCGAGGGGCGGATACCGATGACCGAGGCCTTCGGACTCTATGCCCTGTCGGGCAAGGCCACGGCGTTCCTGGCGCCCCTGCTGATCGGGGTGACCACGCGGGCGACCCAGGACCAGGCGCTGGGGGTCAGCCCCGTCGTTGCGCTCTTCGTCCTGGGGTTGATTGTGCTATACTGGGTCAAACCCCAACAAGAGGCACGAGCATGAGCATCCTGAAACCCGCCGCCCTGGCGCTCGCCCTTCTGTCGCTCAGCGCGCCGGTGCACGCGCAGACCCCCGCCAAACAGCTCTTCGGCGCCATGTCCGAGGCGTCCGAGCACGCCCCCGCCCCCTTCGGCAGCTATAGCCGCGGCTGCCTTGCGGGCGCCCAGCAGCTGCCGGAAACCGGCCCGACCTGGCAGGCGATGCGGCTGTCGCGCAATCGCAACTGGGGCCACCCGGAGGCGATCGACTACATCAAGCGGCTATCCATCCTGGCCAAGCGGATCGGCTGGGAGGGGCTCTATATCGGCGACATCTCGCAGCCACGCGGCGGCCCGATGCTGACCGGGCATGCCAGTCACCAGCTGGGGCTCGACATCGACATCTGGATGCTGCCACCCGAGCGCCTCGACCTGACGCGGGAGGAGCGCGAGAGCCTGTCCTCCGTCTCGGTGCGCACGCCGGACCAGCGCAATGTGAACGGCAACTGGACCGACGCGCATCACCGCCTGCTGCGCGCCGCCGCCAGCGACCCTGAGGTGGCGCGGATCTTCGTCACCGCGCCGGTCAAGCTGAGAATGTGCGCCGACGAGACCGGAGACCGGAGTTACCTGCGCAAGATCCGGCCCTGGTGGGGGCACCACTACCATTTCCATGTCCGGCTGAACTGCCCGGCCGGGCAGCCGGGCTGCATCGCGCAGGACCCGATCCCGCCCGGAGACGGCTGCGAGGACGCGATCTGGTGGGTTACCGACGCGCTGGAGCCGCAAGAGCCCGACCCCAACGCCCCCAAGCCCAAGCCGAAACCCGAACTGACCCTGGCCGACCTGCCGCAGCAATGCGCGGCGGTGCTGCGCTGAGGGCCGAGAAAGGGGCAAGGAACCGGTGATCTTCCGCCACTGCCGGCCACCGCCGCGCCGCGCGCGGACCGAACCGCGTGCGCGGCTCATGCTTGGCCCGTCCGCGACCTGGGCCGGGCGGACGAGCGATTTCCGCAGGCCGCCACGCGCCTTGCTGCTTTTCGCCGGGCGGTTGCTCGCCCTGCTGGCGATCGCCGCAGCGCCTGCGCGGGCGGGCGGGCTGGAGCTTGATTCCCGCTTCGTCTGGCGCGCCGATCTGCCCGACTTCGGCGCCTATTCCGCCCTTGCCGTCAGCGACGCTGGCACCAGCTTCGTCACCGTCTCGGACAAGGGGAACTGGGTCCGCGGGCAGCTCATCCGCGACCCGGCCGGCCGGCTGATCGGGGCCGAGGCCACCGCGAGCGGCCCGCTCCGCGACCCGAACGGCGCCGCCGTTGCCAACTACGATTTCGACGCCGAGAGCCTCGCCCTCGATAACGCAGGCCGCATGCTGGTCTCGTTCGAGGCAAACCACCGCGTCTGGGCTTATGCCGACCTCGCGGGCCCGGCCACACCGCTGCCGGGGGGGCCGATCCTCGACCGGTTGCAGGGCAATTCGGGGCTCGAGGCGATCTTCACCACCCCCGACGGCACGCTGCACGCGATCCCGGAACGTTCGGGGAAACTCGATCGCCCCTTCCCGGTCTACCGACTGGGCCCCAAGGGCTGGGACACCGCCTTCACCCTGCCGCGCCGGCCGCCCCACCTGGTCACCGGCGCCGACATGGGCCCAGACGGCCGGCTCTACCTGCTCGAGCGGCACTGGAACGGATTTCTGTCCTTTTCCGCCCGCATCCGCAGCTTTCGCTACACGCCGCGGGGGCTCGTCGACGAGCGCACGGAATGGGAGGGGCCGCTGGGAAGCGTCGACAATCTCGAAGGCATCTCGGCCTGGGTCGACAGCACCGGCGCGCTGCGCGTCACGGTGATCTCGGACGACAACCGGATGGTGCTGCAAAAGACCGAGATGCTGGAATTCAGGCGCGCGAGCCTTTCGGCGCCTCGGCCGCGTCCCAGGCCTGAATGATCGCGAAGGCCTCCTCGGCGGTGTCGACGAATTGCAGCAGGTTCAGATCGTCCTCGCCGATCGTCCCGGCATCCGCCAGAGCCTGCCAGTCGACGATCCGCTCCCAGAAATCGCGGCCGAACAGCAGGATCGGCAGCGGCTCCATGCGGCCGGTCTGGACAAGGGTCAGCGTCTCGNNACCGTCACCGCCTTGGCGCGCATCAGGAAATGCATCTTGCGGATGCCGAAATAGTGGAAGTTGAAGCAGTATTCCGGCGTCACGTGCAGGTTCGGCGCCTGTTCGTGCGGCAGCACGATGTTCAGGCTGATCGAAACGCCCCCGGCATCCTCGGCGCCGCGGCAGGCGGCCTCCATCACGCCGGGGCCGCCGCCGCTGATGATGACGTCCTCGCGGCCGCCGGACTTGACGCTCTCGACCGTGCAAAGCCGGGCGAACTCCCGCGCCTGGTCGTAGAAATCCGACAGCTCGGCCAGCGTCTTGGTCCGCGCGCCGTCGCGTTCGTCGGGCGCCGGGATCCGCGCACCGCCGAAGATCACGATGGTCGAACTGATCCCGGCCTCGGTCAGCGTCAGTTCGGGCTTGAGCAGCTCCAGCTGCAGCCGCACCGGCCGCAGTTCGTCGCGGGTCAGGAAATCGGGGTCGGCGAATGCCAGACGGTAGGACGGAGACCGCGTCTGCGGCGTGTCCGGCACGTGCCGCGAGGTCGAAATATCCTCGTCGGCCTTGGGAAAGCGTTTAAGGCGATGCTGGTCGTTCATTCAATGCTCCTGGACCGGGCGTTTGCGCGGGGCCGTCTTCCCGGATTATAGCTTGCCGAAGGCATTGGCCAGTCACGCTTTGGCTTGAGAAGGAGGTTCCCCCGATGGCCGCAGGCCCGCTCAGGACCCAGATCGAGGATGCAGCGCTGCGCGTCACGACTCATGTCCGTCAGACACCCGTCCTGACGACCCGTCTGCCCGGGATGGACCGCAGCATCTCGCTGAAATTCGAGCAGATGCAGCACACCGGCAGCTTCAAGGTCCGTGGCGCGTTCAATTCGCTGACCAGCCAGGCGGTGCCCGCGGCCGGCGTCGTCGCCGCCTCGGGCGGCAACCACGGCGCGGCGGTGGGATATGCCGCACGCGCGCTGGGTCACAAGGCGCATATCTTCGTCCCCGAGGCCGCGGGCCCCGCCAAGATCGCGCTGATCCGCGAGACGGGGGCCGAGCTGACCGTGCTGCCCGGCGTCTATGCCGACGTGGTCGACGCGGCCCGGGACGAGGCCCAGCGCACGGGTGCTATCCAGATCCACGCCTATGACGCACCCGCCACCGTCGCGGGCCAGGGGACGCTGGCGCGTGAATGGGATCTCCAGCGCCTCGAGGCCGACACCATCCTGGTCGCGGTCGGCGGCGGCGGCCTGATCGGCGGTTTTCTGGGCTGGTTCGGCACCACCCGCAATGTCGTCGCCGTCGAGCCCGAGCTGTGCCCGACGCTGCACGATGCCCGCCTGCACGGCCCGGACCACGAGACCGCCGCCTCGGGGCTGGGCGTAAACGCGCTGGGCGCGCGCACCATCGGCCGGATCTGCTACGACATGGCCGAGCAGTTCGACACGCCCACCGTGCTGGTCCCCGACGCGGCGATCGCCGAGGCGCAGACGCT
>JABAHR010009175.1_pt2 | contig 11225 bp, 11 predicted proteins | sample 7062101 | NCBI WGS metagenome assembly JABAHR01 (sample SAMN14534553, study PRJNA622989) | marine sediment metagenome | biome: marine biome [ENVO:00000428]; feature: marine pelagic biome [ENVO:01000023]; material: deep marine sediment [ENVO:00002113] | place: India: Gulf of Kutch | collected...
CGAGATGGTCATCGGCGGCGGCGCCGACGGGTTCAACAACTACACCCAGCGCGGGTCGTTCCAGCACATCGAGGAGACGGTGCGCGCGCTGATCGAGACCTTCCCGCTGGTCAGCCGGCTNNATGACCGGCGACCGCTCGCCGATCATCGGCACGACCCCGGTCGAGGGGATCTTCATCAACTGCGGCTGGGGCACCGGCGGGTTCAAGGCGATTCCCGGATCCGGCTGGGCCACCGCCGAAATGCTGGCCGACGGCGCGCCGCGGGCGCTGGCGGCGGCATTCTCGCTGGACCGTTTCACCGAGGGCCGCATGATCGACGAAAGCGTCGCCGCGGCGGTGGCGCACTGATGGCGGCGGGGCTGGGCAGAAAAGCATCGGCCGGCGCCGCCGAAGCGGCACCGGCCGACTGTTCGCTGAAACAGTTACAGGTTCCGACCGAAGTCGTAATCGTCAACCGGTCGACGGACCCGCGGTTGCGGGGCCGGTCTCGACACCCTGTAGACCGCGAATGCCAGAGCGGCGAGGATCGCGTACAGGGTCACAGCATTCAGGAAAGGGCTGCTCTCGATGCCGAAGGGTTCAAAGAGGAACTCCCCCGTGAATTCCTTCGCATCGGCGTGGAACACGACAATGTCGTCCCAGAGCTTTTCCAGTTTACTCATCTCTTCGCCCCCACGAAGCGACTTGTTAACACTCGAAAGTTTACCGCAAACAGATGCAGTAAACAATATATGACCGGGTCATGGACCCTGTCAGGCAGCATAGCTCCAAATCGTAAATTTTTCGGTAATCAATTCCTTAATTGGTTTATGAAATGTCCGCTCAAACCGACTGAATTGGAAAAGTTTTCGCCAATTTGCGCCGAAGAGGCATGGCCTGGTCAGCGGCTGGGGGCGCCTGAATCGGCGCGCCTGCCGCGAGCGCCTTCGAGCCATGGAATCACGCGCCGGCCCCGCGTATCCGGCCGGGTAATCCGCCGATCCGGCCCGTTCCGGTGGCCACATCTTCTGCGCCTCACTCGAACCGAAAGAGCCTGCCCATGCTGATGCTCACCTGCCCCTGTTGCGGCGTCACCGGAGAGGAAACCGAGTTCCATCCGGGCGGCGAGGCGCATCTGAAACGCGCCTCGGCCGGCAGCGACGACGAGACGTTCCGCGATTACATGTTCCAGCGCAAGAACCCGCGCGGCGTGCATTTCGAGCGCTGGCGGCATGCCTTCGGCTGCGGGAAATGGTTCCATGCGGCGCGCTGCACGCAGACGCTCGAGGTCTTCGGCACATATAGCGCGCAGACCACCGAGCCGCCGGAAGACATCATCGCGGCGATCAAGGCGCGCCGCCCGGACTGGGAGCCTCAAGCATGACCACGCGACTGGCCTCGGGCGGGGTGCGGGTGGACCGCACCAAGCCACTGTTCTTCGATTTCAACGGCCGCCGGCTGCGCGGGCTCGAGGGCGACACCCTGGCCTCGGCGCTGCTCGCGAACGGGCAGGCGCTGGTCGGCAGGTCGTTCAAGTACCACCGTCCGCGCGGCATCCTCGCCAGCGGCGCCGAGGAGCCGAACGCGCTGTTCAACCTTGGTGAAGGCGATACCCACGAGCCGAACCAGCGCGCCACCACGACCGAGCTGTTCGAGGGGCTGGTGGCGCGCTCGCAGAACCACTGGCCCAGCCTCGAGACGGATGTCGGCGCGCTGAACGCGCTGGCCGCGCGGATGTTGCCGGCCGGCTTCTATTACAAGACCTTCATCCATCCGCGCGCGGCCTGGAAGCACCTGTTCGAGCCGGTGATCCGCCAGTCCGCCGGCCTGGGCGCCGCGCCGAAAGCGGAGGCGCGCGACCCCGACCGCTACGAGTATTTCTACGCCTATACGGATGTGCTGGTGATCGGCGGCGGCATCGCGGGCCTGACCGCGGCGCGCCAGGCGGCCGAGAGCGGCGCCCGCGTCATGCTGATCGAACAGACCCCCCATTGGGGCGGCCGCTCCGTGGTCGATGCCGAGGCGATCGGCGGCAAGGAACCCGTCGATTGGGTCGAGGCCGAGGTCGCGGCGTTGGCCGGGATGGACAACGTCTCGCTGCGCACCCGGATGATGGGTGCGGGCGTCTATGACCACGGCTATGTCCTCGCCTATGAGCGCGTCGCCGACCACACCCCCGGCGACGGCCGGCCGCGCCACCGGCTGTGGCGCATCCGCGCCCGCCAGATCGTGACCGCCACCGGCGCCATCGAACGGCCGCTGGCCTTCGCCGGCAACGATACGCCCGGCGTCATGCTGGCCTCGGCGGTGCGCGACTATGTCGGGCTCTACGGCGTGAGCCCGGGCGACCGGACGGTCGTCGTGACCAACAACGATGACGCCTACCGCACCGCGCTGATGCTGACCGATGCCGGCCTGACCGTGCCCGCGGTGCTGGATGCGCGCGGCGAGGTGACCGGCCCGCTGCCCGAAGCGGTCCGCGCACGCGGCATCCGGGTCGAGACCGGCCGCGCCGTCGCCATGGTCACCGGGGGCAAGCGCGTCGAGCGCGTTGCGGTCTGCACCCAGGCGGGTGAGGGCGCGGTGCTGGAGACGCTGGATGCGGATTGCGTCGCGGTCTCGGGCGGCTGGTCGCCGGTCGTGCACCTCTGGTCGCATTGCGGCGGCAAGCTGAACTGGGACGAGGAGCACGCCATGTTCCGCCCCGACCGGCAACGGCCGCCCACCGGCGCCGACGGGCAGGGCTTCGTGATTCCCGCGGGCAGCGCGGATGGCGCGCTGCGGCTGGGCGACTGCCTGGGCTCGGGCCAGGCGGCCGGCACGGCGGCGGCCGAGGCGCTGGGACGCTCCGCGCCCGAGGCCCCCTTCATCGAGGCGGACAGCCCCGACGAAAATCCGCTCGCCCCGGTCTGGCTGATGCCGCAGGGCGCCGAGGCGAAGCTGCGCGCCAAGGCGTTCCTCGACTACCAGAACGACGTGAAGGTCTCGGACGTGCAACTCGCCGCCCGCGAGGGCTTCGAGAGCGTCGAGCACGCCAAGCGCTACACCACGCTGGGCATGGCCACGGATCAGGGGAAACTCTCCAACATCAACGGCCTGGCGATCCTGGCCGACAGCCTCGCCGCGCCGATCCCGCAGGTCGGCACCACCACCTTCCGCCCGCCCTACACGCCGATCTCGATGGGCGCGATCGCCGGCGAGGCGCGCGGGCCGCTGTTCAAGCCGACCCGGAAGACCCCGATCGACGGCTGGCTGGACGAGAATGGCGCGCATTGGGAGCCGGTGGGCGACTGGCGCCGGCCCTACGCCATCCGGCAGCAGGGCGAGAGCGTCCACGACGCCGTCACCCGCGAGATCGTCAACACGCGCGACAATGTCGGGCTGCTGGACGCCTCGACGCTGGGCAAGATCCTGGTGAAGGGGCCGGATGCCGGCAAGTTCCTGGACCTGATCTACACCAACATGATGTCCACGCTGAAGGTCGGCCGCTGCCGCTATGGCCTGATGTGCAACGAGAACGGCTTCCTGTTCGACGACGGCGTGGTGGTCCGGCTGACCGAGGACAGCTTCCTGTGCCACACCACCTCGGGCGGCTCGGACCGGGTCCATGCCTGGATGGAGGAATGGCTGCAGACCGAGTGGTGGGACCTGAAGGTCTACACCGCCAACGTGACCGAGCAATACGCCCAGGTCGCCGTGGTTGGCCCCAAGGCGCGCCATGTGCTCGAGCGGCTGGGCGGCATGGATGTCAGCCAGGAGGCGCTCGGCTTCATGGGTTGGGCGGAAGGAACGCTCGCGGGGATCCCGGCGCGGGTCTACCGGATTTCGTTCTCGGGCGAGCTTTCCTACGAGGTCGCCGTGCCGGCGAACCGCGGGCTTGAGTTCTGGCACAAATGCCTCGACGCGGGCCATGATCTGGGCGTCCAGCCCTACGGCACCGAGGCGCTGCACGTGATGCGGGCCGAGAAGGGCTTCATCATGATCGGCGACGAGACCGACGGCACCGTGATCCCGCAGGACCTGAACCTCTCCTGGGCGGTCTCGAAGAAGAAGACGGATTTCATCGGCAAGCGCGCGATGGACCGCGCCTTCCTGGTGCATCCCGAGCGCAAGCAGCTGGTCGGGCTCGAGACGCTCGACTCGCAGACTGTCCTGCCCGAGGGCGCGCATGCGGTCGAGGGGCCGCCGCGCGAGCCGGGGGTTCAGACCACGATCGGGCACGTCACCTCGACCTATTATTCGCCGACACTGGGGCGGTCGATCGCCATGGCGCTGATCAAGGGCGGTGCGCGCCGGATGGGCGAGATCCTGGAATTCCCCGTCGACAAGAGCGTGACGATCCGCGCCCGCGTCGTGGACCCGGTGTTCCTGGACAAGGAAGGAGAGCGCCAGAATGTCTGACCCCGTGACCGTCACCCGGGCCGAGCCGGTCGGCATGATCACCCTGCGCGCCGATCTCGACGCCGAGGAAACCGCCGCGGCGGTCAAGTCCGCCGTCGGCCTGGTGCCGCCGAAGCCGCGCGAGATCAAGATCGGCAAGCAGGGCACTGTCGCCTGGATGTCGCCCGACGAACTGCTGCTGATCTGCAACCACGAAAAGGCCGCGGATACCGTCGCGAAGCTGGAGAAATCCCTCGACGGCAGGCATCACCTGGCGGTCGACGTTTCGGACGCCCGCGCCCTGTTCCGCATCGAGGGCAGGGGTGCGCGCGAGGTGCTGGCCAAGGGCGCGCCCGTCGATCTGGCCCCCGGTGTCTTCGAGCCGGGCGAGATCCGGCGCACCCGGCTGGGCCAGGTGGCGGCGGCCTTCTGGATGACCGGCGAAGACGCCTTCGAGTTGGTCTGCTTCCGTTCGGTTGCCGGTTTCGTCGAAACCTGGCTCAGGACCGCTGCGCTGCCAGGCAGCCTGCCGGAGGTCTTCTGACCCGCAGCGCATAGGCTGGAGCGCCCGAGACGGCGGATGGCGCGTCACGGGGTTGGGTGCGGGAGGACACCTCAGGGAAAAGGCCCTGCCGGCAGGTTTGCCCCTCGCCGTGACGGACCTGCGGCGCCGAATTTGCAGGTCCGCGTCGAGGGTGCCAGCGGTCTTCCTTGACCGCCCCTGCGCTCGATCCAGCGCACGTCGTCGATGCCGCGTGGCGTCTCGGCAAGTGCCCTCCAACGCTCAGCTTCAGGCCATCATCGTGCAACGTCTGATGGGGGCCTTGCGGGAGATCGGCGCTGGCAATGTTGTCCTTGCCCGTTTCGGCAGGTAACTGCTTTCCGCCGGCCATTTTGCCCGGGCTATGCATTTCCTGCATAGCGGTTGTGAGAGATTGTGCACTGCAAAATCCGGCGCAGTCCCATATCTCTCATGGCGTCGAGGGGCCAACGCGCCCGACGCAACCGGAGAATGACCGATGTATGACTACAAAGTTCCGACGCCCGAAGAAATCGACGAACTGACCCGGCAGGCGCGCCAGATGCGCGCTCAGGCGATCCGTACGGGTGTGCACGGCCTCGGCCGCGCGATTTCCAACGCGTTCCACCGCCTGTTCGCGCGTCCTGCGCACGGCTGAGGTGGACGGCGCCGCCTTTGTCACGACGCGCGCTTTTCAACCTATCTGATCCCGGATAACAGGGGCGGATGACAGATCTGCCCGTTATCCGGATGCGACCCAAGACATCGGCCCAGGCGCTGCGCTTCGGTGCGCCCTGGGCCTTTGTCGATACGCTGGTCATGGACCGGCGCACCCGCGCCATCCCGCCCGGCACGCTGGCAATCCTCGAGGATGCCGAGCGGCGGCCGGTCGGGCTGGGCGCGTTCAACCCGGAGTCGCGCATCGCGTTCCGGATGCTCTCCCACGATATCGCCACGCCGGTCGACGCTGGGTTCTTTCGCGCGCGCATCGCGCGTGCCTTGGAACTGCGCGCGCGCCTTTATGACCGGCCCTTCTACCGCCTGATACATGCCGAGGCCGATGGCCTGCCCGGGGTGATCGTCGATCGCTTCGGCGATCTGTGCGTGCTGCAACCCAACGCCGCCTGGGCCGAACGCCTGCTGGACCCGCTGGCGCAGGCGCTGGCCGAGGTGACCGGGGCGACTGCGATCTACAAGAACGCCGCGGGGCGGGCGCGCAAGCTCGAGGGTCTGGATGATCAATCCGGCCCGCTGCTGGGCGCGGTTCCGGGCCCGGTGGACGTGCCGATGAACGGGGCAGTCTATCGCGCCGACATCGAGGGCGGGCAGAAGACGGGGTTGTTCTATGACCAGCGTCCGAACCATGCGTTCGCGGCGCGGCTGGCGAAGGGCGCGCGGGTGCTGGACGTGTTCGCGCATGTCGGTGGCTTCGCGCTGGCCTGCCTCGCGGCGGGGGCCGAGCGCGCGCTGGCGGTCGATGCCTCGGCCCCGGCGCTCGAGCTTGCCGCGCAGGGTGCCCAGGCGAGCGGCGTGGCGGAGCGGTTCGCGACCCGCCAGGGCGATGCCTTCGACACGCTGGCCGCGCTGCGCGCGGAGGAGGCCCAGTTCGACCTGGTGATCTGCGACCCGCCGGCCTTCGCCCCGGCGAAACCGGCGCTCGAGGCCGGGCTGCGCGCCTATGAGCGGGTGGCACGGCTCTCGGCCGGCCTGGTGGCGCCGGGCGGGTATCTGGTGCTGTGCTCGTGCTCGCATGCCGCGGACCTCGCCAAGTTTCGGGCGGCGAGCCTGCGGGGCGTGGGCAAGGCGGGACGCGCGGCGCAGATCCTGCATACCGGCGAGGCCGGACCGGATCACCCGGTGCACCCCTACCTGGCCGAGAGCGCCTATCTCAAGGCGCTGTTCCTGAGGCTGGATTGATGACCGTTCGGTGCGATCAGCTGCCCCGCCGCGCGCGGGGGGCCAGCCCCCCGTCGCCACCGTGCCGGTGGCGACTCCCCCCGGGATATTTTCCGGACAGTGGAAGGGCCGGGGCCTGATGCGCGTTGTGCTGGATGCCTGCGTGCTGTTTCCCACGGTGTTGCGGGAAATCCTGGTCGGGGTCGCCGAGGAAGGTCTGATCGCGCCGCTCTGGTCCGAGCGGATCCTGGAGGAATGGCGGCGGGCGGCACTGCGCGTGGCGCCCGAGGCGGCCGGCGTGGCGGAAGCCGAGATCGCGCTGTTTCGCGCGATGTTCGCGGCGGGTCGGGTCGGGGATACCTCCGCGGCCGAGGGCGCGCTGTCCTTGCCCGATGAGAACGACCTTCATGTGCTGGCTGCCGCTATCGAGGCCGGGGCCGAGGCGATCGTGACGCTGAACCTGCGCGATTTCCCCGGCAGGACGCTGGCCCGGCATGGGCTGGTGGCACGCAGCCCCGACAGCCTGCTGATCGAGCTGGCCGAAGAGGCGCCGGCGGCGGTGGGCGGTATCGTCGGGGCGGTGCGGGCGCGGACCGAAGAGATCTCGGGCCGCGACCAGCCGCTTCGCCCGCTGCTCAAGCGGGCGAAGCTGCCGCGGCTGGGCAAGGCGCTTGGCTAGCGCCCTTACTGGTTCTTCTGGCGGTACTGCAGCCGGCGCACCGATCCGGTCTTGGAGCGCATCAGGATGGTCTCGGTCTCGAGGTAGTCGCCGTCGCGCTTCGCGCCCGAGACCAGCGAGCCGTCGGTGACGCCGGTGGCGGCGAAGATCACGTCCTGGGTGACCATGTCGTCGCGGGTATAGATCCGGTCGAGATCCTTCACGCCGGCCTTGGCGGCGCGGGCCTTCTCGTCGTCGTTGCGGAACAGCAGCCGGCCCTGGATCTGGCCGCCCATGCATTTCAGCGCGGCGGCCGCCAGCACGCCCTCGGGCGCGCCGCCCGCGCCCATGTACATGTCGATGCCGGTCTTGTGCGCGTCGGCGGTGTGGATGACGCCTGCGACGTCGCCATCGGTGATCAGCCGGATCCGCGCGCCGGTCGAGCGCAGCTCGGCGACCATGTCCTGGTGGCGGGGGCGCTCGAGCACGCAGACCATCAGGTCCGCGGGCTTGCAGCCGCGGTAATTGGCCAGGGTCTCGACGCGCTCACGGGGCGACATGTCGAGCGTCACCAGCCCCTCGGGATAGCCCGGGCCGATCGCCAGCTTGTCCATGTAGACGTCGGGCGCGTGCAGCATCGAGCCGCGCGGCCCCATCGCGATCACCGCCAGCGCGTTCGGCATGTCCTTGGCGGTCAGCGTCGTGCCCTCGAGCGGGTCGAGCGCGATGTCGACGTCGGGGCCGTCGCCGGTGCCGACCTCCTCGCCGATATAGAGCATCGGCGCCTCGTCGCGCTCGCCCTCGCCGATCACCACGGTGCCGTCGATGTCGAGCATGTTCAGCTGGTTGCGCATGGCGTCGACGGCGGCCTGGTCGGCGGCCTTCTCGTCGCCCGAGCCGATCAGCCTGGCCGACGCGATGGCCGCGGCCTCCGAGACGCGGGCCAGGCCCAGCGAAAGCATGCGGTCGGCGAAAAGCTGCGGGTCGGCCATGGTCGGGGCTCCTTCAGGGATCCAGTGTTCCCGCCGTTCTTACACAGCCCCGAAGGCGCGGGAAAGCCCGATAGCCGCCCGCGCCCGTTTTTCGCACGCCTCGGCTCAGACGTTCTCGATCCGGTAGGCCACCGGCGGTTCGGTCGAGACTTCGAGCGCCGTGATGCGCCCCATCGCCTTCTCAAGGTCGTGCCGGGCGCAGGCATGGGTGATGATCAGCACCGGTGCCGCGTCGCTTTCGTGCTTGGTCTGGCGCATCCGGTCGATCGAGATGCCCGCCCGGCCCAGCGCATCGGCCACCTGGGCGAAGCTTCCGGGGCGGTCGGCCAGGGCCATGCGCAGGTAGTAGGAAGCCTCGGTCGGTGCGCCGGCGGTATGCGGCGCGGCAAGGGTCGCGGCGGGCTGGCCGAAGGCCGGGCCGGTCAGACCGCGGGCAATGTCGATGATGTCGGCCATGACCGCCGAGGCGGTGGGGCCGGCGCCGGCGCCGGGACCCTGATAGACCGTCTGGCCGACAAAATCGCCTTCGAGCACCACCATGTTGGTGACGCCGTCGAGCTGGCCCAGCGGCGACGCCTCGGGCACCAGGCAGGGCTGCATGCGGTTCTCGATGCCGTCCTCGGTGCGGCCCGCCACGCCCAGCAGCTTGATCTTGTAGCCCAGATCGGCGGCGTAGCGGATGTCGGTGAGGGTGATCTTCTCGATCCCCTCGATGGTCATGCCGTCGTAATCGACCTGCGTCCCGAAGGCGATCGCCGCGAGCAGCGCGAGTTTTTGCGCGGCGTCCTGGCCGCCGACGTCGAAGGCCGGGTCGGCCTCGGCATAGCCCAGCAGCTGCGCCTCGGCGAGGATGTCGTCGTAGCTGCCGCCGGTCTTCTCCATCTGCGTGAGGATGTAGTTGCAGGTGCCGTTCATCACCCCGAGCACGCGGTTGATGCGGTTGGCGGCCATGCCTTCGTTCAGCGCCTTGACGATCGGGATGCCCCCCGCCACCGCGGCTTCGAAGCGCAGGGCGGCGTCGTGCTCCTCGGCCAGCGCGGCCAGCGCGGTGCCGTGGCGCGCCATCATCGCCTTGTTGGCGGTGACGACGTGGCGCCCGCCCGAGAGCGCGGCCTCGGTCGCGACCTTGGCCGGGCCGTCTTCGCCGCCCATCACCTCGACCAGCAGGTCGATGTCCTCGCGCGCCGCCAGCGCCACCGGGTCGTCCTCCCAGTCATAGGCCGACAGGTCCACGCCGCGGTCGCGCGAGCGCGAGCGGGCCGAGACGGCGACCAGCTCCAGCGGCCGGCCGGCACGGGCGGCCAGCAGCTCGCCGTGGGTTTGCAGAACGGTGACGAGGCCGGCACCGACGGTGCCAAGCCCGGCCAGGCCGATGCGGAGAGGAGCGGTCATGATGTGTCTTTCTGCTCGGCTTCGGGTTACGACGGCGGGTTATGTCAGGCACGGGCGAGAGGGGCAAGGCCTGTCCGGCAAGCCGCCCTGCGCTGCCGGCGGGTCTCAGGGCTCCCAGAAGCCCCAGCCGTCCGGCACATAGCCATGGATCAGGGCGATTTTCGTCGCCGTCTCCTCGTGCTTCCAGATCGCCTCGGCCTCGAAGCGCACGTCGGTGATCTCGACGGTCACCGTGACGGGGGCGTCGGGGTCCGCTTCGGTCGCCTGGTAGCCGAACATCCCCAGCTTGCGGACCAGCGCTTCGCGGTCCGGCGGGTTGTCGGCCTCTGGGTCGGGGACGAATTCCAGGTCGAGGGCGATCCGTTCGCCGCCTTTCAGGGCGCCGCGCTTGACCAGGTCGGCCACGGTCCAGAAGGTCTCGGCCTTCTGATGGTCGAAGTCCCAGCCCTGTTCCGTCATCCGGTGGCGGCCGCGGCGCCGTACTGCTCGGACATGGCCGAGGCGTTCTGCATGACCTGGCGGACGTTCCGTGCGGCCTGGCGGATGCGCTGCTCGTTCTCGACCAGGCCGATGCGCACATAGCCTTCGCCGTACTCGCCGAAGCCGATGCCGGGGGCGACGGCGACCTCGGCCTCGGTCAGCAGCATCTTGGCGAAGGCCATGCTGCCAAGCTCGCGGAACGGCTCGGGGATCGGCGCCCAGGCGAACATGGTCGCGGGCGGCGGCGGGATCTCCCAGCCGGCGCGGGCCATCGACTCGACCAGCACGTCGCGGCGCGACTTGTAGATGCCGCGGATCTCGTCGATGCAGTCCTGCGGCCCGTTCAGCGCCGCCGCGGCGGCGACCTGGACCGGGGTGAAGGCGCCGTAGTCGAGATAGCTCTTGATCCGGGTCAGCGCGCCGATCAGCCGCTCGTTGCCGACCGCGAAGCCCATCCGCCAGCCCGGCATGGAGTAGGTCTTGCTCATGGAGGAAAATTCCACCGCGACGTCGATGGCGCCCGGCACCTGCAGGATGGATGGCGGCGGCACATCATCGAAATAGATTTCCGCATAGGCGATATCGGAGAGCACGATCAGGTCGTGCCGCTTGGCGTATGTCACGACTTCGGAATAGAAATCGAGATCGGCCACAAGGGCTGTCGGGTTTGACGGGAAATTCAGCACCAGCGCAATCGGCTTCGGCACGGAATGCTTTACCGCGCGATCCAGCCGGATCATGAATTCCGAATCCGTGCTGGCCGGCAAATGGCGGATCACGCCGCCCGACATGATGAAGCCGAACTCATGGATCGGATAGGTCGGGTTGGGCACCAGGATCACGTCACCAGGCGCGGTGATGGCCTGCGCCATGTTGGCGAAGCCCTCCTTGGAGCCGAGGGTTGCGACAATTTGCGTATCGGGATC